>Ga0302279_10000284_pt1 | contig 74048 bp, 52 predicted proteins | sample III_Bog_N3_3_FD_194541 | JGI IMG/M metagenome (GOLD analysis project Ga0302279, IMG submission 194541) | Peat permafrost microbial communities from Stordalen Mire near Abisko, Sweden - III_Bog_N3_3 | ecosystem: Environmental > Terrestrial > Soil > Wetlands > Peat | place: Sweden: Abisko... | reverse complement strand
ATCATCACCACCAACCTGGACTTCTCAGAATGGGCGGGACTTCTGGGCAACGTCGCCCTGGTGGAGGCCCTGCTGAGCCGCCTGCGTCACCACTGCCACACCGTCCGCATTGAAGGGCCTTCGCTGAGGGAACCCCAGGGCTGAGGAGTCCGGCCATGAAGGCCTCCTGGCACACGGAAACGATGCTGACCGGATGGCAATCGGCCCGGGTGACCCGGGCCGACCTTGCGTTGCGACGATCGTCCGGGGCGATGCTCTGGCAGTCGAACCTCGCCCTGGAGGAACTGCCGCTGGCCTGGGCGCGGGCCGAGAATGCCCATGGGGCGGAGGTCTACATCCGCCCGGCCCGGGGCCTGGACTGGCCCATGGTTTTTCTGGATGACGTCCTCCTGGAGGTTGCCATGGCTGCGGCACGCGGCCACGGCGGCCTGGCTATCCAGACCTCGCCGGCCGGCGGTTGCCACCTGTGGCTGCCCTGCGCCCAGAACCTGAACGAGGCGGCCCGCCACCAGGTGCAACGATGGCTTGCCGAGCGCATAGGCGGCGACCTCGGCTCGGTCTCCGGCGAGCATCTGGGCCGCCTCGCCGGCTTCAAGAACTGGAAGCGGGGCGGGTGCTGGGTCAACGTGGTGGCCTTCCCGGAGAGCAGGACCACCGCACCGCTGCCCATGGCCGTTCCGGCGGACCTGATGCTGCCGGGCGGGGATCCCAGGCAGCGTCGGGCCCAGGACGATGCAGCCAAGGGCACCAGGCCGGGAGGAGATGTCAGCCCCTCCGGGCAAGAGTGGGGCTGGGTCTGCAGGATGCTCGAAGCTGGATGGGACCCTGAGCGGGTTTACCAGGGGCTGATCCAACAGGCCAGGAGCCGCAGGGGGCCGGACGTGGAACGCTATGCCCGGAGGACGATACAGCGGGCCATGGCCAAGGTCCGGGGTGACCAAGTCTGAGCAGCCAACCTCCTCGCCGCGTGGAGTGTGCTGCTGTCGCTGGCCACAGCCAGGTGGCCAGTTCTGATCCACAGCGACAAAATCCCCACAGAGAACCGACCACGCTCCCCCCCCCCAGGGGGTTGAGATGACGCATCCAGCGTTCGTTCAGGATTCGTGCCTGGTCGGTTTCTCAAGAGCAGAAGTGGTCGGTTTCTGCGTAGCGACGAAGCATCGACGACGGCGGTGCCCCGGAATTCGAGCATGGGCACGCGCCATGGGGCAAGCTCCTGGAACGGTTCGCCCTTGTCCCTGGAGAACAAGGGAACGCCCGAAACCGTCGGCAGAAGCAGTTCGGCTTCACCCAGGGTCGCCGTTCGGACTGAGGGGCCGAACGCAGTCAGCAGGCGCTCCTCCAGGAGCCCACCCCCCACCGCCCAGGGGTGCATCGGCACGCTGCCACCTTTCCTTGGTCTTCTGGAGGGCGGTTCGAGGGTCTGGGATTCCTCCAGCCAAAGCTGCAGGTGCCTACCGGAGGGCCGCAATGCGTGCGCAACAAGCATGCAATGCATTCTGACCGAAAAGGGCCTTGCCTCGCCAGCTTGATCCGGGCCAGGAACCACACGTTCCGCTCCACCTACGCCAAGCTGGAACGCCCAGGAGCAAACATCACCCTTCGCACCCTTATCCAGCTTGAGCGGGTCCTGGGCACAAGGTGATGGCGCGCACCTTCCAAGGTCGTGTAATCCTGGGTCACAACGGCGGAGAAATCAATGTCGTGGCATTGGGGGAGATCTTGCCCATTCGTAAGCGTTCAGGCCCCCTCGCGGGGGCCTGAACGCTTACAAACCTTTTTGTCATCGAGGCGACCCCTTCACCATGGGATTGGGGTGGCGGCTTGCGAGGACGCCTCCCTCCCATGGGATTCAAATACAGCTATGCGTCATGGTGCTCCGCGATCGTCAACGCCTTCTCAAGGCGTTCCCGGTTGGCGCTTTTCACCCGGTTCAACCCCAGAGCCCTTGCCATCAGTGTCACAGAGGACGCATCTCGGCCGCCAAGACCGATCACCTCACGGGCGAGCGAGACCAACTCAGGAAGACATACCTCTTCAACCGATCTTCCCAATGCACCCCAAGCCTTCCTGGGGGGAACTGGGGACTCCGGTGCCAAGCTCTTCGGCCAAAAGAATCGACCATGGTCTTCCCGAGTGAAGAGCAGGGAACGGGCCGCAAGGCTCTCTACCCGGGTCTGGATACGCACCCCCGTGCGCTGCCAGCCGTGCATACGTGCGATACGCCGGCCGAGGACGGAGTCGAGGATTGGCCCTTCGGTTTCCACGACCTGATCGATCATCCGGGCCAGGACCGGATCGTATTCCGGACTGAGGAAGGTATCGGGCTCCACATTGCCAACACCATCTCCATTGTCCTGCGCATATTCGGCGTCTTCGGCCGGTTCCGTTCTTTCTTCTCCAGATACAGGAGGAGCGCTCGGCTGCCACGCTGAAGCGGCAGGCTGGAAAGGAGAATCCATAGCCGTGGCATCCCCTGGATGGTCCGAATCGGAAGGAGGTTCGCCAACCGCTGCGGTGGCCTCAGACTCGGCACTTCGCTTGGCACGGTTGATCTCAAGAACATCCTGTAAGGACTGATGGAGTTTTTCCAATGTTCCAACGGGGTCAATCCACCAGTCGGTGGACCAGACACGAAGGATTTCCCAGCCGAGCCGCCTGAGGACTTGCTCTCTGAGTTTGTCGCGATCCCTTGCCGTGGCGGAGCGATGGTAAGTCGCGCCATCGCATTCAATCCCAGCCAGGAAGCTACCTGGAACATCCGGGTGAATGACCGCCAAATCGATACGGTACGCCGAAACCCCCACTTGGGTGCTGACGGCCCATCCTTTGCGAACCAGGGCAGCGGCGATGGCCTCTTCAAAGGGGCTCTCGAAACTCCCTTGGCTGGGCCGGACCTCTTCGGCCAGTGCGACGGCCCCACGGTCAGCGAAATCCAGGAAATATTTCAAGTCCCGGACACCAGTGGCCTGGGTCCTGGCAAGGTTGATCTGATCGGCCTTAAGACTGGAAAACACCCGGAGTTCCTGTCGGGCCCGGGTGATGGCCACGTTGAGGCGGCGCTCCCCCCCATCCTTGTTCAGCGGTCCAAAATTCACGGTCGATACCCCAGCCAAATCGGGCCCGTAGGTAATCGAGAAATAGATTATGTCTCGTTCATCTCCCTGGACACTTTCAAGATTCTTGACGAAAACGGGTTCGGTTTCGGAATCGGAGAAGTAGGGCTCAATGGACGGGTAGCTGCGCCTGGCATCATCCAAAAGGTTCTCGATGAGCGACTGCTGCTCCGCATTGAAGGTAATGATGCCGAGGGTCAATTTGGCGTCCTTGAATTCCTGGGAGCGAAGGCGCCGAACCACCTCATCGACCAGCGCCTTGGCTTCAGGCTTGTTGATTCGGGCGCCTCCACGCTCGTACACCCCCTTGACCCATTGGAAGCTGACGGCATTGTCCCGAGTTACTGGGGAGGGGAACGTCACCAGCCCCCCTCCGTAGTAATGGTGATTAGAAAAGGCGATGAGACTTTCGTGGCGACTACGGTAGTGCCAATCCAGGTTCAAGGTTGGAAGATTGGCTCCCATGCATTCATCCAGGATGCTCTCCAGGTCGCCCTCCACTTCCTGGTCATCGCCATCGGAATCAGCACGACTGAAGAAGTTCGTTGGAGGGAGCTGCTTGGGATCGCCAACCATCACGACCTGACGTCCACGCGCAATTGCGCCAATGGCATCCCATACCGGGATCTGGGACGCCTCATCGAAAACAACCAGGTCAAATGCGGGCGCTTCTACGCCAAGGTACTGAGCAATGGAAAGCGGGCTCATCAGCAGGCACGGAGTCAAACTGGCAACGGCCCTCGGGCACTGGGCCAGGAGTTCCCTCAAAGGAAGATGCCGTTTCTTCTTGGCCATCTCATAGCGGAGGTGACCCCATTCGGAATGTTTGGAGACCTGCTCCGGATCCTGGATACCCGAGCAGAGCTTGGCGCGGACCCAGTCTCGTGTGAGTTTCGTGAACCGGGTATCCAGAGAACGGAAATCCTCGATCCTCTTTTCGTGCTCGGCCGAAACGAAGGTCCGGACGACCTCTTCTCCATCCACCACGGCATTGAGCCACCACCGGCAGTAATCCGTTTCAAAACCCGGCCGAATCGTACCCTTGCCAAGCAGGCCCTTTTCGATGGCCTGAACCACGGGTCCGAGCCCCAACGATTGGCAATGCCGTATAGCCTTTTGCCATGCGCACCAGGCATGCAGCCTCGTCTCCTGACCTGCCAGGATCTGGCAATAGCGGGTGAGGTCCGTGGTCGCCAAATCCTCAAGCAACAGCCGGGGCGCCGGGGCCAAGCACCCCAAGTCGCAAAGATCCTGGATCGCCTGCCCGAGCGGAGCCGATGCTGCCAGGTAGGCTTTCGCAGCCTCCATGGCCGGGCAGGAAGCCATCAGAAGGGGGTTGCCCTCGCCAAGAATATGATCAAGAGCCATCTTGAGAACCTGACCCTCTTCAGGTGTCCGGGCCAGGCTCCCGATGGCCTCATTCAGGCCCTTCAGGAATGGGATGAGGCGTCGGACCTCCTCCTGATCCGTCTTCAGCGCAACCCAGAGACCGTCAGTGGCTTCGGCAAGATCCTGGTAGCCCCGGAGTTCGTCCTCAATGCGGGCCCGTTCCTGGAGGTTTCTGATATCTGTTGCCAAAGCGGCACTGCAGTCTCCTCGGGCGACCTCAGGATAATTTGCGGTCAGAGCCCCCGAAACCCGGATGGTCCCGGCCTCCTGTAGGAAACAGAGCGCTGTTCTGAGCAGGTTCGACCGAGTTGCCAAGCCATCCCAGAGGCCCGCAGTCGGGTGTTTTAAGTAGCCGAGCGCTTCCAAATCCCGATCCAGGGAAGCCAGTGCACGAAGCATGACCAATTGCCTGCGCAGTCGCTCGCCACACCGCCCCTCAGCGACGGGCTCGAAACCCTCGTCCTCCCACGGCTGATCCTGGTGGGCTGCATTCAGCACATCCTGAAAAGCCAAGGCGACGGCTGCGGATCGCACATCTGTGGCACGGCCAGCCCACAGGCCATCTGTGGCCCCACTCAAGTCAAGGGCGGCCACCTTGGAATGGAGGCTCCGGATCCTGGCCAGGACCTGGACATCATGGCCGACGTCAATTTCACCCCCTCCTTCCGCCACAGCCAGCAGAGCCTGCCGGATACGGCGTTTCCGGATCCAAGACAGGGGCCAAGAAGACGCTTCGGCCAAAGCCCATTCTCGCTGGAGGAGAAATATATCCAGGGATTCCACCCGGTCGGCGTAACGAACGGAAAGGGTCGAAGTCTCATGCGCGGAACGGTCCAGGAATCCCAATCCTTTTTTTAGGCCATCGGTGATAGCGGGCGGATAAGGTGCCTCTAGTCTTTCCTTGAGTGCCCTCCGCTCCTCAAGCAAGCCAAGGCCGCGCTCGCAGTCATGCACGATTGGTTCTGGCCACCCTGCAGATAACTGTGCGGAGAGTTCCTGATGGCGAGCCACCAGTCCGGCCCCCTCTGCAAGGCGCGAGGCGATTACAGTGGCGCCCAGACGAAGGACGAACCGCCAGTTTCGCCCTGATGCTTCCGGGAGGATCCGGGCCAGAATCTCCATTCCAGCCCGACCATGCCGATCAAGCGGAACCTTGGGTAAAGCGAGACCTTGGACGAAAAGTTCAAATGCCTCATCTACGCCCTGGACGACCTGCGAGAGATGGAGGGCAGCCTGGATGAGCTTCTGCTGCCAGATCGGAGACCAGTCTGCACAACCCAAGGTGGCGAGCGGGTGGTCACCCTGGGCCATCGAACCAATGGCCAGCGCGGTGCCCTCTAACCGGGCGACCGCGTCACGCATCACATCCAGATCCGACCGCCCATGGTCATGGGGGGAAGCCCACCCGAGGCCCAGTCGTGGCAGTTCCGCCCCATTCATTACCTGCGCCATGGCCCGATATAGAGTCCAACCATTCGGATGCTGCCAGTGCAGGCGCTCTACATATACATTGAGATTGGAGCGCATCCATTTTAATCGATCCGCCTCCACCCTCCAGGTCTCCGGATCCACGTCGCCCTGGGCTTGCCAAGCCTGCTGGAGCTTGTTCAGGACTTCCTGCTTGCGTGCCTTGTTCGAGTGAATTTCCAGGCAGAAGTCCCCAAGGCCCACTTCCTTCAATCTGCGATGCACCACTTCCAGGGCTGCGATCTTTTCGGAAACGAACAGCACCCGCTTCCCCTCGCCAAGGCACTGGGCGATGACATTGGCGATGGTTTGGCTCTTGCCTGTGCCCGGAGGCCCAATCAGGACAAAGTCCTTGCCTTGAGCAGCCGCCAGCACCGCCGAAAGCTGGGATGAATCAGCTTCCATGGGACAAAAGGATTGCTCGGGACCGAATTCCTCGTCCAGGCGCTGGGGATTGGGGAACGCGATCCCGGAAGCATAGTTTTCCCTGGGCGTATCGATGAGGTGCCGGACTACCGGATTCTCTCGAAGCTGGTCGGTTCGGTCGGTAAGATCTTTCCACATCAGGTGCTTGGCAAAGGAGAACATGGCCAGGACGACGTCCTCGCTGACCTCCCAGCCTTTGATGTCCTTAACAGCGCGGGCGACGTTCCTCCAGATTCCCGCCACATCGATGCCAGTCTCTCCCCTGGGCAATTCGCCATCGGCTATGCCCAGGTTGAGGCTGAAGTCCTGGCGCAGCATCTCCAGCAGGGTCGGGTTGAAGCGCGGCTCGTCCTCATGCAACGTCAAGGTGAAACCGGACCGCACGCTCCTGCGATTGAGGGTGACAGGGAGAAGAATCATGGGTGCGCGCAAGCGCTGATCCGGCTTGTTGGACTGGTTCCAGGAAAGGAAGCCGATGGCGAGGAACAGGGTATTGGCTCCGCCCTCCTGCATGGTCGTCCGTGCTGCTCGGAACTGTTCGACCAGTCGGGCCTCCATTTCAGGCTGATTCAGGTTGACGAACACCTCCCGACGCTGGAGTGCGTCCACGGCATGGCCGCGACGGACATCCTCCCGTTCTCGGCCCTGGTAGATCGCCTGGTTCCTGAGATCCGAACCCTCCATCAGATCAGGCATCGGTAGCAGTTTCAGAGTCTCTCCCTGCGCCAGCAGGTCTTCCAGGGCCTCGGCGTCTGGGACCTCAAGCCGCAGGGTTTTCTTGCTCTCTTTGAAATTCAGAAGGTTGTTCCGGAGGGACAGGTCCAGCAATTTTCGTTGCCAACGGGCAAGGCGGTCCTTGGGATCGAGGTCGGCCGGGGATGGTTCGGGAAGGTCCGCCTCCTCCGGGAGGTCAGGGGCCTCCCCAAATGCCGGTTCTTGGACAACCGGGGCTGCCGACCGTTCGTACTGGGCGGAAGCCTCGGCACTGGCAAGGGGCTTGATCCGGTGAAGCCGAGCCCGGCGGATATCGACCACCAAGCCGAACTGGGCGTCCTGGGCCTCGGCGATCTGCTGAGCCCCAACCTCGACGGCGAACTGAAAAGGGGGCGCTGGCTTCTGCGTGAGCAAGGTCGTTTCAAGAAGCACCATCTCCTTCAGGGCAACCCGCTTGCGCAATGCCGTGACATCATCCACCACCACCGTCGAGAATTCTTCGGCTCTCAGCCAGACCCCGGCAAAAGCGTGGCCCTTGGTCATGACCACCAGGGGATTCAATCCTGCTTGTTCGCAGACAGCACAGATGAACAGGGTAAGGTCCAGGCAGGTGGCGAGGCCCGATTCCAGGATCTGAGCCGGTCCACGGACCTTCTGGCCCTGAAACTCGAAACTGGCCGGAGGCAGCGCATAATCCAGCCCCTGGGCCGCCAGGGCACTCCATATCGCCGAGACCAGTTCCCAGGCCCTTTTTGCGCCTCCCGTGTAGCCGTCTAACCCTGAGGGTTTGCCGTTCCTGGTGAGAATCTCTGCCGCCTGTTTGAGCACCCGATCCACGCATGGATCATTGGGCTGGACAAAGGCAGCTAGCATCTCTGGGAGGTGGTTCAAGCCACCCCACTGATTGCGGGGCAGCAGATCGACTTCGAGAACCAGCTCTGCCAAAGGCTCACTGGGGGGTCCGGCTGGACAGAGCGTAAACCGGACTGTGGCCTTCTCGGCTTCGGTGAGACGAAGGAAAAGGGGCCCCTCCAATACCACGTCCAGGTCAGCGATCCGGACCTGCTGTTCGGCGCTGACAGCATCGAGGTGCCACGTCTTGGCATGAAGGAATTCGGGCTCTGAACGAATCGTAAGCTCGAGATTCGACGCCTTGCCAGCGGTCCCGTTGATGACCTTCAACTCCCTGATCAATGGAACGGCATTCTGGAAGTCTGCGAGGTTGAGCTTCGAAGCCAGCGCCGCCTCGATACGCAGGCCGAGGGTAGGCGCTGCCGCAGTTCGTTCGTCGGGGTTGGGCATGGTTAGCCTCGCTTGGTTCCGATACAGACGATGGGATGAGTTAACTATACCGTAAGGTTGGCCTTAGAAAATCGTCAGCCATTGACGAGCCTTACGGAATGTCCTATCGCCAGGATCCAACCGGCATGGCACCAGGAACTTGGCTTCAGGGCTGTCCCCAGGCAATGACGCCTCATCACGAGGAACAGCCGGCAAGGGAATGAACCCCATGCAGATCCCTGCCGCCCTGACCGCTATCGGTTCACCCGAGCATGCCACAGGTCAGGAACGTTCCGGGGCATCCCTGCCCGATGTGGGCCCGATGGCAAGCAAAAGGCCCGCATCTGCGGGCCTGAGTGCTTTGTTTACTGGTAGCCCCAAGGGGAATCGAACCCCTGTTAACGCCGTGAGAGGGCGCCGTCCTAACCGCTAGACGATGGAGCCGCGGTTGCGCGTGAACATAGAGCTTACCTGATTCCGGGCCGCCTGGGAAGGGGTTTTCAACCGCGCCGGAGGGTCAGAACGGTGATCTCAGGGGGGGCGCCGATGCGGATGGGCAGGCCCACGACGCCCAGGCCGCGGTTCACGTAGAGGACCTGGGCGCCCTTGCGGTACAGGCCCTGGGTGTACTCGCCCAGGAGGTAGGCGCTGGATATGAAGGGAATCATGTTCACCTGGCCGCCGTGGGTGTGCCCGGACAGGGTCAGCCGGGCGCCGGTCCGGCGGGCCAGGTGCCAGTCGCTGGGACGGTGGCTGAGGCATAGCCGCCAGGCATCATCGGGAACGCCCTGGGTGGCCAGGTCCGGCCGGGGCCCGGGGCCGTAGACGATGTCGCGGAAGTGGCCATGCTTGGCCATGGGGTCCTGCAGCCCCACCAGGGCCAGACTGGCGCCGCGCCGGGACACCAGCGCGTGCCGGTTCTCCAGGAACTGGAAGCCGATGCCCTCCAGGGTGGCCCAGATGGGGCGGGGGTCGGTGAAGTAGTCGTGGTTGCCCAGGATGGCGAAGCAGCCCAGCGGGGCCTGGAAGCCGCGGAAGGCCTCCGCCACCACCAGGGCCTCCTCGGGCAGGCTGTCCACCATATCTCCGGTGATCAGCAGCAGCTCCGGACGCTCGCTTTCGGCCAGGCGCCGCCAGCGCTGCACCTGCTCCGGCGCCACCAGCGGGCCGGCGTGCAGGTCCGACAGCTGCACCAGGCGCAGCCCGTCCAGGCCGGGGGGCAGATCCGGAAACTTCAGCTCCAGCCGGTTGATGTCCGGGTCGGCCTGGGCCTCCATCCGGCCGCGCAGGACGCCGTACCCCGCCAGGGAGGCCCCGATCACGCTGGTCTGGCGCAGGAACCTGCGACGCTGGGGGTTCTCCGGCGGCGCCACGGCCCGGGTGCGCCACCGGTGGGTATAGCGCCAGACCAGGCTGGCCACGGCCCACACCAGCAGATCCATGAAGGTGAGCATCTGGAAGTAGGCGCCCAGGCGCGCCCAGGGCCGCAGCCAGACGGCGCTGGTGCCGCCGCCGACCAGCCGCAGGCCCACATACAGGGCCAGGGGCAGATGCACAAGCACCAACCCCAGCACCACCCAGCGGTCGAAGCGGGGGTGGAAGAGCTGATGCAGCAGCCGCCGGTGCAGCATCTGCAGTCCGACGATCAGGGCGATGAAGATGACGAAGAGCAAAGGGCAGACTCCCTGGAGGGCCGGCGGCCGCCAGGGAGATTGTGCGCGGGCCGGAGCCAATCCTCAATGCGCCAGCGCGCGAAATGTTCCGGCCACCGCCCACCCTGGGTTCAGGCGTCGAAGAGGGCCTCCATCTGGGCGACCAGGCCGTCGAAGCCCCGGATGGCGGCGGCCACCGGTTCGGGGGTGGCCAGGTCCACCCCGGCCGCCTTGAGCGTATCCAGGGGGAAGCGGCTGCTGCCGGAGCCCAGGAAGCCCAGGAAACGGTCCCGTGCCGGCTGGCCTTCGGTCAGCACCGCCTGGGACAGAGCCATGGAGGCGACGATCCCCGTGGCGTACTGGTAGACGTAGAAGTTGTAGAAGAAGTGCGGAATGCCGCTCCACTCGGACTGGATGTAGTCGTCCACCTGCACCACGCCCTGGTCGTGGCCGTAGTAGACCCGGGTCAGCTCCAGGTAGGTGGCGTTCAGCCATTCCGGCGTGAGCGACTGGCCCTGCTCCACCCGCTCGTGCATGGCCAGCTCGAACTCGGCGAACATGGTCTGGCGGAACAGCGTGCCGCGCAGGGTCTCCAGGTAGTTGTCCAGCAGGAACAGCTTGAGGTTGGGATCCTGCTCGGTTTCCAGCAGGGTGTGCATGAGCATGTTCTCGTTGAAGGTGCTGGCGATCTCCGCCAGGAAGATCGGGTAGTCGGCGGTGGGATAGGGCTGGGACCGCTCGGACAGGTGCGAATGCATGGCGTGGCCCAGTTCGTGGGCCAGGGTGGACACGTGGTGGAAGGTCCCGTCGTAGTTCATCTTCACGAAGGGATGCACGCCGTAGACGCCGCTGGAGTATGCGCCCGACTGCTTACCACGGCAGGGGTAGATATCGATCCAGCCGTCCTGGAAGGCCCGGCCCAGATCCTGGCGGTACGAAGGCCCCAGCGGCCCGCTGGCCCGCAGCACCAGCTCCCGGGCCTCCTCGTAGGGATAGGTGCGGGACACCATCTGTACCGCCGAGGCGTACAGATCCGCGTAGCGCATGCGCTCCAGGCCGAGCATCCGCGCGCGCAGACGCAGCAGCCGGTGCAGCGGCGCCAGGTTGGCCCGCACCGCCGCCACCAGGTTGCGGTAGACCGCCGGGTCGATGGCCTCCGGGTAGAGCGCCGCGTCCAGGCAGCTGTCGAAATGATGCACCCGGGCCTGGAACAGGTCCTGCTTGACCCCGGCGTCCAGGAGCGTGGCCAGGGTGTTCTCGAACGGTTTCTGCCCGCCCCAGTAGGTCTCCTGCACCAGCTGCCGGTCGGATGCTAGTTTGGCGGCGCGGTGCTTCTGGTAGTTGGCCGTGCTGAGCTGCACCACCTCGCCGGTGGACAGGGTCACGGTGGGCCGGGGCAGATCCAGGTCGGTGAGCAGGCCGGCGGCGCTGGCCGGGGCCTGGCCGAACAGGCCCGCCTGGGCCACCACCCGCGCCTCCCCTTCGGGCAGGATGTGGCCCTGCATGCGCAGGATGCGCAGGAAGCCCACCCGGTGCGGAGCCAGGCGCGGGTCGGCGCCCAGGTACTCCTCCACCCGGGCCTGGCCCAGGGCCAGCAGATCGGGCTCCAGGAAGGCCAGCCGGGTCTCCAGGTCCACCATCAGGCTTTGCACCTCGCCCTTCATGCCCTGGTAGAGCGGGTCGGCCAGATCCATGTCGCCCTGCAGGTGGGCATACTGGGCCAGCCGGGAGCCCAGGCGGTTCACCTGGTCCAGGCGCTCCATGAAATCCCCCATGGCCTGGGCCGAGCCGGTCCAGCCGGAGGCCAGGGCATCCAGGCCGGCAACCAGGGTCTGGACCTGGGCGAAGCCTTCGCGCCAGGCCGCCTCGTCCGGATAGATATCCGAGATGCGCCATTTGTAAAAGTCCGGAAGCTCGGAACGGGGGCTGCCGGAATAGTCGGGCACGGCGGTGGCGGGGGACGGCGGGACGGTCATGGATGCTCCTGGAACCTATAGTCAGAGTCGAGGCGCCGATCCAGCAGAACGGTGCCGTCCCGATTATAGGGCTGCGGCGTCCAGGCGGGTCCACCACCCCCGGATGATCAGCGCTGGGTGTGGCTGTGGATGGCCGCCTCGGCCCGGCGCACGCCATCCTCCAGCTGCTCCACGCTGAGCCGGGTCTTCACCGCCCTGAGTGGCGCGGCGGCATCCTGGTCGCCGCCGGCGGCGGCCTGGTACAGCCAGAAGAAGGCCGTCGGCAGATCCTGGGGCACCCCATGGCCCACGATGTACATCAGCCCGATGCAGCCCTGGGAGTACGGCTCTCCCTGTTCGGCGGCCTTGCGGAACCAGTGGATGGCCTCGGCCTCGTCGGCGGCGGTGCCCTGGCCCAGGAAGTACATGGCGCCCAGCTTCGCCTGGGCGTCCCGTTGCCCGGCATCCGCGGCCCGGTGCAGCCAGAACATGGCCTTGCTGTAGTCCAGGGGCGCCTCCTGGCCCCAGTAGTACATCACCCCCAGCTGGGCCTCGGCGTCCAGTTCGCCGTTCTCGGCCCGCCCCCGCACCTGGGAGAACAGGCTGGCGGGTTCCTGGTCGGCCTCGGGTTCGGGCGCGGCGGCGAGCGGCACCTGCTCCAGGCTCAGCTGGTCCTGGTTGCCCAGCAGGAAGCCGCTGCGATCGGAGGCCGGCTGGTAGGCGAACAGGGCGGCGCAGGGGAAGAGGAGGAGGCAAAGCAGGGACCGCATGGAACCGCTCCTTACTCGGGGCAGGCGCGACCCCGGCCCGGGCCCCGGGCCCGGACAGGAGCAAGCAAACCGAAAGCATTGGCGACCGGATTGTCAAAGGTCAAGGCGCCCGACGACCGGGAGCTTTGATTGAGACTTAATATAGGTCACCCGTGCCGAACGGCCAGTCGATTTGCCTATTTTTCCAGGTGGATCAGTAGGTCCAGCTCAGCCCGCAGGCCGCCTCCTTGAACACCTTTTCCGCCAATTCCGGGTCGAACCGGACGCTCAGCTCCGGCCCGGCCTTGATCCGGGCCACGGTGCCGTCCCGGCCCTGGAACTCCAGTTGCAGCGGCAGATGGCCCTGGAACTGGCGCAGCAGCGGGAGCAGGCGCTCCGGGTAGCGGCCCCGGGGCAGGCGCACGAGGGCGCCGTTGAAGCCCTTGCCCTGGTAGTCCTCCAGGCTTTCGATGCCCACCACGAACAGCTTGAGGGTGGTCTGCTCCTCCTCCTCCTCCTCGCCGTTGCCCCCGTTGCCAGTGGTGGCCACGGTCTCCACCTTCAGCTCGCCGGTCACCCGCAGCAGGGCGTCGGGCAGGGCCAGGTGCCGGTACATCTCGAAGGTGCGGGTGCGCTTGCGGGTGGCCGGATCGAAGTGCGAGGCCATGAGCAGGGCCTCCATCTTGTCGGTGAGGTCCTCCAGGTTGAGGATGGCCCAGGGCTCGCCCTTGGCGTTGGTCTTGAATGAGACGTTGCTGACCATGACCCCCAGGCTCACCTCGTCCCGGTCCTTGGACCGGCCGGCGGCGACCGCCTCCCGGAGGGCGGTGATGGAGCCCAGGGTGTGCACCTGCAGGGCGTCCTTGAACTCCTCCAGCGGATGCCCGGACACGTACAGTCCCAGGGTCTCCCGCTCGTAGCGCAGCCGCTCCTTGCGCGACCAGGGCTCCACGTCCTCGGGCAGGGCCCAGTTGTCGGCCAGGCTGGAGATTTCGGCCTCGTCGAACAGCGAGGTCATGCCGGTGTCCACGCCGCCCTTGCCGGCGTTCTCCAGGGCCGAAGGCAGTCCGGCCAGGAGGGCGGCCCGGTTGAGCTCCATGGAATCGAAGGCGCCGGCCTTGATGAGGCATTCCCATACCCGCCGGTTGGCCTTCTGCAGATCGGTGGCCTTCAGGGCGTGGAAGAAGTCCTTGAACCCGCCTTCGGCATTCCGGGCGGCCAGGATGGCCTCCAGGGCGGCCTCGCCCAGCCCCTTGACGGCGGCGAAGCCGAACCGGATCTGCTGGGGGCCGGTGATGGTGAAGTCCAGCTCGCTCTGGTTGATGTCCGGGCCCAGCACTTCCAGGCCCAGTTCGCGGCAGTTCTGGGTGTACTTGACCACGTCGTCGGTGCGCCCGGCCTTGGTGGACAGCAGGCCGGCCATGAACTCGGTGAGGTAGTTGGCCTTGAGGAAGGCGGTCTCGTAGGCCACCAGGGCGTAGGCGGCGCTGTGCGACTTGTTGAAGCCGTAGCCGGCGAAGTACTCGATCAGGTCGAACAGCTCGGAGACCTTGGCCCGGTCGTAGCCGCGGGTCGCGCCCTGCTCGATGAACTTGTCCTTTTCGTGGGCCATCTTGGCCTTGTCCTTCTTGCCCATGGCCCGGCGCAGCATGTCGGCCTCGCCCAGGGAGTACCCGGCGATGAGGCTGGCGATCTGCATGACCTGTTCCTGGTACAGGATCACGCCGTAGGTGGGGGAAAGGATCTTCTCCAGGGACGGGAACATGTACGTGACTTCCTCGCGGCCGTGGCGGCGGTTCACGTAGGTGTCGCCCATGCCGGCGCCCAGCGGGCCGGGGCGGAACAGGGCGTTCAGGGCGATGAGGTCGTCGAACCGGTCGGGCTTGAGGTTGCGCAGCAGCTGCTTCATGCCGCCGGACTCGAACTGGAACACCCCGTCGGTGTCGCCCTGGCTGAACAGGTCGAAGGTCTTCTTGTCGTCGAAGCCGCGGATCGTCATCATGTCGTGCGGCGCGCCGTGGGTCTTGGCGATGTAGCCCTGGGTCTTGGCGATCTGGGTCAGGGTCTCCAGGCCCAGGAAGTCCATCTTGAGCAGGCCGGCCCGCTCGGCGTCAGTCATGGAATACTGCACCATCACCTTGCCGTCCTTGTCCCGGGACAGCGGGGCGAAGGTGGTCAGGTCGTCCGGGGCGATGATCACCCCGGCGGCGTGGATGCCGGTGTTGCGCGCCAGGCCTTCGAGCCGGGCGGAGATGTCCAGGATGTTCTTCACTTCCGGATCGTTTTCGTAGAGCTCGCGCAGCTTGTCGCTCTGCTCCAGGGCCTGGGGGATGGTGATGGGCTGGCCGGGCTCCTGGGGCACCAGCTTGGTGAGGTTGTTGGCGAAGGCGAAGTCCTTCTCGAACACCCGGGACACGTCCTTGATCACGGCCTTGGTCTTGAGCTGGTTGATGGTGACGATGTTGCTGACCCGGTCCTTGCCGTAGGTGGCGGTCACGTACTCGATGACCTTCTGCCGGCCGTCCCGGCAGAAGTCGATGTCCACGTCGGGCATGGAGATGCGCTCGGGGTTCAGGAAGCGCTCGAACAGCAGGTCGTACTGCATGGGGTCGATGTCGGTGATGTGCATGGACCAGGCCACGATGCTGCCAGCGGCGGAGCCGCGGCCGGGGCCCACCGGCACGCCCATCTCCCGGGACTTGTGGATGAAGTCCCAGACCAGCAGGAAGTAGCCGGGAAAGCCCATCTTGAGGATGGTGTCCAGCTCGAACTCCAGGCGGGCGCGGTACTTGTCCTCGGTGTACTTGAGCAGGCCGCGCTGCCACAGGGGCTCGCACTCCTTGAGGCGGTCCTCGAAGGTGGACCGGGCCACCTCCAGGAAGTAGCTTTCCAGGGTGTGCCCGGGCGGCACCGGGAACTGCGGGGTGGCCGGCTTGCGGGTGATGGGGTAGTAGTCCACCTTGGCGGCGATCTCCAGGGTCCGCTCCAGCACCTCCGGGTGGTCCCGGAACACGGCCGCCATCTCCTCGGGGGTCTTGACGTAGAACTGGTCGGTGGAGAACCGCATGCGCTTTGGCTCGCTCTTGAAGCGCTTGGTGCCGATGCACAGCAGGGTATCGTGCAGGTCGGCGTCCTCGTGGTTCAGGTAGTGGGAATCGTTGGTGGCCACCAGGGGGATGCCGGTGCGCCGGCTCAGCTCGTACTGCAGAGGGATGATCTGCCGCTCGGCCTCGAAGCCCTGGTCCTGGATCTCCAGGTAGAAGTCCTCGCCGAACATGCTCTGGTAGTCCCGGGCGATGCGTTCGGCGGCGTCGATGTTGCCGGACAGCAGCCGGGCCTGCACTTCGCCGCCCAGGCAGGCGGTGAGGGCGATGATGCCTTCGCTGTGCTCCCGGAGCAGTTCCTTGTCCACCCGGGGCTTGTAGTAGAAGCCTTCGGTGAAGCCGCAGGACACCACCTTGGAGAGGTTGCGGTAGCCCACGGCGTTCTTGGCCAGCAGCACCAGATGGTAGCCGGCGTCCCGGGAGCCCGAGGGGTCCAGGCAGTCCTCCATGCCTTCGGCATTCATGGCGGCGTTGTCCAGCTTGCGGTCGTGGCGCGAGCGGGGCGCCACGTAAACCTCGCAGCCCAGGATCGGCTTCACCGCCAGGTTGCCCTCGGCGTCGGCGGTCTTGGTGCAGGCGTCCACCAGCTTCATCATGGCGAACATGTTGCCGTGGTCGGTGACCGCCAGCGAGCGCATGCCTGTGGCCTGGCACTTCTTCACCAGGTCGGGGATGCGCGTGAGGCCGTCGAGCAGGGAGTATTCGGTGTGCAGGTGCAGGTGGGCGAAGCTCATGCCCCCATTGTCGCAAGCCTGGGCCCCCTTGGGGGAACCCAAACGGCTAGCGCAGTTCCATGCCAGAAAGGGGGAACTGCCTGCTCGCTGCGCTCGCGATGTTCCCCATCCAGGGGCGCAGGCGCCCTTGGATATCTAAGGACCTTTGACCCCCACGTGGTCCCCGGGCAAAGCCCGGGCACCACGTCTATGCCATAGAGCATGGCACCGGCGGCCGCACCAGGGCCAGCCGGATCACGTCGTCCATGTGCGCCACCAGGTGGATGGTGAGCTGCTCGCGCACCTCCGGGGGCAGCTCCTCCAGGTGCCGGGCGTTGTCCCGGGGGATGAGCACGGTGGTGCAGCCCATGCGGTGCGCGGCCAGCAGCTTCTCCTTGAGGCCGCCGATGGGCAGCACCATGCCGCGCAGGGTCAGCTCGCCGGTCATGGCCAGGTCCGCGCGCACCGGGATCCCGGTGAGCACCGAGATGAGCGCCATGGCCAGGGTGATGCCGGCGCTGGGGCCGTCCTTGGGGATGGCGCCCTCGGGCAGGTGCACGTGCAGGTCCACCTTCTCCAGGAAGTCCGGGGCCAGGCCCAGGCTTTCGGTGCGCATGCGCACGAACGACAGGGCCAGGTTGGCGCTTTCCTGCATCACGTCGCCCAGCTTGCCGGTGAGCTTCAGGATGCCTTTGCCGGGCAGCCGCGCGGCTTCGATGGTAAGCAGATCGCCGCCCACGGGGGTCCAGGCCAGGCCGTTGACCACCCCGGCCGGTCGCGGCTGGAGCCCCAGGGGGGCCTCCTGGAAGATCTCCGGTCCCAGCAGCCTGGGCAGGCGCTCGGCAGTGACCAGGCCCTGGAAGCCGTCCTGGCTGGTTTCGTATTTGCCGGGCTGCAGGGTCTGCCGGGCCAGCTTGCGCAGCACGCCGGAGATCTCCCGCTCCAGCTGGCGCACCCCGGCCTCCTTGGTGTAGTCCTGGATGATCTTGTCGATGGCGGCGTCCTCGAAGCGGATGCCCAGGTTCTCCATGCCATGCCGTTCCAGCGCCTTGGGCACCAGGTGGGCCTGGGCGATGGCGCGCTTTTCGCTGCCGGTGTAGCTGCTCAGGTCCAGGATCTCCAGGCGGTCCTCCAGGGGCTGGGGGATCTGGTGGCGCACGTTGGCGGTGGCCAGGAACAGCACCTGGGAAAGGTCGAAGCCCACGTCCAGGTAGTGGTCCTGGAAGCCGAAGTTCTGCTCCGGATCCAGCACCTCCAGCAGGGCCGAGCTGGGGTCGCCGCGCCAGTCGGCCCCCATCTTGTCGATCTCGTCCAGCAGCATCAGCGGGTTGCGCACGCCGCCCTGCTTCATGAGCGCGAGGATCCGCCCGGGCATGCTGCCGATGTAGGTGCGCCGGTGGCCGCGGATCTCCGCCTCGTCGCGCAGGCCGCCCAGGGAGAAGCGCAGGAAGGGCCGGTTCAGGGCCCGGGCGATGGACCGGGCGAGTGAGGTCTTGCCCACCCCGGGCGGGCCCACCAGGCAAAGGATGGGACCGTGCAGGGCCGGACGGCGGCCGGCGTCGGCGGCGGTGTCGCGGAGCCGGCGCATCACCGCCAGGTGCTCCAGGATCCGGACCTTGACCTTTTCCAGGCCGGAATGGTCCTCGTCCAGGATCCGCTCGGCCTCGTCCAGGTCCAGGTGCTCGTCCGCGTAGGCCTTCCAGGGCAGGGCCAGCAGCCAGTCGATGTAGCTGCGGGCGACGGTGGACTCGGCGCTCTGGGGGGCCATGCCCTCCAGCCGCTCCAGCTCCTCCAGGGCCTTCTTTTCGGCCTCCTCGCTCATCCCGGCCTGGAGGATCCGCTCCCGCAGCTGGCCGTGCTCGTCCTTCTCGCTCTTATCACCCCGGCGCGCGCCGGGCTGGGGCCCGCCCATCTTCTCGCCCAGCACGAAGGCCTTGTGCTCCCGGTCGGGGCCCAGCCGGGCCTTGGCGTCGGCCTCAGGCTCCAGCCGGAAGCGGGCCGCGTCCAGTTCCAGCAGCTTCAGCAGGGTGTGCAGCCTGGGCTCGATCTCCAGCTGGTCCAGCACCTGCTGCTTCTCGCGCACCTCGGCCGGCAGGGCGCTGGCCACGGTGTCGATGGCGCTGCCCAGGGGCAGTTCCTGGAGCTGGACCAGGGACAGGACCCGGGCCAGATCCGGGTTGCGGGCCAGCAGCGCCTCCACCGCCTGGTGGAAGGTGGGCAGCAGCGCCGCCTCGGGCGGGGCGGGCTCGGTGAGGATGCTCACCTCGGCCTGGACCACGTCGCCTTCGTCCAGGTAGCGCTCCAGCTTCACCCGGGCGATGCCGCGCACGCCCACCTTGTAGTGGTCCCGGGGCACCGGGATGAGCGATTCCACCAGGACCAGGGTGCCCATGGGATAGAGGGCGTCCTGCTTGGGCTCCTCGTCCCGGGGATCGCGCTGGGTGAGCAGCACCAGGTGGTCGCCGGTCTTGATGGCCAGCTCCAGGGTGCGCACCGAGGCCCGGCGGCCCACCATGAACGGCAGCCGGGCGCCCGGGAACAGCACCGTGTCCCGGATGGGTATGGCTGGCAAAGTCAGGGGCTTGCGTGGCGAGTTCATGAACGTGGGGAATCCCCCTCCTTCACTCGATCATACCGCCCGCACCCCGACCTCCCGGGATTTCATCCGGCCACGGGGATGGGCAGCGAACCGAGCCCCAGTTCCCGCTCCACCGCCTGCCGGGTGAGATGCAGGGCGGCCCGGGTGGTGCGGGTCTCCGAAGGCATGTCGAACATGGGTTCCAGCAGGATCTGCTCCAGCATGGAACGCAGCCCCCGGGCGCCCAGCTTGCGCAGCAGGGCCTGATCGGCGATGGCATCCAGGGCGCCGGCCTCGAAGGTCAGATCGATGTCGTCCATCTCGAACAGCCGGGTGAACTGCTTGGTCACGGCGTTCTTGGGCTGGGTGAGGATGGCCACCAGGGCCTCCCGGTCCAGGGGCTGCAGGGTGGCCAGGACTGGCAGCCGGCCCACCAGCTCGGGGATCAGGCCGAACTTGATGATGTCTTCGGGTTCCACCAGCTTGAGCAGGTCGTCCTTGCGGTCCTTGGAGCTGGGCGTGGAGCCGAAGCCCACGGCCTTGGCCCGCACCCGCTGCTTGACGATGTCCTCGATGCCCACGAAGGCGCCGCCGCAGATGAACAGGATGTTGGAGGTGTCCAGCTGGATGAACTCCTGGTGGGGGTGCTTGCGGCCACCCTGGGGCGGGACGTTGGCCACGGTGCCCTCCACCAGCTTGAGCAGGGCCTGCTGCACCCCTTCGCCGCTCACGTCCCGGGTGATGCTCGGGTTCTCGCTCTTGCGGCCGATCTTGTCGATCTCGTCGATGAAGACGATGCCGCGCTGGGCCCGCTCCACATCGTAGTTGGCCACCTGGAGCAGCTTGGTGAGGATGTTCTCCACATCCTCGCCCACGTAGCCGGCCTCGGTGAGGGTGGTGGCGTCGGCCATGGCCAGGGGCACGTCCAGCATCCGGGCCAGGGTCTGGGCCAGGAGGGTCTTGCCGGTGCCGGTGGGGCCGATGAGCATGATGTTGCTCTTGGTGAGCTCCACCTCGGTGGTGCCCAGGCTCTTCTGGGGGGTGAGGATGCGCTTGTAGTGGTTGTAGACGGCCACCGCCAGGCGCTTCTTGGCGCCGTCCTGGCCGATCACGTAGTCGTCCAGGAAGGCCTTGATCTCCTTGGGCCGGGCCAGCCGCGGCTCGTGCTTGCCCGCTGGCTTACCCTGCCGGCTCATGCGCAGCTGCAGCTGGCCGGCCTCGACACATTCATTGCAGATGTATGCGTTGGGGCCAGCCAGCAACTGCTCGACCTCATGCGGAGCCTTGCCGCAGAAGGAGCACTGTTGTTCCCGCTTGGTCGTCTTGGTGTTCATGAGCTCTCCTCGGACGAACCCGGTCCCCCCTATGATGGGGCCCGGACCCCCCCCATGCACTGGGGTTTCACTGCTGATGCACGGTAACCAAGGTCAGGACTTCGAAGCGCTTGGTGCCAGCCGGGATCTTGATCTTCACTTCGTCCCCCTCCACGGCGCCCACCAGGGCCAGGCCGATGGGGGAGCTGATGCTCAGATGCTCTGGATGGTCCGCCAGTTCTTCCGGAAGCACAAGCTTATAGGTCACTTCTTTTTCCGAGTCCAGGTCCAGCAGGGTGACCCGGGTGCCATAGGCCACCTTGTCCCGGGGCAGCCGGCTGATGTCCAGGCTGGCCACTTCGGCGATGCGCTTTTCCATGGTCACGACCTTGTTCTGGTAGATGTCGCGCTTGGCCAGGGCCTGCTCATATTCGGCGTTTTCCGACAGATCGCCCTGCGAGGCGGCGCTGGCGATCTCCTTGGGGATATCCACCAGCAGCGCCTGCTTCAGCACCTTCAGTTCCGCTTCCAGTTTGGCGAGTACGTGCTTGGGCATGTGGGGTTCCATGGGTAAGGGCGGAAGCCCTGGAGGGGGGGGCCAGACCAGGGGGTCGAGCCGGGGGACGGAGGTCCCGGCTGCCGATCAGGGTAACGGCAGGTGGGGGCGGCCAGGACAAAAACGGCGACGCTCATATAAAAGGATGCGCCCCAATGGAGAGGCGCGGAGCCCTATGCTAGCAGATTCCCCACAAAAGTGGCGTAGCCTTGAAATACCGGCCTTCCGGCCCAGCCGGCCCATTCAGCGACCGAGCGCCCTGCTTCTGCTGTAAGGAAAAGGAAACGCATCCACATCTACAAATCGGATAAGCTAGTCCTTTGTTATCGCCAACGAAGGATTTTCGCAGATGAACTGGCCCAGGATCCGCTCCGCACTGACCGTCGTCATGGTCACTCTCATGTATGCCGGCCTGGCTCCCAGCGGGACGCTGCGGGCCGCGGCCACCCCGCCGGACGATGCCACCTGCCTGGCCTGCCACGGCCAGCCGCCCCCGCCCGGGAAGCCCGGCAAGGGCCCCAAGGCACCGCCGTTCGTGGACGTCAGCCGGTTCAAGGGCTCGGTGCACGGCGCCAACGGCTGCGTCAGCTGCCACGCGGACGTGGACCTGGCGACGCATCCGGCCAAGCCTGCCGGACCGGTGGTCTGCGCCAACTGCCATGACCAGCCCGTGGCCACCTACCAGGCCAGCGTGCACGGCAAGGCCCGCCTGTCCGGCGATACCGGGGCTGCCCAGTGCGTGGACTGCCACGGCATGCACGACATCGTCGGGGTGCACACCCCCCAGTCCCCGGTCAACCGCCAGCATCTGGGCGAGACCTGCGGCCAGTGCCACCCGGACGCGGTCAAGGCGGTGGCCGCCAGCATCCACGGCCAGGCCATGGCCGCGGGGGTGCGGGAAGCGCCCAGCTGCGTGGACTGCCATTCGGACCACGCCATCGAAAGCCTGAAGGGGGCCTCCCCCCTGAAGCTGGCCCAGGAGGTGTGCAGCCGCTGTCACGGCGATACCCGCATGAACGCCAAGTTCAATCTGCCCAACAACCGGGTTTCCACCTTCTTCGACAGCTACCACGGCATGGCCGCCAAGGCGGGCTCCACCACCGCCGCCAACTGCGCCAGCTGCCACGGCTACCACAATGTCCTGCCCGCCTCGGACCCCCGGTCCTCGGTGAACAAGGCCAACCTGATCACCACCTGCCAGAAGTGCCATGCGGACGCCACCGCCAAGTTCGCCCTGGGCACGGTCCACCAGGACCCGAACGCCCCCCCCACCGATCTGGGCGGCAAGGTGGACCGCTGGGTCCGCACCAGCTACCTGCTCATGATCTTCGCCGTCATCGGCGCGATGGTGGCGCACAACCTGCTGATCCTGCGCCGGAAGCTCCTGGCCTCCCTGCGCAATCCGAACCGCACCGTGGTGCGCATGAGCCGGGCCGCCCGGATCCAGCACGGCCTGGTGGCCTCCAGCTTCATCCTGCTGGTGATCACCGGCTTCGCCTTGAAGTTCCCGGATTCGCCCCTGACCTGGCTGATGGGCTCCAGCGAATCGGTCCGCCGCATCCTGCACCGGTCCGCCGCCTGCGTGCTGATCAGCGCGGCCATCGCCCACGTGGGCTTCGTCCTGTTCACCCGGGAGGGCCGCCGGTTCGTGCTGGACATGCTGCCCGAGCCCAAGGATCTGCGGGACGTGTTCACCGCGCTCGCCTACTACGCCCTACCCGGCCGGCCCAGGCCCCAGTTCAAGCGCTTCGGCTACGTGGAAAAGGCGGAGTACTGGGCCATGGTGTGGGGCACCTTCCTCATGGCCGTCACCGGCCTGGCCCTGTGGTTCAAGCTGTACGCCACCCGGCTGGTGCCGCGCTGGGTCCTGGGGGTGTTCACCACCGTGCACTTCTTCGAGGCGATCCTGGCCACCCTGGCCATCTTCGTCTGGCACTTCTACTTCGTGATCTTCGACCCGGACGTCTATCCCGTGAACTGGGCCTGGCTGGACGGGAAGATCACGCCGCACCAGCATCTGGAGGAACACGGCCTGGACACCGATGCCGAGGGCCTGCCCGGCCACGCCGAACCGCCCGCCCAGGATGCGGACGAGCCTGTGGATTAGCGGTGGCGCGCGCGCAAGGTCAGCTTGTTCGCCTGCTGATTGTTGCTAAGGTTGTAGCCACCTGATGGCAGATCTTCTTTCCAGCCCCACGCCCAGATGCCCACCGAGACGACCCAGATCCAGCCCGCATGGCTCAACGCCCAGTGTCCCCGGGAGGGGCGCTACGTGTTGGGCCCCCTGCTGGGCCGGGGCGGCATGGGGCACGTGTACGAAGCCTGGGACGTGGTGCTGTGCCGCACGGTGGCCCTGAAGATCCTCAAGAACATCGATCCTCCGGCCCTGATCCGGTTCATGCACGAGGCACAGATCCACGCCCGGCTGGTCCATCCCAACATCTGCCGGATCTATGACGTGGACAACCACGACGGGGCGCTCCGGGTGGCCATGCAGATGGTCCGCGGGGACAGCCTGGAACAGGGCTACCAGGTGCTCAACCAGACCCAGGTGGTGACCATCATGGCCCAGGTGGCCGAGGCGGTGCACGTGGTGCACCGCCTGAACCTGGTGCACCGGGACCTGAAGCCCTCCAACATCCTGCTGGAGCGCGACCCGGCGGGCACCTGGGTGCCGTTCGTATGCGACTTCGGCCTGGCCATGGCCCTGGACGAGCCGGCCCTCACCTTTTCCCGCACGGTCATGGGCACCCCGGCCTACATGGCCCCCGAGCAGTTCCAAGGCGAGCGGCGGCGGATCTCGGCCAGCACGGACGTGTATGCCCTGGGCGGCACCCTGTACTTCGCCCTCACCGGCCACCTGTCCGCCGGCCCCACCGGCACCCGCAGCGCGGCCGCCGCCGAGAATCCGCACCTGCCCAGGGACCTGAAGGCGATCATCGCCCGCTGCATGCAGGCGGATCCGGAGGCCCGCTACCCCACGGCCAACGCCCTGGCCGAGGATCTCTGGCGGTTCCGGGCCGGGGAGCCGGTCCAGGCCACCCGGACCCGCCGCCTGGTCGGCTTGCGCCGCCGCCTGGCCCGGCCGGGCCTGCTGCCGCTGGCCCTGGGCGCCCTCCTCCTGCCCCTGCTCTGCTGGCTGGCGATCCTGGTCGATTGGCATCAGGACCACGGGCAGGTGCGGCTGGCCCAGGACCTCCTGCTGGAGGCCAGCACCGCCGCGGCCGATCTGCGGCTGGAACAGACCCTGCCGGTGCATGACCTGCGCCCCAGCTACACCCGGCTGCGCCTGCAGATGGAGCACCAGCGCCAGCCCCTGGCCGGCCTGGACAAGCCCTGGCAGGGCCAGGGCCATACCGTCCGCGGCATCATGGCCTGCCTGATGGGAGACAGCGCGCTGGCCCAGGCCGAACTGGAGCGGGCCGTGGCGGACGGCTGCCGGAGCCTGGAAGTGGCCAGTTGCCTGGCCGAGGCGGCCATCGGCCTGGCGGCCAAGGACGACCGGGAGGCCGAGTACCGCACCGGCCAGATGCCCACCGGCCCGGATCCCCGGATGCAGCGCACCCAGATCCTGCTGGACCAGACCCGGGGGGACAGCCAGGGCGGCGCGGACGAGTATGCCAGTGCGCTGGCGGCCTTCATAGGCCGGGACTACCTGCAGGCCGCCGCCGCCAGCCACAGCAGCGCCCTGGCCACCCCCTGGCGCAGCCAGGCGGCGGTGCTGGAGGCCGACAGCCTCGCCACCCTGGCCCGCCAGGACCTGCAGGCGGGCCACGCGGTCGCGGCCCATGAACGGCTCGCCGAGGCCCTGGCCGCGGCCAAGCGGGCCCGGGCCGCGGCGCAGAGCGATCCGGCCGCCCACCACGCCTACTTCCAGGCGGCCCGGGGCCTGACCACCCTGGAACAGGCGATGGGCAGCCCGGACCTGGACTGGCTGGGCCGGCTCCAGACCGAAAGCGAACTGGCCCTGGTCCTGGATCCGGAAAACCCGGAGCTCCAGGACGACTGGCTCGCCTTCCACTGGCTGCGGGCCATGCAGATCCTGGACCAGGGCGGGAACCCGGGTGCTCTCCTGGAGGAGGCCCAGGCCTTCCTGGCCACCCGGGCCCGGGAACCGCTGGGCCCCGAGCTCCAGGCCGACCGGATGATCATCTACTGGCTGATGGCCGAGCGGCACCTCCGCCTGGGCGGCGATCCGGGCCCGGACCTGGCCCAGGCCCTGAAGGGCGCCGGCCACACCCCCTTCCTGCTGCACGATTATCTCCAGGACTTGAACCAGTTGCGGGATCGGCTCCAGCCCGCCCCGTCCCGCAGGCCGCCGCAGGCCCAGGCCCGCCCGGCCGCGAAACGGATCCCGGCCATGGACGTGGTGTCCGCCCGTGACTGGGTCCGCCTCCTGCCCACCGTGCGGCGGAGCCTGCAGTGGGGCCAGGAACAGGCCGCCCGCCGCGACCTGGAGGCGGCCAACGTCCGGCTGTCTTCGCTGCTGCGCACCGTGCTGGACGCCAGTTCCGAAGGGATCCTGGTCACCGGCCTGGCCGGCCAGATCACGGCCTACAACCGCAAGTTCTTGACCCTGTGCGGGATTCCCGATTATGTCCTGGCCCCGATGCAGCTTGAGCAGATGCTGCAGTTCCTCCGGGACCAGTTCCTGGACAGCGCCGCCTTCATGCGCGAGGCCCGAAGCCTGGCCCGGACCGGCCAGGCGGTGCCGTGGTACCTCACCGAAGAGCAGCTGGTGATCTCGGACAAGGCCCTGCCCCTGCTGGGCCTGACCGCGGAGACCCTGCCCCGGGACCTGCCGGCCCTGGAGGCGCTGATCCATCCGGCCGACCTGGACGGCTTCCACCGGGCCCTGGAGCGCCCGGGCAAGGCCGCGCTGGAGCTGAGCCTGCGCCGCGGCGACGGCGCCTGGCTGCGCACCCGGTGGACCCTGAAGCGCTGCGAGGACGGCTACCGGGGCCTGTTCACGGCGATCGCCGGCGCCTACGTGCCCTAGTCCGCCAGCCCCACCTGCACCGGGATCGGATGCAGCGCGGCGATCAGCCCATCGGGCGCCAGCTCCACCAGGAAGCCCCGGCTGCCGCCGTTGATGTAGATCCGCTCGAGCTGGAGGATGGTCTGCTCCACATAGACGGGCATGGGCTTGCGGGTGCCGAACGGGCTGGTGCCGCCCACCAGGTAGCCGGAATGGCGGTTGGCCACTTCGGGCTTGCAGATGCGCACCACCTTGGCGCCGATCTGCCGGGCCAGGGCTTTGGTGCTCACCTCCTGGTCGCCGTGCATGAGCACCACCAGCGGCCTGCCGCCTTCGTCCTCCATGATCAGGGTCTTCACCACCGCATGCTCGGGCACCGCCAGCTCCCGGGCGCTCACCGCCGTGCCGCCGTGCTCCTCGTAGCGGTAGGCGTGCGCGGTATAGGCCACGCCCAGGTCCTTCAGGAGCCTGGTGGCCGGCGTGGACGGGAAGGAAGGATGGCCCATGCCCCCATTCTGCCGGGTCCGCCCCGGCTTGCAAGCCTCCGGGCGCCGGTTCTGACCAGTCGAAGGGTCATAGGAGGAGACGGTACGGGCGCCGCGCCGACGCCGAGCATCCGGGGCACGGCGAACCCCAGCCCCAGCGCCTGCACCAGGGCCAGCAGGCCCAGGTTGACCGCGTGCTGGATGTCCATGTAGCGGTTGTAGTCCGGATCCAGCACGTAGTAGACCACCTCGAACCGCAGTCCGGTGTCGCTGAACTCGGCCAGGTGGGCCCGGTCGAAGCGGGTCCTGGGCTGGGCCTGGATCAGCCTCCGCAGCGCATCGGGGAACCCTCCGGCCTGCTCCGGGGCGACCGGGTGGCTCAGGGTGAACTGGAACAGCACCCGCCGTTCGGGCATGGAGGCGTAGTTGCGGATGCGGCTCTTGAGCAGGTCGCCGTTGCCGATCACCACCAGCTCGCCGGACAGGCTGCGGATCCGGGTGCTCTTGAGGCCGATGCGCTCCACGGTGCCCAGGTAGCCGTTGTCCAGGGCGATGAATTCGCCCGCCACGAAGGGCTGGTCCAGGGTGATGGACAGGGAGGCGAACAGGTCGCCCAGCAGGTTCTGCACCGCCAGCGCCACCGCGATGCCGCCGATGCCCAGGCTGGCGAGCAGAGTGGTGACGTTGAACCCCAGCGCGTCCAGCCCCGCCACCAGGACCAGGGACCACAGCACCAGGCGCAGGAGGAACCCGGCCACCGCCGCACGGCTGGTCACGTGGCCGTTACCTCCGGAGCGCCCCAGCCAGCGGCGGTCCAGCCACAGGCCGACGCCCCAGTGGCCCCAGGCGCCCAGCTGCAGGATCAGCGCCAGGGCCGGCAGCAGGTCCAGGGCCCGGGTGGCGCCCCCCGGCAGGGCCAGGAACTGCCCGCCCAGGCTCAGGGCACAGGCCATCAGCAGCAGGAGGCGGGTGCGCTCCACCAGGCCGGCCAGGCCCTGGTCGCGCAGGGTCCCGGTGCGGATCGCCCGGGCACACAGCCGCGGGATCAGGACCGCCCGCAGCCACCCGCCCAGCAGGGTCAGCCCGCCGGCGGTGGCCAGCGCCAGGAGCCAGCGCAGCAGCGTATTGTCCAGCACCACCCGGTTGAGCCAGCCCATGCGTCGCGCCCCATCCCCCTGGGAGGGCCGCGCGCGCCTGACCCGCGCTCCGTCCCCCCGCACGCCTTCCCCAGGCCCGCGCCAGGCCCTTGCCAAAAGCCGCCGCCTGTGCCAGGGTAGTGCTACCGATGGAGGAGCGGTTCCCATCAGTAACCCGGAGGAGGGCGATGAGCCCGGTGAGTTCGGGCGAAAGGGGTGGACCGCCGAAGGGCAAGCGTCCCATCAGCGCAGGCCTTGGACGTCAGGGAGAATACCCTGCGGCTGTCGCGGCATCCCAATCGCCGCGAAGTGCCTGAAGACGCTATCCGGCCCCATGGGGCGCGGGATGGGTTCCGAGGCTTCCGTCGTCACCGGAGGTCATCGTGGCAAGTCCATCCCCATCCGCATCCGCGCCCATCCCGTCCGGGTCCACCCCGGAGTTCGAGCTGCTGGCGGCCCTGTGCGCCCTGGACGCCACCTCCGGCCAGGAGGCCGCGCTGCTGACGGCCCTGCTGCCCGCCCTGGAAGCCCGGGGCGCCCGGGTGGAGGTGCGCACCCTGGCCCCGGGCCGGTGCAACGTGCTGGCCACCTGGGGCGACGTGCCGGAGGTGCTGTTCTCCACCCATCTGGACACGGTGCCGCCGTTCCTGCCGGTGCGCCTGGAGGGCAGCACCCTGTTCGGCCGCGGCGCCTGCGACGCCAGGGGCCAGATGGCCGCCCAGTGGCTGGCCGTGGACCGGCTCCGGGCCGAAGGCCGCACCGGCTTCGCCTGGCTGGGCGTGGCCGGGGAGGAGACCGACAGCCTGGGCGCCCGGGAGGCCATGGTCTGGCGTGAGCGCCTGGCCGGAGTCCGGGCCCTGATCAACGGCGAGCCCACGGAACTAAAGCTGGCAACCGGCCAGCGCGGCGTGGAGAACCTGCGGCTGGTCTGCCACGGGGTGCCGGCCCACGGCGGCAGCCCCGAGCTGGGGCACAGCGCCATCCTCGACCTGCTGGACTGGCTGGGGGCCATGCGCCGGCTGCCGCTCGGGCAGCATCCGGAACTGGGGCCGGAGGTGTGGAACCTGGGCCGCATCCAGGGCGGCAAGGCGGTGAACATCGTCGCCGACCACGCCGAGGCGCTGCTCAACCTGCGCACCGTCCCCGGCTCCAGCTTCCGGCGCGACCTGGAGGCCCTGCGGCCGTCCCGGGGCGAGCTCATCGTGGAGCTGGCGGAACCGCCGTGCAGCTACCCCGCCGTCCCCGGTTTCGAGCAGGCGGCCATGCCGTTCGGCTCGGACCTGCCGCAGCTCCGGGACCTGGTCCCGGGCGCCACGGTGGTGCTGGCCGGCCCCGGCAGCATCCGCACCGCGCACACCGCCGAGGAGCACCTCAGCCTCGCCGACCTGCGCGCCGGCGTTGAGCTCAACTACCGTCTGGCCTTGCACTTCCTGAAACAATGAAGGCTCCTGGCCGCACCTGCCCGCCTCCCCCTGAACGCCATTCCCCTTTCCATTCCCAGGAGCCCCCCATGTTCCGTTTCCCCGTCCCGCCCCCCGCAGCCCCCGGCGCTCCCGCGCGCCCGGCCGGCCTGGCCCTGAATCCCGCACGGGTTGCGGCCCTGGAGGTGGCGCGATGATCGTCATGAAGTTCGGCGGCAGTTCGGTGGCCGACGCCACCTGCATGCGCGAAGTGGCCGCGCTGGTGACCGAGGCCCTGCCGGCGGCGCCGCTGGTGGTGCTGTCCGCCACCGCCAAGACCACCGACACCCTGTTCCTGGCGGCCCGCACCGCCGAGGCCGGCGACCTGGCCGGCGCCGTGGAGCTGCAGCGCGGCCTGCTGCTGCGCCACCGGGGCATCGCCCAGGACCTGTTCCCCCAGGGGGTGCCCCAGGCCCTGGACCAGGCCCTGGCCGAGCTGGGCGACGAGCTGGACCTGCTGCTGCGCGGCGTGGCCCTGCTGCACGAGCTGAGCCCCCGGAGCATGGACGCCATCGCCAGCATCGGCGAGCGCCTGTCCACCCGGATCTTCGCGGCGCACATGGGCTCCGTATGGGTGGACGCCCGCACCGTCGTGCGCACCGACGGCGTGCACGGCAACGCCCAGCCCGCCTTCAAGGAACTGACCGCGCTGGCCCGGCAGCACCTGGCCCCAAACCTGGGCGCCGGCCGGGCGGTGGTGACCCAGGGCTACATCGGCGCCACCGCCAGCGGCCTCACCACCACCCTGGGCCGGGGCGGCAGCGACTACAGTGCCGCCCTCTACGGCGCCGCCCTGGGCGCCGCCGACATCCAGATCTGGACCGATGTGGAAGGCGTGCTCACCTGCGATCCGCGGGTGGTGCCCGAGGCCCAGCCCATCGCCGAGCTGAGCTTCGCCGAGGCGGCGGAACTGGCGGCGTTCGGCGCCAAGGTCTTGCACCCGGCCACCATCCAGCCGGCGGTCGAGGCCGGCATCCCGGTCACCGTGCGCCACACCCGCCGCCCTCACGGCCGGTTCACCACCATCACCGCCGCCGTGATCACCGGCCGGCCGGTCACGGCCCTGGCCCAGCGCGGCCCCATCACCGTGCTCACCGTCACCTCGGCGCACATGCTCAACCAGAGCGGGTTCCTGGCCAGCCTGTTCCAGGTGTTCTCCCGGCACAAGATCAGCGTCGATCTCATCGCCACCGCCGAGGTGAGCGTGTCCCTGACGGTGGACGCCGACGCGCCGCTGGACGCCCTGCTGGAGGACCTGGCGGCCTTCGCCACCGTGGGCATCGCCCGGGACCGGGCCATCGTCGCCATCGTCGGCGAGCGGCTCAAGCTCACCCCCGGCGTGACCGGGCGCTGCTTCGGCGCCATGCGCGACATCAACATCGAAATGATCAGCATGGGCGCCAACGAGATCAACCTCAGCTTCGTGGTGCGCCAGGAGGACGCCAAGCCGGCCCTGCGGGCCCTGCACGCCGCGCTGTTCGAGGCGCCCGGAAGCGAGGCCCGGTCATGACCGACCTGACGCCCATGAAGGTCGGCATCTTCGGCCGCGGCCGGCTGGGCTCCGCCATCGCCCAGGAGGTCCAGGCCGCCGGCGACCTGGAGCTGGTCTGGCACCTGGACCTGGAGGACGGCCCGCCCCCGGCCGGCGCCGAGCTGGCCTTCGACGCCAGCGTCGCCGGCGCGGTCCCCGGCCACCTGGACTGGGCCCTGGCCACCGGCACCGATCTGGTGATCGGCGCCACCGGCTGGTCCCTGCCCGATCTCCAGGCCCGCATCCAGGGCCGCATCGCCGTGCTGACCTCGCCCAACTTCAGCCTGGCGGTGGCGCTCATGGCCCGCATGTCCCTGGTCCTGGGCCGCTTCGCCGCCCTGGACCCGGAGCTGGACCCCTTCATCACCGATCACCACCACCGGCTCAAGGCCGACGCCCCCAGCGGCACCGCCAAGCGGCTGGCCGCGGCGGTCATGGCAGGCTGCCCGCGCAAGACCGCCTGGACCCTGGACACCCCCGCCCCCGAGCAGCTGAGCATTGGCGTGCTGCGGGCCGGGTCCGAGTTCGGCGCCCACACCGTGGGCCTGGACGGCCCCGCCGAAGTGCTGGAGCTCACCCACCGGGCCCGTTCCCGGGGCGTGTTCGCCCGGGGCGCGGTGCTTTCCGCCCGCTGGGTGCGCGGCCGCAAGGGCCTGTTCACCTTCGATCAGTACGCCCAGGAAACCCTGGACCCGCTTTTCCAATTCGGAGACCCGTCATGACCCCGCCCGCTGGAATGCCCGCCGTCCTCACCGGCATGTTCGTCGCCCTGGCCACCCCCTTCACCGCCGACGGCGCCGTGGACCTGCCGGCTTTTCGCCAGCTCATGCGCCACGTGGTCGACGGCGGCGCCGACGGTGTGGTGGTGCTGGGCTCCACCGGCGAGGCCGCCACGGTGGTGGAGGCCGAGCGGGACGCCCTGATCACCGCCTGCCTGGAGGAGGCCGGCGGCCGCACGGTCATCGTCGGCACCGGCTCCAACGCCACCCGCCAGGCCGCGGCCTGGACCCGCCGGGCCCAGGTGCTGGGCGCCCACGGCGCCCTGGTGGTGACCCCCTACTACAACAAGCCCACCCCGGCCGGGATCCTGGCCCACTTCCAGGCCGTCACCGACGCGGCGCCCGGGATGCCGGTGCTCATCTACAACGTGCCCGGCCGCACCGGGCAGAACCTGGCCCCGGCCACCCTGGCCCAGCTCTGGCAGAACCCCCAGCTGGTGGGCCTGAAGGAGTCCAGCGGCAACCTGGCCCAGATCGGCGAGATCGCCCGCAGCCTGCCGGCCGGCAAAAGCCTGCTGTCCGGGGACGACAACCTGGCCCTGGCCGCCATCGCCGTGGGCGCCAGCGGCCTGATCAGCGTCATCGGCAACGTCCTGCCCCGGGAGACCAAGCACCTGGTGGAACTGGCCCTGGCCGGCCAGCGCCGGGAGGCGCTGGCCCTGCACCAGGCCCTCCTGCCCTTCATGGACGCCCTGTTCCTGGAAAGCAACCCCATTCCGGTCAAGACCGCCCTGGCCCTGAAGGGGATCGGCGGCGCCACCCTGCGGCTGCCCCTGCAGGCGGCTGGCCAGGCCACCCGGGCCCGGCTGGCGGAACTGCTGGACCAGCTCAAGGCTCACGATCCGCTGAACGCCGGCACGGGGGTGGCCTGATGCGCGCCGATGCCCTGCAGGCCTTCTACCAGCGCGACATGGCGGTGATCCTCGGCGATCCCGCCCTGCCCGAGGCCCACGCCGCCCTGCTCCAGGCCCTGGAGGATGGCAGCGCCCGGGCCGCCCAGCGCCAGCCGGATGGCGCCTGGCAGGCCAATCTGTGGGTGAAGACGGCCATCCTGGCCGGCTTCCGGTCCACCGCCACCGCCCTGGTGCCCGGCTGGCCCACGCCGTCCTTCGACCGCACCGCCTTTCCGCCCCGGGACTTCAACCTGGCCGCCGGGGTGCGGCTGGTGCCGGGCGGCAGTTCGGTCCGCCGAGGCGCCTACCTGGCCCCCGGGGTGGTGGTCATGCCGCCGGCCTACGTGAACGTGGGCGCCTTCGTGGACGAGGGGACCATGGTGGACAGCCACGCCCTGGTGGGCTCATGCGCCCAGATCGGCAAGCGGGTGCACCTGTCCGCCGCCGCCCAGGTGGGCGGGGTGCTGGAACCGGCCGGCGCCCTGCCGGTGGTGGTGGAGGACGACGCCTTCGTGGGCGGCCTGTGCGGCCTGTTCGAGGGCGTGATCGTGCGCCGGCGGGCGGTGCTGGCCCCGGGCGTGATCCTGTCCGCCTCCACCCGGATCTACGACCTGGTGCACGGCCGGGAACTGACTCGGGAAGTGCCCGAAGGGGCCGTGGTCGTTCCGGGCAGCCGCCCGGCCTCGGGCGCCTTCGCCCAGGGCCACGGACTGTCCCTGGCCGCCCCCTGCATCGTCAAGTACCGCGACGGCAGCACCAACGCCGCCACCACCCTGGAAGAGGCGCTCCGTTGAAGGCCGCCGCCCGGCTCGCCCACCTGCGTCCCAGCCCGATCCGCGCCCTGAGCGAAGGCGCCCCGGCCGGCAGTGTGCCCATGGGCCTGGGTGAACCGGGCTGGGATCTGCCGGAACCGGCCCGCCGGGCCCTGGCCGAGGCCGGCGCCGGCCCCTGCGCCTACGGCCCCAACGCCGGCCTGCCCGGACTGCGCGCGGCCGTGGCCGCCTTCCATGGCGCCCGGGAGGAGCAGGTGCTCCTGGCCACCGGCAGCGAAGGAGCGATCTATGCCCTGTTCCAGGCCTGGCTGGATCCGGGCGACGCCGTGCTGGTGCCGGATCCGGGCTTCCTGGCCTATCCCGCCCTGGCCCGCCTGGCCGGAGCCGAACCGGTGGGCTACCCCCTGGCCGCCGACGGCACCCTGGACGCCGCCGCCTTCCGGGACACCCTGGCCCGCACCCCGGCCGCCAAGCTGGCGGTGGTGAACCATCCCGGCAACCCCACCGGTGCCGGCGCCAGCGCCGAGGCCCTGGAGGCGGTGGCCGAGGCCTGCACCGCGGCGGGCGTGCTGCTGCTGTCGGACGAGGTCTACCGGGAGCTGTGCCTGGAGCGGCGCGGACCCTCCCTGCGCGACGTGACCGGCACCGGTGTGGTGCTGGGCTCGGTGAGCAAGGCCTGGGGCGCCCCCGGACTGCGGGTGGGCTGGGCCATCGGCGATCCCGCCTGGCTGGCTCCGGCCCGCCTGGTCCATGCCTACATGGTCACGGCCCCGGCCCGGCCGGCCCAGCTGGCCGCCCAGGCCCTGCTGGAGGCCTCCTCCAGCGTGCTGGCCGAGGCCCGGCAGCACCTGCGCCTGCGCTGGGAATCCTTCAGCGGCGCCTACCGGGAGGCCTTCGGCTGCAGCCCGGCCCCCACAGCCGGCGGCTTCTACCACTGGCAGCCCCTGCCCCCCTCTGAGCTGGCCGACCCCATGGCCTTCTGCCTGCGCCTGCGCGACCAGGGCGGGGTGGTGGTGGTGCCGGGCACGGCCTTCGGGCCCGGCGGCAGCGGACACATCCGCCTGAGCTACGCAGGGGACCCGGAGACCACCCGGGAGGGCGTCCGCCGCCTGGCCCCGTTCTGGAGACCTGCATGAGTTCCTCTTCCCTGTTCGCCTTCGATGATGCGGCCTGCGCCGACCTTGCCCGGGTGCACGGCACCCCGGTGTTCGCCTACAGCCTGGCCGCCGCCCGCTGGCAGTGGGACCGGCTGCGCCAGGCCCTGCCCGACCGGGTCCGGCCGGCCTTCGCGGTCAAGGCCAACCCCCATGCCACCCTGCTGCGGGCCTTCGCCGAACGGGGCGCCTGCTTCGACTGCGCCTCGGGCGGCGAGCTGAGCCGGGTCCAGGCGCTGGGGATCGGGCCGGGCCGGACCTTCTACACCGGCCCGGGCAAGCGCACCGCGGAACTGGCCCAGGCCCTGGCCCAGGGCGTGCGCATCCAGGCGGACGGCTGGGAGGATCTGGAGCGGGTCGAGGCCATGGCCCAGGGCCCGGTGGCGGTGAACCTGCGGGTGCACCCCCTGGCCGGGATCCAGGAAAGCAACCGGATCATCGGCGGCACCGGCCCTTCCGCCTTCGGGGTGGACGAGGAGGACCTGCCGGCCTTCATGGCCCGGGCCGCGGGCCTGGCCAAGGTGCGCATCCGCGGGCTGCACGTGTTCGCCGCCAGCAACGAGCGGGATGCCAGCCGGCTGCTGGCCACCCACCGCCAGGTGCTGGAGCTGGGTCGGCGGATCCAGGCGGAGTACCACCTGCCGCTGGAGCAGATCGACCTGGGCGGCGGGCTGGGCGTGCCGTACGCCGACCGCGAGGCGCCCCTGGACGTGGCGGCCGTGGGCCGGGGCCTGGGCGCGCTGCTGGCCGAGCATGCCTGGTTCCAGGGCGAGCTGATCATGGAGCCCGGCCGCTTCCTGGCCGCCCCCTGCGGGGTCTACCTGTCCCGGGTGGTGCGGGTGAAGGAAAGCCGCGGGGTGCGCTTCGTCATCCTGGAGGCGGGGGTGAACCACCTGCTGCGCCCCCTGCTCACCGGCCAGCCCTTCCCGGTGCGGGCGGTGGGGGCCGCGGGGCCCCTGCGTCCGGCCACACTGGCCGGTCCCCTGTGCACCAGCCTGGACCGCCTGGGCGACGTGGACCTGCCGGAGCTGGAGCCCGGTGCCCTGCTCGCCTTCGGCACCGTGGGCGCCTACGGCTTCACCGAGGCCATGGCCCCGTTCCTGTCCCACCCGGTGCCGCCGGAGGTGTGGGTGGACTAGTTCTGGACGCCGGCGATCTTCTTTGGTGAACTGGCACCATCACCCCCCGATGCCGCTCCCCGAACGAAAGGCCGCCCCATGCCCATCCCGTCCCTGCCTGACCTGCTGCCCTGGGCCACGGCCCACTGGCCCCTGCTGCTGGGCGTGCTGCTGGCCCTGATCGTGCTGTCCCAGTCGTTCACCATCGCCCGGGGCGACCAGATCATCATGCTGGAGCGGCGCTGGTTCGGCCGGCAGATGCCGGACGGCCGCACCGTGGCCCTGCGCAGCGAGGTGGGCGTCCAGGCCCGGGTGCTGGGACCGGGCGTGCACCTGCTGATCCCCTTCATCTACCGGATGTCCAAGCGCAACTTCTGCATCATCCACAAGAACATGGTGGGTGTGGTGCGGGCCATCACCGGCGCGCCGATCCCCTCCGGCAGCTTCATGGCCCGCCCGGTCGTCTGCGATCTGTTCCAGGACGGCGAGGCCTTCCTGAGCAACGGCGGGGAGAAGGGCCCGCAGCTGGCCATCCTGCCCGAGGGCGAGTACAAGATCAACCCGCACCTGTTCGAGGTGAACGAGGTGCCGGCGATCATGATCGAGGACGGCGAGATCGGCTACGTGGAATCCATCGACGGCAAACGGGTGGCCCGGGAAGGCGGCAACTTCGGCTCCCCGGTGGAATGCGACAGCTTCCAGGCGGCCGACGCCTTCCTGAAGAACGGCGGCCAGAAAGGGCCGCAAATCCAGTTCCTGCCCCCCGGCTACTACCGCATCAACACCCTCATGTTCCGGGTCCAGAAGCAGCCCATCACCCGCATCCCCGGCGGCAAGATCGGCCTGATCGAGGCCACCGACGGCGCGCGCATCCCCGAAGGCCGCCTGCTCGCGGCCCGGGTGACCGGGCACAGCAACTTCTTCGACGGCGAGGCGTTCCTGCGCAACGGCGGCGAAAAGGGCCGCCAGCTGGACGTGCTCATGCCCGGCATCTACCGGCTCAACCCCATGCTCTTCAAGGTGATCGAGATCGCCGACTGGACCCACATCGGGGCCGACCAGGTGGGCATCGTCACCATCAACGAAGGCCGGCCGATCGTCGATTCGGAAAAGATCGCGGCCGAGGAGCTGCCCCTGGACACCCACAACAACTTCCAGGACGCCGACGCCTTCCTCAAGGCCGGCGGCCAGAAGGGCCTGCAGATCCCGGTGCTGCGCGCCGGCAACTATGCCATCAACCCCTGGTTCGCCACCATCGAAAAGGTGGACATGATCCAGGTGGGGATCGGCTTCTGCGGCGTGGTCACCAGCTATGTGGGCGCCGACACCGCGGACCTGACCGACGACGCGGTCAATGCCAAGATCGTCGCCAACGGCAGCAAGGGCATCTGGGCCGAGCCTCTGCAGCCCGGCAAGCACCCGCTCAACACCAAGATCTGCAAGGTGGACATCGTCCCCACCACCCAGATCCTGCTGAACTGGGCCGACACCCGCTCCAGCGCCCACGAGCTGGATTCCAACCTCAAGACCATCACCCTGCGCACCGCCGACGCGTTCAACGTCAACATGGACGTGAGCGTCATCATCCACATCCCCATCAAGAACGCGCCGAAGGTGATCGCCAACCTGGGCTCGGTGACCAATATGATCTCCCAGGTGCTGGAACCGGCCATCAGCTCGCACTTCCGCAACGCGGCCCAGTACATCCAGGCCCTGGATCTGTACACCCGGCGCAAGGAACTGCAGGACAAGGCCAAGGAGCACATCGACGCGGTGCTGCGGGTGCACCACATCGATTCCAAGGACACCCTGATCGCCGACGTGGTGCTGCCGGCCGAGCTCACCAAGACGGTCACCGACCGGCAGATCGCCGAGCAGGAAAAGAAGACCTTCGCCACCCAGAAGGAGGCCCAGGACGAGCGGCGCAACCTGGAGAACGCCAAGGCCCAGGCCAACATGCAGCCCAAGGTGGTGGAATCCGAGCGCAACGTGGAGATCCAGAAGAACCTGGCCGAAGGCCGGATCAAGGAGGCGGAAGGCTCCAAGCAGGCGGCCATCCTCACCGCCGAGGGCGGCGCCGCGGCGGTCCGGCTGGAAGCCGGCGGCCGGGCCGAAGCCACCAAGGTCAACGCCGACGCCGACGCCGAAGCCATCATGAAGGTGGGCAGCGCCGAGGCCGGGATCATCCTGTCCAAGGGCACCAGCACCGCCGAAGCCTACAAGCTGGAGGTGGCGGCCATGGGCCGGGAGGTGTTCGGCCAGATCCGGGTCATCGACAAGATCGCCGCCAGCAATCTCAAGTTCATCCCCGACAACCTGGTGCTGGGCGGCGGCGGCGGCGAAGGCAACAACCTGGTCAACGGCCTGTTCGGCATCGCCCTGCTGGAGAAGCTGAGCGGCCGGAGCTTCACCCCGGTGCAGCCGGAACCGCCCAGGATCGGCTAGGCCCATGTCCCGACCCCGCGCCCTGTTCGCTCCCGGTCAGTCGCATCCGCGACTGCCGTGAGCGGAGGGGCACAGCCCCACGCAGCGCCTGGGTGCCACCTCCGTGGGGAGTCGGAAGCGACCGGTTCCGGGTCAGGGCCTGGCTGGATTGAAGCGAGCTCTATTGCGGCCCTTCGGCGTCCGGATCGGGCAGCAGCCGGCCGAGGTACTCAGGCAGTTCCAGGCCGGCGCCGGCCCAGCTCTGGCGGTCCAGGGCCAGCCCCACCAGGCCGAACATCATGAAGAACGAGGACAGGCCGTGGATGCTCAGGTAGTGGAAACCCGCCCCCGGCGTGCCCGGGTCGTCCAGCTCCGGGGCGTCCTCGCCCAGGTCCCCGCTGGCGAACAGGAACACCACCCGCAGCAGCGCGGCGACGGCGCCCAGCGCGGCGCAGAGGAAGAAGAGGTGATCCAGGCGGGTGAAGGAGGCGAGATCCATGGGGGCCGTGTAATTAATTAATTATACAGCCCTGCTCCCTTTTCGCCAGTTCCGGGAAGGGTGCGCGGCGCAACCAGGGCGTCCCCCCAGGGGTGCCGGATGCGGGCCCAAAGCTCCCCATCCGGCCGCCCTCTTTCCGGACGGCCCAGAGCGGGGAAGGACCGGTCGGTGGAGTCGGAATGGCCTGCGGTCACGGCTCGGCCGGACATCGCATGCCTCATCCTGAATAACGGGACAGTCCCGGTCGCATGCCGCAGTGAATGGGCGAGGTATCTGAAGCAAAAAGCCCAACGCGGAGGCCCGGAGAACCGATGGGAGGCGCGGAGGAAGCAGATGGTTGCCGCGAACCTCGCCCGATCGGGAACCCGACCCAAAGCCGATGAACATCGCCCACACCCGATCCCCTCCGCGCCTCAAGTCCTTGCTCCGGGCCTCCGCGTTGAGCTTTTCGCCCCAGGCTCCGGAACGCAGGTACATGGGTTCTAGTGCATCATCCCCTAAATACGATCAATAAAAATTAATGGTGGGCCAGCCAGACGGTTGGCCTGCTCCTTCCACAAACGGCGAGCACACCCGACGGGAGACTCAGGCTTTTTATCTTTTCCTCGGCGATCCTCGGCTCCCTCGGCGTCCTCGGCGATAGGCTTTGCTATTGGTTGTCCGGCGCATTGAACCTATGCGCGGCAAAAATCCCAGGAAGGGATTATCGCCGAGGACGCCGAGGAAAAGATTAAAAACGTCATTGCGTCAAAGCATCTCGGGGGGGATGGAACCCCCGAAAGCTCCATTTGAAGGGCTTGGCGGTGGCGCTCCGATCCCGGAAATACGCCAACGTCCGGTCCTGCAGGTGCCCGGTGGGGTGCCGTTCGTTGCCACACCAAGGCCTCCAGGCGCTCCTGCTCCTGGCGGGTGATCGAGACAGGCTGTGGAGGACGACCCCGAGCCATTTCATAAGAATGCCAGGGTTTGCTATTTATTAACCGTATTTACGGGATGTTGCACTAGGAGCAGTTGGCTGAAGGCCGTTGCGTCCCCTCGGTCTGGTCAATGCAGCCAGGGCCGCAGGTTGTCCCGGGCGATGAGGAAGCCGCGCTGCACCTTGTCCAGGCTGCCTTCGAAGTCCCGGTCCTCGTGCTCCACCGACACCACGCCCTGGTAGCCGGCCCGGTGCAAGGCCGACAGGAAGCGCTTCCAGTCCATGTCCCCCAGCCCCGGCAGGCGCGGCACCTGCCAGCCCATGCCCTGGGACAGGATGCCGTGCCGGTACAGCCCCTCCCGGTCGATCATCAGGTCCTTGGCGTGCACGTGGAAGATCCGCGGGGCGAACTCGCGCACCACCCGCTCCGGGTCGATCATCTGCCAGACCAGGTGCGAGGGGTCCAGGTTCAGGCCGAAGTGGTCGTCCGGCAGGATCTCCCACAGCCGGGTCCAGAGATCCGGACTGGTGGCCAGGTTCTTGCCGCCGGGCCACTCGTCCTCGCTGAACAGCATGGGGCAGTTCTCGATGGCGATGCGGATGCCCCGGTCCCGGGCGTAGCGCACGATGGGCGGCCAGACCCGGGCGAACACCTCCAGGTTCTCGGCCACCGTCCGCCGCCAGTCCCGGCCCACGAAGGTGCCCACCACCGGCACCTCCAGCAGGGCGGCGGCGTCGATGACCTTGTGCAGGTGGGCGATGGCCGGCCCGGCCACGGCCGGATCCGGGTCCAGGGGGTTGGGGTAGTAGCCCAGGTTGGAGATGCCCAGGCCCAGGTCCCGGAGCAGGGTCCGGAGCGCGGCGGCCCCGGGCCGGTCCAGGGTCTCCACATCCACATGGGTGACCCCGGCGTAGCGGCGCTCGGCCCGGGAAAGCGGCCAGGCCGCCAGTTCCAGGGCCTGGTAGCCGTTGGCGGCCGCCCAGGTGGCCACGGCTTCCAGCGGGGTGTCGGGAAAGGCGGACGTGAAGAGTCCCAGTTGCATCGGTGCCTCCCATGGGGGTCAGGTCGGATCCAATCGGATCGTTCAGATCATCCGCGCGGCACCTCGACCCAGGCGCCAAGCCGGGCGCTGCTCAGCAGCGCGTCGCACAGCAGCATCTCGGTGTGGCCGTCGTCGAAGGTGGGGAAGTCGCGGGGGGCGCTGAAGTCGCCGGCCTGGATGTAGCCGTAGACCCGCGCGAACAGGTGCTTGAGGGTGTCGCCGTAGCCCTCCTGGTGGCCGCCCGGATAGCTGGACAGCGCCGCGGCGTCGGGCGCCAGCAGGGTGGGATCCTTCACCAGGATGCGGTTGGGCTCCTGGCGCAGCCCCTGCCAGAGCTCGTTGGGGTGCTCGGAATCCCAGGCCAGGCTGGCCTCGGAGCCATTGATCTCGAAGTGCAGGGCGTTCTTGCGCCCGGCCGCGGACTGGGACAGGGTGAGCACGCCCCGGGCCCCGCCCTCCAGGCGCAGCAGGATGGCGGCGGCGTCCTCGCTGGTGATGGGCACCGGCTCCGCGTCCTGGGCCGGGCGCCGGCCGCCGGTGCCGGAAAAGGTGGCGATGGGGCCCCGGGGCCGGTAGCGCACCGGATGGAAGGTGGCCAGGTCGGCCATGACCGCCTCCACCCGCAGTCCGGTGATGAAGCTGATCATGTCCAGCCAGTGGGTGCCGATGTCGGCCACCACCCTCAGTTCGCCGCCCTCGCGCGGGTCCAGGTGCCAGCTCCAGTCCGTGTCGTAGAGCAGCCAGTCCTGGAGGTAGCTGCCATGCACCAGCAGGGTCCGGCCCAGGGCGCCGCCCCGGAGCATGGCCCGGGCCTGATGGACCATGGGGTAGAAGCGCAGGTTGTAGTTGACCGCGGCCACCCGGCCCGAACGCCGGGCCAGGGCCGCCAGTTCCGCCGATTCGGCGCTGGTCAGGGCCAGGGGCTTTTCGCACAGCACGTGCTTGCCCGCGGCCAGGGCGGCCCGGGCGCAGGGGGCGTGCAGGTGGTTGGGCACGGCCAGGTGCACCACGTCCACCGCCGGATCGGCCAGGGCGGCCTCCAGGGATGGGTAGCCCTGCCTCAGGCCGAGCTCCGCGGCCTTGGCGGCGGCGGTTTCGGCGTCGCGCTCCACCAGGCCGGCCACCTCGATGCCGTTCCTGCGCAGCGCCTCCAGATGGACCGGGCCGATGAAGCCGGTTCCGACGATGCAGGCGGTGGGCTTCCGAGTGGGGTTCATGGGCGGTTCTCCTTGGCCGGCGCGGGGCCCCCGCAGGCGCTCAGGCGCTGGGGGGCCGCATCAGCCGGCCGACATTGTTCTGGGAAAAGATCTCGTCGAGCACGAGGATGGCGGATCCGATCACCCCGGTCATGGCGCCCAGGGTCGAACGCTTGATGACCAGATCGGAGGTGGCCAGGGGGGTCGAGCGCCGGTAGATGGATTCCCGGATGGACGCCACGTAGCGTTCCCCCAGGCTGGACAGGCCGCCGCCCACGACGATGAGGGACGGATTGAAGAAGTTCACCAGCTTGGCCACCACGTCGCCCAGGGTCTTGCCGGCCGAGATGAGGATCCGCAGGCACTCCTCGTCGCCGGCCGCGGCGCCGCGGCCCACCAGGTCCGGGGTGACCGGGACCGCTTCCGCCATCCGCTCGGCCAGGAACCGGCTCGCGCCGGACCGGCCGGCCTCGGTGGCCCGCACCACCAGGGCGCGGCCGCCGGCCAGGGCCTCCAGGCAGCCCCGGTTGCCGCAGTGGCACAGGGTGTCGTCCTGGCCGGTGCCGATGTGGCCGATGTCGCCCGCGGCGCCCTTGGCGCCCCGGTAGATGCGGCCGTCCACCACCAGCCCGGCGCCGATGCCGGTGCCGGCCTTGATGAAGATGAAGTCGCGCTCGTCCGCGGCGGCGCCCTTGTTGCGTTCGGCCAGGGCCATGACGTTGACGTCGTTGTCGATGAACACCGGGCAGGTGAATTCCCGGTGCAGGATGGAGGCCAGCGGAAAGCGGTCCCAGCCCGGCATGACCGGCGGGCAGACCGGCACCCCGTGGGCGTAGTCCACCGGCCCCGGCAGGGCGAAGCCGATGCCGAACAGGGAGCTGGCGGCGAAGCCGTTGCGGGCCACCAGGGCGTTGGCGCCGCCCACCACCCGGGCCAGGATCGCCTCGGGGCTTTCCCGGAGCAGGTCCACGTCCTCGGCGATGCTGTCCAGCAGGTCCCCTTCCAGGTCGCAAAGCCCGACATTCAGGTGGGTCTGGCCCAGATCGACGCCCATGACGTAGCCGGCCGATTCGGCCACCTTGAGCCGGCGGCGTTTGCCGCCGGGACGCACGTCCTCGCGGATGAGGCCGACCGAAGCCAACTGGTCCACGTACACCGACACGGTGGATTTGGCCAGACCGGTGCGGCGCACGATGTCCGCCGGGAACAGGGGGCCCCGGTCCCGGATGATCTTGAAGATGCGTCCGGCCGTGGTGGACAGACCCGGAACACTTCCGTCTGGATGTTCGTTCACGCGATGGCCCTTCCCTGGGGCTCCGGAGGCCCCGCGGCGAGCCCGCGGGGCCGGGGCCGCCATGCCTCTAGAATACGGAGTTGGGAGTGTAGTAGCTCTTGGCGTTCTCTTTGGTGATCAGTTCGGAGTTGAGGATGATGCGGATGGGCAGCTTCTTCTGGTAGAAGCCTTCGAACACCTTGCCGCGCAGACCCAGCACCGCGCAGGAGACGCCGGTGGCCAGCACGTCCGGGGGATAGGTCGCGTCGGCCTTGACCAGGGGATCGCCGTCCATGATCCGCTTCACCATGCCCTTGGAGGCGGCGCCGCCGAACATGATCTTCACGTCCTTGCGGCCGGACTCCTTGTAGGCCTGCAGGCAGCCTTCCAGCATGTCGTCGTCGGCGGTGTAGACGCCCTGGATGCTCGGGTACTTCTGCAGGTAGTTCTCCATGACCGCCAGGGCCTTCTCCTTGTTCCACATGCCCGGCTGGGAATCGAGGATCTTGATCCCGGGGTACTTGGCCGCGACTTCCTTGGCGGTCCGGGTGCGCAGATCGGAGATGACGCTGGGGATGCCTTCGATCAGCACCAGGTTGCCCTTGAAGTTCAGCGACTTGCAGACGAACTCCATGGAGCGGCGGGCATAGGCCTCGTCGTCGTTGGACAGGTACACGTCGTAGGCCGGCTTGGTGATGCCGCGGTCCAGCATCACCACGTAGATGCCCTTGGCGAAGGCCTTTTCCACCACCGGGGTGATGGAGGAGTCCACCGGGAACACCACCAGGCCGTTGACGCCCTGCACCATCAGATCCTCGATGTCAGCTGCCTGCTTGCTCACATCGCCGGAGGTGCGGAACAGGAACTTCACGTTGGGATCCTTCTTTTCCCAGTCGGCCATGGCCTTCTTGGCCCACCAGGTGGCGCCGCCCATCCAGCCGTGGTCGGCGGTGGGAATGGTGACGCCGATGACCAGCTTGGCGGGCTGGGCGAAGGCCATGGCGCCCAGCGTGAAGAGGCAGAACAGAAGTGCGAACAGTCGTTTCATCTTCTTGTCTCCTTGGAGATGCGGCCCGCAAGGGGGCCGCGGTTGCGTTGGAACATCAGGCCCTGCGCCGCTGGATGAGCACCGCCAGGATGATCACCAGCCCCTTCACCGTCCCCTGCAGGTACGGGGACACACCGACCAGATTGAGCATGTTGTTGATGACCCCCAGGATGATGGCGCCGACCACCGTGCCCCAGATGGTGCCGGAGCCCCCGGCCATGGCGGTGCCGCCGATGATGACCGCGGCGATGGCGTCCAGTTCGTAGTTGATGCCCAGGGTGGAGGAGCCCACCGCGTTGAAGCGCATGGAGATGAGCACCGCCGACACGCCCACCACCAGTCCGGTGATCACGTAGGTGAGCAGCCGCACCCGGTCCACGTCGATGGCGGCGTACAGGGCCACCCGCTGGTTGGAGCCCACGGCGCGCACGTAGCGGCCGAACCGGGTGCGCCACAGCACCAGGCCGAACAGGGCCGCCAGGAGCGCCAGGATCCACACCGGCACCGGCACGAAGGCGAAGGAGGCGGAGCCGATCTGGGCGTACAGCGGGTTGCTGGAGGTGAACTCGCCGGCGTCGCCCATGTAGAGGGTGAGGGAGCGGAACAGGGCCATGGTGCCGAGGGTGACGATGAAGGGGGCGATCCGGCCCTTGGTGATGATCAGGCCGTTGGCCAGGCCGCCCAGGGTGCCCACCGCCAGGGCCGTGCCCACCGCCGCCAGCACCCCGATCCCGTCGCCGTGGCCGGCCGCGCCCAGGGCGTTCATGGCCAGCACGCCCAGCGCACCGGAGAAGGCCGCCAGGGACCCCACCGACAGATCGATGCCGCCGGCGATGATCACGAAGGTCATGCCCAGCGCGATCAGCCCGGTGTACGAGACCTGCCGGAGGATGTTGAGCAGGTTCTGGGGCTGCAGGAAGTGCGGGCTCAGGAGGGCGGAGATGAGGACGAGGAGGGCGAGGGCGATGAGCGCCCCGTGCCGCTCCGCGCTGAGGATCTTCCTGATCGTGCCGTTAGCCATTCGCTAAGCTCCTTCCCGGACGCCGGTGGCGAGAAACATGATGGATTCTTCGTTGATGGCGGCCCCCTCCACGCAGCCGGCGCAGCGGCCTTCCCGCATCACCAGGACCCGGCGGCACATGCCGATCACTTCCTCCAGCTCCGAAGAGATGAAGATGATGGCGATGCCTTCGGCCGCCAGGTCGGCGATCAGCCGGTAGATCTCGTGCTTGGCGCCCACGTCCACCCCGCGGGTGGGCTCGTCGACGATGAGGACCCGGGGCCCGGTGTCCAGGCACTTGGCCAGGGAGACCTTCTGCTGGTTGCCGCCGGAGAGTTCGTCCAGGCGCTGGTCCAGCGAGCCGGCCTTGATCCGGAACAGCTCCTTCCAGTGGGCGGCCCGGGCCTGCTCCCGCCGCCGGTCCACCCAGCCGGACAGGCCCCGGCTGTAGTCCGGCAGGGAGGCCAGGGTGATGTTCTCGGCGATGGAGAACGGCACCATGACGCCGGAGCCCTGGCGGTCCTCGGACAGGTAGCCCAGCCCGGCCGCCACCGCGTCCGCGGGCCGGTGCGAGCGCAGGCTGCGGCCCGCCACCGAGATCCGGCCGGTGGCCCGGCGCAGCCCCATCACCGCCTCGGCGATCTCGGTGCGGCCCGAGCCCACCAGGCCCGCCAGGCCGAGGATCTCCCCGGCCCGCACCGTGAACGAGACATCGCTGAAGGCGCCCGGGGAGGTCAGCCCCTCCACCTGGAACAGCTCCGGAGCCTCGGCCGCCGGCGCCGCCAGGGCCGGGTAGACCTCCGACAGCTTGCGGCCCACCATGCGCTGGGCCATCTCCTCCTGGCTCATGCCGGCGGCCGGGCCCACGTGCACCAGCTCGCCGTCCCGGAGCACCGCCACCCGGTCGCAGATCTCCGCCACCTCGCCCAGCTTGTGCGAGATGAAGACCAGGGCGATGCCCCGGGCGCGCAGGTCGCGCATGACCCGGAACAGGCTGTCCACCTCCACCCGGGTGAGCACGGTGGTGGGCTCGTCCAGGATCAGCAGCCGGGCCCCGTGCGCCCCGTGCGCCCCATCCGCCCCGTGGACGTTGGATTCCAGGGCCTTGCAGATCTCCACCAGCTGCTTCTGGGCCGCCGACAGCTCCGCGATCCGGGCGTCCGGATCGATGGCCGCCGACAGCCCGGCCAGCAGTTCCCGGGTGCGGGCGCGCATGGCCTTGCGGTCCAGCAGGCCCCCGGCGCCACGCAGTTCGTCGCCCAGGTAGACGTTCTCGGCCACCGTCAGGTCCGGGCAGAGATTGAACTCCTGGGGCACGATGGAGACTCCGGCCGCCTTGGCGTCGGCCGGACCGCGGAAGCGCACGGGCTCGCCGGCCACGAAGAGGGTCCCGGCCGTGGGCTGGTACAGACCCGACAGGAGCTTCATGAGCGTGGATTTGCCGGCCCCGTTCTCGCCGATCAGCCCCAGCGTTTCGCCGGCCAGGATCTCGATGGAGATCCCCTTGAGGACGGTGACCGCCGAGAAATCCTTGCGCAGCTTGTCGGTCCTGATGAGGGCCTCTGGCATTCCCGCTCCTGTGCAGAACGCGCCGCGGCGGCCCGGAACCCGCGCGCTGCCCCGGCTCCCGACCCCCAGCGATGCACGCATTGTCATGAATTTCTGCATCAGACTCGACCGCTACGGTTCGACTGTCAAGCCGAAAAGTTCTATCGCCATCCCTATTTGTTCGCAATTCGAACGTTCGTGGCCGGAAACGCGTGCCAGGCCTCGATCCTGAGTCTCATGAGCATGATCCAGATCACGTTGCGGCCCGGACCGGTTGCGCCGCAGGGGGTGGTGACCGATCCTGTTTGTTGAAAGGGAAATGACGATAGAAGGTCACTTAGGCGTCATCACAGCATTTTTAAACCGGATGTGACACCACCCTTTTCCACGGCCCCGGCACCCAGCCTGGCCCCGTCCTTGCGCCAGACCCGCCAGGCCCCCGTGCGGGCCCGGTTCCCCTGCGCTCGCTGCCGCCCCATCGCCGCCCTTGCGCCGACCGATCCCGGTCCGGCCGCGGTCCCCCTCCACCCTTTTTCCCAAGGAAATTGGACATGAAAAATCCATCCCTTTCCCGCCACCTCCCGTCCCTGCTGCTGGTCCTGGCGGCCTGCGCGCCGCTAGCCGCTCAGGCCGCCCCGTCCGGTCCCCGGACCTTCGCGCCCGAACTGGCCTCCCGCGTCGATCAGCTGCGCGCCAACGTCCAGGCCCAGGGCCTGGCCTTCCAGGTGGGCGTCAACCCGGCCATGCAGTATGACCGGCAGCGCCTGTGCGGCTTCAAGGCCGAACTGATGCCGCCCGAGTACCTGGCCCACGAGCCGGGCGGGTTCGAGAACTACGAGTACGCCCAGGTCCAGGCCACCCTGCCCGCCAGCTATGTGGGCGTGTTCAGCAGCGTCAAGGACCAGGGCCAGTGCGGCAGCTGCTGGGCCTTCTCCACCATCGGCTCCCTGGAGGGCGCCACCCTGAAGCAGCAGGGCGCTCCCAACGGCCGGGTAGCGGCCGATGGCGGCATCATCACCAGCGGCAGCCTGCCGGTCCTGTCCGAGGAGCAGGTGCTGTCCTGCAATCCCTGGGGATGGGGCTGCAACGGCGGCTACTTCGCCTTCGACATGCTGATGCCGGCCAAGGCGGGCCCCAAGGGCTACTACCGGGGCGCGGTGCCCGCCACCGCCTTCCCGTACGTGGCCGAGGCGGAGGCCTGCAGCATCGGCCGCACCACCAGCTGCACCCCGGTCGTGAAGTGGGGCTACGTGGCCGGCAGCGGCTCGGTCCCGTCCGTGGCCGCCATCAAGTCGGCCATCCTCACCCACGGCGGGGTCTCGGCCTGCGTCTACGCCGACGACTACTTCCAGGCCTACACCGGCGGCGTGTTCTCCGACACCCAGTACTACAACAGCATCAACCACGCCATCCTGCTGGTGGGCTGGGACGACGCCAAGGGCGCCTGGCTGCTCAAGAACTCCTGGGGCCCGCGCTGGGGCGTGGACGGCTTCATGTGGATCAAGTACGGCACCTGCAACGTGGGGCTGGGGGCCTGCTGGGTCACCGAGTAGCTTCCACCCCGGCCACCTTGTCCAGGCGCCGGGTGAACCGCTCGCCGCCGCTAAAGCGGGCGGCCAGGAAGATCCGCACCAGCTCCCAGGCCAGGGCGGGGCCGGTGACCAGGCCGCCCAGGCACAGCACGTTCAGATCGTCGTCCGCCACCCCCTGGCGCGCGGCGAACGGATCCTGGATCAGGCAGGCCCGCACCCCCGGGACTTTGTTGGCCACCACGCAGGCGCCCACGCCGCTGCCGCAGAGCGCCACCCCCCGCGCCACCGTGCCGGCCGCCACCGCCCGGGCCAGGGGGGCCACGAAGTCCGGGAAGTCGTCCTCGGGCCGCAGCGCGGTGGCGCCAAAATCCACCACCTGGTACCCGTCCGCGCGCAGCAGGCGGGCCAGGTGCTCCTTCAGGGCATAGCCGCCGTGATCGGCGGCCAGTCCCACGATTCCCTTGGCTCCGGGTGGAAGGGTCGCTGCGCTCATGGTGGTCTCCCGCCCCATTCTGCACCGTTGCGCCCGGGCGGCCAGTGCTTTCCGCACCGGGCCGGACCCGCCGCCGGACGCCGGGAAGAATGTTACAATCGGGCATCCTGCGGCGTCCCTGGGGGTCGAAACCGCGCGCCACGGGGGTTCGCGCCTGCGGTTGCGTCGGCAGTGCATTTTCTTTGGAGTCCGGAACCATGCTGGTCGTCGCCCTCATGCTCGCGTCCATGGGTTGCTGGATGGCGGCTGGCCTCCTGGGCCTGACGGCCGCCCGGGACCGGGTTCCGATCGGGCTGGGCCTGGTGGGCGCGCTGCTGGGCCTGGCCGCGGCGCTGGCGGTGCTGCTGGGCGGCGCCGCTGCCGGCCTGACCTTCCCGTTCTGGGGGGTATCGGCTCAGCTTGAAGTGGACGCGCTGTCCGCCGCCTTCATCCTGCCGCTGCATCTGGTGGCCGGCCTGGCCCTGGTCTACGGCCGGAGCTACTGGCCGCTGGACGCCGCCAAGGGCTCCGGCCGCTGGGTGCGCTTCTTCTTCGGCCTCCTGGTGGCGGCCATGAACCTGGTGTTCATGGCCCGCCAGGGGGTGCTGTTCCTGGTGGCCTGGGAGGCCATGGCCATGGCGGCCCTGCTGCTGATGGCCACCGAGCACGAAAAGCCCGGGGTGATGCGCGGCGCCTGGGTCTACCTGGCCTGCACCCACGTGGGGACCCTGCTGCTCACCGCCATGGTGATCCTGCTGGCCCAGCGCCTGGGCGGCTATGCCTGGCACGCCAGCAATCCGTTCCCCCGGCCGGTCCTGGACGGCCTGATCCTGGTCCTGGCCCTGCTGGGGTTCGGCTTCAAGGCCGGGCTGCTGCCGCTGCATTTCTGGCTGCCCGCCGCCCACGCCGGCTCCCCCAGCCACGTGTCCGCCATCCTTTCGGCGGTGATGCTCAAGGCCGGGGTGTATGGCGTGCTGCGGATCTCCGGCCTGCTGCCCCCGGTGGCCCACCTGGGCCCCGCCGTGCTGGCCCTGGGCGGCCTCACCGCCCTGTACGGGGTCGGCTGCGCCCTGGCCCAGCGCGACTACAAGCGCCTGCTGGCCTATTCCAGCGTCGAGAACATCGGCATCATCTTCATGGGCATCGGCCTGGGCTGGACCGGCCGGGCCCTGCACAACCCCTGGATCGCCGCCCTGGGCTTCGGCGCGGCCATCCTGCACGTGTGGAACCACGCGGCCTTCAAGAGCCTGCTGTTCTTCGGCGCCGGCTCGGTGCTGCACGCCACCGGCACCCGGGACATGGAGCGCCTGGGCGGCCTGGCCCAGCGCATGCCGCGCACCGCCCTGGCGCTGTTCCCGGCGGCGCTGGCGGTATCGGCACTGCCGCCGTTCAACGGCTTCATCGGCGAATGGCTGCTGTACCGGGGCCTGTTCGCCGCCATCCTCGGCGGCGGCGCCTGGACCGAAGGCCTGGCCCTCACCGCCCTGGCCGTCACCGGCGGCCTGGCCGGGGTCGCCTTCGCCAAGTTCTTCGGCTTCGTGTTCCTGGGCGTGGCGCGCAGCCCCGAGGCCGAGCAGGCCCATGACCCCGGCCCGGCCATGTGGGGCCCCATGGCCCTGCTGGCCGGGCTGTGCCTGGCCCTCTCCCTGGGCAGCGTGCTGCTGCTGCCGCTGCTGGACCGGGTGCTGGCCGTGCTGGCGCCGGACAACCGGCCCCTGCTGGCGCTGGGCCTGGGCCGCGACCTGACCCTGCTGTCCGGGATGGCCGCGCTGCTGCTGGTGCTGGGCGCCGGCGCGCTGTTCGGGCTGCGCCGGACCGCCCACGCCGAGCGCCACGCGAGCCCCGACGGGCTCCGCCCTGGCACCTGGGACTGCGGCTACGCCCGGCCCACCGCCCGGATGCAGTACAGCGCCAGCTCCTTCGCCGACGGCTGGGGGGAATTCGTGCCCGGCCTCCGGAGCCGCGTGCGCCGGATCCGGGCGCTGTTCCCCAGGGCCATCACCTTCCAGTCGGAGTTCCAGGATCCGGTGGGCGAAGGCGTGGTGGCGCCCCGCACCGAGCTGCTGGCCAGGCGTCTGCTGCGCTACCGGGGCCTGCAGCAGGGCTTCCTGCCCATGTACCTGCTCTACATCCTCATCACCCTGGTGAGCGTGTTCCTGTGGCTGATCATCCGCCCATGGCTGCTGGGATGATCCTCCTCGCCCTGTGCGCGCTCCTGGCGGCGGCCTCCGGGGTTCCGGGGCTGTGGCTGCGGGCCGGCGGCGGCAGGACGGCCTGCTGGATGCTGGGCCTGGCCGCGCTGGCGGGCCTGGCCGCGGCCGGGCTGGTGCTGGGCGGAGCCCCCCTGGCCAGCCAGGCCCTGCCGCACACCCCCCTGGGCACCCCGGGCTTCCTGCGCCTGGACGCCCTGGGCGCCTGGTTCCTGCCACCGGTGCTGGTGCTCTCCTGCTGCGGCTCGGTCTACGCCCTGGGCTACTGGGGCGACCCGCGCGAGGGCTCGCGCCGCCTGCGCCTGCTGTTCGGGCTCACCACCGCGGCCATGGTCGTGCTGGTGGCCGCCGCCCAGGCCCTGACCTTCCTGCTGGCCTGGGAGGTCATGGCGGTCACCGCCTTCTTCATGGTGACGGCCGAGGACCGGGACCCCGCCACCCGGCGCGCCGGCTGGGTCTACCTGATCGCCACCCACTCCGGCACCCTGTGCCTGTTCGCCGGCTTTGGACTGCTGGCCGCCGGCTCCGGGTTCCTGTGGCTGCCCCAGGCGCCGGGCTTCGCCGCCAGCCAGCGCGGCACGGCCGTCTTCCTGCTCCTGCTGCTCGGCTTCGGCCTGAAGGCCGGCATCTTCCCGCTGCACTTCTGGCTGCCGGTGGCCCACGCGGCCGCGCCCAGCCACGTCTCTTCGTTCATGTCGGGCATCCTCATCAAGATGGGCATCCTCGGGCTGCTGCGCTGGCTGTGCCTGGTGCCGGATCCGCCGGTGTGGTGGGGCGCGCTGCTGGTGGCCCTGGGGGCCTCCTCGGGCCTCCTGGGGGTGGCCTTCGCCCTGGCCCAGCACGATCTCAAGCGGCTGCTGGCCTACCATTCCATCGAGAACATCGGCATCATCCTGCTCGGCCTGGGCCTGGGCACCCTGGGCAAAAGTACCGGGCATCCGGCGCTGCAGCTGCTGGGCTACGCCGGCGCCCTGCTGCACGTGCTCAACCACAGCCTGTTCAAGGGCCTGCTGTTCCTGGGCGCCGGCTCGGTGCTGCATGCCACCGGCAGCCGGGATCTGGAGCGCATGGGCGGCCTGGCCAAGGCCATGCCGTTCACCGCCGGCGCCTTCCTGGCCGGCTCCTGGGCCATCTGCGGGCTGCCGCCGCTCAACGGTTTCGTGAGCGAATGGCTGATCTACCTGGCGGCATTTCACGGGCTGGCCTTCACCCGCTCCGCCTGGTCCGTGCTCAGCCTGGCCGCCCTGGCCATGATCGGGGCCCTGGCCGCGGCCTGCTTCGCCAAGGTGTTCGGCGTGGCGTTCCTGGGCCAGCCGCGCTCCCCGGAGGCCGCCGCGGCGGTGGAGCCGCCCCGGTCCATGCGCGCGCCCATGGGGTTCCTGGCCGGCGCCTGCGCGGCCATCGGGGTGGCGCCGGCGCTGCTGGTCCCGGCCCTGACCCGGGCCGTGGCCAGCACCGGCCTGGCCGGAACGATCACCCCGCGCGGTCCGGGCACCCCGGGCGGTCCGGGCGAACTGGGAAACCTGGCCCACCTGGGCATCCTCACCTGGATCGCCCTGCCGCTGCTGGCCGGCGCTGGCCTGCTGTGGGCCTGGTCGCGCCGGGGCGTTCCGCCCCGGGCCGGCCTGCCCACCTGGGACTGCGGCTATGCCGCACCGGTGCCGCGGATCCAGTACACCGCCTCCTCGTTCGCCGACGGCCTGGTCTCGGCCATGCGCCTGGTGCTCTGGCCCCAGGTGCGCTGGCGCCGGCTGCTGGGCCTGTTCCCGTCCCCGCGGGCCTACAGCTCGCAGGTGCCCGATCCGGTCCTGGACCGGGTGGCCGGCCCCGGGCTCGACCTGGCCGCCCGTGCCCTTTCCGTGCTGCGTTTCTTCCAGAGCGGCCAGCTGCCACTCTACCTTCTGTACATCCTGCTCACCCTGGTGGCGCTCCTCGTCTGGATGGTGGCCTGAACCATGACCGATTCCACCCTTATCCGCTCCCTGCACGTCCTGCTGCATATCCTCACGGCGCTGCTGCTGCCGCCGCTGATCCCGGGCCTGATCAACAAGGTCAAGGCGCTGGTGGCCGGGCGCCAGGGCCCGCCGGTGCTGCAGCTCTACTACGACCTGGCCAAGCTCACCCGCAAGCAGGCGGTGTTCAGCCGCAGCACCACCTGGGTGTTCCTGGCCGGTCCGGCGGCGGTGGTGGCGGCGGGCCTGGTGGCCGCGCTGCTGGTGCCGTTCGGCCATGCCCCGGCGCCCATCCACTTCCAGGGCGACATGATCCTGTTCGCCTACCTGTTCGGCCTGGCCCGGTTCGCCACCGTGCTGTCCGCCCTGGACACCGGCTCCAGCTTCGAAGGCATGGGCGCGGCCCGGGAGGTGACCTTCTCGGTGCTCACCGAACCCGCCCTGTTCCTGGGCTTCGCCGCCCTGGCCAAGGCCTCCGGCAGCCTGTCCCTGTCCGGGATGCTGGCTTCGCCGGGGTTCGCCATCTCCCGGGCCACCGGTCCGCTCATCCTGGTGCTGGCAGGCTGGATGATCGTGTTCCTCACCGAGAATTCCCGGATCCCGGTGGACGACCCCACCACCCACCTGGAACTCACCATGATCCACGAGGTGATGGTGCTGGACCATTCCGGCCGGCCCCTCGCGCTGGTGCTCTACGGCGCCAGTCTGAAGCTGCTGGTGCTGGGTGCGCTGATCGTCGGGCCCCTGCTGCCCCGCACCAGCCACCCCGGGCTGGACTGGGCCGGCTTCTACGGCGCCATGGCGCTGCTGGCGGTCGCCGTGGGCCTGGTGGAGAGCTGCACCGCGCGCCTGCGCATGAACCGGGTGCCCCAGTTCCTGGTGGCGGGGCTGCTGGCCACCGCCTTCGCCTTCTTCCTGCTGCAGGCCTAGGAGAACGCCATGCTCACAGATCTCCTGATCGCCCTGATCGTGCTCACCAACTTCACCCTGGTGGCCACCAGCCGGATCAGCAAGGCCATCCAGGTGGCGGTGATCCAGGGCGTGCTGCTGGGGCTGCTGCCCCTGGCCATGGGCCTGGGCCGGCACCTGCATATCGTCCTCATGGTGGCGGCGGCGATCACGGTGAAGGGCTGGCTGATCCCCTTCCTGTTCCGCCGGGCCATGACCAAGGTCAGGATCACCCGGGAGGTGGACCCCTACATCGGCTATACCGCCTCGCTGGTGCTGTGCGCCCTGGGCACCGGCCTGGCCCTGCTGCTGGCCAGCAACCTGCCCCTGGCCCCGGGCAGCGCGTTCAAGCTGTTCGTGCCGGCCTCCCTGTCGACCCTGCTCACCGGCTTCATCCTGCTGATCACCCGGCGCAAGGCGCTGACCCAGGTGGTCGGCTACCTGGTGCTGGAGAACGGCATCTACCTGTTCGGCCTGATGCTGGTGGAGGAGATGCCGATGCTGGTGGAGACCGGAATCCTGCTGGACCTGTTCGTGGGCATCTTCGTGATGGGCATCGTCATCAACCACATCACCGTGGCCTTCGACTCCATGGACACGAGCCATCTGGCTGAGCTTAAGGACTGATCCATGGCATGGTTCCTCATCCTCTTCCCGCTCCTGGCCGCCGTGCTGGCCTTCTTCGTCCGCTCGGTCCGGTTCCGGGTGCGCCTGCTGCCGGTGGTCGGCCTGGTGCACCTGGCCGCCGTGGGCTTCGCCCTGCGCGCCTGGCGCACCCTGCCCGCGAACGCCTGGGTGGGGCTGGACGCCCTGGGCGGCTGGACCCTGCTGGTGATCGCCGTGCTGTTCTGCGTCTGCGCCTGGTACGCGCCGGGCTACCTGGCGCTGCGGCCCGAACGGGACAACCGGACCTTCGTCACCAGCTTCCTCTGCTTCCTGGGCCTGGCCTCGCTGCTGACCCAGGCGCGCCACCCCGGCCTGGTCTGGGTGGCCATGGAGACCACCACCCTGGCCACCGCCCCGCTGATCTACTTCAACCACAACCGGCGCTCCCTGGAGGCCACCTGGAAGTACCTGATCATCGGCTCGGTGGGCATCGCCCTGGCCCTGCTGGGCACCCTGTTCGTGGCCTACGCCGCGCACATGGGCGGCCTGCAGGAGCCGCTGTCCTTCAGCCGGCTGACCGCGGGCGCCGCACTGCTGTCCCCGCCCTGGCTGCGCGCCGGGTTCGTGCTGACCCTGGTGGGCTACGGCACCAAGATGGGGCTCGCCCCGCTCCACACCTGGAAGCCCGACGCCTACGGTGAATCCCCGGGGGTGATCGGCGCGCTGCTGGCCGGCGGCGTCACCAGCTGCGCCTTCCTGGCCCTGCTGCGGATCTATGCCATCGTCGCCGCGGCGGGCGAGCTGCAGTTCGCCCGGGAGCTGATGGTGGGCATGGGGCTGCTGTCCATGCTCTGGGCCGCGGTGTTCATGGTGCGCCAGCTGGACATCCGGCGCCTGCTCGCCTACTCCAGCGTCGAGCACATGGGCATCCTGGCGTTCGGCATCGGCATCGGCGGCCGCGCCGCCCGGTTCGCCCTGTTCCACCTGGCCGCCAACGCCCTGGTCAAGGGGGTGCTGTTCATGTCGGCCGGCAACATCAACCGCAGCTATGCCAGCAAGCGGCTGCCCTACGTCACCGGCGCGATCCGGCGCTGCCCGGTCTCGGGCTGGCTGTTCTTCCTGGGCTTCCTGGCCATCACCGGCACCCCGCCGTTCGCCCCGTTCATCAGTGAGTTCAACATCGCCGCCACCGCCCTGACCCGGCCCTACCTGTGGACCGGGGTGGCCTTCCTGGTGCTGCTGGGCGGGATCTTCGTGGCCATGAGCGATACTGTGGTGCAGGTGGTGTTCGGCACGCCGCCGCCCGACCGGGCCCGCACCCCGTACCGGGACACCCTGGCCACCACGGCGCCGCTGCTGGTGGCCCTGGCCCTGTCCGCGACCCTGGGCCTGTGGCTGCCGCAATCCCTGGCCGGCATGATCCAGAGCGCGGCCACCCAGGTGGAGGGCCAGAAATGACCGACACCCCGTTCACCCCCGTGCGCAACGGCCGGGCGCTGCCCCTGGCGGCCGTGGCCGAGCTGGCGTTCAGCGAGTTCCGCGCCGCGGTCATCCAGGGCGTGCGCTCGGGCCTGCGCCTGGCCTGCCTGTGCGCGGACGCCGAGCTGAACCTCTACGCCGTGCTGGCCGAGGATGCCGCCGGCCTGCTGTTCGCCGGGCGCACCCGCCTGGACGCCCCGCGCTATCCGGCCCTCACCCCCGAATGCGCCCAGGCCCACCTGTTCGAGCGGGAGCTGGCCGAGCAGTTCGGCATCCGGCCCGAGGGCCACCCCTGGTTCAAGCCGGTGCGCTTCCACCGGTCCTGGGTGCCCGGGCGCGACGCCTGGGGCCGGACCGGCCCCATCGAGCCGGGCGTGCTGGACTTCTACCAGGTCAAGGGCGAGGAGGTCCACGAAGTGGCGGTGGGGCCGGTGCACGCCGGGGTCATCGAGCCCGGCCATTTCCGCTTCCAGTGCCACGGCGAGACCGTGTTCCACCTGGAGATCGTCCTGGGCTACCAGCACCGCGGCGTGGAGCGGGCCCTGGAGGGCGGGCCGCATCCGCTGAGCCTGAAGCACGCCGAAACCGTATGCGGGGACAGCACCACGGCCCACACCTGGGCCTACTGCCAGGCCCTGGAGGCTCTGGCCGGCGTGGTCGTGCCGCGCCGTTCCCAGCGGGTCCGGGGCGTGGCCCTGGAACTGGAACGGGCCGCCAACCATGTGGGTGACCTGGGCAACCTGGCCGGGGACGTGGGCTTCCTGCCCACCGCGTCCTACTGCGGCCGGATCCGCGGCGACTGGCTGAACCTGACCGCCCAGGTCTGCGGCAGCCGCCTGGGCCGGGACTGGCTGCGGCCCGGCGGGCTGCGCATGGACCTGGACGCGAACCGGTGCCACGCCCTGGCCGAGCGCCTGGGCCGAGCCTGGACCGACACCGCGGACGCGGTGGAACTCATGTGGGGCGCCGCCTCGGTGCTGAACCGCTTCGAGGCCGCCGGCACCGTGGATCCGGTGCAGGCCCGGGAGATCGGCCTTGTGGGCGTGCCGGCCCGGGCCTGCGGTATCGCCCTGGACGTGCGCCGGGACCATGTGTTCGGCCCGTACGGCGATCATCCGGTCACCCCGCGCCTGGCCGAAAGCGGCAACGTGCATTCCCGCGCCTGGGTGCGCTGGCTGGAGCTGGGCGACAGCCACGCCTTCCTGCGCGCGGCCCTGGAGTCCCTGGCCTGGGACGAGCCGGAGCCCCGGCCCGGGCCCCTGCCCCCGCTTGCGGCCGACAGCTTCTGCGTATCCCTGGTGGAAGGCTGGCGCGGCGAGGTGCTGCACCTGGCCATCACCGGACCGGAGGGCCGGTTCCGGCGCTACAAGATCGTCGATGCCTCGTTCCACAACTGGTTCGGCCTGGCCCTGGCGCTGCGGGGCGAGCTGGTCTCGGATTTCCCCCTGTGCAACAAGAGTTTCAACCTCTCCTACTGTGGACACGATCTGTGAGGAGCCTTCGATGATCCACATCCTGCTGTCCCGCTGGCGCCAAGGGCACCGCACCATGGCCTACCCCAAGACCCTGCCGGCCCTGCCGGACCGGTTCCGGGGCCGGCCCGAGTTCGGACCCGGCGCCTGCTCTGAGGGCTGCTCGGCCTGCGCCCAGGCCTGCCCCACCGGCGCCATCGGCCTGGCGCCCCTGAGCCTCGATCTGGGACGCTGCCTGTTCTGCACCGAGTGCATGGACGCCTGCCCCGACGGCGTCATCCGCTTCACCGGCGACCACCGCCTGGCCGCCCGGAATCGGGACGATCTGGTGCAAGGCCCCGGCGATCCGCTGAAACGGGCCGAGGCCCTGGGCCGGGAGCTCATGCGGGTGCTGGGCCGGTCCCTGAAACTGCGGGTGGTGAGCGCCGGCGGCTGCAATGGCTGCGAGGTGGACGTGAACGTGCTGGGCACCCTGGCCTGGGACCTGGGCCGGTTCGGCATCCAGTTCGTGGCTTCGCCGCGCCACGCCGATGGCCTGATCGTATGCGGCCCGGTGACCACCGCCATGGCCCTGGCCCTGCGCAAGACCTACGACGCCGTACCCGATCCCAAGCTGGTCATCGCCGTGGGCGCCTGCGCCATCGGCGGCGGGCCCTACCTGGAACAAGCCGAGCAGCTGGGCGGCGTCGCCGCGGCCGGACTGCCGGTGGACCTGTTCGTCCCCGGCTGCCCGCCCCATCCCCTGACCCTCCTGGACGGCCTGCTCAGGCTGCTGGGCAAGATCCAATAGGAGCCAGCCATGGCCTTCCCACCGGAACTCGAACGCGAACTGCATCAGGCCGTGCGCCAGGCGCGCATGGTGGCCTTCGTATGCTGCTTCGTGGCCCCGGCCATGTACCTGCTCAGCCTGGGCAGCCAGGCCCTCCGGGGCCACTGGGAGCTGTTCCTGGGCGGCTTCGGCCGCCTGCCCTGGGCGGACCCCCGGGTGCCCGCCGCCCTGTCCGGGGCCGGGCTGGCCCTGATCCTGGCCCTGGTGCTGCCCGATCGGCTCGGCCGCCTGGACGAACCGCGCGCCGCCCTGGGCACCCTCAAGGCCCGCAACCTGGTGTCCTGCGCCCTGCTGGTGGCGGTGGCCGTGGGCGGGCTGTACCTGGGGGTCAAGCTTGGCCCGCCGGCCGCCAGCCTTAGCCTGGTGCTGTGCCTGGCGCCCGTGGCCCGGGGCTGGTTCGTGTTCCCCCGCGAAGCCCGCTGGCGGCGGACCATGGGCGACTGATGTGTCCGTGGGGGGACCGCGCGCGAACGGGGTTCGCTCTCCGTCCCCCTAAACCCCCACGTCATGCCCGGGCGGAGCCCGGGCATGACGTCTAGCTCTTTTCCACGGGCTTGCTGCGGAACAGGGTCACCGACTCGGGCTGCGCCACCTTGCACATCACCGGCGCGAGGCCCCGGGCGACCAGCTCGGCGTCGGCCACCACCAGCTTGCCGATCGCGGCCAGGGCGCCGTCCATGGCCCCGGCCTGGTGGGGCGACAGCAGCAGGTTGTCGAGGGTGCGCAGGCGATGCTCCGCCGGCACCGGCTCCATGGGGAAGACATCGGTGGCGACCCGGATGTGGCCGCTGGCGGCCGCGTCCAGCATGGCCTCGAAGTCCACCACCCCGGCCCGGCTGACCAGGACCAGGGAGGCCCCCGGCTGCATTGCGGCGAACTGCTCGGCGCCCAGGAAGCCCTGGTTCTGGGAGGTGGCGCCCGCCACCACGAACACCGTGCCGGACTGGCGCAGGACCTGGTCCAGGGTCGCCGCCGTGCAGCCCAGGCCGGTGAGGTATTCGGCGGGCAGCCAGGGATCGTAGGCGAGGATATCGCAGCCGAACGGCGCCAGCAGGGGCAGGATGGCCTTGCCCAGATCGCCCATGCCAATGAAGCCGACCTTCTGGCGGAACAGGGAGCGGGCATCGCGGTTGGCGTCCAGCCCGTACCGCTCCGTGTGGTCGCGGAACCGGCGATCGGAACGGCTCACGCCGCGGCCCAGATCGATGGCCATGGCCAGCGCCACCTCCGCCACCGGCTCGGCGAACACCGGGCTGACGTTGAGCACCCGGATGCCGTGGCTGAAGCAGTAGCCGTAGTCGATGTTCGGCAGGAAGTTGCCTTCGACGTTGAACACCACCCGCAGGGCCGGCAGCTGTGCCAGGCGCTCGGCAGGCAGCTCGAACTGGCCGATGATGATGGTCGCCCCTGCCGCCTGTTCGGCGAATACGGCATCGGTGACCGGGCCGTCCTCGTGGATGACCAGTTCGCCCAGGGCGCGCAGGCGCTCCAGGTCCCGGGCATCGAAGATGTCGCCGACGGCCCGGGGCGCCGGGGCCATGAAAATCCGGACAGGGTTCGGGATGGATGACATGGGGCCCTCCGTGACAGGTGAAGCCAGGAACCGACGATAACGGATGAAGAGCTTATCCTCCGGGATGGCGACGATGTCAAGGGTACCGACACCTGGGGACCGGTCCGGTGACATAGGCCCTTGAGGTTCCACGGGGCTGCGTTCCGATTAATTTGCTGCGAGGCCTAACACATCCAGCCCCGGCGCCATCCGATAGCGGGGATTCCGCCCCGGGAGGCACCATGCCTGCAGGCCGCTCGCACCGTCGCATCTGGTATTCCATCCTGGCCCTGGGGGCCGCCCTGGCCCTCCCGGCCCAGGCGCTACATCGTGCCCCCCTGAGCGCCCGCTATCTGGACTGGGTGGCGCGGCACGAACCTCGGGGCGTGCCGGGCGTCGGCGGCGGCCCCTCCCAGGGCGGACGCTGGGTGCCCGGCTACGTGCCGCCGCCGGTGGATATGTCCCATGTGCGCGGGCCGGTCTTCAGCCCCTCCCTGGGCGGGGCCGCCTACCCGCCCAGCTACGATCTGCGCACCCTGGGCGGTCTGACCCCGGTGAAGGACCAGGGCCAGTACGGCACCTGCTGGACCTTCGCCTGCACGGGCTCCCTGGAGTCCACCCTGCTGACGGCGGGCCGGGGCGCCTTCGATCTGTCCGAGTGGAACCTGGCCTACTACGCCTACGTGCCCCAGAACGCCTCCCTGCTCACCGACTTCACCGTGGGCCCGGCCCAGTTCGGGGAGGATCCGGTGTTCGACCAGGGGGGCAGCGACTGGATGTCCACCGCCCTCCTGGCCCGGGGCACCGGCGCGGTACTCGACCAGGACTGCCCGTACCTGCCCGGAGCCTACCGTCCGGAACCCCGGCCCGTGGGGGATCTGCCCAACGGCCGCGAGGAGGTGCGGGTGCCCCTGGCGGGCGCCCTGTTCCTGTCCAACGGCGATGCCCCCAGCAAGGCCTCCGACCTGAAGTTCGCGCTCACCCACTACGGGGCGGCGGCCATCAGCATGGACTGGGAGGACGGCAACTTCGACGCGACCTGGAACACCTACCGGGACACCGCCGCCACCGATGCCAGCCTCAACCACGAGGTCTGCGTGGTGGGCTGGGACGATGCCTTCCCGGCCTCCCGGTTCCCGGCGGGCAACCAGCCTTCGGCCCCGGGGGCCTGGATCGTGCGCAACAGCTGGAGCCGGGACTGGGGCGAAGGGGGCTACTTCCACCTGTCCTACGATTCCAAGGTGTTCGACGGCACCGTGTTCCTGGGCGGGAAGCCGGCCACCCGGCGCATCTACCAGTATGACCCCCTGGGCTGGTGCCAGAGCCTGGGCCTGGGCACCGACTCCGCCTGCTGCGCCAACACCTTCACGGCCCAGGCGGACGGCCAGGTCACGGCCGTGGCCTTCTACACGGGCACGGTGAACACCGCGTATGAACTGGACCTGCGCACGAAGGTCACCGGCGGTCCCGACACCGGGGTTTCGGACGCGGGCAGCCACGGGGTCGGCCCGCAGCAGGGCACCCTCCTGGTGCCGGGCTACCACGTGGTCCAACTGGCCCGGCCGGTTCCCGTCACCCAGGGCAGCCGCTTTTCAGTGCTCATGCGCCTGACCACCCCCGGCTACCGGTACCCCATCCCGGTCCAGGTGCCCATCCCCGGCTACTCCGACCATGCCACCGCCCACCACGCCCGCAGCTTCATCAGCGCCGACGGCGCGACCTGGCAGGATCTGGCCCCGGACTGCACCGGGGCCGCCGTATGCCTCAAGGCCTTGGTGGAGCCCGCCGGCTAGGTGCTGTCTGCAAATCCGGCTGAGCCAATGATCAGGCTTTCTTGATCCTGCTTTTCCCTGGATATCGGCGTTCATCCCTGTTCAAACTCAGCCCCGGCTTGCCGTCACGCAGGGTGGGGAGCAGAGTGGCCCTTTGAAGCGGGTCGCAGCATCAGGAGGAGCGGAAAGTGCCGATCCAGGCAGAGCCGGGGCCATGCCGATGGCTTGCCTCCGGCTTTTCCTGGACTAGGGTTGTAGTGACCGGTAGTCGGCAAGGATGCGCCATGGCCCAACCTCTCACCCACCCCTTTCCCCTGCGCCTCACGCCCGAAGAACGCGCCAATCTGGACCACGTCCGCGAGATCTACAATGCCCGGCCCGCAAGCGGGATCCCCGGCCGCACCACCCATGCCGACGTGGCTCGCATGGCGCTCAAACTTGGATTGCAGACCCTGCTCCAGAACATGGAGGCGCAGGCCATGGCCGCCTCTGGCACTCCCGACAACCTGCCCCACGATGCCGTCTGGATGAACGGCGGTGCCCAGGCAGCCGCCGAACGCCTCCCTGTCTTCGACTGGGGCAGCATGGACCCGACCCAGGCTGGGGACCCCATCCTGGTCGTGGCGGGACAGGGCGCCTTTGTCGTCAAATGAACCCCGCACCCGTTCCACTGAAGACCGGCGCCGTTGTTTCCGTGGCGCTCCCCACCCGCGATCCCCAGGGCCGAGAGAGGGAAGGACTGCAGCCGGCCGTTCTCCGGCAAAGCGCGCTGTCCCGGCCCTCCCACTTGTGCTATCGTCTTCAGTTCAACCACCTTTCGGGGGGGTCCCATGGGGATCTTTGAGGGACAGCTGCGGATTCATGAGGGCGACCGGTTCGCCCTGGTAGCTTCGCGTTTTAACGAATTCATTGTGGATCGCCTGATCGGCGGCGCCACCGACTGCATTGTCCGACACGGCGGCAGCGAGGCCCAGATCGACCTGATCCGGGTTCCGGGCGCGTTCGAGCTGCCGCAGGTGGCCCTGCAGGTGGCCCGCTCGGGGAAGTACGCCGGCGTGGTGCTGCTGGGCGCGGTCATCCGCGGCGGGACGCCCCACTTCGACATGATCGCCAACGAGGTCAGCAAGGGCACCGCCCAGGTGGGCCTGGAATCCGGGCTGCCGGTCGTGTTCGGGGTGCTCACCACCGATACGGTGGAACAGGCCATCGATCGGGCCGGAACCAAGATGGGCAACAAGGGCTGGGAGGCCGCCATGAGTCTGCTGGAGATGGTCGACCTGTTCCACGTGCTCAAGACGGCCAATGGGCCCAGGGCCGCCAAGGCCCCTGGCAAGGGGAACCGCTGATGGGCGTCCGCCGACGAGGGAGGGAATATGCCCTCCAGATGTTGTATGCCATGGACCTCACGGAGTACCTTCCGGACGAGGTGTTCGCTGGCTTCAACGCCATCCAGGACCTGAACCGGGACGCCTTCTACTACGCCCGCCGCCTGGTGGACGGTGTCCACGGACACATGGACGAGATCGACGCCGTGCTCACCCGGTTCGCGGAACACTGGAAGATCCACCGCATGGCGGTGGTGGACCGCAACCTGCTGCGCCTGGGCGTCTACGAGTTGATGTTCCTGCGCGAGATCCCGTTCCCGATCATCATCAACGAAGCCCTGGAGATCGTGAAGGAATTCAGCGACCAGGAGGGCACCCAGTTCGTGAACGGCATCCTGGACGCCGCCAGCAAGGAATTCCGTCCGGACGAGGTGGGCCCCAAGGGCCGGCGCCCGCGGGACGGCCAGGTCCTGCCGGCGGTCGCCCCGGAGACCGCCTCCGAGATCGCCCCGGACGCCGCCCCCGAGGCCTAGCCCAGGGGTCGGCAGGCCGGCCTCGGAGCCTTGGAGCATTTGGAGCATTCATGAGCACAGCCAAACCATCCCTGCCAGCCTCCACCCCGGCCCCCAAGCACCCGGCCGCACCGCGCGGCACGGCCCCGGGCCTCGCCCTGGGCTTCGAGGACATCCAGACCCTCATCGGCCTGGTGGGGCGGGAAGCCATCGATGAACTGGAGTTCGAGTCCCTGGGGCTCAGGCTGCACATCCGCAAGCACAGCAGCGTGGCCGCCGACCCCCAGCCGGCGCAGGCACCCGCGCCCCTGTCCCCCAGCCGCACCCCCACGGCCCCACCCTCGGCCGAGGCCGAACCCGTGGAGGATCCGGGCATCCACCACATCACCAGCCCCATCGTCGGCACCTTCTACCGGGCCCCCAGCGCCAGCGCCAGCGCCTTCGTGCAGCCCGGGGACTTCGTCAAGCCCGGCCAGACCCTCTGCATCATCGAGGCCATGAAGCTCATGAACGAGATCGAGTGCGACGTGGCCGGCGAGGTGGTGGCCGTACTGGTGGAGAACGGCCAGCCGGTGGAATACGGCGAGCGCCTGTTCGCCATCAGGGTCCGCTGAAGCAATGGCCGCCTTCAAGCGCAAACTCACCCATCGCAAGCCGGCCGACAAGGCCGGGGATCCGCCCTTCAAGAAGATCCTCATCGCCAACCGGGGCGAGATCGCGCTGCGGGTGATCCTGGCCTGCAAGGAACTGGGCATCCAGACCGTGGCGGTCTACTCCGAGGCCGACCGGGACGCCCTGCACGTGCGCTTCGCCGACCAGGACATCTGCATCGGCCCGGCCGCCAGTGCCAAGTCCTACCTGAACATCCCCCAGGTCATCGCCGCCGCGGAAGTGACCGGCGCCGAGGCCATCCACCCGGGCTACGGCTTCCTGAGCGAGAACCCGCACTTCGTGGATGTCTGCCAGGCCTGCGGCATCGTGTTCATCGGACCCAACTCCGAGATCATCCGCAAGATGGGCAACAAGGCCCAGGCCAAGGCCACCATGAAGGCGGCCGGCGTGCCGCTCATGCCCGGCAGCGACGGCGTGGTGGACACCGTGGAGGACGCCCTGGTGTGGGGCGAGCGGATCGGCTACCCGGTGATCGTCAAGGCCAGTGCCGGCGGCGGCGGACGGGGCATGCGCATCGTCAACGGCCCCGACGAGATGGCCGACATGTACAACACTGCCCGGACCGAGGCCCGGGCCGCGTTCACCGACGACACCGTCTACATGGAGAAGTACCTGCTGGAGCCCAGGCATATCGAAGTTCAGATCCTGGGCGACCTGTTCGGCAACATCATCACCCTGGGCGAGCGCGAGTGTTCCATCCAGCGCCGGCACCAGAAGCTGATCGAGGAAAGCCCCAGCCCGGCCCTGACCCCGGAACTGCGCAAGCGCATCTGGGAGATGGGCCTGCGGGCCGCCCGGGCCGTGGGCTACTTCAACGCCGGCACCATCGAGTTCCTGCTGGACGCCCGGGGCGAGTTCTTCTTCATGGAGATGAACACCCGCGTGCAGGTGGAGCACCCGGTCACCGAGATGGTGAGCGGCGTGGACATCGTCAAGGAGCAGATCCGCATCGCCGCCGGGCACAAGCTGTCGTACAGCCAGGACGACATCGTCCTGCGCGGGCACGCCATCGAGTGCCGGATCAACGCCGAGGACCCGTTCCGCTGCACCCCCTCCCCGGGCCGGATCACCGCCCTGAACTTTCCCGGCGGGCCGGGCATCCGCATGGACACCGCCATGCACCAGGACGCCGTGATCCCCCCGTACTACGATTCCCTGGTGGCCAAGCTGATCGCCCACGGCAGCGACCGCACCGAGGCCTTGGCCCGCATGCGCCGGGCCCTGGACACCCTGGTGGTGGAGGGCATCAAGACCAGCGCCCCCCTGCACCGGCTGATCATCGACCACCCGGACTTCGTGGCCGGCAACTTCTCCACCAAATGGCTGGAAGTCTACCTGGCCAAGCTGGAGCGGGAGCGGGCCGGGATCAGCTGACAGGCCGCCTCCCGTACGCAAAACCGCGTGGCGGCGCAGGAACGCGCCGTCACGCGGGGCCGGTGGGGGCCTTTACGGGAAGGTGCTACTTGACGTTCTTGTAGTCGGAGAGCTTGTAGTAGCCCGACTCGAAGATCGTCTTCTTCACGTTGTCCTTGGTGACCGTGACGATGGCGGTGGGCTTGGCCGCGATCTGGCCCTTGCCGTTGTCGTAGGTGGTGGTCTGCTGGGGCTTCTGGCCCTTCAGGTAGCCCACCGAGGCGGCGATGGCGTCGGCCACCAGGGTGCGGGTGTCCTTCAGCACGGTCATGGACTGCTTGCCGTCGATGATGTACTGGATGGAGGCGGGCTCGGCGTCCTGGCCGGTGATCCAGTAGTGGCTGACGTCCTTGTCCACGGCGAACACGTCGCCGATGGCGCGGGAGGTGTCGTCATTGGGTCCGAGCACGAACACGTTGCCCTTGGCGGGCTTGCCTACGGCGGTCAGGTTGGCTTCGGCCTTGTTCTTGGCGTCGCTGAAGCTCCAGTTGGTGGCCACCTGGCCGATGATGCGCCCCTCCTCGCCCCGGTTCAGCTGGGCCTTGCCCTTGAGGGCCACGGCCTCGCTGGAGTTCTGCACGACGAAGGTGCCGTCGGCGATCTTGGGCTGCAGGTAGTTCCAGGCCCCCTGGAAGAACAGGAAGGCGTTGTTGTCGGCCGGGGAGCCGGCATAGAGGTACAGGTTGTTGCCCTTGCCCTTGGCCTTGGACACCAGGTACTTGCCCCAGGCTTCGCCCACCTGCACCGAATCGAAGGTCACGTAGAAGTCGATGTTGGAGGTGTTCAGGATCAGGCGGTCATAGGAGATCACCTTGGCGCCCGCTTCGTGCGCGGCGTTGGCCGAACCGGCGGCGGCGGTGCAGTCCACCGGGCACAGCACGATGACCTTGGCGCCCTTGGTGAGCAGCGCTTCCACGTTGCTCTTCTCCTTGGCGGGATCGTTCTGGCTCCACAGGATCTCGATGTTGTACCCGGCCGCCTTGAGGGCCTGGAAGCGGATCTCGTCCTGGAGCCAGCGGGTCTGGTCCTTGGTGGGCAGCACGATGCCCACGGCCAGATCGGCCGCGCAGGCGGCCACGCCAGTGGCGGTCAGGAGCAAAGCGGACAACAAAATTCGGGCACGACTCATGGATCACTCCAAATGGGGGTGGTGGAAAGGCCCTGGGGCCAGGCGCGACGCCATGCGGCGCCCAAAAGGGGACCGCAGCGCCCCCGCGGGGAGGCGCTGACGGAAGGGTCCGGGGCCAGTTGGCCCGGGAGGTACAGAAAGGCTAGACGCTATGTCCGGGCTCCGCCCGGGCATGGCGTGCGATCAGAGCGGGCAATGCGAGCGGGAAGCCACGCAGGCGTGGCTTCCCCACGGTGATCCTAGAAGTAGCGGTTCACCAGCGCTTCCAGGTACTCCTGGCGGCCCGAGTGAGGGGTGGTGTCCTGGTTGCGGTCCAGCACCTGGGCGGCCACCTGGTCCAGGCCCAGCTTGCCGGCGAGCACCTGCTGGCCGAATTCACCCTTCCAGCCCTGGTAGCGTTCCTGCACGAACTTGTCCAGCTCACCGGACAGGATCATCTGCTCGGCGATGAGCAGGCCCCGGGCGGCGATGTCCATCCCCGAAACGTGGGCGTGGAACAGGTCCGAGGGCTCGATGGACTGGCGCCGGACCTTGGCGTCGAAGTTGAACCCGCCGGTGGTGAAGCCGCCGGCCTTGAGGATGTGGTAGGTCACCAGGGCGATCTCGCCCACGTTGTTGGGGAACTGGTCCGTGTCCCAGCCCAGGAGCAGGTCGCCGCGGTTCATGTCCACCGAGCCGAACAGGCCCAGGGCGGAGGCCATGGCCACCTCGTGCTCGAAGCTGTGCCCCGCCAGGGTGGCGTGGTTGGCCTCGAGGTTCATCTTCACTTCCTTTTCCAGGCCGTACTTCTGCAGGAAGCCGAACACGGTGGCGGTGTCGTAGTCGTACTGGTGCTTGGACGGTTCCCGCGGCTTGGGTTCGATCAGCACCGGGCCGTCCAGGCCGATCTTGTGCTTGTAGTCCACGGCCATGGACAGGAAGCGGCCCATCTGGTCGAACTCCGACTTGAGGTCGGTGTTCAGCAGGGTCTCGTAGCCCTCCCGGCCGCCCCACATCACGTAGTTCTTGCCGCCCAGGCGCAGGGTGGCGTCCATGGCCTCCTTCACCGACAGGCAGGCCATGGCGAACACGTCCGGATCCGGGTTGGTGGAGGCCCCGGCCATCCAGCGCCGGTGGCTGAACATGTTGGCGGTGCCCCACAGGGCCTTGATGCCGGTGGCTTCCTGCTTGGCCAGAAGGATATCCACCATGCGGTGCAGGTTGTCCACGGTCTCCCGGACGTTGGCGCCTTCGGGGGCCACGTCCCGGTCATGGAAGGTGTAGAACGGCGCGCCCAGCTTGCCGACGAACTCGAAGGCCACATCCGCCTTCATGCGGGCCGCGGCCATGGCGTCGCCGGTGCCCTGCCAGGGGCGCAGGAAGGTGGCGCCGCCGAAGGGATCGCCGCCGTCCCAGCAGTAGGTGTGCCAGTAGCAGACCGCGAAGCGCAGCTGCTGCTCCATGGTCTTGCCCAGGACCAGCCGGTCCTTGTCGTAGTAGCGGAAGGCGAGGGGGTTGGTGGAATCCGGCCCCTCGAACCGGATGGGGTCGATGCCTTTGAAGTATTCGCTCATGGGAGCTCCTATGGGGGGGATTCGGTCGGGCTGGGAAGGCGGTGCCGACGTGCGACACCAGCATAGTCTCCTGACGGGCCACGGGCGCACGGGCAATGCCGAGATCGGACCTGCCGCCATGGGGCCGCCAATAGCGGCTCGCAGTGGGGAAAAAGGCCCAATGGCGACATGCGTTCGGCGCGGCCAGTCGCTTCCACGACGACCGCAGGCCCATGTCTATGAAATTTCACGTAATCGTCGTCCCGCTGCGGGATCGGGTGACATCCGGAACCCCGCCCCCCCGGCAACGGCTGCCGGACGGATCAGAACGCGATGAAAGCGCTGGTCGTGGGCTGGACCCGGGATCGAAAGAGGGAGGGCCGCGACCGATTGGGGATGGAACAGAAACCATCATAGGATCGCCGGGGAGTTAGTTCAATGGGCAAATTAATAAATTCTCCTCGCCTAGAACTAAAGCGGCTGTTTGAATTCAACATCATCATTTACAATGTTTATGCGTTAGCCATGCCCCCTCCTGGAACAATTCAAGGCCCTGCCGGCCGGGAAGCCGTGATAGTACTGGAATACCCCTTTCAAGATCCATGGCTCCGGGGCGCGGCCCTGCCGGGAGGAGGCTGAATGGCGGTTCGACTCAATTCCACAGCCATCCGCCGGCTCAATCGGGTCCGCCTGTTCCATGCCCTGCGCGAGCATCCGGACAGTTCCCAGACCGACCTCCAGCGCCTCACCGGGCTGGACAAGGCGACCACCTCCATGGTGGTGGCCCAGCTGCTGGAGGAGGGCCTGCTCACCCGGGGCGAACCGGTCAGTGCGGGCCGGGTGGGCCGTCCGGAAACGGCCCTGGCCATCTCCCCCGCGGCCGGACTGTTCGTCGGCGCCCGCATGGAACCGGGCCGGATCCGGCTCATCACCACCGATCTGGCAGGGCGGCCGCTCAGGAAGCTCGAGGTCTCCGGTCCCCGGGACATCCACCAGGCCATCGCCCTCTTCCACCAGGGTCTGGCCCAGATCCTCCTGGACAGCGGCCCGGAACTGGTCGTGCGCGGGATCGGCGTGGGCGTGCCCGGGCTGATGGACTGGGCCGGCGGCCTGGTGCTGGCGCCCAACCTGGGCTGGCAGCGCCTGCCCATCCAGCCCATGCTCCAGGAGGACATCCAGGCGCCAGTCTACGTGGACAACGAAGCCAACGCCGCGGCCATCGCCGAACGGCTGTTCGGCGCCTGCCGGGGCTGCGACAACTTCGTCTACCTGTCCTGCCATTCGGGGATCGGCGGCGGCCTGTTCCTGGAGGGCCGGCTCCATCGCGGCGCCGGCGGCTTCTCGGGCGAGATCGGCCACGTCACGGTGGTGGAGGGCGGGCGGCTGTGCGGCTGCGGCAAGCGGGGCTGCCTGGAGACCTACGTTTCCGAGGCGGGCATCCTGCTGTCGCTGGCCGAGCGCGGGCGCCGGCACGCGGATCTGGCCGGCGTGGCCGCGGCCGCCGCAGGGGCGGACCCCGTGGTCCTGGCGGTGCTGGGCGAAGCGGGGCGGCGCCTGGGCCTGGCCCTGTCCAGCCTGGTCAACATCCTCAACCCCGAGATGGTGGTGCTGGGCGGCACCCTGGCGAACGTGTTCGCCTTCCTGGAGGAGGAGCTGCACCGGACCCTGGACGCCCACGTGATGCCGACCCACCGGGAGCTGCTGCGGGTGATCCTGTCCCCCCTGGGCGCGGAAGTGGTCCCCATGGGCGGCATCGCCCTGGCCATGGACGGCTTCCTCTCCGCCCCTCGTCTGGACGCCAGCCGTAGGCCCACGGCGGGCTAGCCCGGCGCCCGGACGGGGCCAGGATCCAGGGCGACCCCGGGGCGCAGGCGTCCCGTCCCGGGACGGGAAACCGTACGGGCGCTAGGCCGGACCAGCAACGCTCAAAAAAAATAAAATAAGTTCGCGGAAATGCCACTTGCATGTTTCCCCAATGTGTCCAAAATACACCCATCCCAAACAACCATCTTTACAACCCGGAGGGCATCCATGAAAAAGGCCATTCTCCTTACGTGCGTCGCCACCGCCCTGTGCGGTCTCGTCGCCAACGCCGCGCCCAAGAAGGCCAAGATCGGCCTGTCCTTCTCGGACTTCGCCACGGAACGCTGGGCCCGTGAACGCGACGAGATGACCGCCCTGCTCCAGAAGGACGGCTTCGAAGTCATCTCCCAGGAGGCCAACCACGACGCCAAGCTGCAGAACGACCAGGTCAAGAACATGGTCACCGAGGGCGCCAAGGTCATCATCGCCGTGGCCGAGGACGGCGATTCGCTGGCCACCGCCGTGGACGACGTGGCCAAGCGGGGCGTCAAGGTCATCTCCTACGACCGCCTGATCAAGTCCGCCAAGATCGCCGCCTACGTCTCCTTCGACAACGTCGATGTGGGCCGCAACCAGGCCAAGGGCGTCCTGGCCGTCAAGAGCTCCGGCAACTTCGTGCTCATGGGCGGCAGCCCCACCGACAACAACGCCCACCTGTTCCGCCAGGGCCAGATGGAAGTCCTGGATCCCCTCATCAAGTCCGGCAAGATCAAGATCGTGGCCGACCAGTGGGTGGACAACTGGGATCCCGCGAACGCCAAGAAGCTCATGGAGAACATCCTGACCGCCACCAGCAAGAATTTCGTCGCGGTGGTCGCCTCCAACGACGGCACCGCCCTGGGCGCGCTGGAAGCCATGAAGGCCGTCGGCATGGCCGGCAAGGTGCCCATCTCCGGCCAGGACGCCACCGAAGCGGGCTGCAATTCCATCGCCCGCGGCGAGCTGACCGTCACCATCCTCAAGGACACCCGCCAGCTGACCCCGCTGGCCTGCCATCTCGCCGAGGACCTGGCCCAGGGCAAGAAGCTGGAAGGCCTGGTTTCCACCCCCCTGGCCACCCTCACCGGCGACAAGACCAAGACCGGGAACGTCCCCTGCAAGTTCCTGAAGGTCTACCAGGTCACCAACAAGAACGTGGACCAGCTGGTGGTCAAGTCCGGCTTCCAGCCCTACGAGGGCGTCTACAAGGACATCCCGAACCCTCCGGCCAAGTAGTCTGAAGTCATTTAGATAACACGGAAGCGGGCCGGCTCCGGTCGCCCGCTGCCGTTTTGTGTTATGAGTCAGGAGCAAGCACGATGGACCAGGACCTGATCCTCGATATTTCCGGCGTATCCAAGACTTTCCCCGGGGTCAACGCCCTCACCGACGTGAGCATCCAGGTGCGGCGAGGCGAAATCCACGGACTGTGCGGGGAGAACGGCGCCGGCAAGTCCACCCTGATGAAGATCCTGTGCGGGGTCTACCCCCACGGCACCTACACCGGGACGATCCAGCTGGACGGCCACGAACTTAAGCTGGGCAACACATCCATCCGCGAGGCCATCGACGAGGGCATCGCCATCGTCTACCAGGAACTCACCCTCATCCCCAACATGACGGTGGGGGAGAACATCTTCCTGGGCAAGGAGCCGCGCAACGGCGTGGCCATCGACTGGGACCGGCTGTACGCCGAGACCGCCGCGCTGCTCAAGCGGTTCAAGCTGGACATCTCGCCGCACGCCCTGATCAAGGATCTGGGGGTGGGCCAGATGCAGATGACCGAGATCGCCAAGGCGCTGTCGGAACACGCCAAGGTGCTGATCCTGGACGAGCCCACCTCCGCCCTGTCGGCGGCCGAGGTGGACAAGCTCATGCAGATCCTGGTGACCCTCAAGGCCGAGGGCGTGACCTGCCTCTACATCAGCCACAAGCTGGAAGAGTTCTTCCGCACCACCGACACCGTTTCCGTGCTCCGGGACGGCCGCGTGGTGACCACCCTGCCCACCCCCAAGCTCACCGTGGCCAAGATGGTGAACCTGATGGTCGGCCGGGAGATGACCGAGCGCTTCCCCAAGGGCGAGCGCCAGCCCGGCGAGGTGTTCTTCCAGGTGGCGGGCCTGCACGCCCTGGACCCGAAGAATCCATCCCGCGAAGTCCTGAAAGGCGTGGACTTCGACCTCAGGAAGGGCGAGATCCTCGGCATCGCCGGACTCATGGGTTCCGGCCGCACCGAGCTGGTGACCACCCTGTTCGGCGAGTACGGCGAGCTGACCGCCGGCACCATCCTCCTGGACGGCCAGGAAATCCGCATCCGCAGCGCCCGCCAGGCCATGGACCACGGGATCAGCCTGGTGCCCGAGGACCGCAAGGGCCAGGGCCTGGTGCTGCGCCAGACCATCCTCGAGAACATCAGCCTGCCCAACCTGGACCGGTTCGCCAGCTTCATGCGCATCGACCACGACGCGGAGCTGTCCGAGGCCCGCAGCTTCGCCCGCAGCCTGTCCATCAAGGCGCCGTCGCTGCAGGTTCCGGTGGAGACCCTGTCCGGCGGCAACCAGCAGAAGGTGGTCATCTCGAAGTGGCTGATGTCGGAGCCGCGCATCCTCATCCTCGACGACCCCACCCGGGGCATCGATGTGGGGGCCAAGTTCGAGATCTACAAGCTCATGAACCACCTCGCCGAAAGCGGCTTCGGCATCATCATGATCTCTTCCGAACTGGAGGAAGTGCTCGGCATGAGCGACCGGGTCATGGTCATGTGGGAGGGGCGCTCCAACGGCACGCTGGAGATCGCCGAAGCGACCCAGGAGAAAATCATGGCCCGCGCGACGGGCATTGAACTGGCACAGGAGTCCTGATCATGTTGGCTACCCTCGTTGACACCTTCCGCAGGAACCTGCGCTCCTACATCCTGCTGATGGCCCTGCTGGCCATCTGGATCGGCTTCGGCATCGCCACCCCGGCCTTCTACTCCGCCGATCACATCCAGAACGTCCTCACCCAGATGGCCATCATCGGCATCATGGCCTGCGGCATGGTGTTCGTGATCGTCACCGGCGGCATCGACCTGTCGGTGGGCTTCGGCGCCGGCTTCGTATCGGTGGTGGCGGCCGCCCTGCTCTATTTCAACACCATCACCAAGCCCCTGGCGGCCCTGTTCCCGCACATGACCCCCGGGACCCTGGAAGTGGTCTCCGCCGTCGTCATCGTGCTGCTCTGCCTGCTGCTGGGCGCGCTGATCGGCGTATTCCAGGGCTTCATCATCGCCTTCCTGGCCGTGCCGCCGTTCATCACCACCCTGGGCGGCATGTTCATCTTCAAGTCCGGCATCCTGATGGTGACCAAGGGCAAGTCGCTGTTCATCTCCTCCAACGACACCTACAAGTACATCGCCCAGGGCCTGCTGCCGCCGATGTTCGGCTACGTGCTGGTGGCCCTGGTGGCGGTGGTGCTGTTCACCATGGTGTTCCGCAGCCGGGCCCGCAAGCAGAAGTACGGCATCGAGCTGCCGCACATCGCCCTGGACCTGGCCAAGGCCGGCTTCTTCACCCTGATCGTGCTCGGCTACGTGCTGGTGGTGAACCGGGCCTTCGACCATGAAGCCGATGCCAGCATCCGCGGCGTGCCGTTCCTGGTGGTCATCCTGGCGCTGATCGGCCTGCTCATGAGCTACATTTCCACCAACACCCGGTTCGGCCGCTACGCCTACGCCATCGGCGGCAACCGCGACGCGGCCCGGCTGTCCGGCATCAACATCCGCAAGTATCTGTTCGGCATCTACGTGACCATGGGCGCGCTCATGGGTGTTTCGGGCATCGCCCTGGCCGCCTACGTGGGCTCCGGCACCACCGGCGCCGGCGGCGGCTACGAGCTGGACGTGATCGCCAGCTGCATCCTGGGCGGCACCTCCACCCTGGGCGGCGAGGGCACCATCTTCGGCGCGATCATCGGCGCGCTGATCATGCAGTCCCTGGGCAACGGCCTGCAGATGATGAACGTCAATTCCAACGTCCAGTACCTGATCAAGGGCCTGGTGCTGATCCTGGCGGTCTGGGCCGACATCTCCATGAAGAAGAAGAAGGGCTGAGCCAGGGGGCCGTCCAGGTCTTTCATCCGGGTCCCCCCCGTACGGCCGTAGGTTGGTTCGGTTCCTTGATCTCGGATCAAGGAACCGAACCTTTTTTTGTCCTCCTGGGCAAAGCCCTTGTTCCACCCAGGGCTGGCTTGAAACGAGGGCCATCGATTTGACCGTAGGCAGCATGGCCATGACCCCCTACCGGTCGCCGCCGACGGCCCGCGAAGGTGGAGCATGCTCCCTGCATGGGGCTGCCTCCTTCCGCTCACGGCAGTCGCGCATGCGACTGACCGGGAGCGAACAGGGCGCCGGGCCGCGACTCGGACGATCCTAGTGTAGGCCGCCAGAAATACTTGTAACAAATCCTCGCCTCGTGGCACCTGATACTGAGGGGCGACATGGCACATGCTGGGCGGGTTGACCTGACAGAGGACCAGACGAAGCGCCTGGAGGA
>Ga0302279_10000282_pt1 | contig 74151 bp, 59 predicted proteins | sample III_Bog_N3_3_FD_194541 | JGI IMG/M metagenome (GOLD analysis project Ga0302279, IMG submission 194541) | Peat permafrost microbial communities from Stordalen Mire near Abisko, Sweden - III_Bog_N3_3 | ecosystem: Environmental > Terrestrial > Soil > Wetlands > Peat | place: Sweden: Abisko... | reverse complement strand
CCGTACTCGTCCACTTCCCATAGGGAGCTCGTCGACTCCCTGCCCGTACTCGTCGACTCCCTGCCCGTACTCGTCGACTCCCTGCCCGTACTCGTCGACTCCCTGCCCTTACCGGTCCACTTCCCGTGGGGAGCGCCCGACCTCCCTGCCGATCGCCTCACCCAGGCTGCATGGCGACGAGCTCATCGAGGTTCGGCTGCAGCGTGATCTCGATGCGCCGGTTCTTCGCCCGCCCTCCCGCGTCGTCGTTCGGCGCCACCGGGTCGAACTCGCCGTAGCCGGCCGCCGACAGGACCTCGGGTCGGACCCCCTGCGCGATGAGGGTGCGCACCACCTCCACGGCGCGAGCGGTCGAGAGCTCCCAGTTCGAGGGGTAGCGGTCGGTGTGGATCGGCACCGTGTCGGTGTCGCCCGCGACCTGGAACTTGCGGTCGGGGATGGTCTTGAAGACCGCCGCCACCTCCGCGATCGCTTGCTGACCGCTGGGCTTGATCTCCGTGTGGCCCGAGTCGAACAGCACGTCGTTCGAGAGCTGGATGACCATGCGGCCGTTCCGGATGGCGATCTTCAGCTGGCCGGCGTCGATCATCTTCTGGAACTTCACGAGCATCTCCTTGTAGAGCATCGCCCGCGCGGCGGCGGCGGCCTGCGCCTTCCGGAGCTCCTCGAGGCGCGCCTTCGCGTCGGTGAGCGCGCTGGTGAGCCCGCCCTTCTCGGCGAGGAGCGCGTCGGCGTTCTTGCCGAGCCGCTCGAGCTCCTTCTTCAGCTCCGCGTTGGTGGCGATCGCGTTGTCGAGCTTGGCTTGCACCTGGGCGCGAGTTCCGGCCGCGTCCGCGAGCTCCTTCTTCTCGAGCTCGGCGAACGCGGTCGCCTGCGCGAGCGCCGTGGTCATGCGCTCGAGGTCGGCGCGGGCCTTGGCGTCGTCGGCCGAGCACTGCGCGAGGAGGGCGCGCACGGTCTGGCCGTCCTTCACGGCGGCGTCGAAGTTGTCACGCGAGACGCACGCAGAGGACGCGCCCGCGAGAGCAGCGATGAAAACGAAGCGCGCGAGGTTCGAGGCGAGGTGATGGTCGTTCATGACCCGCACTTCGTCGCGCCAAACGACCTCGGATGCAAGCGCTTCGTGGCGCTCCGCTACTCGACGAGCAGGTACCAGTCGGCGAGCCGTCCGACGTACGAGGCCACGGCCGGAAACGTCGCCGGCATCGTCGCCGCGAACGCCTGGGTGGAGCAGTACGACGTCGCGGTGGCGGTCGGCGACTCGACGACCGTCGCGTTCCCCGTGAACTCGGCGGCGATGAAGTAGCTACCCGCGGCGACCGCCGTGAGCGGGGTCGGGAGGACCGTCGGCCCGTTCGTGAGCGCGCCGACCCCGGTCTGCGCCACGAGCGTTCCCGGCACGCCGGCGTTGTTCGTGTAGAGCCCCATCACCACGTCCGTCCCGGCCGCGGTCCCGAGGATCCCGATGTCGACGAGCTTGCCCGCCTCCGCGATGGTCACGGGGCGCACGCACAGGCTCGCGCTCGTGTAGTTCCCCGTTCCGCCGAGCGGCGCGGAGTTCCCGTACACGTTGCAGCAGCCGGCGCCGCACGTCACCTCGGGGCTCTGGCAGCCGGTGGTCCCGGTGCACACCCCGCCGCTGCAGGTCGGCCCGCCGGTCGCCGCGGTGCACTGGATGCACGAGTTGCCCCCCGAGCCGCACGCGACTGCGGCGTTACCGAGCTCGCACGTCGCTCCCTCGCAGCACCCTGCACACGACGCCGGACCGCACTCGCAGACGCCGTCGTTGCAGGACTGGCCCGTGGCGCACGACCCCGTGGCGCATGTCCCCCCGCAGCCGTCGTCCGCGCCGCACGCACCCGTGCACGACGGCACGCAGTCGCAAGCGCCGGTGTCTCCGCAGGTCGCCGCGCAGACGGCGCAAGTGATCCCGCCCTGCCCGCACGCCGACGGATCCGTCCCGTCCTCGCACGTGCTTCCCGTGCAGCACCCGGAGCACGACGTCGGGCCGCACGCGCAGACTCCGCCGTTGCAGAACTGGCCGACGTCGCACGACGCATCCACGCCTGTGCACACGCCGCCGCAGCCGTCGCCCCCGCCGCACACCTGCCCCTCGCACGTCGGCGTGCACCCGCACTCGCCGGTCACGCCGGCTCCTCCGCAGGAGAGCGGCGAGCTGCACGTCGTGCCGTCGCAGCAAGGCTGCCCGTTTCCGCCGCAGGTGCCGCACGTCGTCCCGCACGTCGTCCCCGCCGCGCACACCGTGCACGCGCTCCCTCCGGCGCCGCAGGCCGAGCCGTCCGTTCCGGGCTCGCACGTGTTGCCGCTGCAGCAGCCGGCGCAGGAGGTCGTATCGCACGTGCACGACCCCGCCGCGCAATGCTGGCCGGTCGCGCAGCTTCCCTGCTCGCAGAACCCGTCGCAGCCGTTGCTCGCGCCGCACACCTGACCGGCGCAGCTCGGGGTGCAGGTGCCCGGTGAGCAGACGTTCGGGACGCCTCCTGCACCGCACGCATCGCCCGTGGGGCACCCGCCGCAGTCGACGATCGTGCCGCAGCTGTTCGCGAGCTCCCCGCACTTGCCGACGCACGCTGCCGTGCCTCCGCAGCCGGAGTCGCTCCCCGCATCTCCGCCCGCGCAGATGCAGGCGAGGAAGCTTCCGGTCTGACCGCACACCTGGATGCCCATCGTCGAGCCGGAGCCGCACGCGCACTGCTGGGTGACGCCGGCGACGCAGCCCGAGAAGAGCTCGGAGGAGACGCTCCCGCTGCACGCCGCGGCGATGAGCATGAGCAAGACGAGGGCAAGCACGGCGACACGACGCATGGGAAGCTCCAGAGCTCGCAGGTTCACGAGCGCAACGGGGTCAGTATGGTCCGCCGCGGGCGTTCCGTCACCGATGTCCGGGATCTGCGCGAGTCAGAGACCGGAGGACGGTAGCCGCTGCGCCGCGGGGAGCTTCGCGACCTGAGGAGCCGGATGCGGAGAGGGCGTTGTCGTCGGGGTCGGGGTCGGGGTCGGGGTCGGGGTCGCGGTCGCGGTCGGGGTCGGGGTCGGGGTCGCGGTCGGGGTCGGGGTCGGGGTCGGGGTCGCGGTCGCGGTCGCGGTCGGGGTCGAGGTCGAGGTCGGGGTCGGGGTCGGGGTCGGGGTTGCGGTCGGGGTCGAGGTCGAGGTCGGGGTCGGGGTCGGGGTCGAGCTCGCGGTCGGGGTCGGGGTCGCGGTCGGGGTCGGGGTCGACGGGCGCCCCGCGGCAACAACGTGCCCCGCAGTCACGTAGCGTCCAACCCCGCCGGCCATCACGAGAGCGCCGACCACCCCGGCGACCGCTGCCCACGGCACCTTCCGCGGCGCCATCGCCGGGAACGTCACGGCCGCGCTCGACATCCCTGGCGGCACCGAAGCTTCGCCACGTGCGTCGGCCGCGCTCGAGGGCGCCGTGTCGTTCGGTCCGGGGTCGCTCGCGGGGCGCACCGGCTCCACTGGGACTTCGGGGAGCGGCTCGGTGGCGTTCAGCGCAGGCTCGGGAGTTCGCGCGATCTCCACGTGAAGCGATCGGGTCGCAGCGCCGCGGTCGAGCGCGGGTGTGGCGCCTGCCGCCTGTCGTGCGGGCTCCGTCTCCACGCGGAGGGTCGGGCTGAACCCCAGAGGCGACTCCTGCGTCGTAGGATCGGCCGGAGTTGCCGAGGGATGGACGGACGCGCTGTCGTCCGTCGTCCGCTCGCTCGCGACGTGCCGAGGCTCTCCCGCCTCCGTGAGATTCGCCCGGTGGCCAGTCAGGATGTTCTGGACGGGCGAGAGGTCGGTCTTGCCCAGGTCGCTGTCCTGCGCGTGCTCGGCGATCTCCGCGATGCGCTTGATCTGACGGAGCTGGGTCGCGAGCCACTCGGCGCTCTTCGGCCTGTCGGACGCCTTCTTGCGGAGCAGCGACATCACGAGCGCCTCGAGCCCCTCGGGGAAGCGGCGCGTCTTCGGAAAGCCGGGCGGTTCGCGCTGGACGTGCGCCGTCGCGACCGTCGCGAACGTCTGCGCGTCGTCGAACGGGCCGTGCCCCAGGAGCAGCTCGTAGAGGACGAGCCCGATCGCGTAGAGATCCGTCTGCGGAGTGGGCTTGTCGCCCATGATCTGTTCCGGGGACGCGTAGCGCGGCGTACCGAGGAACAGGTTGTTCTTCGTGTACCGCTGCTCCCAGTCCATGATGTGCGCGACGCCGAAGTCGAGCACCTTCGTGACGGACCCATTCCTCGGGGTGATGTGCAGGAAGATGTTGTCCGGCTTGATGTCGCGGTGCACGACGCCGTGACGGACGTGGACGTACTCGAGCGCGTCGCACAGCTCGATGGTGACCTTGAGCGCCGCGTCGATGCCGACCCCCTCGGGCGCCTCCGGGAGGATCTGCGCGAGCGAGCGCCCCTTCAGCCGCTCCATGACGAAGTAGGGGCGCGGCTGCTTCTCCTCGGTGAGGCCGCCGCTCGTGACCGAGACGATGTGAGGGTGGTCCATCGCCGCGAGCATCTGCGCCTCTCGCTTGAGGCGTTCGATGAGGTCCTTGCTCGGCTCGAAGCTGCGGAGCGTCTTGAGCATCTGGATCTTCTTCTCGAGGAAGTGATGACGCACGAGGTAGAGCGCCCCGTGCCCCCCCTCGGCCTCGAGCCGGATGACGACGTACTCGGTGCCAGGAACCCGCTCGCCGGGTCGATACTGACGCTCCGCCGGCTGCATCGCTGGGCGCATTCTGCCGGAACCGGCGAGTGAACGCGAATCTCCTTTCTAGAGCAGCCCTACTCTGCAGCCCGTCTCGGCGAGGAGCTCGGTCATCTTTCCGATGTCGCTGCCGGAGGCGGAGCTGCCCGTGCCCTTCTCGGCGCGCGCGCGGACTCCTTCCACGATGGACGCGACGCGGAAGAGGCCGAACGCGACGTAGAAGTTGAAGTCGGGGATGGCGGTGCGGCCGGTCCTGCGGATGTACGCCTCGACGAACGCGTCCTGCGACGGGATGCCGAGCGCCTCGAGGTCGACGCCGACGAGGCCGCGGAGAGGTCCGCGCTTCGCCGGGAGGTAGTACGCGAGGCAGCTGTACGCGAGGTCCGCGAGCGGGTTTCCGAGCGTGGAGAGCTCCCAGTCGAGGACGGCGATCACGCGCGGCTCGGTCGGGTGGAAGACGAGGTTGTCGATCCGGAAGTCGCCATGAGTGAGCGTGGCGGGCTCCTCCGCGGGGACGTGCTCGGTGAGCCATGACGACAGCCGGTCCATCGGGGCGATCGGCCGCGCTCGCGCTGCGAGGTACTGCTGCGTCCAGCGCGCGACCTGACGCGCCAGGTAGTTCGCGGTCTTGCCGTAGTCCGTCAGGCCGGTGGCCGCGAGGTCGACGCGATGAATGCTGGCCACCGCGGCGTTCATCGCGTCGTACAGGAGCGGGCGCTCTTCGCGCGTCACCTCCGGCAGCGCCGGGTCTCGCAGGATGCGTCCTTCGACGTGGGCCATGACGTAGAACGGAGTCCCGATCACGGTCGCGTCCTCGCAGAGGAGGCGCGTCTCGGGCACCGGAACGTCGGTTCCTCGAAGCGCGGTCATGACGCGATACTCGCGCTCGATGAGGTGCGCGGAAGGGAGGAGGACGCCCGGCGGCTTCTTCCTCAGCACGTACTCGCGACCGGCGGCGTCGCGAAGGAGGTACGTCGGGTTCGACTGCCCCCCCTCGAACTGACGGATCTCGACGGGCGGAACGAAGCCGGCGAGCGCGCCGGCGAGGTACCGCTCGAGCGCGGCCTGGTCGAGCTCGTGCCCCGCGCGGACCGGACCGGCGAACGGGCTCCCTGGGTTCGGACGTGTGCTCATCGGATTCTCGCGGAAGGAAGGAGGTCGGCGCTGCGCCAACCGACGCCGCGAGAACTCCGTTGGTGAGAGGATTGTGGCATCGTACTCGCTCATGAAAGCGCTCGTCTGCCACCAGCACGGCTCCATCGACCAGCTCGCCCTCGAGGAGGTCCCGAGCGTCGCGCCAGGGCCGGGTCAGGTCCGCATCAAGGTCCACGCGTCCGGGGTGAACTTCCCCGACCTGCTCATCGTCCAGGGGAAGTACCAGGTGAAGCCGACCCTCCCCTTCACCCCGGGCGCCGAGTGCGTCGGGACGGTCATCGAGGTCGGCGACGGGGTCCACCGCACGAAGGTCGGGGAGCGCGTCATCGCCTTGCCCGCATGGGGCGCCTTCGCCGAGGAGCTCACGGTCGACGCCGCACGCGTGATGCCAGTACCAGCGGCGATTGACGACCTCGTCGCCGCCGGCCTCGTGCTGACGTACGGGACGGGGCACCACGCGCTCGTGCAGCGCGCGGCGCTCGCGCCCGGGGAGACCCTGCTCGTCCTCGGGGCATCCGGGGGCGTCGGCCTCGCTGCCGTGGAGCTGGGAGTCCGGCTAGGAGCGCGCGTCATCGCCGCTGCGAGCACCAAGGAGAAGCTCGCGGTGTGTCGCGAGCACGGCGCGAGCGAGACCATCTGTTACGGGGACACTCCCCTGCGCGACGCGGTGAAGGAGCTGACGGGCGGCAAGGGAGCCGACGTCATCTACGACCCCGTCGGCGGGGACCTCTTCGACGCCTCGCTCCGCTGCATCGCCTGGAAGGGGCGCCTCCTCGTCGTCGGCTTCGCGAGCGGCCGCATCCCGCAGGCGCCTGCGAACCTGGCGCTCATCAAGGGATGCGCGATCGTGGGTGTCCACTGGGGAGTCTTCGTCGAGCGTGAGCCGGAGGTGTTCGCCGCGAACATGCGACAGCTCTACTCGTGGGTCGAGCGGGGCGAGCTCAGGCCGTACGTGAGCGAGACGTTTCCGCTCGCCCGCGGGCTGGACGCGCTGCAGCGTGTGGAGCGCCGCGAGGTCGTGGGGAAGATCGTCCTGACGATGTAGGGACCTGCGGCCATCGAGCGCGGAAGAACCGACAGCTGTGCCAGGCTGTGCCCGATTCGGCGCCGTTCGCGTCCGGTGCCTCCCTCGCCGAGCTCTCGCGGTGAACGAGAGCGACATGGCCACGTGTGACTCGCGCTGGCACGCGCGGTGCTTGGCAGCTCCGACATGCGCAACATGTCACGCCTGGTCGGGGTCGCTGTGGTCTGTCTGGCGTCGGTTCATTGCGGGGGCGCCACCGAGAAGACCGGGTCCAGCAGCTCGGGGACAGGATCGGGGTCTGGCACCACCTCGGGATCGAGCAGCGAATCCAGCACGGACTCGTCGTCGATTCCGGCAGGCACGATCGTGGGTGACTGCGGAGCTGGCGGGTCGTGCCCGTCCGGATCGAGCTGTTTCTATGCGATCGGTAGCTGCTCGGCCACCGCGCAGTGCGTCGAGAACCCCGGGCCCGGCGTCGGCGAATGCGACCTCGAGGAGGAGCTGTGTGGCTGCGACGGCCAGATGGTCGAGACGGGGTGCGCAGAACCGAACGGCTTCGCGACGGGGCCGACCACCGGCACTCAGGATTGCCTCTTCGGGTCACCGGACGGCGGCGCCCGCGACACCGGCATCGCGACTCCGCCAAGCGACGCGAGCTCGGATCTGGGTCCGTGTTCGGCGAGCGGGGGGTGCCCGGCGGGCGCGAGCTGCTACTTCCCGATCGGCGACTGCGCCTCGACCGGCGAGTGCTTCACGCCCCCCCAGGACGGGTGCGGAGCCGAGGAGAGTCTGTGCGGATGCAACGGCGAGTCGGTGACGACGGGCTGCGGCTTCCCCGAGGGTTACGCGTCGGGGCCCGCCACCGGGGCGGGGACGTGCGAAATCCAGGGACCTGTCGACGCTGGCTGACACGAGCGCGCCCGCCGCGTCGGACCACCAAACCATGGTCCGCCCCGACGGTCGCTGCCGCTCACGGCGGCGGCGGGACGACGCACTTGCCGGCCATGCACTGGACGACTGAATCGTTGCAGCAGTCCGACGTGACCGAGCACGTATCGCCTGCCCCGGTGCAGCCGACCGAGCTGATGTCGACGCAGATCCCGTTCTCGCAGAAGCCCGAGCAGCACTGGAACCCTGCGGTGCACGCCAGGCTCCCTGCATCGCCCGTCTTCTTGCCGGCGTCGATAGGCTTCGGAGCGGCGTCGGACGGCACGCCCGCGTCGAGGCTCCCTCCCGTCGCACCGGGCGTCGCGATGCACGACGAGAGCGTCCAGAACGCTCGCATGTTCGGCGTGTCCGTCTGCCCCTCGAGATAGATCGCCGGGTGGCTCGGGTCGATCGTGCCGACCGTCGTGTCGACCGCGGCCACCCAGAGGCGACGTTTCGCGTTGATGAGGGTGTTGGTGGCGCCGGCGTCGGCGACCTCCGCAGGCCACGCCTGGTTGCCGAACTGGCGGAGGCTCGTGAAGACGACCCACGCGTACCCGCCGCGGACGACCGGGTTGAACGTCGGCTCGACCGCAGAGTACGCGTCGGCGGCGACGGGCGGTGTGTCCGCGTTGGCCATGCGGATCGGCGTCTTGTCGGCGAGCGTCGCGATGAAGAGGGCGCCGTTGTCGGAGCCCAGATCGCCGCAGGAGACGTCAGGGTTGGGCGAGGCGACGTCGAAGCTGTTGCAGCCCGTCGCGTACTGGCCGACGTGGAAGGCGATCGACTTCGAATCGGGGCTGAACGACGGGTAGGCGATGCCGTTCCACGGCGTGCCGCCCGGGCCGAGGGTCGTGAACGCCGCGTTGTTCGAGTCGAACAGCGTGTTGACGGTCGGGTTGAACGTCGGGCCCGACTCGTCGAACGAGAGGTACGCGATCGACTCGGTGAGGCCGAGCGGGTTGGGCGCCGGGACCTGCGGAAGGACGTTGTCCTGGAAGCTGTCGTTGAAGGTCGGGCTGAGGACCACGGCGAGCTTGGTGCCGTCCGGGGAGAACGCCGGCATCATCGGGTTCACCTGCTGCGTCCCGCCGTCGCCAAACGGCAGGCTCATGCTGTCGAGGCCGCTGTTCGCCACGACGTTCCCGCTCAGATCCGAGAGCGACATGTACTTCGAGCCCGCCGTCGACGGCTTGCTCGCGCCACCGAAGACGACGTACTTCCCGTCGGGCGTCAGCGCGAGGTCCGCGCCGTACTCGGTCGTCTGCTTCGTGAGGGGCGCGCTCTCCTGCGTGATGTCGAACGACGCCCACGCGCGCGTCGGGCTGAACCCGTTCGTGTACGGCGCCATCGTCGGCGCCGCGCCTGCGTCCGGAGAGGTCTGGGCGGTGTCGTCGACGTCGCCGACCAGCACGGTTCCGTTCGCGTTCACCGCGTGGCAGCCGATGCACTCGCCGGCGTAGAGCTGCTCGGGAGTCCCCCCCGAACCGGGCCGGAGACGGCTGATGAAGCCGACCTGCGTGCTCGAGGTCCGCGACACGCTCCAGTAGTAGATGGCGCCCGCCAGGCTCTCCGGGGCGATCGTCCACGTCTCGCTCGCCGTCAGGTACGCCTTCTGCGCGGTCGAGTCGTACCGCGACAGCGTGAACGTCAACGGATCCGGCGTCGTCTTCGCGAGGTTCGACGCGGTCATGTGATCCCACGTCGCCTGGTCGAGCGGCATCTGCGCCGGGAGCGAGGCGAGCGTGAAGTAGCTGTCGTACGTGAAGTTCGTCTCGGCGTAGTGGATCCGGTAGACGTCCGTCGTGTTCGGGGCGTTCCACATCACGCGCGGCGAGGTGAGCCCGAGCGGCCACACTGTCTTGTCGTACGGATAGAGGATGCTCGCGACCGTGTCAGGTGGCAGCGTCGGGCCTGAGCCGGCGTCCTTCGGATGGGCGCCGCCGTCCCCCGTCGCACCTCCGCCGCCGCCGAGCGCAATGACACCCGGGCTCGTGGCCGACAGCCCAGTCCCGTAGGTCGCGAGCTCCACCTTCACGGTCAGCTGCGCCGACGCGCTCAGCCCCTCGTACACCACCTGCAGCGAGCCAGTCCCGCCGTACGGCGTGCCACCTGCGGGAGCCGTGACGACGATGGGCGCGCTCGCGACCTGCGCCTTCGCGACCGTGGCGAGGTCAGGCCGAGTAAACTGCACCGACTGCGCGAGGACGGGGATGAGCGCGCCGGAGGCCGTCTTCCCCTGCAGGGTGAAGTTCGTGGTCACGGCGCCGCTGCTCGTGACGGTGACCGTGGCGGTCGCGGGAGAGAGGATCAGGCTCGTGGGCTGCGGGTTGCCGGAGTCGCCGAGCGAGCTCGTCTCGGGGGCGTTGATGTGCCCGCCGTCCTTCAGCTTGACGGGGCCAGAGTCGAAGCCTGCGTCGAACGTCGACACCGTCGCGGGAGGCGGCGAGCTGCTACCGCAGGCGGCCACCCAGCCCGTCAGGCCGAGGCCTGCGAGAAGAACGAGGTGAAGGTGGCGGCCGCCCAGGCTTCTCAGCAGCCGGGTGCGTGTTCGGGACGTGGGCATCGACAGTCTCCTCCTGAGCTCGCAAGGCAAGCGCGCCGCAGAGCGGCGGTGCGACAGGTAGAGCATGACCTATCACAGCTGACGCGCGCGAAAAAAACGTCGCGGGCGGACGAGCATCGCTGAGCTCTCGACATGTCATCTGGTCGTCACGCGGTGCTTGCCGGATCGGTCGAGCGGCGCTAGCTGGGTCGCATGTCGCGTATCGCGCGGTTCGCGTGGGCGGTCCTCGCCGGCAACGTCGCGGTGATCCTCTGGGGGTCGTTCGTCCGCGCGACCGGTTCGGGCGCCGGCTGCGGCGGCCACTGGCCCACGTGCAACGGCGACGTCGTCCCCCGCGCGCCCTCGATCGCGACCCTCATCGAGCTGTCGCACCGCGCGACCAGCGGGCTCGCCTTCATCGCGGTCATGCTGCTCGGTGTCCTCGTGCTCGTCACGACGCGGGAGACGACCGGTGACACGAGACCTCCGCACCCTGCGCGCGCGACCGCCGTCGTCGCGATGGCGCTCATGTGCGGTGAGGTCGCGATCGGCGCGATGATCGTCCTCCTCGGCAAGGTCGCGCTCGACCCGTCGCTCATGCATGGCGTGTTCACCGAGCTCCACGCGGGGAACACGTTCCTGCTGCTGGCCGCGCTCACGCTCACCGCGCATCACCTCGGCGGCGCCCCTCGACTTCGCTTCGAGGGCCGCGGCCCGGTCGTTCTCTCTCTCGGCCAAGCGTTCGCGGGCCTCGCGCTCACGGTCGGGAGCGGCGCGATCGCGGCGCTGGGCGACACGCTCTTCCCGTCGCATTCGCTGCGCGAAGGCTTCGAGCAGGACCTCTCGCCCGGAGCGCACATGTTCCTCCACCTGAGGACGCTTCACCCCTTGCTCGCGGTCGTCGCCTTCGTGCTCGTCATCGGCGCCTGCACCTCGCTTCGCGCACGTGACGACGTCCCCGCCGCCGGACGGACGCTCGCAGGCTGGGTGATGGTCGCCGTGTCGACGCAGATGGTCGTCGGAGTGATGAACCTGTGGCTGCTCGTGCCCATCCCGACGCAGATGCTCCACCTGGCGTTCGCCGACGTCGTCTTCATCCTCCTCGTGCTGACGACGGGCCACGCGCTCGGCGAGACGGCAGCGTCCGGAGCCACGCCGAGCGCTCACGCGGTCGCCACCGTCCCCGTCGGCTAGCGTCGAACCTCCCTGTTCCCTCTCTCTACTTCTTGAGCAGCGCCGCGAAGGGGTTGTTCGCGAACTGCGGCGCGTCCTTCTTCGGCTTCTCCTGCGGCCTCGACGAGCCCTGGCGCTGCTGCGGAGCACGCGCGCGCGAGTCACCGCCGCCCCCACCCCCTCCCGAGGCCTGAACCGGCCCCGACCTCGCCGTGAGCGCGATGCGCTTGCGCACCAGATCCACCTCCACGACGCGCACCTTGATGCGGTCGCCCACCTTCGCGACCTCGTGCGGGTCCTTCACGAAGCGGTCGGCGAGCTGCGACACGTGCACGAGGCCGTCCTGGTGCACGCCGACGTCGACGAACGCGCCGAACGCCGTCACGTTCGTCACTACCCCTTCGAGCTCCATGCCCACCGTGAGGTCTTCCATCTTGCGCACGTCGTCGCGGAACGACGGCGCTTCGAAGGCTTCGCGCGGATCGCGGCCCGGCTTCAGCAGCTCCTTCTGGATGTCTTCCAGCGTCGGCAGACCGACCTCGGCGGAGACGTACTTCCCCCACGGGATCTTCGAGACCACGTCGGACTTGCCGATGAGCGACGCGACGTCGAGGTTGGCTTCCTGCGCGATCCTGTCGACCAGGGCGTAGCGCTCCGGGTGCACCGCGCTCGCGTCGAGCGGGTGCGCGCCGCCGTGGACTCGAACGAACCCCGCACACTGCTCGAACGCCTTCGGACCGAGGCCGGGCACCTCGAGGAGGTCCTTCCTGCTCTTGAACGCGCCGTGGTCGTCCCTGTACTTCACGATCTTCTTCGCGAGCGACTCTCCCACGCCCGCCACCTGGCTGAGGAGCGGCGCGCTCGCCGTGTTGAGCTCCACGCCGACCGCGTTGACGCAGCTCTCGACGACCTCCTCGAGCTTTCGCTTGAGGAGAGGCTGGTAGACGTCGTGCTGGTACTGGCCGACACCGATCGCCTTCGGGTCGACCTTCACGAGCTCTGCCAGCGGGTCCTGCAGGCGACGCGCAATGGAGACCGCACCGCGCACCGTCAGATCCAGGTCGGGGAACTCCTCGCGCGCGACGTCGCTCGCCGAGTACACGCTCGCCCCAGACTCGCTCACCATCACCACGACCGCCTCGCGCTTCGACTCCTTGAGCAGCTCGCGGCAGAAGTCCGCCGTCTCGCGGCCGTGCGTCCCGTTCCCCACCGCGATGGCGAAGGGGCGGTGCTTTGCCAGGAGCTCGCCCATCGTCCGCTTCGCGTGCTCGATCGCGCGGTCCCCCTGCACGAGATTGATGAGCGTGTGCTCGAGGAGCTTGCCCGTGCTGTCGACCGCGACGCACTTGCAGCCCGTGCGCTGACCGGGATCGACGCCGATGACGACCTTCTGCCCGAGCGCCGGCTGGAGGAGCAGCTTCCGGAGGTTCTCCGCGAAGATGCCGATGGCCTCGCGATCGGCCATGAGCTTCCTCTCGATCCGCACCTCCGTGTCGAGCGACGGCAGCAGCAGGCGATTGACCGACTCGGTCACGGCGAGCCGCAGCTCCCCCGCGAACGGCGACTGCGGGACGACCTTCGCCAGCCCCGAGACGTGGAGCAGCACCTTCTCCTTGTCGACCTCGATGTCCGACTTGAGCACCCCTTCCGCCTCGCCGCGCCGGATCGCGAGGAAGCGATGCGAAGGGATCGACCGCAGGTCTCCGCGGAAGCCGTAGTAGGTCTCGAACTTCGTCGGCTCGCTCGATTTGCCCGTCATCGCATCGCAGACGAGCACCCCCTCGTTCTTCAGCACGTCGCGCACGTAGCTGCGCACGGGCAGGTCCTCTGCGAGCGCCTCCGCGACGATGTCGCGCGCCCCGGCCAGCGCGGTCTTCACGTCGGGGACCTCCTTGGCGAGGTCGACGAACGCCCCCGCTTCCGCCTGCGGGTCGCCGACGGCAGGCTGCTCGCGGAGGCGCTTCGCCAGCGGCTCGAGCCCACGCTCCCTGGCGATCATCGCGCGGGTGCGGCGCTTCGGCTTGAACGGGAGGTAGATGTCCTCGAGCACGGACTTGATCCAGCAGTCCTCGATCTTCTTCCGCAGCTCCGGGGTGAGCTTCCCCTGCGACTCGATCTCGGCGAGGACGCTCGTCTTGCGCTCGTGGATCTCGCGGTAGTACGCCCCCTTCTCCTCGATGGCGCGGACGGCGACCTCGTCGAGCCCTCCGGTCTGCTCCTTCCGGTAGCGCGCGATGAAGGGGACGCTGGAGCCCTCGGCGAGGAGCTTCACGACGGTGCGAACGGCAGCGGCCGTGAGGTCGAGCTCGCCGGCGATGCGGGGGGACGGATCGAAGGGAGCCATGGTGTCTGCGGTCATGTTCGCGACCTACTACCATCACCAACCTGTTCCGTGTCCTCGAGAACCCAGGTACGCTCGCGCCGTGCGAACCCGTCTGGCCGAGAGCCTCGCTCCAGTAATGCTTGCCACGCTTGCCACCCTCGCCGCGCTCTCTTCCGCGTGCGGGGGCGGCGTCGCGGCTGGAGCAGCGTCTCCCGAATCGGCGACCGCCGCAGCCGTGACCGTGCACATCCCCTGGGTGAAGATGAACAAGGGGCAGCGCATCGACTTCATGGTGAAGACCGTGCTCCCCAAGATGAAGGCCGAGTTCCAGGCGTTCGACGCGAAGCGCTTCGCGCGGATGGACTGCTCGACCTGCCACGGCGACGGCGTCAGCGACGGGAGCTTCAAGCTGCCGAACGACAAGCTGCCGAAGCTGCTCGAGCCCGACCTCTTCGCGAAGCACCGCAAGCTCACGCCCGAGATGACCGCCTTCATGCTCGACAAGGTCGAGCCGGACCTCGCCGCGATCCTCGAGATCCCGACGTTCGACCCGGAGACCCGCAAGGGGCTCAGCTGTTACAACTGCCACACGCGAGAGATCGAGCCGGGCAAGCCCGTGCCGCCGCCGGCAGAGCATCACTGACGACGTGCCCGCGAGCGCATCAGTCATGTGACGCTCCATGGCACCGCGCGGTGCCCCGTGATACGCCGCTCTCCGATGACTACCCGCGAGATGCCTGTGCTGCGTGCTTACGCCGTCTTCAAGTGGGCTCCCGAGAGCGTCGAGCCGGCGAGCCCGATCGAGTTCGCCGTCGGTCTCTACTCGAACCGCGAGATCAGCCTCGCGACCGCCCGGTTTCCGGGCCTCGTCAGCGGTCTCAAGTGGACCGACGCGAACGATGCCATCGACGACGCCGCGAGCTCGTGGACGGCGGGCGACGACTGGGATGGGCAGAGCCGGGCGCAGCTCCTCGAGACCGCGACGCTCGCGCTTCGACGGCAGATGCAGCTGCCTGCGACGTCGGGTAGCGAGCAGCCGCAAGACGCTCACTAGTCGAGGGGTTGAGCACTGTGACCTGCACCAGGCGCAGGCCCCTGTGCTCGGACGACGCTTCGCGTGGTGCCAGGACGTCTTCCCCGAGAGACGGAGGCATGGCTATCGACACCCATGCCCGTCCCTCTCGGTCCGACGGACGCACCTCTGGACACCCATGCCCGTCCCTCTCGGTCGGACGGACGTACCTCTCGACGCCCATGCCCGTCCCTCTCGGTCCGACGGGCGTACCTCTCGACACCCATGCCCATCCCTCTCGGTCGGACGGACGTACCTCTCGACACCCATGCCCGTCCCTCTCGGTCGGACGGACGTACCTCTCGACACCCATGCCCGTCCCTCTCGGTCGGACGGGCGTACCTCTCGACACCCATGCCCGCCCCTCTCGGTCGGACGGACGTACCTCTCGACACCCATGCCCGTCCCTCCCGGTCCGACGGACGTACCTCTCGACACCTGGGTGTGACTCAGCCCACGGCGACGCCGACGAGCCGGCCGATGAGCTCCGTCACGGCCATCGCGACCCCTCCGCCGAGCGTGACGCGCAGGGCCCCGCGAGCGAGCGGCGCGCCGCCGAGGTAGCCGCCGAAGGCACCGAGGGCGCCGAGGCTCGCGAGCGACGCGGCGGCGATGATCGGCGCGCGAAGCGAGGCCGGCGCGACCAGGAGAGCGAGTATCGGGACGAGCGCGAAGAGCGCGAAGCTCACCGCCGAGATCGCCGCGGCCTGCATCGGGCGCGCTCGCGTCGACGGCTCGAGGCCGAGCTCGTCCCTCAGGTGCGCGCCGAGGCGATCGTGGGCGCTCAGCTGCTCCGCGACCTTGAGCGCGAGGTCTCTCTGGAGGCCCCGCTTCACGTAGATCATGGCGAGCTCGTTGAGCTCCGCCTCGGGGTCTTCCTGCAGCTCCTCCTTCTCGCGCTCGATGTCGGCCCGCTCGGCGTCGCGCTGCGAGCTGACCGACACGTACTCGCCGACCGCCATCGACATCGCACCGGCGACGAGACCGGCGATCCCCGCGACGAGGATCGACGCACGCGACGCGCTCGACGCGCTGACGCCGATCATCAGGCTCGCCGTCGACACGACGGCGTCGTCCGAGCCGAGCACGGCGGCCCTCAGCCACCCCGCGCGAGAGCTGCGGTGTATCTCCGGGTGAGCGGGGAGTCGATGAGGTCTTCGCATGCGGCGCGCAGAGTACCGCGTTGCCAAGAGCAGGCTCGTGCTTACCGTAACGGTGTCATGAGTCGCGTCTCCGTCCCCCTTTCCATCCTCGACCTGGCGATCATCGGCCCCGGTCAGACGCCGCGCGATGCCTTCGCCGTGAGCGTGCGCGTCGCTCAGGAGGCCGAGGCGCTCGGCTACCGTCGCGTCTGGTACGCGGAGCACCACAACATGGCGAGCATCGCGTCGTCGGCGACGAGCGTGCTCATCGCCCACATCGCGTCGCAGACCCGGACGATACGGCTCGGTGCGGGGGGCGTGATGCTCCCCAACCACGCGCCGCTCGTGATCGCCGAGCAGTTCGGCACGCTCGAGGCGCTTCATCCGGGCCGCATCGACCTCGGTCTCGGGCGCGCTCCAGGGACGGACCCGACCACGACGCGCGCCCTCCGCCGCGACGCGGCGTCCGCGGACACATTTCCGGACGACGTCCTCGAGCTGCAGGGCTACCTGACCGACAAGACACGTGTGCCAGGGGTGAACGCGACCCCGGGCCGCGGCGCCAACGTGCCGCTCTACATCCTGGGCTCGTCGCTGTTCGGCGCGAAGCTCGCGGCTGCGCTCGGGCTCCCCTACGCCTTCGCCTCCCACTTCGCTCCGCACTCGCTCCTCGACGCCGTCGCCGTCTACCGTCGCGAGTTCCGTCCGTCGCCGCAGCTCGCCGCGCCGCATGTCATCGCCGGGCTCACGGTGATCGCGGCAGACTCGTCGCGCGAGGCAGAGGAGCAGCTGACTGCCGTGCAGCGCATGCGGGTGAACCTCCTGCTCGGAAAGGGGCGCGTCTTCACGGACGAAGAAGCCGACCTCCTGCTCGAGTCCCCGGCCGGGCAGCAGCTGAACCAGATGATGACGTACGCCGCGATCGGGACGCGCGACGAGGTCCACGCCTACACCGCGAAGTTCATCGAGCACTGTCACGCCGACGAGCTGATGGTGGTGCACCCGGCAATGACGGCGGAGGCGAGGCTGCGCTCGATCGCGCTCCTTGCCGACGGCGGGAGCGGGGCGCGTGCGGTGAGCGCCGTAGCGTGACGCGGCGGCCTGACGTGGCGACGTCCGCGCGCATCCGTCCGGCGCGCCGACGTGGCAGAGTGCGGCGATGTCCTCCTCCGTGAACTGGCCCGCGTCGCTCGAGATCCCCGTCGCGTGGGGCGACATGGATGCCTTCGCTCACGTCAACAACACCGTCTATCTGCGCTGGTTCGAGTCTGTGCGCATCGCCTACTTCCTCGCCGTCGGCCTGCTCGACCGGATGGAGAGCGACGGCGTCGGCCCCATCCTCGCGCGAGCGACGATCGACTTCCGCAAGCCCGCGACCTTCCCCGATCGCATCGTCGTCTCGGCGCGCGTCCCCGAGCTACGGAACACGAGCTTCACGATGGCCTACCGCGCCACGAGCCACGCGCACGACGGCGCCGTCGTCGCCGAGGGGGACAGCGTGGTGGTGATGGTGAACTACCGGACGGGAGAGAAGATCCCTCTCACCGACGAGGTACGCGCGCGAGTGGCAGCCTACGAGGGGCTTGTTTGAGTTGTTGAGCAGGACGCGAAGTGTGCGCCACGCTCCGAGCACAGGGGCCTGCACCTGGTGCAGGTCACAGTGCTCAACCACTCAATTGAGCAGCTCCTTGGCGATGACCCCTTCGCCCTTCGTCGGGTCGTCCGCCGTCGCGCGCGCCGCCTCTGCCTTCGCCGCGTACTCTGCGCGACGCGCGTCGTCGGTCTCGCGATCCGCGGCTCGGTCCCAGTGCCTCGCTGCGTCGCGCCAGGCCGCTTCTCGCGCGATGCCGTCCTTCGCCGTCTGCGCCTTCGACTCGGCGGTCTCCGCCTTTGCCACGTGTGGGTTTCGACCGAAGCTCATGGAGTCTCTATAGCGCGGAGCGCCGCGAGAGGGTGGCAGTGCTATCGTCGCGCCGCGCCGCGGTGGCCTTCGCCACGCCGCACCGAGCGATGACCGTGACCTTTCCGACGCCTGCCCTCCCTGTACCGACCGAGACGAAGACAGAAGCCACGCCCGCGGAGCTGGCCCGATGCCTCGAGATCCTCGAAGCCTTCGTCGAGGACCGAGCCCGCCTCTCGAGCGTACCCGAGGAGCTGCGCATCGCGCTCATTCGTGCGGCAGGGCGTGTGTCGCGGCCGATGCGCTTCGAGCAGGTTCGCGCGGCGAAGGCGTTCCGGAAGATCGAGCGCAAGGCGCAGCGTGACGCCGACCGCGGGACGCGTGCGCTGACGGAGATACGAGCCGCGCGAAGGGCGACCGTGTTCACCGCGCCTCCTCGCCTGGCGCCCGCCGCCCCGCCTGCCAACGCCGCTGCCGACGACGCCGCACGCCCGCCGAGCGACGCCAGCGAGGTGCGCGAGCTCTCGACGCCGCGCAACTGCTACGTGTGCAAGGCGGAGTTCCGTCGCGTCCATTTCTTCTACGACTCGCTGTGCGACAAGTGCGCGACCCTCAACTACGAGAAGAGATTCCAGACGGCGCCCCTTCACGGGAAAACCGCCCTCATCACCGGGGCGCGGCTGAAGATTGGCTATCAGGCATCGCTGATGCTGCTGCGCGCAGGCGCTCGGGTGATCGCGACGACGCGCTTCCCGAACGACGCCGCGGCACGCTACGCCCGCGAGGAGGACTCGGGCGAGTGGGCGGGCCGCCTCCAGGTTCACGGGCTCGACCTCCGTCACTCGCCGAGCGTCGAGATCTTCGCGCGCTACATCCTGTCGACCGAGCGGCGCCTCGACATCCTCATCAACAACGCCGCGCAGACCGTTCGTCGCCCGCCCGGCTTCTACCGCCACCTCGTCGAGCAGGAGATGCTCGCCGCGCGCGAGCTCTCCGCACGTGCGGCGCCTCTGCTCTCTGGCTACGAAGGCTGCAAGGAGGCGCTGTCTCCCACGCGCGGACGGCAGGCGGCCAGCGGGGGCATCGAGTCGAACATGGGACTGCAGGCCTGGCCCGCAGCCTCACCGGGTATCGGCATCCTCTCGCCCGCCGCGCTCTCCCAGATCCCCTGCGCGTTCGACGAAGCCCTCGACGCAGGGAACGTGTTCCCCTCGGGAGCCCTCGACGCCGATCTGCAGCAGGTGGACCTCCGCGCGGTGAACAGCTGGCGCATGACGCTGGCCGATGTCCCGACCCCCGAGCTGCTCGAGGTTCAGCTCGTCAACGCGATCGCCCCGTTCATCCTCTGCAGCAAGCTGAAGCCGCTGATGATGCGCGACCGGACCGACCAGAAGCACATCGTGAACGTGAGCGCGATGGAGGGGAGCTTTTCGCGACACACGAAGACGGACAAGCACCCGCACACGAACATGGCGAAGGCCTCGCTCAACATGATGACCCTGACGTCCGCGCCGGACTACGCCAAGGCGGGCATCTTCATGAACGCCGTGGACACGGGCTGGGTCACGGACGAAGACCCCGCGCATCTCGCCCAACGGAAGCAAGAGGTCCACGACTTCCAGCCGCCGCTCGACATCGTCGACGGCGCCGCCCGCGTGTGCGACCCGTTCTTCGACGGCATCCTCACCGGCAACCACGTGTGGGGGAAGTTCTTGAAGGACTACTCACCGACGGCCTGGTAGCCCGCAGGGCGTGAACGGAAGTCCGTGTCACGCCCGTCCCCGAAGCTTGATGCGCTAGGGACTTACCGGCACTTCCCGTCGATCACGAACGTGCCGCTCGTGGTGGGCGAGCTGTGGCCAGGCAGGAACTCACGGAAGGTGCCCGTGATCATGATCCCGTGCGAGGTGCCGTCCAGCATTCCGGTGCCGACGAGCTTCTTCGACCACCCACGGTGAACGGGGTCGACATAGCTGAGCAGGATGTTCCACGTACCGGCACGGGCCGCGGCGCTGATGTTGGCCTCGGAGACGCCCGGGTTCCGGTAGATGCCCGTGAAGTCGTCCTCGCCGCCGTTCCTCACGTACGCCGCGTCGAACTCGAACACATCACTCGTGACGCCGTTCCAGATGCCTTTCATGTGGCAGGTCTGCCGGTTCCCGGCTGCCGCGCTGCCCGTGAGGCCAGCGACGAGGGCGAGAGCGAGGCCGGCGGCGATGCTTATCGGAGCAAGTTTTCGGAGGTTCATGAGAAAGAAGAGCTATCAGAAGCTGCCCGCGCTGTCCCACGCCAAAGATGAGCACCAAACGAGTGACAGCGCATCCGTGCCCTCACGCTGGCACACAAGGTGCTTGGTACGGGATGCATGACGCATCTAGTGCAGCCTCGGAGTACCGTTACCCGCCGCTACGAGGTCGTCGCGAAGGTGGCGCGAGCGCTCGACTACCTGTTCGGGCTTCTCTACACGCTGCTCGCGACCCGGCTCGTGCTCGAGCTGATCGGCGCGCGCAAGGGCACCGGATTCGTCGAATTCATCGCGACGCTGACGAAGCCCTTCTACGCCCCGTTCCGGGGCATCGTCGCGAGCGACACCATCGACGGGTCGCATCCGCTCGTCTGGCCGCTGGTGGTCGCCATCGTCGCCTACATGCTTCTGCATGGCGCAATCCGCGGGCTGCTCCGCTTTCTCGCGAGCGAATAGCGTGGTGCGGTAGACCGCCCTCGCAGGAGCGTCACACGCGGAGGTGCTCAGCGCGGACTCGGCTGCGCGCAGAACCCATCGATGCACTCGACACCCGAGCTCGTGTTGCAGCAGTCGGTGCTCGAGCTGCACTTGTTGCTCAGCGCCGAGCAGCCTTGTGCCAGCGCGCCGCACGCCAGCCCGGCCTCCGACGCAACGCACGCGCCGCTGCAGCACTGATCTCCCGTCAGGCACGACGTGCCGTTCGGTTCGCACGGATCCACCACCCAGTAGCCGCGTGAGTTGCACGCGTAGAGCTCCTGCGCAGGGAGATAGAACGCCGGATGGCTCGGGTCGGTTCCCGCGGGCGCGTTCAGATCGATCGCGGCCACCCAGAGCTTCTTCGTCGTCACGCTCAACGTCGCGTCGTAGTTCCTGGGGTCGCTGAGGAATGGGTCCTGGGTCGCGACGTTGCCGTAGAGGCGCCGGCTCGTGAAGACGACCCACGCATAGCCGCCCGATGCGACCGGGTTGACCGTCGGCTCGTACTGGAGCGTCTGGTCGGAGGCGTGGTTCGTCCCGCCGTTCGGGAGGTAGCTCGTGGCGCCCGTGAGGCCGTTCAGGGTGGCGAGCGGAACGGCGTTCTGTGTCGCGAGGTCGACCCACCAGAGCTCGCCACGATTCTGCTGCCACGTCGCGCCGAAGCCGGCGGGGCTCGCGACCTGGCGCTCGAAGATGACGGCGTTGTTCGTCGGGAGGAACGCGGGGAACACGTCGATCGTCCCGGCCGGAGGCGTGTGAAGCGTCATCGGACTGGAGAACGTGCTCGTGGTCGGGTCGAAGTCGAGCGCGCCGAGCGACACCTGGTCGACGCCATACTCGTTGAACGCGATGTGCTTGCCGTCCGGGGAGAACGCGGGCGTGGCCGCGGAGAAGCCCGCCGGGAGACCGGTCGACGCCATCGCGGCACCCGCGGGGATCGAGAAGAGACCGCTCGTGGTCGCTGCCGCGCCGATCACGGTGAGCGGGCCGGTGTCGCTGAGGAGGAACGTGCCGTCGGGGAAGATGGCGGGAAAAGCGAAGGTCGCGACCGCGGCGCTCTCGGGCGGCGTGAGCGGCGGCATCACCGTCTCCGTATTCGCCGCGGTGAGCGCGTAGGAGCTCGACTGATCATAGTTGTCGCCGTGCTGGGTGATGAGGGTGCTCCCGCCGGCAGCGACCGAGTGACAGACGCGGCAGTTCGAGTTCGTCGGTGTGATGCCCGCAGTGCCCGCGACGAGGACCGGGCTCGTGGCGCCGTGCTTGATGGCCAGCGTCGCGCCGCCGAAGTCCGGGTAGCCGTTCGACCCCGGATAGTTGATCGCCAGAGCCGTCCCGTACGAGTTGTAATAGACCGTGCCAGTCAGCGACCCCTGCGCGATCGTCCACGTCTCCGTGAGCGGGCCGTATGCCTTTCCGCCCGATTCGAACACGAGCGACACGGCGACGGGCTCCCCCTGGTTGGAGTACGAGAGCGTGTCCCACGCGGTTTGCAAGATGGGATGGTTGACGAACGGGGTCGCCGGGCTCGCGAAGAACCCCTGGTACTCGAAGCCGTTCTCCGTGATGTGGATGTAGATGGCGTCGTAGGCACCTATGGCGCCGGGTGCCCACTGGAGCAGCGGAGCGAGGAGCCCTTGTGGCCATACGGTGCCGTCGTACGGGTAGAGCCAGGCGAGACCCGTGTCCGCAATGGGCGTGCCCTGGAGAACGGCCTTCGTCGCCGGGGTGACCGGTCCGCCCGGGCCCGATCCGCCGACGCCACCGGTCCCGCCAGCACCGCTCCCCGCGTCGAGCGCCGGAGGGCCACCGTTGTCGATGAGCTGGAGTCGCACATTGACCGTCGTGGAGACCGTCATTCCCCCGAAGGTCGCCGTCACATGAGCGGTGCCCCCGATCTGGCCGGAAGGGGCGAAGACACCGGTCGTGGCGCCTATCGCGCCGATCTGCCCAAGATCGACGGAGAAGGACGCCATAACCGGATGCCCGCCGGCCGTCACCTTGTACGTCACGTTCGGCGCGTGCGCCCCGTACGGAACCGTCACGCTCGCATTCAACGGCGAGATCGCGAGCGGCCCGACGATCCCGGCGCTACCGTCACCTCCTCCAAGCTTCTGGAGCTGGCCCGCATCCCGCCTGGCGCCGGTATCTGCGGACATGGATGCGTCGTTCGGGCCCGACGCGACGGTGGAGCTCCCGCACGCCAGCGCCACCAGCGACAGCAAGCAGGCAAACAAGAGGGGCGCGGGCAGAGCAGGGCGAACGGTGACCATCGCGAGAGCTTAGCTGCGTGACGCCACGAAACCAGATGGCCCGCGTTCGTCGAGATCACGGGTGAGTGAAGGCGCCCTGCCCGCGAGCGGTCACCCTCACCGGCAATTGCGCTCCCGAGAGGAAAGCCCTGATCTCGGTCGCCCGCGCAGTCGTGTCCTCGTAGCCGAGCTCGACCAGACGCGCCGTGTACGCGCCATCGAAGCCGAGGTAGCTGAGCAGGTCCCATCCGGCGTCGTCGGAGGCTCCGAGCCCGCGAAACAGATGCCGCAGGCCTCGCGGAAGTCGAGAGAGGGTGTGGAGGACCAGCGTCGCCGGGTCCACCGATGGACGCAGGACGAGCACGTCGAGAAGGCGGAGCGCCGTCAACTGCGTCTCGATCGCGCTGTCGGGCACGAGCCGCAGCGTCTGGTTGATCCGGAGCGCACGCTCCACATCCGGTCCGAGAGCGTCCGCAAAGACCGTGTTCAGAAGCAGGCCCGCGGTGTCTGCGGGGCACGGATGCCGCCCGGTCACCTTCGGCCATGGCGCCGTCGAAGCGCTTCTGACGGCGATGGCGATGATGCGACGCGCTCCCATGTGAATCGCAGGGCTGAGCGGCGTCGTGAGGCCGAGAGACCCATCCGCGTACCATCGCCCGCAGATCTCGACGGGGGGGAAGAAGACGGGCATCGCCGTCGACGCAAGCACGTGCGACGCCGCCAGCTTCGTGCGCACGCCAGCCCGCATCGAGCGACTCCAGGGTCGAATGGTCTCGCTCCCCTCGAAGAAGGTGATGCCAAGACCGCTCTCGTAGTTGGTGGCGGTAACGCCCAGACCGTGGACGAGCCCTGCCGCGAAGTGCCGCTCGAGAGCCGCCGAATCGAAGTACGATCTGACGACGTCGTGGAGCGGTGAGGTGTCGAGGAGCGCTCGCGCGCGCCCGGTGCCGACCCACGCGCCGAAACCGAGGTCGGCGAGCCAGGCGAAGGCAATCTTCGCGAGCGTGCGCGCGTCCGTGCGAAAGATGCGCCGCGGCGCCAGCGTCGTCCAGAGGTCAGCCAGCTCGCGCGTCGCCGTCAGGAAGTCATCGGCGTGCATCGCCAGGTACGTCGCGTTCACGGCACCTGCCGACGACCCCGTCAGGACCCGAAACGGCAGCACCGCCGAGCGCGTCAGCTGAGCAATCGCCAGAAGCGCGCCGGCCTGATACGCCCCTCTCGCACCCCCACCAGGGAGCGTCACTGCAACGAGCTGAGCGGCTAGCGGTTCCATGCGACAGGTCCGAGCGAAGCCCGGATCTCTTGCACCTTGAAGAGGTCGTCGACGACCATCACGCGCATCGCCTCGAGCCTCGCCTTGAGCCGGGCATCCTTGACGCTCGGGAGCAGCTCGTTCGCAATGACGTCGAGGCTCTCGTGCTGCGTCAACACCACCGCAGCGAGGTACTCTCGATCGAAGTCCGAATCGAACTGTCCCATCAGCGCCTGTTCCCGATCCCGCGCGGCACTGGCGAGCTTCGTCGCGAGCGGCGACGCCGTAGGCTCGATCTTCGCGGCTCGCGTGACCCCGGTGAGCTTCTCTTCGACGGCCGTATACCTGCTCGCGATATACCGTGCAAAGCGTTGTAGTCGCGGCGCCCGGGCGCGCGAGCTGGCGAGGTCGGCCATTCTGACCTGGGCCAAGTCGATATCGGACGCGACCATCGCGATCTCACTGTCATCCAGGCGCGAGTGCATCACCGGACGACCCTCCGGTGCGCCGCCCGTGGCGGTGCCGGGCTGCGGCGCCTGCGCGGGCGCAGCCCGGAGCACGACCTCGGACGACGTGAGCTGGCTGGGTGCCACGGGCGGAATGCCCGCGTCTTCGCAGGCCACCGAGCCGGCAGCTGCCAACGCTGTCACTCGTGCCCACCGAAACGAAGCGCGGACGGACGGCCTCATCTTCCTCTCCACCAGCTTCACGCTGGCGTGGATCGCTACCGACGAGTGAGGAACAAGCAAGGCACGCGCCACGCACGCCACGCAGCCCGCCGCGCAGGGTCAGCGTTCGATCGATCCCACTGCGGCCGAAGAGCGCACCGTGGCGAAGTGCCGCGTCACGCAGCGACGGTGCATCGACGTCGTCACCCTCGGGAGACGGTCAAAGCCTCCGCACCGTCGTTCGGATCACCGCTCATAGCCGACGAGCAACGCCACCGGGAAGGCGGCAAAGACGTCCGCGAGCTTCACCCCGCCGTCCGACACGATGACGCCCCCCGTGAACGCGTCGCGGTAGTGCCCCGCGGCGAGCGCGAGCGTCTGGTCCTTCCAGATGCCGCCGAGGGGAAACGGTTGCTCGCCGTTCGAGAGCTTGAACGAGAGCCTTGGGACGCAGACGACGACCCGGTCACTCCCCTTCGTGCGCGCGAACGCGATGGCGTGCTCCCCTGCGTGAAGCGCTTCGTAGTTTCCGCGCAGGAACACCTCTGGCAACCCGGCGCGCACCTGAAGCGCGACCCGAGTCACGAAGAGCTTCACCGCGCCGTCCTCCCAGGTCGCGAGCAGGTGCTTCACGAGAGCAGCGCGGTCCTGGGTGGCATCAATCTCGTCCAGGATCGCGCGGCGACGCCCGAAGTCGACGTCACGTCGGTTGTCCGGATCTACGAGGCTCTGGTTCCAGAGCTCCGACCCCTGATACGTATCGGGCATTCCCGGTGAGGTCAGGCGCAGGAGCGCCTTCGCGAGACCGTTGGTCGCTCCATAAGGACCAATCCTCGCGCAAAACACACGCACACCCTCCATGAAGCTGTCGTCGTTCAGCGCCCGCGCGACGAAGCTCCGCACCGCCTCATCGTAGGATGCAGACGGGCAGATCCAGGAGGTCTCCTGCTTTGCCTCCATGGTCGCCTTCTCCATGAAAGCGGCCATGCGCTTCGCGAAGGCATCCCGGTCGACCTTCCCGTCCCACCCGCAGGGCCATGCACCGACGAGCGCTTGAAAAAACATGTATTCGTCACGCCGCGACGGCAGCGCAGCGTCGTCGCCGACCGTCCGGAAGGCCGCCGCGACGCGCGACCACTGCGTCACCGTGCGCCGCCACTCCCGCGGCATCTCCGTCAGCACGCAGACTCGCGCCGCTGAATCCTCGCCCCTCTTGGTGTCGTGCGTCGACGTCGTCAGCATCGCAAGCGGCCAGTGCCGGAAGCGAGCAGAGTTCGCGAGATGAAACTCCTCGATGGTGCCACCGAAGACGGCCGGGTCGCTGCCTACCTCATTGAGAGCGATGAGACGGGGGTAACGGAAGAACGCCGTGTCCTCGACCGACCGCGCCATCACCGGCCCGGTGAGCTGCTGGAATCGCAGCGCAAACCGCTCGTGAACGCTCCGCTCCTCGTCGTTTGCAGCCGCCCGCACGAGCAACACGTCGAGGAGGAAGTCAAAGACGGTGGCATCGACGGAGAGCGCTCGACGGCGCGCCAGCCGAAGTGCAAGCGTGATGCTTCTCGTGTCCTCCGCGCTCGGAACCGCACCGTGCCGCACATACGTTCGGTAGACGGAAAACGCCGCCAACGTCTCGGTCAAAGCCGCAGTCAGCGAGATCAACGTGAAGTCTCGCCACTGGCGCTGGGCGCTCGAAATCCGCTCGAGCTGCCGAGCCAGCATGTTCACCTCGCTGGCCAGCGAATCCACGAGGATCCGCCGCTTGCTCTCGTAAATATGCTGTCGGAACGAACGCGGGTCCCCCGTGAACTGCCGATATAGCTCGCTGAACTCCGCCTCGGCCTCGGCGTCGACACTCACCGCCGTCGTCGACGCCGCGAACTCGTAGCCCGTCGTGCCGTCGATGGGCCACGACGACGGGATTCGCTCGCCGCTCTCGAGGATCTTCTCCACGAAGATTGGAAGTGGGCGCGCCGCGTCGTCGGGGCTTCGAGCCTCCTGCGAAGTAGCGCCGCTCTGGAATCGACGCTGAAGCCCCTCGAAGTAGCCCAATGGATCATACAGGCCGTCCGTGTGATCGAGCCGAAGCGCCTGAATGAGGCCTTCGTCCAGCAGCCGAAAGAGCAACGCATGCGCACGCTCGAAAACGGCGGGCTCCTCCATCCGTAGGGCGGCAAGCGAATTGATGTCGAAGAATCTTCGATAATTGATTTCCTGCGCAGCGACCCGCCAGGATGCCAATCGGTAGCTCTGGTCTCGCATCAGTCGGTCGAGGGCGTCGAAGCTCGCAGGCTCCCCGATCTTTCCGTTCAACTGAACCAGCGCGGAGCTCAGAGCCGTGGCGACGGCGGCGGACGTCTCGATGAGCCGTCCCACGCGCCTCTTCACCACCTCCTTCTCACGAGTGCGCGCGACGCGCTGACTGTCCGCTCTGGTCAGCCGGTCGGGCATGTTCTCGAGCGAGTCGCAGATGCTCTCGAGCTCCTGCTGCGCAGGGTCTGTCGCGTCCAAGCCGCTGCTCTCGGCCGCCGCAGTCAGCAGCGACGATAGACTCTTCGGCTCGATCGGAAACCTCTGGTCGCCGTACAGGAGAAAGATCCGGCCGTCCTCGAGCACGACGCGAAGGTCGCCCTCCTCCAGCACGTGCCCGTACTGCTGGCCGAGGACCGGCAGTAGGACCGTGCCTTTCAATTCCTCCTTCGGCGGCGCCCAGTCGATATCGAAGGCGTCGGCGTGCTCCGAGCTCGGCCCGTTCTCGAGGACGTCGTCCCACCATGCGTTCTGGCCCGGCGCGATGCCCATGTGGTTGGGTACCCAGTCCACGACCAACCCCATGCCGCGCGCTCGAGCTGCAAGGCTCAGTGCTCGAAACTCCGCCTCGGTGCCGAGCTCCGGGTTGAGCCGGCTGTGGTCGACGACGTCGTACCCGTGCGGGCTCCCCTTCGCGGCGGCAAAGATGGGAGACAGGTAGACGTCGGTGATGCCGAGCCGCGCGAGATATTCGAGCTGCCCCTGCGCACGCTCGAACCCGAAGCCAGGGTGAAGCTGAAGTCGGTAGGTCGCGCCGAGCGAGTGCATTGCGCCGCCCGTGCGAAGGGCACGTGCCGGCGAGCTGAACACCATCAGCGCACGCGCCGTCACCACGGTAGACCCCGCCGGACCGATCCTCGCGTCCGCCCGTTCGTTCGCCGTATCCAGCAGGAGACGCCACTCCTCGACGTCCTCCACCTTCGGCATCAGGAACGGCACGTCCATGTGCGTCGGGTTGATGATCACGAGGAGGTTGTCGTCGATCAGCGGACGCCCCTCGTCGTCGACGTCGTCGATGCCTCGACCCGAAAGAAACATCGCGAAGCTCTGCGCCGCCGAGTTGTTCCAATTCTCTGGTGACAGTCGCGCGCCGTCGTCCCGATACCAGGCAAGGTCCTCGAGATCCGCGCTCTGGATGGGTTTGCCTTGAAAAAACTTCGAGCGATGAAGCGCAGGGTGTGCGCGGCGCAGCGCGAGCACGCGGCGCGTAAACGCGAAGATCGCCAGCGCTTCGTCGCTCTGGGGCCAGCTGAGCCAGCTCGTCTCGTTGTCCTGGCAATACGCGTTATTGTTTCCGCCCTGCGTGCGTCCATACTCGTCGCCCGCGAGCAGCATCGGCGTACCCTGCGAGAGCAACAGCGTGGCGAGAAGGTTCTTCCGCTGCCGATCTCGAAGCTTGTTCACCTCGACGTCGTCGGTGGGACCCTCCACACCGCAGTTCCACGAGTGCTCGTTGCTGTTGCCGTCGGCGTTGCCCTCACCGTTCGCCTGGTTATGCTTCTCGTTGTAACTGACGAGGTCGGTCAACGTGAAGCCGTCGTGCGCGGTGACGAAGTTGACGCTGGCGGACGGCTTTCGCCCGTTGGCTTGGTAGAGATCGCTGCTCCCGGTGAGTCGATATCCCACCTCGCCGAGCGTTCCGCCCTCTCCCTTCCAGAAGCCACGGATACTGTCGCGGAACCGACCGTTCCATTCCGCCCACCGGACCGGAAAATTCCCGACCTGGTACCCACCCTCCCCGACGTCCCACGGCTCCGCGATGAGCTTCACGTCGCGCAGCGCGGGCGAGTCGTGGATGAGCGTGAAGAAGCTCGAGAGCTGGTCGACGTCATGGAGCTGGCGAGCCAGGGACGAAGCGAGGTCGAAGCGAAAGCCGTCGACGTGCATATCCATCGCCCAGTATCGTAGCGAGTCCATGATCAGCACGAGGACCTGCGGGTGTCTCACATTGAGGGTGTTGCCCGTGCCCGTGTAGTCGAAGTAGTGCCGTTGATCATCGGCCACGAGCCGGTAGTACGTCGCGTTGTCGATGCCCTTGAACGAGAACGTGGGGCCGAGGTGATTGCCTTCCGCCGTGTGATTGTAAACGACGTCGAGAATGACCTCGATCCCGGCGCGGTGCAGCGCCTTCACCATGCGCTTGAACTCGGCGACTTCCGAGCCAAGAGGTTGATTCTTGCTGCGGTACCGCACGTCCGGCGCAAAGAACGCGATCGAGTTGTAGCCCCAGTAGTTGCGCAGCCCCTTCTCGAGAAGGTGTTTGTCGTCGACGAAGCCGTGAACCGGCATGAGCTCGATTGCCGTGACGCCTAGCTCTCGCAGATGCTTCACGATCGCCGGATGAGCGACACCGGCGTACGTTCCGCGGAGGTCATCCGGAACGTCGGGGTGCCTCATCGTCAGCCCGCGGACATGCGCCTCGTAGATGACTGTGCGATGCAGCGGCGTTCGCGGAGGCGCGTCGTCCTCCCAATCGAACGTCGGATCGACGACGAGCGCGCGAGGCGCACCGAGCACCGGTTCCGTCGTCGGGCGAAGATCGCCGTCGGCTCCGCCCAGCTCATACGCAAAGCACCCTTTCTCCCAGCGCTCTTGCCCGTCCACCGCCTTCGCGTAAGGGTCGAGCAAGACCACCTCGGCGTTGAATCGCTGACCTCGCTGTGGCTCATACGGCCCGTGCACCCTGTACCCGTACCGCTGGCCCGGGCGCACGTCCGGCGCATACCCGTGCCAAACCCCAGCGGTGCGATGAGGTACGGTGACTCGGGTCTCGTTGCCGTCGGAATCGAAGAGACAGAGCTCGACGAGCGTCGCGCTCTCGGAATAGAGCGCGAAGTTGACGCCGCTCTCGTCCCAGGTCGCTCCCAGCGGGTGCGGGGAGCCCGGCAAGATGTTCATCCAACAGGACTACCATCGGACGACGGCATTGCTACGCGTGGTCGCAACTCATCCTACGACCTCTCTTTACGTGGCCGAAGCGCAGACGTATTCGTCACACTCATGACACGTCGTTATCCCATCGGTGCCGAGTGCGAGGGCGGCGGCGCGAGCTTCCGCGTGTGGGCTCCAGATTGCCAGACGGTCGAGGTGGTCCTCGAGGGTCGATCGCCCGTGCCCCTCCCGAAAGACGGCGACGAAGGCTACTTCGCTGCTCACATCGCGGGTGCTCGCGCCGGGCAGCTGTATCGCTACCGACTCGACGGCGACGCCGCGAAGACGTTCCCCGATCCCGCGTCGCGCTTTCAGCCTGACGGTCCGCACGGTCCGTCGCGGATCATCGACCCCTCGGGCTACACGTGGGGGGACGCTGAGTGGCGCGGCGTTCCTCCGGAACGGCGCGTCGTCTACGAGATGCATGTCGGCACCTTCACGCTCGAGGGCACGTTCGAGGCGGCAGCCCGCGAGCTCGGGCACCTCGCCGCGCTCGGAATCACGCTCGTCGAGGTGATGCCCGTGGCCGACTTCGGTGGGCAATTCGGCTGGGGGTACGACGGCGTGAACATGTGGGCGCCGACGCGCCTCTATGGCGAGCCCGATGCGTTTCGCGCGTTTGTCGACGCGGCGCACGCCGAGGGCGTCGGCGTCATTCTCGACGTGGTCTACAACCATCTCGGCCCCGACGGGAACTATCTGACCCAGTTCGCCAAGGACTACTTCACGACGAAGTACAGTTGCGAATGGGGAGCGGCGATCAACTTCGATGGCAGGCGGTCGAGGTCCGTGCGCGAGTTCTTTGCCGAGAACGCTGCCTACTGGGTCGACGAGTATCACCTCGACGGGCTTCGCTTCGACGCGACGCAATCGATTCACGACGAGACCCTGCCGCACGTCATCTGCGAGTTCACGCGCCGCGCACGCGAGGCCGCGCGCGGGCGACCTCTATTTCTGGTCGCCGAGTGCGAGGCGCAGGAGGCGCGCCTCGCACGAACGTACGAGAACGGCGGATACGGGATGGACGCGCTGTGGAATGACGACTTCCACCACAGCGCAGTGGTCGCGCTGACCGGAAAGAGCGAGGCGTACTACTCCGATACCCTGGGAAAGCCGCAAGAGCTGATCTCTGCTGTGCGCTGGGGGTACCTCTTTCAAGGCCAGAGACATACGTGGCAGAAGAACCGGCGGGGCCACGCGGCGTTCGATCTAGGTGCGCGCGCCTTCGTGTCGTACCTCGAGAACCACGATCAAGTGGCGAACACGGCGCGTGGTACACGCCTTCATCAGCGAACATCGCCCGGAGGCTTTCGCGCGCTGACTGCCCTCACCCTCCTCGGTCCAGCCACGCCAATGCTCTTCCAAGGGCAGGAGTTCGCGTCCACGCGCCCGTTCCTGTTCTTCGCGGACCATGATCGGGAGCTCGCCCGCGCCGTTCGAACGGGGCGCGCCGCGTTTCTGGCACAGTTTCCCTCGATGACCACGACGGTCGTTCAAGCGCAACTGCACGACCCGGCGTCGCGCGAGACGTTCGAGCGATGCAAGCTCGACCCTGAGGAGCGCACGAAGAACGCGGGGACCCTCGCGCTGCACCGCGACCTCTTGGCACTCCGGCGGCACGACCACGCGTTCGCCGCGCAGCGAGCGGATCTCGTGCATGGGGCGGTTCTTGGTGAGGATGCGCTTGCCCTGCGCTTCTTCTGCGCTCAGGGAGACCGGCTGCTCCTAGTGAATCTTGGTCGCGATCTGACGCTCGTGCCCGCGCCCGAGCCGCTCCTCGCGTCATCGACGCGCGAACCGTGGCGACTGGTATGGTCGAGCGACGACCCTCGTTACGGTGGAGCCGGCATCGCACCGATCGAGGGCGACTGGGGCTTCCGCGTCCCGGGTTACGCCGCGGTGGTGCTCGGATGAGCGTCCCCTGCCGGATCGGATGGACGCGCGGCGACGATCCTTCAGCCCTGCGCTCCCGGGAATGGCTCGTCGCCAACGGTCTTGGTGGATATGCCTCCGGCACCGTCGGCGGCGTCCCGACGCGGCGCTTTCACGGCTTGCTCGTCGCTGCGCTCCCCGCGCCTCATGGGCGGATGATGCTCGTCAACGACGTCACCGAGGAGATCGACGTCGCCGATGGGGTCGTCGAGCTCGGTCGCGCGGACACGCTCACCGAGCTTCGCTTCGATCGGGGCTTGCCGGTCTGGCAGCTCGAGCATCGCGGCACGTGCATCGAGAAGCGCGTCCTCCTCCCGCACGGGCAAAACACGACCTACCTGAGCTACAGGCTGAGTCGCTCAGATCGGCCGGTCACGCTGCGGTTGCGTCCATGGGTCCACGCGCGTCGTCATGATGGCTTGCTGGCGCGAGCACAGGACCGCGCATACCGTGTTCACGTCGCTGGACCTCGGTGCGAGATCGATACCCAGTCCGATTTGCCAACGATCCAGATGTTCCTCGTCGACGCGCAGTCACGTTTCGTCGTCGACGAACGCACGCGTACGATCGGCTTCGAAGTCGAGCAGGAGCGCGGCTATGACTGGGAGGAGGAGCTATGGAGCCCCGGATGGTACGATCTCGTGCTCGCTCCAGGCCAGGAGGCCGCACTCGTCGTCTCCTCGGAGCCCTGGGAGCGCGCTTCGGCCCTCTCGCTCGCCGAGGCGCGTGAGTCGGAGCGCGATCGCCGTGATCGGCTGATTGCGCAGGCGGATCCACGTGCGCAGCATGGAATGGGCGCGGAGCTCGTGCTCGCCGCCGACCAGTTCATCATCAACCCCAGGTTCCGTCGGGGCGACAGCGCTCGCGCGCGGGCGAGCGGGTCGGAGGCCGCCACCGTGATCGCTGGCTATCACTGGTTCACGGACTGGGGTCGGGATACGATGATCAGCCTCGAGGGGCTGACACTGGTGACGGGGAGGCACCGCGAGGCCGAGGCGATATTGCGAACGTTCGCGCACTACGTGAAGGACGGCCTCTTGCCGAATCTCTTCCCGGAGGGCGAGAGCGAAGGCCTCTATCACACGGCCGACGCCACGCTCTGGTTCTTTCATGCGGTACATCGCTATCTCGTCCACACGAGCGACCTCGAAACGCTTCGGGACCTCTTGCCGACCCTCGAGGATGTCATCGCCAAGCACATCCACGGCACGCGCTTCGGCATCGCGGTCGACCCCATCGACGGCCTGCTCATGCAGGGCGCAGAGGGATATCAGCTCACCTGGATGGACGCGAAGGTGGGCAACTGGGTCGTGACGCCGCGACGGGGGAAGGCGGTCGAAATCAACGCTCTCTTCTATAATGCGCTCCGTCTGCTCGAAGGCTGGCTGCGAGACAGCGGTCGCGCACACGATGCGCGCGCTATCGACGAACACGCCGAGAGGGTTCGCGTCGCTTTCAATGCGCGCTTCTGGTGCCGAGAGGGCGGATACCTCTATGACGTCGTCGACGGCCCTGACGGCCTCGACGGCTCGTTCCGCCCCAACCAGGTCCTCGCGATCTCGCTCGCCCACCCTGTGCTCGACCGATCGCGCTGGGCCGACGTGGTGGATACCGTGCAAGCACGCCTCGTGACCCCGCTGGGCTTGCGTTCGCTCGCTCCTGGCCATCCCGACTACAAGGCGAGGTACGATGGTGACCTCCACGCGCGCGACGCCGCTTACCACCAGGGGACGGTGTGGGGCTGGCTGATTGGCCCATTTCTGGACGCTTTCACCAAGACTCATCCGGCGGAGGTCGCAAAGCGAGCCGGGTTCCTCGCTGGCTTCGTCCCTCACCTCGGAGAAGCGGGCGTCGGCTCGATCAGCGAGGTCTTCGATGCGGAGGCGCCCTACACGCCGCGCGGATGCATCGCGCAAGCCTGGAGCGTCGCGGAGGTCCTGCGGTCGCTCGTGGGCTGATGGTCCGGGGTCTCGCCCTTGGGGAATGCGGCTCGAAGCCGGCGACTCACGGATGCTGGCGGTGTTGCGCCGGCCCCTCGGCTCGCGCCAGATTAAGCGCGGTGTTGATGAGCGAGACGTGAGAGAAGGCCTGTGGGAAGTTTCCAAGCTGCCTTCGCGCGACGGGGTCGTACTCTTCCGCAAGCAGCCCCACGTCGTTGCACAAGCCGACCAATCGCTCGAACAGCGCGCGGGCCTCATCATTCCGTCCCGCAAGCACGTAGTTGTCGGCGAGCCAGAACGAGCATGCGAGGAATGCCCCCTCGCTGCCGGGCAAGCCATCCACGTTCGAAACATTTCGGTAGCGCGCCACCAACCCGTCGCGCGTCAACGCCTGCTCGATCGCGCGAACGGTGCCGATCACGCGCGCGTCGGTAGCCGGAAGAAATCCCACGAGCGCGATCAGGAGAAGGCTGGCGTCCAGCTCTTTCGAGCCGTACGACTGCGTGAACGAGCCGAGCTCCGCGTCATATCCCTCGCGGCACACCGATGCGTGAATCTCCGCTCGCACCGCTCGCCACCTTTCCACGGGGCCGTCGAGGCCGAACTGCTCGATGTCGCGAACCGCGCGGTCCATCGCGACCCAGGCCATCACCTTCGAGTGCGTGAAGTGCCTTCGCGGCCCTCGTATCTCCCAGATCCCCTCGTCGGGCTGAATCCACTGCACCTCCAGATGCTCGACCATTTTACGCTGGAGCGACCAGACTGCGTCGAGCTCCGGGATGCCCACGCGCCGCGACAGATGGAGGGCGTCCATGACCTCGCCGTAGACATCGAGCTGAAGCTGCTCGGCCGCACCATTGCCGATACGTACCGGCCGCGAGCCTTCGTAGCCGGAGAGCCACGCGAGCTCGGTCTCCGGATTGCGCCGCTCGCCGTGAAGCCCGTAAAGAATCTGGAGGCTCCCGGGATTGCCTGCAATCGCGCGCAATAACCAGTCGCGCCACGCCTGCGCCTCATCGACGTATCCGGCGCTCATGAGCGAATAGAGCGTGAACGTCGCGTCGCGAAGCCAGCAATAGCGGTAGTCCCAGTTTCTAACGCCGCCGATCTCCTCGGGCAACGAGGTCGTCGGTGCCGCGACGATGCCGCCGGTCGGCGCGTAGGTGAGCGCCTTCAGCGTCAGGAGCGATCGGCGCACGATTGCCCCGTACCTGCCTTCGTACGTGCATCGAGCCGTCCAGGCCTTCCAGTCAGCCTCGGTTTGCACGAGGGCGTCCTCGGGAACGACAGGCGTGGGCGCCGCGCGGTGCGAGGGCGACCAGGTCAGCACGAACGGCACCCGTTCTCCCTCGCCCACGACGAATTCCGCGGCGGTCATCGCGTTTTCACCGTGTACTTCGACCGGCGTCACGAGCCTCAGCAGGTCAGGGCCCGCGACCGCGTGGATTCCGTCCGGAATATGCTGAACCCATGGGATGACAGACCCGTAATCGAAGCGAATCACCAGCTCCATGCGCATCGGCACCGCGCCGCGATTGCCGACCACGATCCGGACCACGTCCGCAACGTCCCTTCGCATCGGCATGAAATCGATCAAGGTCACCATGCCCTCGTCGGTCTCGATCTCCGTCTCGAGGACCATCGTCCCCTCGCGGTAACGTCGGCGCGTCGCGCGAACTTCGCTCATCGGTTTCATGCTCCAGCGCCCATTTTCGGCCGTCCCGAGCAGCGCAGCGAAGCATGCGGCAGAGTCGAACCGTGGGAGGCAGAGCCAGTCGATCGATCCGTCGCGGGATACGAGCGCCGCGCTATGGCAGTCGGACAACAGCGCGAAATCCTCGATCGGCGAAGCCATGAGTCATCGTAACGCGCGTCGAAGGCGCGAAGTAGCGGTCGTTCGACGGACGAGCTCGAGTCCGCTGACCGCCTGTCTATGGCGACGCGATCTTCCGCTCGATGCGGCGGTCGGGGACGATCCAGAGCAGGGCGACGACGACATAGAGCGCGTCGGCGAGCCACGCACGGATGAACGCCAGCCCGATCGCCGTGGCATAGAGCGCTGCGGACACCTTCCCCTTTGCGTCGTGCCCAATCGCGAGCGCGAGCTCCGAGTCGAGGCCATTTCGCGCGATGATCGCCTTCTGGAGGATCAGCCACGCGACGGCAGCCATCAGTAGAACGGCTCCGTAGAGGGCTGCGGGCAGCGATGCGGACGGATTCTGACCGACCCAGCCAGTCGTCACTGGAACGAGAGAGAGCCAGAAGAGGAGGTGAAGGTTCGCCCACATCACGCCGCCGCCGACGAGGCGCGTCGCGTGAAGGAGGTGATGGTGGTTGTTCCAGTAGATTCCGACGTAGGCGAACGAGAGGATGTACGCGACAGTCGCCGGAACGAGCGCGCGGAGGGCGGTGAGGTCCCCGCCTCGCGGCACATGGATCTCGAGCACCATGATCGTGATGATCACGGCCAGGACTCCGTCACTGAACGCTTCGAGACGCCCCGTCGTCACGGCAAGCATCTAGCCAGGACGCGCCGCTCGCGCAAGTCTCGACGCGCCCGCTTCCGAGACGCGCGCATCCACCGACGTAACCCAAACGACAGCCGTGGCGCCGTGGTAGCCATGGCAGGCATGCGTGGCGCGTCTCTCCTCGTCGGAATCGTGTGTCTGGCGGCCGTTGGCTGCGACCGGTCGAGCGGCGACGCCGCACCCGTGACCTCCGGCAGCGGGGCCGCTCTCGGCGCTCCGATCGGGTCCAGCTCGGCGCGCCCAGCGCCGCCCGCTGCGAGCTCGACGACGCCGGCCCCGCCTCCGGACACAATCATCGCGCAGCACGTCCTCGTGATCTACAAGGGCGCCAAGCGTGCACCCTCGGCGATCACTCGCAGCAAGCTCGACGCGAAGGTGCGAGCCGCGGAAGCTCTCGCCAAGCTTCAGGCCGGAACCGCGTTCGAGGAGGTCGTGAAGGAATACTCCGACGACGCAGGCTCGGTCGAGCGGATGGGCAGTCTGGGCAAGTTCCACCGTGACGCGATGGACCCATCGTTCAGCGCGGCGGCCTTCGCGCTCCAGCCGAATCAGGTGAGCAGTGTCGTGGAGACCCCTTTCGGATTCCACATCATCAAGCGCACGCAGTGAGCGTGCGATGTCCCGCAACGATTTCGTCTGGCGGACAGGCTACTTCCCGCAGCCGCGCATCGACCGGGTCATGATGTCCGTCGGGACTGCGACCTCCGCGCGAAGCCGCCGGTCACCGTAGAGCCTCACGCGCGACTGATCCATGAGCCGCACCAGCGCGTCCTCCCCTTCCCGCTTCGCCTCGAGCCGCCCGACCGCGAGCGCGGCGCCCAAGGACTTGCCGAGGTCCTCCACCTGCTTCGCGTCGCTCCCCTCGACGTCCATCACGAGCAGCACCTCCTCGATCGCGTCGACGTGGACCTCCGCGTGCGCGGCGACGTCGTGTACGCGTTCACGCAGCTCCGGAGGCGCCAGGCGTTCGAGATCGGCCTGCCCGATCACACCATAGATCTCCCCGTACGCCTCCCGCTCATCGAACGCGAGCTTCGCCGAACCGCCAGAGTCGAGGCGGTCGAGCGCTGCGAGGACCAGGCCGCGTGTGTGGGAAGTGAGGACGAGTGAGCCGCTCCAGACACCCACGTGCAGCTCGGGCCGAGCATCGTCCGCCGCGACGTCGTACACTTTCGCGCTCGTGCCGTACGTGTGAACGACCGCGTCCGGCGCGAGCTTCGTGATGTCTATCGCATCGAGCTTCCCCTGCACGGCCACGAGCTCGCCCGCCGGCGACGAGGCGAAGGCGACACGGTCCGCAAGATCGAGCCACGACTTGCTCGGGTCGATCACGCTCCGTTCCATGTGCGCGCGGTCCTCCGCGCTGACGCACGCGAGCATCGCCTGCCCGACCGGGGCTCGCAGGATCGTTCCGGCTTCGAAGACGAGCGCCGTGTCCGCATCGGGTGGCAGCGCAACGAGGAGCGGATCATGCGTCACGGCGTCCTTCGCGGCAGCCGCCGTATCGAGAGGCGCGAGCGTGCGGCGGACTGTCTCGCGCTCGAGGTCGTTCGCACGCTGGTGCGTCGGGAACGCGAGCTCATCCCGCTCGTGTGCTGCCGCCCCCGCATCCCCCTGCGTCATCAACCAGCCACCGCCGCCGATGAGCGTACCTGCCGCCACGAGCCAGTAGATTCCACGCATCTCAGAAGTCCTTCCGTTCGAACTGCCACATGCCTACGGCGAGCGACCCGAGACCGAACGCCTCGAGGCCGAAAAGAGATCGTGCGAGCCTGGGGAAATCGACGGCGTGCGAAGAGGCCAGGTCGGCCGCGGCGTTCGCGATCTGTGAGACTCGAGGCAGAAGGGCGGTGGCTGCGAGAAAGGTCGCGCGGGAGATCCCGGCGTTGAAGAGCGGCGCGAGGTCGTCGCGGTAGCCCGCGATGATGCCGAGAACCAGCAGCATGCCGCCGACCGCTGCCGCGACGGCTGCGCTCCGGACGAACAGGGCGCTCGCGAGCATTGCTCCATAGATGGCAGAGAACGTGACGCTTGCAAGGAGCGCTGCCACGATGGGCCGCACCGTCCACACCCCGGACTTGACCGAGAGCAGGACGGTGAAGGCCCCGGCGCCATAAAGAGCTCCGACTACGCTCAGTGTGATGACGCCAATGTAGGTCCCAAGAAGTAACTGCCAGCGCCGGATGGGGAGCGCCAGGAGGTGCTCGATGCGCCCAGGAGAGAACAGCTCCGCGCCGAAGTCCGCGCACGCGAGGACGCCAAAAAAAACTCCGCCGTAGAAAATGACATAAGCGACGGCCTGAAAGACGGGCTGCATCGCGCCCTCTGCGGAGCGGATGTCATGGCGCACGGCGTGCCCGAACAGGCGCGTCGCTGCAAGCGCCCCGTCGACGACCTCCATGCGTAGCGCCATCGCGAGGACGATGACGGCAGCCGTGATGGCTAGCCAGAGCGCGAGGATCCAACGGCGCTGGAGAGCCTCGACCAGCAGGTCCCGGGCGACCGCGAGCGTCACCCTCACGCGGCACCCTGCATCGCGGCCGCAAGAACCTCTTCGAGGTCCCGAACGTCGCGTCGGAGATCGACGAGGAGAGCGCCTCTGGAGCGAGCCGCGTCGAGCTTAGCGTTGAGCGTCTCGGCGCACGCCGCGCGTACCCGGAAGACGCCCGCCTCCTCGCCCGGCGTGAAGCCGAGCGAAACGAGCGGGTCCACGGGCGCGGGCATCGCGAACCGACAGCGGTACGCATCCGTCTCGCCAGAGAGCTCCGACAGCGGCCCCTCGCGCACGAGCTGCCCGCGCGCGAGAACGCCAATGCGATCGCAGATCCGTTCTGTCTCGGACAGAAGGTGGGAGTTCAAGAAGATGGTCGCGCCGCGGGCGCGCTCTTCGGCGAGGATGACGCGAATGTCCGCGCGGCCGAGTGGGTCGACGCCGTCGGTGGGCTCGTCGAGGACGAGCAGGTCAGGCGCCCCAAGGAGGGCGGCGGCGAGGGCGAGTCGCTGTTTCATCCCTTTCGAGTACGTGCCGATGAGGCGCGTGGCGTCGTTCGAGAGCCCGACCCTGTGCGCGGCATCGCGGAGCTCTTGTGCAGCGACACGGACGCCCTTCAGCCGTGCGACGCTGGTGAGGAAGCCGATACCGTCGAGAGCCGCAGGGAGATGGAGGCGCTCCGGGAGATACCCGATCCGCCGGCGGACGGCGGGCTCCTCGGGATCGCCGCCGAGCACACGGACAGAGCCTGCCGAGGGCCGGACGACGCCGAGCAGGGTCTTCAGAAATGAGGTTTTGCCGGCGCCATTCTGTCCGATGAGCCCGAACGCAGTCCCGCGCGGCACGCGGAGATCGACGCCGCGAAGGGCCACCTGCGCCGCGCCGATCAGCGAGCGATAGCTCTTGTGAAGCCCTGAGACTTCGATCGCGAGACCCGTCTGGCGCATCCCGTGGGTCAGCCTACTCTCTCCGCGTGCGAAGCCGCCCGAAGGTGAGCCTTTATTACTCGGAAAAGGTCGCGACCGCCGGACGCCCGTTCACGATCGAGCTCGCCCTCGTTGGCAAGACAGTGACACCGGTCGACTTCATCGAAACGAAACTGGTCGGCACCGAGAGCGTGACCGTGGGCGAAGGCAAGGGTCAGTACTCGCGGTCGATCGAGGTGCTCCGGTGGTCCGCGCGCGAGGCGCCCGGTGTCATCGAGCCTCGCGAATACCGGTACCGCTATACGTTCGAGATCCCGGAGGCCGCGTCCGCGTCCTACCGCGGAACGCGAGCCTGGGTGACCTACGCCATGTCCGTGCACGTGAGCGTGCCTTGGTGGCCGGATCGCAGCGCGCAGTACACACTGCCGGTGGTCGTTCCCGACGCTGCGGCGCCGGAGGATCGTCCCGTGATCCGTGCTTCCGCAGACGGACCCCAGCCCGGCAAGGTGTACGCCGAAGTGTCCATCGACCACGACGTCCTTGGACCCGGAGGAATCATCGCCGGCGCCGTCAGCGTCTCGAACACTGCGGCTCATCGCGTCCGCCGTGTGGTCGCCTCGCTCGTCGCGAGAGAGACCATCCACTCGCCCGAGCTGGTTTCCTACGTCGTCGACCGACACACGGTCATCCTCGTCGACGGTGCCCCCGGCGAGGGGGAAGCCGTGCCGTTCCGTATGCGGCTCCCTGAAGGCGTCGTCCGGACATTTGCCGCGCGCACCTTCGAGCTCGAGTGGAACCTGACGGTTCGCGTCGTCGTCGCGTTCGCCGAGGACGCCATCGTCGTCATACCCCTATCGATCGTCCCTGGTGCGCCGGCGGCGTTGCGTCCTGGCGGTCGCTACCACCCCGTAGGTCGAGACCGCTTCGCCCAGGTCTGGACGTCGGTCGCCGCCAAGCTTGGAATGACGCTCGACGACGATGGTCGCACGCTACGCATGTCGTCGGAGCGGGCATCGGTCATCGTTCGCGGGACGTACGACGGAAAGGCATACGCTCTGCGTGTCGAGCTTGCCTGGCCGACGCTCGGGATCGACCTGCACGTCACGGCCCGGTCCTGGGCCGACCTCGTGACGGCCGCGTGGATCCCGCCGAGCGCGAAGGCTCGCGAGAAGCTCGTCATCCGAGCTCGCGAACCCGAACAGCTAGCCGCGCTGTTCGATGCCCCGCTGCTCGACGTGCTCGCAGCTTATACGGGCGTATCGATGGACGACCACCACGCCACTCTGAGCCTTCCGGTCCCGGGCACCAATGCCGCCGAGCTCGAGCAAGCATGCGTCTCCGCGCTCGGTCTGCTCGCGCGTGTGGTGCGCTGGCCCACGCTCGTGCCCCCTCCGCGGACGATGAGCTCGGCGCTCGACGCGTGGCGTGAGTTCGCGCGACGGACCTCGGGGACCCTCGAAGTCGGTTCGCTGTCGGCGACCGACTGTTCGCTCGGCGTCGATCGGTTCTCCATCGAGACGTTCTGGATAGGGACCGATCAGCCGCTCGCGACCGTCGTCACGTTCCCGCTCGATCCGCCGCTGGATGCGTACCCTGGCGAGGACGCCGTCGCGTCATCGGATGCGCCGCTTCGCCTCGTGTCCCTGACGGATGAAGCGTCGACGGTTTACGACGCCGTAAGAACCGTGGCACCGAACCTGGAGGTGACCCGATCACGTGTCTCGTGGCGCGCTCCAGGCGCCGTCCCCGATCCTGCCGTCTTGCTGCCGAGCCTGGAGCTCACCGCGCGTCTCGTACGCGCCCTCCGGCACCGCGCGACGCTGGGGCCCTATCGCTGATCCGCACGCGCCGCGGTCTGCTGGCGTGTCACGGTCCCGAGATCGACGAACGCGCGATCCTTCATCACCACGTAAGGCCGCTCGTCGAACGAGAGACCACCCTTCCCGTCGTGGTCGATGATCTCGAGCTTTCCCATCCCGTAGCCCATCGGTCCCCGTGAGTAGTAGTTGGCCTGGAGTGTGTACTTCGCGGCGCGCTGAGTCTTCGCCTGGCGGATGGTGAAGCACTCGGGTCCGTAGCCCGTCGTGATGTCCGCGTAGAGATCGCCTCCGCTCGCGAGGTGCTTGCGCGAATAGAACGCGTGGCCGCCGCGGTCGTCGAAGATGTGGAAGTCTACGTCGTTCGCATCCGTCTCCCAGCTGAGGACGAAGCGGAGCGAGGGTCCGTCCTCCACCTTGCCGCCAGCCTCGTGGAGAGAAGAGAGGATACTCTCGCGCTTCGACGGCTCCGCCTTGATCCACGCTGCGGCGATGAGACCGAGATCCTCGCGGAGGATCTGATCCACGCCCGGAAAGCGACCCGCAGGATAGACCCGTGCGATTCCGGCCTTCGCTGCCTCGAACGCGTCGGCGTACTTTCCCTGACGGAGTCGCGCGAAGGCGAGCAGCCGGTGGCTCGATGGGTGATCCGGGCGCTCGGCCTCGGCCTTCTCGTACGAGTCCGCAGCGAGCGCGAGCGCCGCGTCGTAGTGGAGCCGCTCGAGGCGCGCCCCCGCAAAGCGTCGCAGGTCCGCGCGTGTCGGGAACAGATCGATGATGGAGCCGTACACCCGACTCGCCCTCGGCACGTCCCCGGCCGCCTCCTCGGCCTCGCCGAGCGCGACGACGGAGAGCACGTCGCCCGGGGACTCGCGGTGCCAGCGACTCGCTTCCGTCAGCGCGCCGCCCCTGTCTCCATGCGCCAGCCTGTCCATCACCACCTTCAGGTTGCCCGCATACGGGTCACCGGAAGCCGGTCGCTCGATCGAACGCTCGGAGGCCGTGGCGAGAGTGTTGCCCGACGCGGCCTGCATCGCCGTCGACCGTGCGGCCATGCGCGCGACGCTGTGTCCGTAGCCCGCACCGGCGCCATGACCGACGGTTCCGATGCCACCCAGACCAGCGCCTCCTTCGGCTGCGCCGGAGAGCGACACATCGCCGGGGCCCACGGCGTCGAACGTCGTCTCGCCCGCCTGGGCTTGCGCCACTGAGCCGGGTCCGGGGGCTGCGGATGCGGCGGAGGCCTCCGCGCGCGGGGCCTGCAGCTGTCGGTCAGCGGCGCGGAGATCGTCGGCCGCCGCCGGGGCAGCGGCAACAGTCGCACCACCGCCGCCTGGCATCTCGGCGGGTGTCGGCGCTCGCTTGTTCGCACCGACCGCCGCGATGTCCGTCGCAACGACGAGCGGAGCACCTCTGCGCTGACGCACCCCGAGTCGACCGTCGTCGTTGACGGTCAGGATGTCGCTCAGCGCTCGACGATCGATATGGAAGCGGTCGTAGTCCGCCTCCGTCTCGAGGACGAGCATCGACGTGTACGGCGACAGGACGCGATACTGAGTCGAGAGCGCGACTACCTCCTTCTCGAGCGCCTGCGTCGCCTCGCCGCGTCGGGAGAGGTCGAGCAAGTCTGCGATCCTCGCTTGCGCCACGGCCCTCGCGAGCAACGGTCGCTGCACCGGCACGAGAGCTCCCGTGTCGACCTTCACCCCTCCGAGCGACAGGCGCATCGGCGCTTCGGCGTCGAGCTCTGCATACACGAGCACCTCGTCTCCGGGTTGCGCGCCGTCGATGCGGCGTGGGTAGGAGAAGCGTGCGCCCTCCACCTCCACGGAGATCCCCGAACGGGTCGAGAGGTTCAGCCGCCGCTGGACCTCGGTGACTTCCTGTGCGCCGTCGAGGACGGCGCCGTCGCGCGCGAGGCCAGAGGTCGCGACCCGCTTCAGCACGGCGTCGTCGTGAATGCCACCGACAGCGACGGCGTCGAGCCTCTCCACGCCTGATTCGCGCAGGGCTCCGGCGAGGGCCCCGAGCTTGTCCACGCCTGTCTCGAAGGCGGAAGCCACGCCATCCGAGATCAGCACCACCCGCCGCGCCCCGATCTCCTTCGCCAGCACCCCAGCTTTCGCGAGCGCCCCGCCGAGATCGGACGCTCCGAGCGCCCCACGCTCGCGGAGGGCCGACAGCTCCTTCGCGCCGAACCCTCCGGCCGCCCCCTCGAACACCACATCGGCCGTCTGATCGAACGCGACCACCGCCACCGTGGTCGCAGGCGGTGACGACCCTGCTACGCCGCCGACGAGGCCGGCGACGAGCGCCAGCTCCGCGTCGAAGCCCAGGGCTCGAGACGCGCTCGTGTCGACGAGGAACACCGCGCTCGTCAGCGGGTCCGGCGGCGCATCGGTGACGGGGCGCACGCGGACGACGGCCAGCTCTCCGCTCCGCAGGCCTGCACCGTCGTGGAGCTGCGCGGGGTCGAGGTCGAAATCGCGATCGGGGACGAAGTCCGCGTGCTCGAAGCGGCCCATCGGCTCGCCGTCGCGCCAGACCTCGACGTGCACCGCCTTTATCGACGGTAGCCCCTGCAGCGGGACCACGTAAGGAGCCGAGGAGGTCAGCTCCTGCGAGTACGCAACGATGAGCTCCTTCCGCCCGCGCGCCGGGATCGGGAACACGCGCGCGCTGAACTGATTGCCTGCAGCTTGCTCGAGCAGCGCTGGGTCCTGCTTCCTGTGGAGGAAATCCTCGTACGCTGCGCGCGCAGCCTTCTTCTCCACCACCTCGCCCTCTTGCCACCCGTTCGGCGTCTGCATCGCGAAGCGGCTGATGGCGGCGCCGGGCGGGAGCGTGATGCTGAACGTCCCCTCGAGCGTGCGATCCTGCGGATTGTCGAAGACGAGGCGCATCTCCGTGAACGCGAGCGGCTCCTCGATGACCGCCCTGGCGTCGAGCTCCGTGAGCGCTAGCCCCGTCCCGTCCGATGCGGAAAGGCTGATGGGGGGTCCCGCCGGTCGGTGGTATGCCACCCACCCCGCGCCGTGGCCCGCCTGCGGGGCGAGCTCGACGACGGCGGCCGGCGTCGGAACAGGTTGCACCACGACCGGCGACACCTGCGTCGTGCAGGCGGTCGCGGCGATGAGAATGAGGCCGAGCGTGGTCGAGCGGAGACGGCTCCGAGGCCATCGTCGATGCGTGTTCATGTGGACCAAGAGACACCTTCCGGCGTGAACGGTTCCCGACCCGTTCGTTCGCCTGCTCTTGGACGCGCGAAGACGTGCTTCGATCTAACGCTCATTCTCCGGCGCTGGTCGAGCGTCGGGGCGGGGTACGGCGCTCGGGAGACTCATCGAGATCGGAGCGTACCGTGCAAGTCGTCCAGGCCTCGCGGCGCCCGACACGTCTTGTCGTAGAGATCGCGAAGGAGATGGCTCGGGTCGGTCACGCGCTTCACGGCGAGGTAGTTCGCCCTGTTCCAGGTCCTCCAGAAGGTCTCCTCGTCGTAGAAGTTGTAGGAGATGAGCGTCTTGAGGCCGTTGACGCGCGGCAGCTCCGCCTCGAGCTCAGCGTAGTAGTTCCGGCCCTCCGGCTGCGCGAGGCCGTAAATCGCGAGGTCGATGAAGAGGCGGTCGGGCAGCGGCTCGAAGAACGCGGGCGCAAGCCACTCGTAGTCCCGGACGACGCGGTAAGGCACACACCACAGCGGGAAGAAGCCGATCGCGGCCCTGTACCAGCTCATGAACTCGTCCAGGCGGGACGACGGGATGAACAGGTCGACCGTCACGTTGGGGCGTTCCGCCGGCAAGATGCGGCGAAACATCTCCGCCGCGCGGAGGAGTCGACCGGAGTCCATGAGCTTCCCCAGGATCAGACGGCCGAACGCGCTCTTCGGGTGAACGTTCGTGACCCCGTGATCGTACCGGAAGAAGTAGTCGGCGGTCCGGAGGTAGTCGTCCGTGCGCTCTCTCGTGCTCTGGTAGTAGACCTTGGTCCAGTCGTAGCGGCTCGTGTACGGCGCTTCGTCGACGAACGTGCCCAGGCTGAGCACGTGGTCGTTCGCCGCGTGGATGATTCCGTCCATGAAATCGACGTCGCGCTCGACGAAGTGTCGCCAGATGGCGGACTGGTACTCCGCCAGCGTCGCGAAGCGCTCGTAACGAACGTGAACGTAGGGCTTCGCCGGAAGGAGCCGAAACTTCAGCGTCGAGAGCACGCCGAGCGTCCCGAACGAACCGTGCATCATCTGGAATACGAGCGCGTGCTCGTTGTCCGGCGTGCAACGGAGCACGTCGCCAGGCCCGGTGATGACCTCGTACTCGAGGCACGTGTCGTGGAAGCCGCCGTACTCGAACGACCGGGATTCGAGAGAGCATCCGGTGACGGCGCCGCCGATCGTGATCGTCTTGAGCTCCGGAACGACGATTGGAGCCAGCCCATGTCGAAGCGTCGCGGCGACGAGGTCCGAGAACGTGACTCCGGACTCGGCCGTACAAGTCATCGCTTCGACGTCGATCTCGAGGATCCGGTCGAGATCGCTGAGATCGATCTTGTCATCGGTGTGCCTGCGGTCGTTCCGCTTCGGCACCTGGTGCGAGACTGCCTTCTTCTTGAACGACACGGCGCGGTCGTCCGGGTGTGCTCGCAGCTGTGCGACCACGCGCTCGACTCGCGCATGGTGCTCGTTCGTCGTGGATGAGGACGCGGCGCTCATTCACGAACTGTCCTGCAACTCCCCTTCCGGGGAGCGGTGCGCGCCGGGTGGCAGAGCTTGCGCCGTCCGCGGGCGGCTCTCGGAGGAGAGCCGTCACGCGCCCGACTCAGCGCGAGACCGGCGTGTGACGTCGCGAGCGCCGCAGGCGTTTCTGTCTCACGTGAGCGCCCAGTGTGGCTCGCAGGCGCCGCGGGCGGTCGGTCACTTGACCGAGAGAAGCTCGACGTCGAACACGAGCGTCGCGGCGGGCGGGACTTTCGTCCCTGATCCACGCCTTCCGTAGCCGAGCGCAGGGGGTACCGTGAGCGTTCGACGCCCTCCGACACGCATCCCCACGACCCCCTCGGCGAGGCCGACGACGACCTTGTCTCCTCCCACGACGAACTGGAGCGGTCGCTTCCGCGCGCGCGAGCTCTCGAACACCGAGCCGTCCGCGAGCGTGCCGACACAATGGACCGACACGTGGTCCCCCTCCTTCGCTTCTCGGCCCGTCCCCACCACCGTGTCGACGAGCAAGAGCTTGGCCTGGAGCGCAAGAACCTCGCCGACCGCATCGGCGTCTCCCGGCGGATGCGGCGCACCCTCGCGGCTCGCTTCGACTGCGGCGGGACCGCTCGAGGCGCTCGGCAGCGCCGCAGGCGGTGCTTCCGGCGCGGCGGCGCTGGCGACGGGCGGCCCCACGGTCACGCTCGCCGCGGGCACGCTGGAAGCGCTCGCGATGGCGGCGACCGGCGCACTCGAGGGCGCAGACACACTGTCCGCGGGTTTCGCCGCGTGCTGTGAAGCACAGGCGGCGAGTCCGATGGCGAACGCCGCGAAGGGTCCGCCACCCAGCGCCGTGAGCGTCACGCTACGTCGAGAGCGAAGTCTCGTTCCGGTTCTGGCAAGCGCCATCTCGCTCACGGTGCGTGCGACGCGACGAGGAGGTTCGCGCCCGCGGAGTCCGCGATGTACGCGTTGCCCATCGCATCTGCGACGGCGTTGCGTGCCCCTTCGCGCGTGTCGACCGTGGCAAGAACGGTCATGGCCCCGTGCGCGCCGACGTGCGCGACGGTCAGCCGGGCGGCCTTGCCTGCGGCCACATAGAGCTGCCGTGTTTCGCTGGAGAGCTCGATGTTGTCCACGCCTGGCCCGGTGTCGAGCTTGCCGAGCAAGCTGCCGTTCGCGCCCGCGTCGAGCGCCTGGATATGGTCGGTGCAGGCGACGAGCACGACATGCTCTTTCTCGTCGACCGCGACTCCGCGAGGCCCGTCCGCTCCACACCCCGGCGCCCACGTCGCCGTCACGGCGCGCTTCTTCACGTCGATGACGACCGTGCCCCCCTTGTCCTCCAGGTTCGTGAAAAAGAGGCCGCGAGACTCGTCGACGGCATACCCCTCCGGCGCTCCCCCGACCTTCACCGTTCCCGACACCTTCAGCGTCCCCGACGCCGTGGTCTCGAGCACCGTCAGGCTCTGTTCCTCCGGCGTCGTCACCCAGACCTCCTTCGTCGCGGCCACGTAGGCCACGCCGTCGATCTCCGTGGAGAGCTTCAGGCAAGGCTTGCGCGCCAGGGTCTTGAGCTCGACGGGGCACACTTCGTTCGTCGCGCGGTCGCCGACGTAAGCGAAGAGCTCGCCGACCGCGACTGCGCTCGGCCCTCTAAGTCGCTTCTTCCCGTGCGCTTCATGCTCCGCCGTCTTGAAGCCATCCACCCGGGTGAACGCTCCCGTCGGAATATCCAGTACGTCCACGCTCCCGGTCGCCCCGACCGGAACCCATACGCGCGAGTGCTCGTCCGCAGCGAAGCCAGCCCGTGCCGCGCGCGGCCTCTCGCAGGCAATGTAGTCGAGCGACGCGGGCGCGGTCGCCCCGGGGAGTGGCAGCGCCTTGACGGTGAAACCGCCGCGAGGCGCAGCGTTCGGTGCGGCTGCAGACGCGCTCGGAGCGACGCTGGCGGACGCTGCTGCACGTGCGGACGACGCTGCCGCAGGTGCGGACGACGCCGACGGCGCGGGCGCCGCGGACGACGACGAAGGCGTGTCGCACGCCGAGGTGACGAGCACGAGAAAGAGAGCCGCTTTGTGAGTGACGCGCATGCCGCCGTTCATACCGGATCTGCCGTCAATCGTGCCATCCGTCGTCGGACCTGAGCCGTGGGTCTTCATCGCGACGCACCCTGTCGGAACACTGATCGCGGGTCGATCACCGCTCACGCGTCCACGCGTACACCGAAGACGCGCCGGAGCGCAGAGCGTGCCGCGTAGAAACCACACATGCCGTGAACCCCCGCGCCCGGAGGGGTCGACGCCGAGCAGAGATAGAGCTGCTCGTTCGGGGTCGAGTACGGATCGAGGCTCCAGACCGGGCGGAAGAACAGCTGCGACAGCTCGGTGCTTCCGCCGGCGATGTCTCCGCCGATGTAGTTCGCGTTGTAGGCCTCGAGATCTCTGCTGTTCTTGGCGCTGCGCGCGAGCACGAGGCCGCGGAATCCAGGCGCGAAGCGCTCGATCTGCCGCTCGATACGCTCCGTCATGTCGACCGTCGATCCCGGCGGCACGTGGCAGTACGCCCACCCGGTGTGCTTGCCCGGCGGAGCGCGGGTCGGATCGAACAGGCTCTGCTGCGCGACGAGGACATACGGCCGCTCGGCGATCTCGCCGGCCGCCATGGACGCTTCGGACGCGCAGATCTCCTCGAGCGTGCCGCCGATGTGCACCGTCCCCGCGTCCCTGCACGCGGTAGCCGTCCACGGGATGGGGCCCGAGAGCGCGTAGTCGAGCTTGAAGCAACCAGGACCGTGCTTGAACTGCTCCATCTGCGAGCGGTACCAGACAGGGAGCGCCTCCTTGCAGATCGTCGCGAGGTGCCGCGGAGGGACGTCGAAGAGATACGCGCGGGCGCGCGGCAGCTCCTCGAGCGTCCGCACACGCCGCCCCGTCTCGATCGTGCCCCCCTTGCTCTGCACGTACGCCGCGAGCGCGTCCACGAGCGCCTGCGAGCCTCCGCGCGGCAGCGGCCACCCGACGGCGTGACCCGCGACGCCGAGCACGAGCGCGAACGCCGCGGTGAATGGCGTGTCGAGCGAGAGGAACGAGTGCGCCGCGCAGCCGGCAAGGAGAGCGCGCGCGCGGGCCCCCTCGAACCGCGTCATCGCGAGCGATCGCGCCGAGCGCATCGCGGAGAGACCGAAGCGCGCCATCAGCAGCGGCGCGTGCGGCGGACGATTGAGCGGCGCGAGCAGCTCGCGGTAAAGAGCGTCGGCCTCCCGGGCGAGCGGCTCCATCAGCGCACGGTACGCGGAGGCGTCCGCGGGGTTGTCGAACGACGCGCCCGTCGTCTCGAACGACCTCGCCATCACGGCCGCCGTGCCATCGTCGAGAGGGTGCGCGACGCAGAGCGGGGGGAAGATGAACTGGAGACCGCGCTCCTGGAGCGGGAGCGTCCTCAGGAACGGGGAGACCACCGCCGTCGGATGGATCGCGGAGCAGACGTCGTGGTGAAACCCGGGCAGCGTGAGCTCCTGCGTGCGCGCGCCCCCCCCGATCGTGTCGCACGCCTCGATGACGTGAACGTCCAGCCCCTCGCGAGCGAGGAGCGCCGCGGCGGCGAGCCCGTTCGGCCCCGCTCCGACGACGACGGCGTCGTGTTCGAAGCGATCGCTCGTGCTTCTGGTCGCCATTCAGCCGACCGTACCGCACGGCGCCCTTCAGCGCAGCGAGTCCCGCCGGCCGTCGCGGCAAGAGCTCTCGTCGAGGTAGGCCGGAGCACCCCGATTTATTTTTCGAACCTTTCGTCCGGTGCGGTTCCTTCGATTCATAGGAGGCTGCATCATGAGCGAGTTCTGGAAGGACGGCGGTTGGGGCATGTATCCGACACTGGTGTTTGGTTTCTTTCTCGTCGCGGCGGCAGGGCTCTATGCGCTGCGCGCCGACGAACGGTACGGGCGGGCCTGGCTCGCGTTCGCGGTCACGACCGCGGGGGCTGGCGTCCTCGGCTGGGCGACGGGGGTCTGCACGACGATCAAGTTCGCCCTCGGGCTCCCCCCGGAGAAGCAGTTCCCGATCTTCATGGAGGGGAACGCCGAGTCGCTCCACAACATCGTGCTCGCGTTCATCATCATCGTCATCTCGGGCCTCATCGCGTCGGTTGGCGCGCTGCGCAGGCCGTCGCTCACGGGCGCGACGGCGACTGGCTGAGCGCAGACGGGCCATCCTATGGAGTCCGACGAGGTGCTGTTCGACAGGTTGGTCGCGGGCGACATGCGCGCCTTCGACCGCCTGTACGAGCGGTACGAGCGCCCCCTCCATGGCTTCATCCGCGCGCAGATCAGCGACGCGGCCGAGGCGGAGGACCTCTTCCACGAGGCTTTCATGGCCGTCCTGCGCCAGCGCGACCGGCGCCACGAGGTCCGCAGCTTCCGCGCGTGGCTCTACCAGGTCGCCCGGAACCTCTGCCTCAACCGCGTGCGGTCGAAGAAGCGTGCCGGCCGCGCCTTCGACTCCGCGGCGAAGGACGAGCTGCTCGTGAGCGCACCGGTGGCCGCGGTGGAAGCGCTCGAGCAGCACCAGCGCGCCGCCGCGCTGCTCGCCGCGGTGACCCGGTTGCCGCTCGCGCTCGGCGAGGTCTACCGCCTGCGCGCGACCGGGATGTCGTACGACGAGGTCGCCGAGGTGCTCTCCATCCCGGTCGGGACGGTGAAATCGCGGATGAGCGAGATGGTGAAGCGGTTGCGAGAGGAGATGGCCGGATGACGTGCGAAGAGGTCGAGCAGGGGCTCACGGCGTACCACTTCGGCACTGTGACGGACGACGAGCGTGCGCGGGTCGAGACCCACCTCCTCGTGTGCCGCGCGTGCTTGCAGGCTTTCCTCGACACGAAGCGGGCGATCGAGACGGCCGAAGGGGTCCCCGCGCCGTCGGAGATCGGACGGCATCGACTGCGAAGGGCCGTTGCCGCCGAGCTGCGCCCCGGGGAAGCACACTGGTCGTGGTGGCAGCGGCCGGTCGCTTTCGCGCTCTCTGGAGCCGCGGTGATGGGTGCGATGTTCACCACGAACGTGCTGTCTGCCAGGCCGGGCGAGGCCCCCTACGAGATGCGCGGGCTCGTGACGACGGCAGCACCGAGCACGCCTCCGTGACCACGTCCGACGGTCCAGCGCTCCGGTACTACCGCTCGCTGGAGGGCGCATGGTCGGGGCGCCTCGTGTTCGAGATCACCGACACGCACGCGCTCCGGACCGAGAAAGCCTCCGTGGCATTGCCCGTCGCGAGCATGGCGCTGCTCTCGTATCTGACGGGCCCCTCGCGCATGTCGACGACGCTCGCGGCTGGGCCTGACCCGGAGGGGCGCACGTTCGTCCATACGACACGCGTCGAAGCGCTCGGCGTGACCGCCTTCGAGACGAGCGAGGTGATCTCCGTTCGAGAGGACGGCGAGAGCTTCCACGTCGCCGGGACCCAGCGCTCCTGGCTCGGACGTCCGCAGGGCTACGAGGCCACGGGGGAGATCGATGCGTCCGGTACAGCCGCCACGTACCGCGTCCCCTGGTTTGGCACGCTGCTCGTACAGCGAACGCGGATCGAAACCGGAACGCTCTCGCTCGCGCAGGAGACGCGGTGGTCGCGCGCGAACGTCGTTCTCGCGCGAAGGGGATGAGCTCGACAGTGACGCAGATGAACGTTCGATTCGCACGCGCCAGGCCGAGGTTGGCTCCACGGGACAGCGTCAGACCTGCGCGTCAGGGGCGCAGGGGACGGCGTCTGAGTCGGCCGCCTGCACATGCGACGCGGCCGGTAGCGTGTCCGCGAGCGGCCGCATCGGCTGTGATCGTTCGCGCAGGAGGCACGGTCGCGCTGTCAGTGGCGCGTGAGCGTCGGGGGCGGTCGCTGAACGCGAGCTTGCAGCCCCAGGAGGCACCACCATACGTTGTCGCAACAACTTCACGGGATCCGAAGAAATCGTCTCCGGCCATGTCGAGAACGGCTCGTCTGCTCCGACCTCTGCATGACGCCGGGACAGGCCTGGCGGAGAGAACGGAGATTGACCATGACGACCTCGATCACGACCTTCCTCACGTACGACACCCAGGCCGAAGAGGCCGCGAAGCTCTACACCTCGCTCTTCGACGGAAGGATCACCGAGACCAGGCGCTATCCGGCCGGAGGACCGAGACCCGAGGGTTCGGTGCTGTCGGTGACCTTCGAGCTGCTCGGGCAGACCTACATCGCGCTCAACGGCGGCCCCACGTTTACCTTCTCGCACGGCTTCTCGCTGATGGTTCAGGTCGACACGCAGGCGGAGGTCGATCGCCTCTGGAACAACCTGACCGAGAACGGCGGCAAGGAGGTGCAGTGCGGCTGGCTCGTCGACAAGTTCGGCGTGTCCTGGCAGATCGTTCCGGCGCAGCTCGGGCGGATGCTGGCGGACAAGGACCGCGGGAAATCGAGCCGCGCGATGCAGGCGATGATGGGAATGAAGAAGCTCGATCTCGCGAAGCTGCAGGCTGCGTTCGACGGCGTGTGAGGACAGGACGGAGAACGGCGATGAAATTCATGCTGATGATGCACGCCCCTCGCGGCACGGGCGACTACAAGATCAACGCGTGGAAGCCGGAGGAGTTCCGGGCGCACATCCAGTTCATGAAGGACCTCAACAAGGGTCTGCGTGACGCCGGCGAGCTGCTCAGCGCGGAGGGTCTCGCGCCTCCGGGGCAGGCACGCATCGTCCGGTCGCAGGGCGACGACCCACCCGAGGTCAGTGACGGCCCGTTCGCCGAGTCCAAGGAGTTCCTCGTGGGCTACTGGATCGTCGACGTCGAAAGCGCGGAGCGCGCGTATGCCATCGCGGGCAAAGCGTCGACCGCGCCAGGGCCGGGAGGGAAGCCCCTCGGTATCAAGATCGAGGTGCGTCAGGTCATGAGCGGCCCGCCCGACTCGCTGTGAGGCCGCCGACTACGGGAAGATGAAGACGACGGGCGAGCCCCTGCTCCGTGAGCTTGCGCCTGCGGTGCTCGGCGCCGTCGTCCGCCGGTACGGCGATTTCGGCGCGGCGGAGGACGCGGTACAGGAAGCGCTGCTCGCGGCTGCGCTCAAGTGGCCGCGCACGGGCTTGCCCGACGATCCACGCGCGTGGCTGATCCACGTCGCGGCGCGGAGGCTCACCGATCAGATCCGGTCGGAATCGGCACGCCGCCGTCGAGAAACCAAGGTTGCCCTCGAAGCACCGCCGGACGAGAACGTGGTAGCGCCTCCCGACGAAGCGGCAGTGGAAGAAGACGACTCGCTCGTCCTTCTCTTCATGTGCTGTCATCCGACGCTCACTCGCCCCTCCGCCATCGCGCTGACGTTGCGCGCGGTGGGTGGCCTCACCACCGCGGAGATCGCGAGCGCGTTCCTGGTGCCCGAGGCGACCATGGCGCAGCGAATCAGCCGAGCGAAGCAGAGCATCAAGAGCTCCGGTGTGGGCTTCGTGATGCCGCCGCCCCGAGAGCGCAGCGCGCGACTCGGCGCCGTCCTCCACGTCCTCTATCTGATCTTCAACGAGGGCTACGCGACGAGCGCCGGCGCAGCCCACGTCCGTGTGGACCTGTCGGTCGAAGCGATCCGGCTCGCGCGCGCGGCGCACGCGCTGCTCCCCGACAGCGGCGAGGTGAGCGGTCTCCTGGCGCTGATGCTCCTCACCGACGCGCGGCGGGCCGCACGCACGGGGCCGCACGGCGAGATTGTCCCGCTCGACGAGCAGGACCGATCACTCTGGGACACGGAGGCGATCGCGGAAGGCGTGCAGCTCGTGGCCGACGCGTCGACGCGGGGGGCGATCGGCTCGTACCTGCTGCAGGCCGCCATCGCGTCGGTGCACGACGAGGCGCCGCGCGTCGAAGACACGGACTGGCCGCGGATCGTCGCGCTCTACGGCGCGCTGATCCACATGTCCGACAACCCCATGCTCGCGTTGAACCACGCGGTCGCCGTCGCGATGGTGGAGGGACCGGCCGCAGGGCTCGCGCTCCTCGAGAAGCTCGATCGTGATCCACGGATCAAGGATCACTACCGCCTCGATGCGGTGCGCGCCCACCTCCTCGAGCGCTCCGGCCAGGTCGCGGCGGCGCTCCCCTGCTACGAAGCGGCGGCCGAGAAGACCGCGAGCATCCCGGAGCGAAACTACCTGCTTCTGAAGCTCGCGCGCCTCCGCGCGAGCTGAGGTCACGAACGGTCTCCAGCGACACGCGGCGCTACTTCGGGGTCAGCTTCTCGATGTTGCCGCCAGCCGTCCAGTAGAGGCTCGTGCTGTCCGCCGCGAACCCGATGATCTCGGAAGTCTCCACGACCAGCGTCGTCGTCGCCCCTCCTCCGAGGGGGACGCTGCAGACGGAGGAGTTGTTCGCCCAGTAGACGTTCGTCGCGTCGACGGCGATGTAGGAAGGAACGTCCTGACCGGTCGCCAGGGTCGTGATCGCGCCGCCTCCTGACGGCATCGTGAGCACCGAGCTGGTCGTCCCCCAGTAGACGTTCGTGGCGCTCGTGGCGATGGCACCGGAAGGAGCCTGCCCGACCGCCAGCGTGACGACCGCGCCGCCTCCGATCGGTGTCTTCAGCACCGCGCCGTTCGCCGGGGTCTCCGAGCTCTCGATCGGCCAGTACACGTTCTTCGCGTCCACCGCGATGCCGAGGGGGAAATAGAGGTTCGAGCCGAGCGTGACCACGGTACCGCCACCGAGCGGCATCTGAAGGATCGCACCCTCCGCTCTCGTGGAGTCAGGGCCGCGATCGACGATGTAGACGTTGGTGGCGTCGATCGCGAGGGCCTCCCACGCCACCGAGAACTCGTGCGCGATCGTCACCGTCGTACCGCCCGCGCTGCCTACCGGGTGCCTCGCGAGCGAGTCTTCGGTGGCAGGCTGATCGTACTGCAGCCAGTACACGTCGGCGGCGTTCGCGGCGATCGCTTCGGGTCGATCGATGTTCGAGTCGACCGTCTTCGCCGTGCCGCCCGTGAGCGGGACGCTCATCGCGCTCGGGCCGGTGTCGTCGTCGCCATCGTCGAGCCAGTAGACGCCCGACGCGTTCACGGCGAGGCTCTGCGGGGACAAGGGATCGGTCGCGAGGAGGGTGAGCGTGTGACCGGGCGCCACGCCGACGCACTGCCCACCGCTGCACGCCTTGCCGCAGCTGTTCAGGCACTGCTGGCTGCAGCTTCCGTCCGGCGTGCAGACCGCAGGACACTCTCCCCCGGTGCACGCGTCCCCGCAGCTGTCGAGGCACTGGGCGCTGCAGGTCCCATTCGACGTGCAAGTCTGCACGCACTGGCCGCCGGTGCACGCACTGCCACAGCTGTCGAGGCACTGCGCGCTGCAGGTCCCGTCCGGCGTGCATGCCTGCGCGCACTGGCCACCGGCGCACGCGTTGCCGCAGCTGTCGACGCACTCTCTGCTGCAGGTCCCGTCGGGCGTGCACACGCTGGCGCACTGGCCACCGGCGCACGCGTTGCCGCAGCTGTCGACGCATTGCGCGCTGCAGCTGCCGTCCGGCGTACACGCCTGGGCGCACTGGCCGCCGGCGCACGCGTTGCCGCAGCTGTCCTTGCACTGCGCGCTGCAGCCACCCTCCGGCGTGCACGCCTGGGTGCACTGATCGCCGACGCAGACGTCTCCACAGCTGTCCTTGCACTCGGCGCTGCAGCTCCCGTTCGGCACGCAGGCACGCGTACATTGCCCTCCGCTGCAGGCCTCGCCGCAGCTGTCGACGCACGCGGCGCTGCAGCTTCCGCTGGGCGTGCATGCGCGGGGGCACTCCCCGCCGCTGCACGGTGCGCCGCAAGCGTTGACGCAGTCGATGCCGCAGACGCCGCAGACGCCGGGACCGATCGGCAGACTCACCGTGCCCGAATCTCTCGTGTCGATTCCCGTCGGTGCGCTGCCGCTGCAACCGGCGAGGGTTCCAATCATTGCGACAACCAGCGTGCTGAAGGCTCTCGTGATCACAGGCTCGGGCTCCGCGGCGGAACCTACGCGGGGAACGTGTCGCGCACCGCCGATAGTTTTTCCCGACGAGGGGTGGCTCGGCATGAGAGCCGCTCATGCGGTCTTGCCTCGAGCGGAACGACCGCGGCGATGCTCCGCCGTGCGGGCGCCGGGGATCTCCACGCGCTTGGTCGCCTCGTCACGGAGTGCGATAGGCTCTGAAGCACGGGGCTCGCCACAAGGCGCGCCTCGTCGGGGAGACGAACAAATGGCGGGTCGTGTCGGCGTGGTTCAGCTCCTGTCTTTGCGCGCGCGGGTGACCGTCGGCGTCATCGTGCTCGTCGCTAGCGTCGTCGCGCTCGCGCTCCTCCGGAAGCCCGCGCCGGTCGCCGCGCACGCCATCGAGGCGCGCCTCGAGCTCGCGGCGGGTGACGTGACCCTTCGGCGCGGCGACGCCTGGCCCACGGTCATCTCGGGCCTGCCGCTCTCCGACGGCGCAGAGCTCGCGACCGGCAAGGGGGCGCGCGCGCTCGTGCGGCTCTCGGACGGGTCGGCGCTCTTCCTTCGCGGCGACTCGCGCATCGCGCTCGGCGCGACGGGTGTGGAGGTGGCGAAGGGGGAGGTGTGGCTGGACGCGCCCGCGTCGGAGCGCGGAGGGCTGACGCACAAGCTGGGGGAGGTCTCGGTCTCCGCGGCCGACGCCGGGCTCTCGATGAAGCGCGACGAGTCGAGCGTGACGGTCTACGTGACGCGCGGACTGGCGGTCGTCATGGCACCGGGAGGCCGGGTCGAGGTCAACGCTGGCGAACAGGCTGTCGTCACGGGGACCGGGCACGAGGCGCTCCCCCGCGTCTCCGCGCTGAAATACTGGGAGGACTGGACGGGCGGGATGGGCGACCACCGCCCCTTCGCGGGCGACGGCTCGGGCTCGGGCCGTATCTACGGCATCGACAAGAGCGCGCTCCCAGGCTCGCCCGCGCGAACGCTGGAGATCAGCCGGCAAGTCGTCCGTGCCACGCTGCGCGACGGCCTCGCGGAGACCGAGGTGGACCAGACATTCGCCAACCCGGGCGGGCGCGAGGTCGAGGGCTGGTACTGGTTCACGGTGCCGGAGCGCGCGGTCGTCACGTCGTTCGCGGTGGAGACCGACGGGACCCTCATCGAGGGGGAGGTCATCGAGCAGAAGGAGGCGGCGGCGAAGTACCAGCAGGCGATCCGCGCCTCTCACGAGCCCGCGCTGCTCGAGTGGATTGACGGCAAGAGCTACCGCGCCCGTATCTTCCCGGTGCCTGCGTCGGGCTCGCGCCGCGTGGTGCTCCGGTACCTCGAGCTCCTCGACGCGCGCGCCGGGAAGTTCGAGTACGTCTACCCGCTCCGTGGCTCCGCGACGGAGCCGACGACGATCGGCGAGTTCTCGCTGACCGTCGATCTCGGGGACGCCGGCGTCGGCGCGCCGCTGTCGACGCTCGCGGACGCGGTCGTGGAGGACGGCGGGAGGCGCGTGACGATGCGGCGAAGCGGGTACACGCCGCGTGCCGATTTCCAGGTCGAGGGGCAGCTGCGCTCGCAGAGCTCACCGTTCCGCGTCGCTCGCTTCGCCGCGGGCGGCGACCGCGCGGACTACGTCATGGCGCGGTATGTCCCCGACGTCGACTGGGCTTCTCTCGGCGAGCAGGTCGCCGACCTCGTCGTCGTCGTCGATACCTCGGCCTCCGCCGACGACGCCGCGCGCCAGCAGAAGACCGCCGCCGCCGAGGCCGTGCTCCGCGCGCTCTCCCCGAGCGACCACTTCGCGCTCGTCGCGCTCGATACGGCCCCGGTCGTCCTTTACCCGAAGGATGGGCTCGCCGAAGCGTCGGAGAAGGAGATCTCCGTCGCCATGGAGCGGCTGGCCGAGCACGCGACAGGGGGCGCGACGGATCTCGGCGCGCTCTTCGACGTCGCGCTCGGGCGCGTCCACGGAAAGGAACAGCCCGCGGTCATCTACATCGGAGACGGCATCGCGACCTCGGGCGAGATCACGGCCGAGAAGCTCACGGAGCGCCTCCGCCGGTCGCTCGCGACGTCGCGCGCGCGCTTCTTCACGGTCGCGGTCGGCGCCGAGTCCAACCACTCGCTCCTCCGCGAGCTGTCGCGCGCGGGCGGAGGGCAATCGTTCCGCATCGACGACGTCGAGGGGTCGACCGCCGAGGTCTTGCGGCTCGCGGGCGCCATCAAGACGCCCACCATCACCGACCTCGCCGTGGACCTCGGCGCCGGGCTCGACGAGCCGATGCTGACGGCGAGCGGGAAGGTGTCGCGCGGCGAGGAGGTCGTGCTCCTCGCGCGCACCCACCACGCGCTGCCCGCAGAGGCGACAGTGAAGGGGCGCATCGGCGGGAAAGACTTCGCCCGCACGTACCGTATCGAGGGGGACGCGGGCGTCGGCGTCGCGCTCGTGCCGCGCCTCTGGGCTGCGGAGAAGGTGCGTCGGCTGCTCGGCGCATCCGCCGACCCGGACGAGCACCGCGGCAAGATCGTGGAGCTGGGGACGGAGTACGGCATCGTGACGCCGTTCACGAGCATCCTCGCGCTCGAGAGCGAGGCGGCATACTCGCAGCAAGGGATCCGCCGGACGACGTCCCCGCTGCGAGGAGTCCGGCTGACGTCGCTCACTCCGTCGGAGGAGACCGAGATCGTCCGCGCTCTCTCGCCCCTGGTCGCGGTCCCGGCGGTTGCGCTCGGGTGCGGGAAGGAAGTTGCCACGAGCACGAGCGAGGCGAGGAGCTCCTTCGATCAGCCCGCCGGAGGTCCGCGTGCTCAGGCTCAGGCCGCGTTCAATTCGCCGTCATCGCCGGTCGCTGCCGCGACCAGCGCGCCGGCCGCGAGCGCCGTCACCGCAGACATGCTCTCGAGCCTGGCTGCCGACGAGGCAGAGAGCGGTGGGGCGCCGGGGTTCGGCTCGCTCGGCTCGATCGGGCGCGGCGCAGGAGGTGGGGGTGGGGCGAAAGCAAAGGCGGCGCCGGCGTCACCGCCACCGCCGCCTCAGGCCGCACCGGCGCCCGCGCGCCACGCGTCTGCACCCTTGGCGATTCGCGCGTCGAGAGCGGGGAAGGTCGATGAGCCGTCGCCGGAGCAGGCCCAGCAGATGGACGAGCGACGGGCACCGTCTCGCCAGACGCGAGACTTGAAGGACAGCAACAAGGGCTCCGGTGACGCCATCAACGCGGGGAGCGCCAATGCCAAGAAGGCGGCGCTGGCGAAGACGCTCGTACCTGCGACGGAGGAGTCGCGGCCCGCGCCGCCGAAGCTCCCCCCGCCGATGGCGCAGTGCAGCGACTCGGCGCGGCGCCCGCTCGCGGAGCGCATCGTCATCTGGTACGGCCGCCTGAAGCGGGCAACATCGGCGGACGATCTCCTCGCGCGCTATGAGGGGGCGCGGACGACCTGCGAGCTGCCTGACTGGCGCGCGCAGTCGGCGCTGCTCGGCCTCATCCAGGCGAAGGTGCGTACGGAGGGAGCGGCGGAGGCGCTCCTCGCGCGCTTCACCACCGAGCGAGAGACGCAGAAGTTCATCGCGCACGCGATCCTGCGGCGAAGCGTCGAGCCACGCATCGTGGCGGTCGTGCGCCGCGTGCTCTTCGAGGACCGGGCGCGCTGGCCGGAGATCGACAATGATCTGGCCGCCATCGCCGCCCCGGAGGACCGCGTCGCGAAGCTCCGGCAGATCCTGGTGTCGTTCCCCGACGACCCCGAGGGTGAGATCCGCCTCGTGCGGGCGCTCGCGCAGGCCCAGCACAAGGACGAGGCGCTCGCGATGGGGCGACGGCTGCGCGAGCGCGGCTTCATGAGCCCCGCGCTCGCGATGAGCCTGGGCGATGTCCTCGCGTCGAGTGGATTCGAGGACGATGCGATACGCACGTACTCCGAGATCGTCGAGTTCGACCCGGGGAGCGCCGAGTCGCGGCGGCTCCTCGGAGACGTGTACCTCCGCCATGGCTGGTACCCTTCGGCCTACCGCCAGTACAAGACGCTGACCGACATCGCCGGCTCGGATCCCGTGAGCTGGCTCCGCCTCGCGGCCGCCGCCGCCGGCGCTGGGCGCGTGGACGAAGCGCTGCGCATCGACCGTCAGGTGTCGAGCGCCGAGGGGACACCGGGCCCCGCAGATCCGCGTGCATGGGCGAGGCTCCTGTCCGCGACTCGCCTGGCGCGGCTCCTCGACGAGAAGGGCGCGCCGCAAGGGCAGACGGAGAGCGTCTCGCGCAAGCTGAAGGAGCTGCAGGTCCTGAACGCGCCCGCTGCGCTGCAGATCCTGACCTGGGAGGACTTCGGCGCCGCGCTCTCGCTCGTCAGCCTCGACGGCGCGAAAGAGGCGCCGATCGGCGAAGCGACGAGCGCGCTCCCCGTGGGGCTCACCGCGGTGCTCCTGCCCACGGCGGATATGGAACGGCTCAAGTGGGTCGTGCGCTGGAGCGCGGATCCGCCGGACCGCGACGTCGCGTTCGTTCTGCACACGGTGGTCTGGGACGGGAAGGCCTTCAAGGTGACGCTCCGGCGCGAGTCGCTCGGGGCCAAGGCCAAGGAGCTCGCGCTGTAGCCGATGTTCGAGATCTGGCTCTTCGGTTACCTGCTCGGAACGCTCGGTTCGACTGCGGCCCTCCTGGCGCTGCTCGTCGCGCTGGGCGCTGTGAGCTACCTCGCCCTTACGATCGCGCCCGCGATGGTGCGTAGCGACGGGCGCGACCGGGCTCGACACGCGGGGCTCGCGATCGGGGTGGTGAGCCTCGGGCTGACGCTGAGCGGGGTGCGCGTGGGGAGCCCCGGTTCGGTCGGTGAGCTGGTGCCGACGCTCGCCGTCTGCTTCGCCCTCGCGTCCGTGGCGGGCTCCTGCACCACGCTCGCGTGGGCGCTCGGGGCTCGGGCGCTGCGAGCGGCGTCCGGAGCGCGCGAGGGTCACGCGGCCGAGCTGATCGCCGCGCAGATCGCCGAGACGCGCAGGCTCGACGAAGGAAGGCGCGCCCACGCGGACGGAGACGATCTGCGTGCCGAGGTCGCGGAGGCCGACGCCGCCGTGCTCCGGCTCCGCGGTGCCCTCGACCGCCTCGCGTTCACCCAGAAGGACGTGACGCGGAGGCTGGCTGCGCTCGACGACGACGACCGAACCAGCGAGCTCGGTCGCGAGCTGGCGACGGCGCGCGACGACGTGGCGACGAAGCTCGACCTCGGCGCCAAGATCCTCCGTGCCGCCGAGGCGGCGGCCTTCCGGCTCGCGTGCAGCGCGCCGGTGAAGCGATTGCTGCGCCAGCTCCCGCGCGACGCCGCGAGAGACCTCGGCAGCGACCTGGCTCGCGTCGAACCGGCAGCCGCGGCGCTGCGCACGTTCCTCGGCGCGACCGAGAGAGCCCGGGAGAGCCTCGCGCTGCTCGCGGCGCGACGAGACGCTGCCGACCCGAACGATGCGTGGGCGCAGGCGACGCGCGACCTCGACGCCGTGACGAAGGCGTACACCGTCGTACTGCAGCGGGTAGAGGTCGTCCGCGTGCGCCTCGTCGCGAGCGGGGAGATGGACGCGGTCGCGAGCGCCGCCGGCGAGGTGGAGGGGCGAACGCGGGCGTCCGGCATCGACGCCGCGGAGCTCTCGGACCTCGTCGGCGAGGTGAGCCGCGCGGAGCTCGCGATCCAGAACGCGACACCCGGAGACTCCGACGGGCACGCCTTGACGGACGCGCTCGCGCGCTCGACGGTGGCCCTCGATCGCGCCGACGGCGCCTCGATCGACGACCTGCTCACGGCGATGCGCGAGCTCGGGTAGCGCGCTTCCGTTGGGCGGTACATCCCAGATCCGTCGGGCGCACCGACCCCGAGCGCGAGCACGGTATGGCGCGGCTCGAACGCCGCTCTCGCGTCGCTGCCCGGCGCTGCGGTAGAACAGACGTCGCGCGCGCGGGACGCGGGAGGTCGCGGATGAAGAATCCGAAGGTCGATGAGTTTCTCAAGCGGGAGGAGAAGTGGCGCGCGGCGTTCAAGAAGCTCCGCGAGATCCTCCTCGCCAGTGGGCTGACCGAAGAGCTGAAGTGGGGCCAGCCTTGCTACGCGCTCGACGGCAAGAACGTCGCGCTCATCCACGGCTTCAAGGAGTACTGCGCGATCCTGTTCAACAAGGGCGCGTTGATGAAGGACCCCGATGGCGTCCTCATCCAGCAGACCAAGAACGTGCAGGCGGCCCGGCAGATCCGGTTCACGAGCGCCGAGGATGTGACCCGGCTCGAGAGCACCGTGAAGGCCTATGTGAACGAAGCGATCGAGATCGAGCGGGCGGGGCTGAAGGTGCAGTTCAAGAAGACCGAGGACATCGAGCTGCCCGCGGAGCTCGAGTCCAAGCTCGACGGGAATGCCAAGTTGAAGGCGGCCTTCTCCGCGCTGACACCGGGTCGCCAGCGCGCGTACATCTTCCATTTCTCCCAACCGAAGCTGTCGACGACCCGGGCCGCGCGGGTCGCGAAGCACATCCCGCGGATCCTCGAGGGTCTCGGACTGGACGACTAGCGAACCCGAGGCGCCTCCCGGGTCCGCATAGCGAGGCCCCGGGAATGGCCTTCGAGGCGCCGCTCGAGACGACGGCGGCGGCCGTCGTGCCGGGAGACGCTCTCGCTACGCCGAGAGAGGCCGTCGGTGTACCGAGAGAGGCCCTCGGTGTGCCGAGAGAGGCGCGAAAATCGACCTGGGCGTCCCGAGGCGTGACGACGGCCGCTCTCGGAATGCCGATGGCCGCTCTCGGTGTACCGATGGCCGCTCTCGGCGTGCCGACGGCCGCTCTCGGCGTGCCGACGGCTTCCCTGCAGACACCGAGAGCGGCAATCGGAACAATGACGGGGGGCGCTCGGTGTTCCGACAGACGCCCACGTCACACCGAGAGCGGCGATCGGAAAGGGGAGAGACGCCCGAGTCACGACGAGAGCGGCCATCGGCACTTCCACGGCGTCTCTCCGCACATCCACGGCGTCTCTCCGCACTTCCACGGCGTCTCTCCGCACTTCCACGGCGTCTCTCCGCACATCGAGGGCGTCTCTCCGCCGACCGAGAGGCCTCTCTCGAGACACCGAGAGCGGCCATCGTCGAAGCGAGAGACGCCCAGATCGATTCTCGCGCCTCGCTCGTCACATCGTGGGAGGCTCCGCGTAGACCGAGAGGCGCCCTCGGAAGTCTTCGCGCAGAAGTCCCAGCCATTTGCGAGGTGCGAAGCGAACGGAGCGGCTCGCTCGGCGTCGCGAGAGGCGCTCTCGGTGTTCCCACGGCGGCTCTCGGCGTCGCGAGAGGCGCTCTCGGTATTTCCACGGCGGCTCTCGGCGTCGCGAGAGCGACGCTCCACACTACGCGAGAGGCACCAGGCGCGCCGTCGGCCGCGCTGCGAAGATGACCGGCTTGAGTCGTGAGGAGACGAGCTCTACCTTGTGACGTGTGACGATTCGAGGCGGCGAGATCGTCAGCAGGCGAACGCGGTGTTCGCGCCGCTCGCTGCGCGTGTACTGCCCGAGCGCCGCCGGCTTGAAGGACTCATGAGGCTCGCCGCGATCCGTCTCTGCGCGATCGCGTCACTCGTCGCTTGCTCGACGGGCAACGACAAGGCCTCGGCACATGACGCCTCGTCGAGCGGCAGCTCCGACGCCACCGGCAGCTCCGGATCGGACGGCGGCTCCTTGCTCGCGATACCGCTCACCGGCTGCCCGCTCGACTCCTACTTCGCGCCGGTCACCATCGCAGGCCAGTCGTTCACGCTCATCCTCGACACCGGCTCCTCCGACACCGCCGTGGCGCTCTCGAGCTGCACGACGTGCGACGTGTCGCCGAAGCTCTCCGCGCCGGCGGGCAGCTGCTCGACGCAGCTCGGCACGCAACAGTCGCTCGGCTGGGAAGGAGGGGTCTGCTCGGAGACAGTCTCGGCCGGGGGCGAGATTCCGGAGGTGACGATGGACGTGGTCGGGATCAGCGACAACGTGGAGTTCTTCACGAACATCGACTGCACAGGGCAGGCGCTCGCCGGTCAGCCGCAGTACCAGGGCATCCTCGGGATGGGACCGCTCGCGTTCGACACCATCGGCCAGGCCAGCGCGGATGCCTACCTGAGCGAGCTGGTCGCCCGAGGGGTGGCCGACGCGTTCGGGCTGCTGCTCTGCTCGGTCGGTGGGCGGGTATGGTTCGGCGGCTACGACCCGCACTTCGCCACGGGCGCGCCGCAGTACACGCCGCTGAGCATGCCGCTGGGGTGGCAGATTTCGGTCTCGAGCCTCGGCCTCGGCTCCACGAACCTCGGAGCGGGGGACCCCAAGAGCATCGTCGACACCGGGACTCAGTTCTATTCGATGCCGACCGCGGCGTTCAAAGCCTTCATGGCCCAGTCGGACCCGGGCTTCACCAAGATCTTCGGGGCCAGCGACCTAGGCTCGACGTTTGGTGAGAAGACCTGCGTCGCGCCCGCCGGCGCGCCGACTCCGGCGGAGCTCGACGCGACGCTGCCCCCCATGACGATGACCCTGCCTTCGGTCGGCGGTGGTTCCTTCACGCTCAGCTTGCCGGCGACCGCCTCCTATCTGGTCCCGGCGACACCTCCCGACGCGGGCACCCTCGAGTACTGCCTGGCGATCCAGGACGCCGCGAACAACCACGGCTACTCCATCCTCGGCGGTCCGCTCTTGCGCGCGAACATCACGCTCTTCGACCTCGCCCACGCCCAGCTCGGGTTCGTGCCTCAGAGCTTCTGCCACTGACGCGTCCCGCCGACGGCACCGTCGCCCCGGTCGTCCTCCGCTCACTCTGTGCCCCCCGCAACGACGCGTGCGGCGACGACCGAGCCGATCACGTCGGCACCAGATGCCGCGATGCCGCCACGCTCGTCGGCACGAGATGCCGCGATGCCGCGACGCACGTCGGCACCAGATGCCGCGATGGCGCCACGAACGTCGGCACCACGTGCCTCGATCGCCCTCATGTCGGCACCAGCTGCCGGTGAGGTTCCCCTCGGCATGCCCATCGCGGCACGTGATGCCGCGATGCCGCCTCGAACGCCGGCACCTGGTGCCGCGTTCACGGAGCGCCGCTCCACAGTGCCGGCGACCCTCGGTGCCGTCGCGGCGAAGAATCTCGTGCGACTTCGCGTACTTCCAACCGAGGGCCCCGACAGCTCGAAATCGACCGCGGCACCAGCTGCCGACGTTCCGCGGTCAGCCGCTCCCCTCTTAATTAAAGAAGAAGAGTTAAGTCTTTCTCTTCTTTCTCTGAAGGGGGACCCCGGACGCGCCCGCGGTCACGGCACCCGACCTCGTCATTGCGGTGACCCCGGACGAGACCTTCACTCCTGCGACGCTTTCCCCTCGAACCGGAGAGCAATCCGTCGCGACCTCGAATCGATCCGTCGCGACCTCGGCTCGATCCGCGCGCTCCAGCCACGATTCCGTCGCACCCTCGCTTCGATCCGTCGCGTCGACGCGTCGACCCGCGCGTCCGGACGATCGATCCGTCGCGACCTCGCTTCGATCCGTCTCGTCGACGGAGCGTTCCTTCTCGAGGACCGAAAGGCCCGGCCGATGAGAGCCGCGATCCGTGGCCCCCTCACTCCGATCCGTCGCGACCTCGCTCCGATCCGCGCCGTGCGCCGCTCGATCCTTCGCAACCTCGCGTCGATCCGTCCGGACCACGGCGCGATCCGTCGCGCGCTCCGCACGATCCGCGTCGACCTCCGCGACGTCCTTCCGATCCTCCTTCGTGTCGGTGCGACCAACCTCTCTGTCCGTCGACACCTCGGCCTGCTCCGCGGCGTCCACACGCGGTTCCGTCGACACCAGCGTCGATTCGACGCGACGGACATCGACAACGACGTTGTCCTCACGCGCGGGGACGCGATCAAACCCAACTTCGACGCCACGGAACCGCGCGCCCGTCGAACCAAACTCTCGAAGACTCCGCTCCGAGGAGGCCGGCGACGGAGGGGCATCCGGCTCCGTCGCCTCGGTTCCTCGATGGTCTCTCTCGAAAGGAAGGTCCTCATGCCGAAAAGCATCGCTCCTCTCGCGCTCACCGAGTACCGCGCGCTCGTCGCAGGCATCCCGCTCTCCTGCGCGAGCGCGATCTTCACGGTCGCAGGTCAGACGTTCACGGCCGCGCAGGCGACGGCGTACATCGACGGCGTTCTCACCGCCGTCGCCGTTGGGCTCGGGAGCATCCGTGCGGCGGGACGACAGCAGGCGCGCTCTTCGCCCCATCCGTTTTCGCCGTTCACGCTTCACATCCCCATCCGGACGACCCATCGAGCCTTGGCACTCGCTTCGCAATGCCCCTCGACGTCGCGCGTCGCCGAATGAAGTGCCGACAGCGCCCCAACCACTCGTCGACGTCGAAAGGAAACCATCATGACCTCGAGGCGGTTCTTCGGCGGCGAGGCCAAGCCTTGGAGCGTCGTGGCGGCGTCGAGGCGCAGGAGCTTGCGCTCGACGACGCGCTGGATGTTTCCGAACCGCTGGAGCCCGTGGTTCACCTCGCTCGCGCCAGCTCTGGCTGCGTCAGCTCGCCGGCCGAGGTAGGCGGCGCGCTGGCCCTCTTGCGGCGAGAAGGGGCGTTCTCGCGCCTGGCGCTGGCGCCACCGGCCCGCCGCGGGCAATGTTGCGGCTCGTGTCGATTCGACCGAGGCTCGTTCGTCGTTTGGTAGGAGGCCAAGAATGCCCGCATCCGTCCTCTACATGTCCATGTCTCTCGACGGGTACATCGCAGGTCCGAACGACGGCCCGCGCAACCCCGGGGGCGACGACTTCAGTCGCCTTCACGAGTGGTACGGGTTCGGGCGCGACGGTCCAGGTCCGAACGCGGGCGGGACCGGTCAAGGCCTGCACTTCCTCGACGAGATCAAGGCGACCGGTGCGGTTCTGGCGGGTCGGCGTACGGTGGAGCAAGTCGATCACTGGGGTGGAAACCATCACGGTGTCCCGATCTTCGTTCCCAGTCACCGCCCACCCGACGCCTCCGTTGCGAAGCATCCGCGGGTGACCTACGTGACCGATGGGATCGCCAGCGCGATGGCACGCGCGAAAGCCGCTGCCGGCGACAGGAACGTGCTGGTGCATGGCGCGTACACGGCGCAACGGGCGCTCGAGGCAGGTGTGCTGGACGAGCTGCAGATCCACCTGATCCCGGTGCTCTTCGGGCGCGGCCTCCGGCAGTTTGATCTGCTCCCCGCAAGCATCGAGCTCGAGATCATCCGCGTGATCGATACACCCGACGCTACGCACATCCGCTACCGCGTGCGCCGATAGGAGGGCCTGACCCGAGGCTTCTTCATGCGCGGCGCCGGCTCAGCCGGTCCGCTCGAGAAACCTGGCGCACGCCGTAGATCGAAGCGCGCCGTCGCTCGCGCGCTCGTCAGAGCACGGGCCGTGACTTGTAGCGAGCACACTCTCTTGAACCACCTGCTGGCGAAGGGACCAGGTCCTCGCCGAAAGGATGCAGCGGTGCACCGGGAGCTCGAGTTCGACGGACTGCTCGCGGATGCGAGGTTGGATCCGGAGGCCGTGCTGCGCTTCGCGATCGAGACGATCACGGAAGCGGCGAGCGGCCCTGTGGTCGAGATGCCGATGGCTGCGTTCGCAGAGGCGCTGGGGTCGGAGAGACTCACGCGAGAGCGGTGGTTCTAGTCTACTCAGCGCAAAGGCTTGCGCACACGGAGCAGCCGCGCACGGTGGGTAGCCCTGGCGACGGCGCTCGAACGCGTCTGCGGCACGCGAACACGGCGCGCGGTGGAGCAGCGTGGTAGCTCGTCGGGCCAGACATTTGTCTGACCCAAGACTGACCCATGGAAAGCAAAAAGGGAAGCCGGCTTCCGCCGGATTCCCTTGTACTTTCCTTCAGTTGCGCGGGCTCGCAACTCGACTTTCCTGCCCAGCAAATTCAAGGCGTTGCGGAGGTCTGGGTGCCGTTCAAGGAGTCGATCGCCATCGGATGGTAGGTCATGCGTCGCCGTCGGCGAGCGCGGCTTCGAGCCAGTTGGGGGTCCCTCCCTGTCGCGCGAGCCGAGCGCGGCGAGAGATCGCGACCAGTCGGGGCGGCGCCCATCGCACGGTCGAGTCGTAGATGCGAACGCGCTCGAAGGTCGCCACTGCCTTTCGCAGGTTCGCGACGCTCGCTTGATGGATCGCGCGGATCTCCCGCTCGGACGCGGCGTGGCCGCCCGCCTGCGCGCGCTGAAGCACGCGCGCGACGTTCTCCGCGATCGCGTCCGTGGCGACGAAGTGCATCTCGGTCGCGAAGCCGTTCTTGCGCGCGAGCTCCGCCTGGTCGATCGCTGCCGTCGTTCGAAGCGTCGTCTCGACCGCGAACGACTCCCGCCGCTCGATGTGATCAATGACGAAGCGCTCGCACTCTTTCGCGACGGCGCGGCGGACGTCGCGTGGGATGGCGCGGTAGCTGCCGAGGATCTGCGCACAGCGGTCGTCGATGTTGAACGCGTCGACGCCGAACGCGGTGACCGGGAAGTACCTCGTCTTGCCGCTGCCCGGAGGGCCGGCGACCACGATCATGCGCGGACGGGGCATTGCCGGTCAGCCGGTTTCGAGCGTCGTGTCCGACTCGGGGAGCATGTCGCGGGGCAGCTCGCGCGAGACGAGATCGCCGTTCGCGTCGATGATGCCGAGACGCTCGAGGCGGACGCGCTCCGCGACGATCCTTGCCGTGGCGAGCGCCATCACGCGGCGATCCCACTCGACCTCGTCCTCGGGGCGGTCGAGGTCGAGGTCGTCGAACGGCGCGCTCGGGATCGGCGACGGGTCGTTCGCGTGCGCCTGCATGGTGGAAGCTTGCCCGATCCGGAGCGGATTGGCGAGCGGAGCGCGCTGACCGCCCCGGACACGCCGGTCTAGCGCCTCCGCGAGCCTGCTGAAGTTGACGTACAACTATACGTTGTACATTTCTTGCGGCGGAGTGAACACGACCCTTCGCGGACCACCAGGAGACGAGGCAGAGGCCGCACCCATGAGGAAACGAAGCGCGCGCGGCACCATGAGCCGGGAGACGGTGGTGGACGCCGCGCTCGCAATCGCCGATCGCGCTGGTTTCGACGCGGTGACGATGCGAGCGATCGCCGCCGAGGTCGGCGCGACGCCGATGGCTCTCTACGCCTACTTCTCGGACAAGAACGCGCTCTACGGCGGTATGCGCGAGAGGATTTTCTCCGCGCATGTCGGCGTCGGCTCGGCGAAGATCTCCCGGGACACGTGGCAGTCGATGCTCGAGGGGATGGCGCGAGGACTCTATCAAGTCATCCACGAACACCCTAACTGGACGCCGGTGTTCGCGTACCACAGAGGCCCGGCCACCTCCGGGCTTGGCTTCCTGGACGAGAGCGTGAGGCTGATGCTGAAGGATGGGTTTGCGCAGGAGGACACGTTCCCCGCGTACTGGTCCGCGATGAGCTTCGCCGTTGGAAGCGCGATGTGCGAACGCATCATGATGGGCGCGGACGGTGGGTCTTCGAGACTCCTCGCCAGTCTGAGAGAGCTCCAGATACGTGCGCCGGGACAGTACGTGAGCCTGGCCGCGGTGGCGGCGAAGGTCGACCGCTTCAACTGGGACGACGGCTTCGAGCGCGGAATTCGTTCGCTGCTCACGGGCATCGGGGCCCATGCGCAGCCGGGGGAAGGGCAGCCCAAGCGTCGACGGCGCGCGCCCGGCGCGCCCGCGGGGAGCCGCACGTCCGGTCGGTAAGCGGTGCCCTCCTCACCGCGTCTCTGCTGGGAACTCGGAGAGCGAACGTGGGCCGCCCCGCTCGGCACGATCGACACACGGTCGCCCCATTCGGCCTTCGCAAAGCGCCACACTGTGGGCTTTTTGCACTCGCGGAATATCTACAAAGCGGCGCTTCTGTAGATCCGGCGATTCGCTTTCCTCGGGTAAAGCCAGTTTCGTACCGCGCCACGTCACGCGGGCGGTGGCCGTGCTGGATTGCGGGCCCGGTCTTGCAGCCTGGCGACGCTGGCACCGACGACCGCGGTCCGACCGACCGCTCCGGAAGGTATGAGCACCGCTGGTTTACGTAGGAGGGCACTCCGATGAGCAAACCGCGTCCCGAAGCCCCCTCACCGATCTCGACCCATCCGCGGCCCCGGTGGGCGCGAAGTTCATGGATCGGGCCTCCCCCGATGAGATCCGTGTCCGAGATTGGAGATGAGCGATGAGCAACCTTGCTAATCCGTTCGTGGCCCTTATCACGGGCGCAGGGCGCGGAATCGGGAAGGAGACGGCGCTGCGCTTGGCGCGCGAGCCCGGCTGCCAGCTCGTGCTCGTCGACCGAGACGAAGGGCCGTTGCTGGAGCTGGTCCGCCGGTTGTCGGTGCCGTCGAGCTCGATCGCGGTGGACCTCACGGACGCGAACGCGCCGAAGCGCATCCGCGACCACGTCATCGCGAAGCACAAGAGGTTGCACGTCTTGGTGAACAATGCGGGCGCCCGCTGGACGGCGCCCTTCTCCGAGGGGGGCTGGGAGAACGTGCGACGCACGATGGCGATCAACTTCGACGCGGCGGTCAGGCTGACGGAGGCGCTGTTGCCGATCCTGCGCGAGTCCTCGCCCAGCTCGATTGTCAACGTCTCGAGCCTCGGCGGCCGTGTCGCCCGTCCTGGAACGGGGGGCTACGCGTCGAGCAAGGCGGCGATCGCAGCCTGGTCGGATACTCTTTCCTTGGAGGAGGCCACGAGCGGCGTGCACGTCGGCGTCGTGCTGCCAGGCTTCGTGGTCACGGAGGGCTTTCCCCAGACCGAGCTCCTGGCTCGCCGTTTGACCCGGTGGACCGTGGCAACTCCGGCCGAGGCCGCGGATGCCATCTTCGAGGTCGCGACCACAGACAAGTCTGAGCGCTACGTCCCGCGTGCCTATGCGCTCGCCGCGGCAGCCCGGGTCTTGTTCCCCGGCGTGGTAAGACGCCTGCTGAGCTCGAAGGGCGCTGCGATTGCGACCCCCAAATCGGGGGGCGACGCTCCGAAGGCGGCGAACGGGGCAGAACGGATCGTCGACGCGTCGGACGGTGCGGACATCGTCGACACACTCGACGGCCTGAGACCCGTATCTGTTGCGTCACCCGCTGCGAGCGCCGCGCACTGACGCCCGGTGCCGGACGGGAACCATCAAGAGAGGCCTCCGAAGGAGGACTAGCAATGAAGAAACATGCGTTCGTAACTGGCGCGGGCGGATTCCTGGGTCGAAACCTCGTCGAGGAACTCGCGCGGCGAGGCTGGGAAATGACTGCGCTCTGTCTTCCCGCGGAGAAAGCCGAGTCATTGCAGCGGCCCGAGGTCCAGATCGTCACCGGCAACCTTACCGACGTCGTGTCGCTGGTGGCGGCGATGCCGACGGCCCCCGACGCCGTATTTCATCTCGCGGCAAACACGAGCTCTTGGTCCGCGCACGACGCGGAGCAGTACCAGGACAACGTCGTCGGGACTGGGCACATGCTCGATGTCGCCGTTCAGAAGGGAGCAAAGCGCTTCGTCTACACGTCGTCGATCAGCTCGTACGGTTACCAGCCCGGTTACCGGCTCGACGAGGGCACGCCGTCGAACGCCTTGACGTGCGGTCACTACAACTACGGCAAGACCAAGTACCTCGCGGAGGAGCTCGTCAAGAAGGCTGTCAAGCGCGGTCTTCCCACCGTGATCCTGAACCCGGCCAACATCCTCGGACCCTATGACGTCAACAATTGGACTAGGCAGCTCATCAGGCCCGTCTTCGAGGGGAAGATGCGCATCGTCCCTCCGGGAAAGGCGATGTGGTGCAACGTGAAGGATATCGTCGACGCGCACATCGCGGCCGTCGATCGCGGGGCGGTTGGTGAGAACTACCTGCTGGGTGGCGACGAGGCTTCGTTCAAGGAGGTCATCAACGAGATCGAGCGCCAGATGCACAAGCCCTTGTCGACGCGAGTCACGCCCAAGGGCGTGCTCTGGCTCGCGATGATGGCGGGCGCTCTGAAGTCGAAGGTGGACGGCAAGGAGCCGACGCTCACGATCGAGCGGTACAAGCGCGCGGTCGCCCACATCTCGTGCAACTCCAACAAGGCCGCTCGCGATCTCGGCTTCAAGGTGACACCGCTGCGAGCCACGCTCGAGGCGACCATCAAGTGGCTCACCGACGAGCACTTGCTGGGGCAGACCAAACCCACGGGCGAGGGGCCGCGGAGAGGCCCGGGAGCGATGCCAGTCGCCGAGCCCCTACGAGGTTCCACATGACCGCGCACGCGCTGACCGATGCGACGCTCGGCATCGAGTACGTCGAAGTCAACGACGAGCCCAATCACGTCGAGCGGTTCAAGAACGACTGGGTGCGCGTCTACATGGCGACGATCGCCCCCGGCACGAAGACGCTCTACCACCGTCACTCCCAGAACACGCTCTACATCGCCATCCATGGCGGCATCCACCACAACGACTTGCCCGGAAAGCAGAAGCAGCGGTCCATCGGGCTGCCATTGTCTTTGGGGCTCGCGACCAAGGCGGAGTGGCTGCTGAGGCGGCTCGTGTTCGGCACGGTGGATCTGCCGACATCGACGATGGTCATGCAGTACCACCGCGAGTTTCCGATCATCCATCGGATCTGCGCGTCCTCCAAGAACGGCCAGCCGATGGACTTGCTGGGCATCGAGGTGTTCCGCCACCCGACCCTTCGCAACGACGCGGTCCTCGACGCATCGGGGTATTCGCTGGAATACACGGATGCCGAGCTCACGGTCTACCGTGTTCGCCTCAGCGCAGGGCGCTCTACAGGACATCTCCATATCCCGGGGCCAAGCGTGCTGGTGATGACCACCGGCAGCGGTCGCCTGAGCACGGGGGACGACTTCACCTCGAGCGTCGCACTGGGCGCAGGCGGCGTTCGATGGCTCGGCGAGACCGCGAACCTCGACCTAGCCAACGTCGGCAACAACGGGCTCGACGCGCTGCTCGTGACCATCAAGTAGGTCAGCACGGTTTCGAGCCTCGCACACGAAGTCGCCCCTCTACGAGACCGTCCAACCAAAGGCACCGAATGATCCCTCGATCTAGCGTCGACCAAGTGAACCCAAAGCCATCCCCGACCTCTGGTCCCGGAAAGACGATCGGCGACGCATCCCGGAGCACTGGGGCGGCTCTGGAAAAGCCGCACGCTGCACCGTTGGTGATGTTTGGCCACTCGCCGGGCATGCCGGGGATCTTCAAGTCGAACTTCGATTACCAACTCGCAAGGGCGATGCCCGCTGGTGCCTACGGAGAGGGTGGAGCGGTCGGTGAGGCGCTGTCCACCGCCAGTCGAATCATCGATGGCGATCTCGAAAGCTGGGTCGTCGCGTGGACAGAGACCGCGGAGAGGGTCGAGAAGACTGCACACGATTGTCTGAACGGCGGCCACGTCATCAGTGCACGTGACGCGTTCCTGCGAGCGGCGATCTACTGGAAGACAGGTTTCTTCTACCTCGAGACGAAGGATCCGAGACAGCTCGCGATGTACAGGCGCCATCGCTCGTGCTTCCTGGAGGCGGCAAAGCTGTTCGACCCGCCGATCGAGCCAATCAGCATTCCCTACGAGAACGGGAAGACCTTGCCCGGGTATTTCATGCGCGCTGCCGCAGGCGGCGGCCGGCGTCCGACCGTGATGATCCTCGGTAACCGCTGCATGACGACGCGGTCTTCCGTGACGCCTCCGAGGACCGCAAGCTTGCGCGCGTGAAGTCAACGACAAGGCAGCAGTGGGTGGAGCGTGTTCGGGCGTGGCGAGCGAGCGGGCAGGAT
>Ga0302279_10000281_pt1 | contig 74322 bp, 69 predicted proteins | sample III_Bog_N3_3_FD_194541 | JGI IMG/M metagenome (GOLD analysis project Ga0302279, IMG submission 194541) | Peat permafrost microbial communities from Stordalen Mire near Abisko, Sweden - III_Bog_N3_3 | ecosystem: Environmental > Terrestrial > Soil > Wetlands > Peat | place: Sweden: Abisko... | reverse complement strand
AGTCCGCTCACCTCCACCATGACGGGGTTACTAGAACCCCCGCTCCCAAAAAGGGCGGCCTCTAGCCGGTCCGTCTTGTTCAGGCGAATTCCTGGGTCGAATGGTCCCCAGCCCGGAAAGGCCTTCAGGCAAGCCTCAGAGGCCCCTGCTGCTACGAATTCGTCGAAGGGCTCGTGGAGTACTGCACCTGCGATCTCGTCGTCTCTGACGTAGAGCTTGTGGAAAAGTGCTCGATTGAGCAGTTGTCGCTGGGAATCATCTGCTCGGCTGTAGAGGTCTGCGCCAGTCTCCAACAGGCTCAAGCCTTCCTCGATTAGTTCTGCGCCCTCGACGAGCCCAAGTTCGATGCCCTTCAACTCGACTACGAGTGCCGCTTGCTGTTCGGCAATCTCACCGAGGCGACTCCTGACCTTGGCGTTCGGCAGACCTCCGTCAGCCGCCAAGTCGATCAGGTTGTCTTCCTTCTTGGCGAGTTGGGCGAGTTGGCGCTCGATCTGCTTTCTGCGCAGATGCTGTGACTGCTCCTCGTCGCGAATGACCTCGGCAACCTTCTCGCGCACCAAGGCTATGAATTCAGGGGGCAACTTGAGTCGGCTGTAAACATCGAGAACGGCAACCTCAAGTTCATCGACCCAGATGTGACGTGACGTGCAGACGTGCTCTTGCTTACCTCGGCAGAAGAAGTAGGCATACGTGCCACCGTTGCCTTTCGACTGCTGTCGGATCAGCCGGTACTCGTGTCCGCGCTGATGGCAGGCATCGCACCACAACATCCCCTTGAGGTAGTGATCGTGAACCCGCTTCCTGACGTTGGCTGGTCCCCGACCAGCCATGATCGCCTGAACCTCCTCGAAGAGCTGCGGTTCGACGATGGGTTCATGTCGCCCCTCGAACTCTTCGCCCCTGTAGGTGACGACGCCGAGGTAGTAGCGATTGGTGAGCATCGTCTGCAGGTGGGTCGTCGACAATGGCTTGGCGGGATAGCGGCTCGGACGAGTTCGTAGGCCCCGCTGATCGAGTTCTTCGGCAAGCGCCTCGATCGTGAACTTGTCGGTTGCGTAGAGCTCGAATGCTTGGCGGACGAGCGGTGCGCGATCCGGATCGACTTCGACGGTGCGGATTTCTCGACCCTCGTACATCTCGCGCACGTTCTGGTAGCCGATCGGCGCACGACCCAAGGTCCCACCTCGTCGTGCCTTTTCGCCCATCTTGTAAGAGATGTCGGCGCCGTCTCCGCGAGAACGGAACTCATTCATGGCGGCCAGGATGCCGTGCATGAGCTGGCCCTCAGGTGACTCATCGATGTGCTCCGTAGCCGAGATGAGACTGACGTCGTACTGACGCAGCGTCATCAGAACGATGGCGTCATCGACCCGGTTCCGATTCATTCGGGAGAGCTTGTACACGAGGACGTAGTCAACGTCCTTCTCGGTCCGGATCCGCTCGAGCATCTGCTGAAAGGCTTCACGCTTATCCATCGACGTAGCCGACCTGCCAGGCTCGACGTACTCTCCGACGATTTCGATTCCCATGGCATCGGCCTTGCGCTCGCACGACCGACGCTGAGCTGGGATCGACAGGCCCTCCGGGTCGTAGTCGGTATTTACCTGGGACTGCGAGCTGACCCGCAGGTACAGCACAGCCTTCTTTGCCGGCGGCGTACTACGTCGTCTCCGAGGCGCTCACCAACGTGGCGAAGCATGCCGACGCGTCCATGGTCACGGTGACGTTGTCCGTCGATGGCTCATGGCTGCGGCTCACCATCGTGGACGACGGCATCGGGGCTGCCGACCCCGGGGCCGGCTCGGGGCTGGTGGGACTGTCCGACCGCATCGAGGTGCTCGGCGGCACGCTCGAGGTGACCAGTCCCGCCGGCCGGGGCACGACCCTGGAGGTGGCGATCCCGGTGGATCCCCGGACGACAGTGGATCCGTCGATCTGAACGACCCGGCCGAACGACCCGGGCGCAACCGGACCTAGGTGAGCTGCCCGCGTCGGAAGCAGTCCGGATGGTGGTCGTTGACGAGACCTGCCGCCTGCATGAGGGCGTAGCTGGTGGTGGGACCGACGAACCGGAACCCGAGCGTCTTCAACTCCTTGCTCATTGCCGCGGCCTCCGGGGTCGACGCCGGCAGTGTGTCGTCGCCCGACCAGTCGCGGACCTGGGGGGCTCCACCGACGAACGACCACAGGACCTCGTCGAGTGTCCGGCCCTGTTGGTGGAGTTCGAGCAGGGCACGGGCGTTCGTGACCACCGACTCGATCTTGCCGCGGTGGCGGATGATGCCCGGGTCGTCGACGAGTCGATCGACGTCCGCCTCGGTGAAGCGGGCCACGGCCTCGGGGTCGAACCCGGCGAAGGCCGCCCGGTACCCGGCCCGACGACGCAGGACGATCAACCAGCTGAGTCCGGACTGTGCGCCTTCGAGGGTCAGCAGTTCGAACAGCCGGTCGTCATCGTGCTCGGGTACACCCCACTCCTCGTCGTGGTAGGCACGCATCTCGTCGTGCTCCGCCCACTGGCAACGCGTCACCATGCCCGTCCCACCTCCGTCTCGGGATCCTGGAGGCCGATCCGTGCCGAGGAGGGTGGGTGTCGCACCGGCGGACGGATCGCTCCGGCGCCGACCGTAGTGCGCGTACCCGGCCATCGGCACCGGGGGAGAGGTGTCGGCCGACCGGTCGACCGAACGCTCCGGTGACGGCCGGGCCGTCGCCCACTACCCGACGGAGTCCGGGGCCGACGGGCCGTCGGGCCCGGCGTCGCCCCCGGTGGCCACGATCTCGAGTCGTTCGAGATAGTGGTCCCATCCGCCCATGTGGTCCGACACGGCGTCCTCGGGCAGGCCGCTGTGGGTCAGTCGCACCGTCGTGCCGAGATCGTCGGGCACGAGACGGATCTCCACCTGGGTGGACCCGGCCGGGATCGGGTGGTCGGGCTCGTCCCACCCGAAACTGAACACCACCCGTTCGTTGGGCACCACCTCGACGAACTCGCCGGCCGAGTGGTGGGTCCCACCCAGTACCGCCCGGTAGGTGCCGCCGGGCCGGGGGTCGAGGACGACGTCGTTGCCGCCCCACAGGGCGTACTTGGCCGGATCGACCAGGTATTCGAAGATCTCCTCGGGGCGGGCCTTGATGTGGACCTCGCGGACGAGTTCAGCCATGGGTTCCTCCTGTGTCGTGTCGGTTCGCCTCGACGACGTCGCGCAGACGCTCGAGGCCGCTGGTCCAGTACTCGTCCAGGAACGAGCGCAATCGGGCCATCTCGTCGTGGTTCGAGCGGTACAGGCGGCGGGTGCCGTCCCGGCGCTCGACGACGAGATTCGCCTGCTTCAGGACGGCCAGGTGCTGGGACACGGCCGACCGGGTCACGTCGCCGAAGCGGGTGGCGATCTCGGTCGCCGCCAGTTCCTCGGACCAGACGATCCGCAGGATCTCGCGTCGCCGTGGCTCCGCCACCGCCTTCAGGGCCGCATCCATGGGAAATATGTAAGCATAGACTTGCGTAAGTCACAACTAACGTTATGGATTCCCCGCCGGTGGCGCCGGACTAGGAGGTGGAGCGGGTCCAGCGGCCCGGGTCGGCGACACGGGGCCCACCGTTCGTCACCCGCGCCCCGGAAGTGGCAAGATCCATGCCGGTGGCGGGGGATGCCACCGAGTGCCGGGCTACTCGAGGGGGATTCGCGTGCGCACCTTGTTCCACCGACCGTTGCTGAGGCTGGCCGCAGCCGGGCTCGCCGCCGCCGGGCTGGGGATCGCCCCGGCACTGGTGGCTTCGGCCCCGACGGCGGGCGCCACCGTCCTGCACACCCTGCAGTTCGGCGGTTCCGTCGACGAGGCGTGGCTGACCGGCGCCGGTCCCGGTGACTCGGTGACACTCCTGCAGAACGGCACACCGGTGGTCAACGCGGACAATCCGGGTACCGCCGACTCGCTCGGATCGTTGATCATCCGGAACCTGACCGCCGGGTCGGGTTACGCATGGGACGACACCACGACCGACCAGACCACGGACACGTTCGCGGTGCTGGCCCCCGGGGCCAATCCGTCCACGTCCTCGTCGCTCTACACCGACCAGCCACTCCACCAGGGGCTCAACTACATCACGATGCGGGACGGCATCCAGCTGGCGGCCACCGTCCGCTATCCCTACGGCGGCACCTGCAGTGCCACCGCACCGTGCCCCACGGTGATCGAATACTCGGGTTACAACACGGCCGGCCCCACCGACCCCATCCCGTACCTGCTGGCCCAGGCCACCGGCACGACGTGCACCACCGACTGCGGTGACCCCAATCTGCTGCCGGACAGCGCCACCGACGTCGGGTCGGTGCTGGCCCGTGTCGCCGGCTTCGCCACCGTCAGCCTGCAGATGCGGGGGACGGGCTGCTCGGGCGGCGCCTACGACCTCTTCGGTTATCCCTCCGACTACGACGCCTACGACGCCGTCGAGGTGGTGGCCCACCAGAACTGGGTCGCCAACCACAAGGTCGGCATGGTCGGCATCAGCTACTCGGGCCTGTCCGAGCTGCCGTCGGCCGGCACCGACCCGCCCGACCTGGCGGCCATCGCCCCGATGAGTCCCACCGACGACCTGTTCTCGACGGGGTACCCCGGCGGGATGTTCAACGACGGCTTCGCCGCCGGCTGGATCGGCGACCGGATCGACGACGCCAAGGCCGCCGCCCAGCTCGTCGGTGGCACGTTGGCGCCGTTGTCGTCCACCCCGGTGGCCGACGTCGGTCAGAGCTGGGTGTACTACGAGATCGACGCCGAGCTGGCGGCATCGGGTGGGTCCTCGTCGACCTGTCTGGCCAACCAGGCGCTGCACGGGCAGTCGGAGAGCCTGTCGACGCTCGTCGGCGCGCAGCTGGTCGCCCCCGGCACCGGACCCGGCCGCGACCCGTCGCTGTTCGACCGGCGCTCGATGAGTGAGTGGGCGACGCACATCACCGTGCCGGTGTTCGTGTCCGGTGCCGCCCAGGACGAGCAGACCGGTCCGCAGTGGCCCGCCCTCCTCGACGCCCTCCCGAAGAAGACTCCGGTGTTCGCCAACCTCGTCAACGGCAACCACATCGATTCGACCGATCCGCAGATCATCAGCCGCTGGCTCGAGTTCCTCGACATCTACGTGGCGGACAAGGTGCCGACCACCCCGAGCCTCATCGGCGGGATCATCCTCGACGAGTTCACGAGCTTCGCCTCGGGGATCTCCGCACAGGCCCCGTTGCCCGCCATCCGGTTCACGTCGGTCAAGAGCGTGACGACGGCACGCAAGGACTTCGCCCACCAGACCCCGCGGGTCCGTGTCCTGTTCGACAGTGGCGCCGGCGCCGCCGGTGCGGGCGTTCCGCAGTCGACCTACTCGGCCGACTTCACCCAGTGGCCGCCGTTGGGCAAGGCCACGGCCTTCTGGCTCGGCACCGGTGGCTCGTTGGTCTCCGGCGGCCGGGCATCGAAGTCGGCCTCCAGTGCCAGCCTGCAGCTGGACCCGGGGGCGCGGCCCGCCACGAGCCTGCCGGCGAGCGGGAACCCGTGGCTCGCCGATCCCGGTTGGGACTGGACTCCGGTGCCCGCCGCCGACGGGCTCGGATTCCAGACCACCCCGTTCACCACCGACACCACCATCGTGGGTCCGGCCACACTGGACCTGTGGGTCTCGTCGGCCTCACCGATCGTCGACCTGCAGGCCACCGTCACCGAGGTGGAGCCCGGGGCCACCCAGGAGGAGTACGTGACGTCGGGCTTCCTGCGTTCCTCCAACCAGGTGGACCTGTCGACGTCGACCAAGCTGTTCACTGCGCCCAGCTACCTGGCCACCGACGCCGAGAACCTGTCGGCCACGAAGTACTCCCTGGTCAAAGTGCCGATCGACCCGATCGCCCACACCTTCCGGGCCGGCACCGAACTCCGGATCGTGCTGTCGGCGCCCGGTGGCGACCGGCCGTCGTGGGAGTTCGCCACGCTGGACGACGGGAGTCAGACGGCGACCGTCGGACTCGGTGGTGTGGCGGCATCGTCGCTCGAGGTCAACGTGGTGAAGGGCGTGAGCGCCACGTCGACGTTGCCGACGTGCGGCACACTGCGCGGCGAGCCCTGTCGGACCTATCAGGCCGAGAACAACCAGTCCTGACCCGGCGGGACCGGGGACGTCGGGCCGCTCCGCCTCGGATCAGCGGAGCCCACCGAGGCGAGCCAGCGCGGCGTCGGCCTCGTCCATCAGACGCCACACCAACTCACCGGCGGGCACGAGTTCGTCGATGGCGCCCACGCCCTGCCCGCTCGGGTAGCACTCCCGTGACGGGTCGACGTTCGGGTCGTCGGGACCCGTGGGCAGGTGGAGCACCCCCTCGTGGATGGAGGTCAGCATCTGCTCCGGGAAGGGGACCAGTTCGTCGGGGTGCTGATCGAAGTAGGCGGTGCGCTCGTTGGCGATGACCCGCATCGGCTTGCCGCTGTAGGAGCGGCTGACCGTGGTCTGGCTCTCGTCGGCCGCCAGGAGCGCGTCGTGATAGCCGATCGACACACGGGCCTCGGGCGTGGCGATGAACCGCGTCCCCAGCCAGACCCCGTCGGCGCCGAGGGCCAGCGCCGCGGCGATGCCCCGGCCGTCCACGATCCCACCGGCGGCCACGACCGGCACCCGGTCGCCCACGGCGTCGACGATCTGGGGCACGAGCGGAAGGGTGGCCACCTTGCCGGTGTGACCACCGGCCTCGGTGCCCTGGGCCACCACCAGGTCGCACCCGGCCTCGACGGCCAGCACGGCATGGTGGACGCGGCCGCACATGTTGACCACGAGCACGTCGGCGTCGTGGCACATCGCGATGACCTCGCGGGGGACACCCAGGGCGCCGACGAAGATGCGCGCCCCGGCGTCGATGATCCGCTGCACCTGGGCGGCCATGTCTCCCGGCATGGCCGTCAGCAGGTCGACGCCCCACGGTCGGTCGGTCGCCGCGCGCAGCGCGGCCATCTCGGCGTCCATGGTGACCGGGTCCATGGTGGCCGCCCCGAGGGTGCCGATGCCGCCGGCCTCCGAGACGGCGGCGGCCAACTGGTGGTAGCTCACGCCGCCCATGCCGGCCAGCATCACGGGGTGCTCGATCCCCAGGAGCTCGGTCAGTCGCGTCTGCATCGTCGCCGTCCCTTTCCGGTACGGGGCGGAGGTGGCACCGCGTCGGGCGCCCGGTTCCCCCCAGCGGTCGTGGACATCCTAAGCAGACCCGGGCGCGCCAGGTGGACCCGGTGTGCGGTGGGATCAGATGTCGTCGGGGCTCGCCGGCACGTCGACGGCGTGCAGCCGGAGGGCGTCCAGCGGGACGATCTCGAGCGCCCGCTCGTGGGTGGAGGCCAGCACCACGAAGGCGGCGGCACCGGCGCGATGGGCCCGCAGCCAGTTGCCCGCGGTGACGCACCAGCGGTCACCCGGCACGAGGCCCGGGAACCGGTGGTCGGGCATCGGCGTCGTGAGGTCGTTCCCGATCGACCGCTGGTGTTCGAGGAACTCGGCCGTCACCACGGCACAGATGGTGTGACTCCCCAGATCCTCCGGTCCGGTCGAGCAGCAGCCGTCGCGGTAGAACCCGGTCATCGGATCGGTGCCACACGGCTCGAGCTCGCCGCCGAGGACGTTGCGGTCGGCCATCATCCGGGCCCGCGACGGGGGGTCGAGGAACCGATCCTCTGCCCGTCCGAATGTCCGTCCGAATGCCCGCTCAATTGCCCGCTCAATTGAAGGACTCCATCTCGACCACGTCCTCGGGTCCGGTGGCCTCGTCGAGGGTGACCCTCCATCCGTCGACCTGGACGATCCGCTCGAGTGCGTCGAGGTGGCCGGGCGGGGCGCCCCGCCACTTGGCGACCGCCTTGGCCTTGGCATCGGCTCGGTCGACGGCGACTACGAGCACCACCTCGTGGCCTTCTCCCATCCGCCCGTCGTCGAGCGGTCCACCCAGGTACGCGGCATAGAGGTCCATGCCTGCCGACTGTACCGCCGGTGGCACGGCGCGGAGCCGGTCAGCGCAGGGCGTTCTTCACGAAGTCGTCGGTACCGTGTCCGACCTCCAGCGGGGTGCCGCCGTGCCAACTGCCCCGCAGGTGGCGCCGGACGGCCGCGTCGCCTTCAGCGGTCGCCCGGGCCGCGCTGTGCCACAGATCGGCATGGTGGAACAACACGTCGCCGCGCTCCTGGTAGACCGCCAGCTCGCCGGGGACCCGTTCGAATCCTGGGGGTATCCCCTCGGTCCCGCCGAGGTGGCTCCCCGGCAGGACCCGCAGGAACCCGTTGGCTGGAGAGGTCGGATCGAAGTGGACGGTGAAGGCCACGCCCGGCCAGATGGCGAGGTGGGGTCCGGACTGGTGGTCGGTGTGCCAACCGATACGCGAGTACCCCGAATGCGGCCCGGGTCGGGCGTCCTGGTAGACGACGCCGAACTGCTCGTAGTCCAGCAGCCAGGTGTCGGGGCCGAGCAGCCGCCGGGCCGCTTCGACCAGGGGCGGCAGGTGGACGAGCAGATCGGCACGCGGGGCGGCACGGGTGGCGAAACACACGTAGTGGGCGAAGCGCCGTCCATCGATCATGGCCTCGGGGTCGTCCAGGATGGCGGTTGCGTGCCGGGGGTCCAGGACGCCGTCGAGCAGGTGCTCCTGGGCCCGTTCGAGTTCGGCCTGGGCCGCCGCGAGCTCGTCGTCGTCGACGGCACCGCGCAGTGTGGCGTAGCCGTGGACGCCGAAGAACATCGCGAAATCGTCGAGATCTCCGGGTCCGAAGACGCCGTGTGCGGCATCGGCCAGGGGCGGCATGCCCCGACTGTAGGCCGACGGTCCGGGCCGCCCGACCTGCGGACGACCGGCGGCGCTCGTCCGCCCGAACGACCCCGCCACGCAGCGTCAGGCCTGATTGCATTGCGGAGCGGGTTCACCTAGGTTGCGGAGGTTGCCGGCCCGACCCCGGGGGACGTTCAGGGGACGGAGCGGGTGAGACGCATATCGGTTTGGGAGGGGTGGTCCGATGGATCGCACCGACATGACACGTCAGGAGAGACGTCGATGAGAGCATCACGAGCACTGTCCACCCGCTTGGCCACGGTAGGAGCAGCGGTGGCGCTCGCCGCATCCGGTCTCGCCGGGGTTGCGGCCGTGGTCGCCCCGAGCGGCATCGCCGGAGCGGACACCCCGATCGGCACCACGTCCTGCGCCCTGTCTGCGCCCGCCGGCACGACGCCCATCACGGCATCGGTGTCCGCCGCGATCTCGCCGAGCCCGATCCCCGCCGGCAACAACTTCTCGGTGACCGGTCTGGCGCTGCACACGACCATCGTGGCGAACTCGACCACCACACTGGCGGCCGGTCAGACCCTGGCGGTCAGCTACACCACCAATCTGCTCGCCACCGGGGCGACGCCGGCGAATCAGACCGTCCGGTTCACCGGCAGCGTCACCCTGCCCAAGCCGTTCCCCATCGGCGCCAAGCAGCCGTTCTCGCTCAGTGGGTCCACGGGCGCCTATACGTCGGCCGCCTCGGGAGCATCCAAGGCCACCGTGTCGCTCAACCCCGGCGGCAGCTTGTCGGTGACGCTCGGAACCCAGCCCTTCTCGGGCCCGTGCACCGGGCCGCCGCCCGTACTGATCGCCAGTGCGGCGATCACCCCGGCGGCCGGGTTCATCACCAACGTGATCCCCAATGCCGGCCCCGTCGCCGGTGGTACCACGGTCAAGCTCGTGGGCAGCCACCTCGGCGGAGCGACCGCGGTCGACTTCGGTAGCCAGCCCGCCACCAGCTTCCACGTCCTCAGTGCGAGCCTGATCGAAGCGGTGGCCCCGGCGACGAACCTGGAAGGCAACACCCAGGGCGTCTCGAACATCACCGTCACCACGGCCGCCGGCCCCTCGAAGGTACAGCCGCTCGACCGGTACACCTATGTCGACACCACCCTCGGCGCCATCGTCGACAGTGTGACCCCCTCGATCGGGACATCGGCCGGTGGTACCCCGGTGGTCATCACGGGCGCGGGCTTCGCCGGCGGGCCCGGGCAGCCCAACTGCGACCAGACCGACGCGATCACGTCCCTGAGCTTCGGGTCCGTCGTGCAGCCCGACTTCACGGTGCAGAGCGACAGCGTCATCACGACGACGGCCCCCCCGGGTTCAGGGCTCGTCAACGTCAGTATCGTCGGTTGTGACGAATCGACCCCGTCGCCGGTCGGTCCGCAGAGCCAGTACAACTACAACCCCGGCTACGTACTCGCCGGCAGTGACGGGGGCATCTTCTCCTACGGCAAGGTGCCGGGTCACGCCGGCTTCTTCGGTTCGGCCGGGAACCTGGTGCTCAACCGTCCGGTCGTCGGCGTGGCCCGTACTCCCAACGGCAACGGCTACTGGCTGGCCGCCTCCGACGGCGGGGTGTTCAACTACGGCGGTGCCGGGTTCTTCGGTTCGGCCGGCAACCTCACCCTCAACTCGCCGGTGGTGGGCATCGCCTCGACGCCGGACGGAGCCGGCTACTGGCTCGTGGCCGCCGATGGTGGCGTGTTCTCCTACGGTGACGCCGTCTTCCACGGCTCGGCCGGCGCAACCCACCTGGCCAAGCCGATCGTCGGGATCGCTCCCACCTGGGACGGCGGCGGCTACTGGCTGGTCGCCTCCGACGGCGGTGTCTTCGCCTACGGCGACGCCCAGTTCCACGGCTCGGCCGGTGGCACCCACCTGTCGGCCCCGGTGGTCGGCATCGCCGGCACGCCCAGCTCCAACGGGTACTGGCTGGTCGCCGCCGACGGCGGTGTCTTCGCCTACGGCGGCGCCCAGTTCCACGGATCCCTCGTCGGTCAGTCCCTCGCCACGCCCGTCAGCGCGATCGGTTCCACAGGGACCGGCAACGGCTACTGGCTGGTGACCCAGGGTGGTGCGGTCTTCAGCGAGGGTGACGCCGGGTTCTTCGGCGATCAGGCCGGGTTCGCGCTGAAGGGCCCGATCGTGGGCATCGCACCGATCGTGCCGAACGAGATCATCGCCGCCTGAGATCGACCAGGCCCTGACGTACCCGACGAACCGGGGGCTCCGGCCTCCGGTTCGTCCGCGTCCGGACCCGGGGCATCGTCGGTCGGTCCCCCGTCCACGTGATCCGTCCACAGGACCCGTTCGAGCGCCCCGTCCGCGCGCCGTACCATGGTCGGATGAGCGACACCCCCGCAGCAGGCGATCCCTCCGAAGAGCCCCTGGAGGGCATCAAGCCGCGCAGCTTCGAGGTCACCGACGGACCGACGCGGGCCCCGGCCCGGGCCATGTTGCGCGCCGTGGGCATGGGCGACGACGACTGGGACAAGCCGCAGATCGGTGTCGCCTCGTCGTGGAACGAGGTCACGCCCTGCAACCTCCCACTCGCCCGACTGGCCCAGCAGGCCAAGCACGGCGTCCGCGAGGCCGGAGGGTTCCCCTTCGAGTTCGTGACCATCGCCGTGTCCGACGGGATCTCGATGGGCCACGAGGGGATGCGCGCCTCGCTCGTCAGCCGCGAGGTCATCGCCGACTCGGTGGAGACCGTGATGCACGCCGAACGCTTCGACGGCATGGTCACGCTGGCCGGGTGCGACAAGTCGCTGCCGGGCATGCTCATGGCCGCCGCCCGGCTCAACCTCCCGAGTGTGTTCCTCTACGGCGGATCGATCCTGCCCGGCCGCGTCCGCGACCGGGCCATCGACATCACCTCGGTCTTCGAGGCGGTCGGTGCCAATGCCGTCGACGCGCTGACCGACGAGGAGCTGTCGCTGATCGAGCACAACGCGTGCCCCACCGAAGGCTCCTGTGCCGGCATGTTCACGGCGAACACCATGGCGTCGGTGGCCGAGGCGCTCGGCATGTCGCTGCCCGGCAGCTCCTCGGCCCCGGCCGTCGACCGTCGGCGTGACGACCTGGCCATCGCCTCGGGGCAGGCCGTGGTGGAGATGCTGCGGGCGGGGATCCGCCCCCGTCAGATCATGACCAAGGAGGCGTTCGAGAACGCCATCAGCGTGGTCATGGCGCTCGGGGGCTCCACCAACGCGGTGCTCCACCTGCTGGCCATCGCCAACGAGGCCCGGGTCGACCTCACGCTCGACGACTTCAACAAGGTGGCCGCCCGGGTCCCGCATCTGGCCGACACCAAGCCCCACGGCAAGTACCACATGTCCGATCTCGACCGCATCGGCGGTGTGCCCGTCGTGCTCGCCCAACTCCTCGAGGCGGGGCTGCTCCACGGGGACTGCATGACGGTGACCGGGCGGACCATGGCGGACAATCTGGCCGCGCTCGACCCGCCGGCACCCGACGGCGACGTGGTCCACGCCATGTCCGACCCCATCCACGCCCAGGGCGGGATCGCTGTCCTCACGGGCTCACTCGCCCCCAAGGGTGCGGTGGTCAAGGTGGCCGGACTCGACTCCCTGCGGTTCGACGGCACGGCCCGTGTCTTCGACGGTGAGGACAAGGCGATGGAGGCCATCCTGGCCGGTTCGATCGAGCCCAACACCATGGTGGTCATCCGCTACGAAGGTCCCAGGGGTGGACCCGGCATGCGCGAGATGCTGGCCGTGACGGGGGCCATGAAGGGGGTCGGTCGAGGGGCGGACTGCGCCCTGGTCACCGACGGCCGCTTCTCCGGTGGGACCCACGGATTCTGCATCGGACACGTGGCCCCCGAGGCCGTGGACGGGGGACCCATCGCCCTCGTGGCCGACGGCGACCGGATCGTCGTGGACGTCACCGAGCTCAGCATCGACCTGATCGTGGACGACGCCGAGCTCGATCGGCGTCGGGCCGAACTCAAGCACCCGGCACCCCGGTACACCTCGGGCGTCCTGGCCAAGTTCGCCCGCCTGGTCACCGGGGCCGAGCGCGGCGCGGTCACCGAGGCGTGAGACCGCAGGGCGGGGGCCTCCACGCGTCCGCGCGCCCGGTACTTGTCGCCACGCCGGTGGCGTGCAACAATGTCGGGACCATGCGTACCACCACTTCCCACCCCCGCACCCTGGTACTCGTTTCGTAGCGCACGCGACGTCTCTTCGCCGTGTGCGCTTTCCGACCTCCCAGATGGGAGGTCGTTTTCATGTCCGCCCTCGGTTCCGTCCCCGGGCGACCCGCACCACCGCCCGCCACGAAACCCGCACCAACCGTCCGTCCAGCAGTCAACAGCGACCATCGCAGACAAGGGAGTACCCGATGGAACTCACCGGAGCACAGGCACTCATCAAGAGCCTCGAGATGCAGCACGTGGAGGTCATGTTCGGCCTCCCCGGCGGCGCCATCCTGCCGGTCTACGACCCCATCCTCGACTCGTCCATCCGCCACATCCTCGTCCGCCACGAGCAGGGTGCCGGCCACATGGCCCAGGGCTACGCCCAGGTCACCGGCCGACCCGGTGTCGCCATGGCCACGTCCGGTCCCGGTGCCACCAACGTGGTGACCCCGCTGGCCGATGCCTACATGGACTCGACCCCCCTGGTCGTCGTCACGGGACAGGTGGCCACGACGGCGATCGGCACCGACGCGTTCCAGGAGAGCGACATCACCGGCATCACCATGGGGATCACCAAGCACAACTGGCTCATCACCGACGTGGACGACATCCCCCGTGTCGTGGCCGAGGCGTTCCACGTGGCCACCACGGGTCGACCGGGCCCGGTGCTGATCGACATCCCGAAGGACATCGCCCAGTCGACGATGGAGTGGTACTGGCCGACCCCCGGCGACCTCGACCTCCCCGGCTACCACCCCGTCACCGAGGGCGACCCGACGCTGATCGCCGAGGCGGCCGAGTTGCTGCTGGCCGCCGAGCGACCGGTCATCTACGCCGGAGGCGGCATCCTGAAGGCCCGGGCCGCCGATGCCCTCCGTGAGCTCGCCGAGCGCACCGGGATCCCCGTCGTCACCACCCTGATGGCCCGCGGTTGCTTCCCCGACTCGCACCCGCTGTGCCTCGGCATGCCCGGCATGCACGGCAACTACACCGCGGTCACCGCCATGCAGAAGTCGGATCTGCTGATCGCCCTCGGCAGCCGCTTCGACGACCGGGTGACCGGCCGGGTGAACGCATTCGCCCCGGAGGCCAAGGTCATCCACGTGGACATCGACCCGGCCGAGCACAACAAGGTCCGCCGGGCGGACGTGGCCATCGCCGGCGACTGCCGCCTGGTCATCGAGGAGCTGCTGCTGGCACTCGAGGCACTGGGTCTCAGTCACTCCGAGGCCACCCGCGGCGGCCGCGGCGGGTACCCGTCCGACGCCGTGGCCGGTGCCCCGGCGGCGCCCGGCACGTTCGCCGAGCGGTTCCCGCGCGAGGGCCTCGCCCCGTGGCGCGCCCAGCTGGGGGAGTGGCAGCGGCGGTTCCCGCTCGTCTACGACCAGCAGCCCGGGGCCGGCCCGCTGAAGCCGCAGTTCGTCATCGAACAGCTGCGCGACCTGACGCCGGAGGACACCATCGTCGCCTCGGGGGTGGGCCAGCACCAGATGTTCGCCTCGCAGTGGTGGCAGTTCGACCATCCCTACACCTGGGTCAACTCGGGTGGACTGGGCACCATGGGCTTCGCCGTGCCGTCGGCCATCGGCGCCAAGGTGGGCCGCCCCGACAAGATGGTCTGGGCCGTCGACGGCGACGGCTGCTTCCAGATGACGGCCCAGGAGCTGGTCACGGCCAGCTCGGAGCGCATCCCGGTGAAGATCGCGATCCTCAACAACGCCTATCTGGGCATGGTGCGCCAGTGGCAGGAGATGTTCTACGAGGAGCGCTACTCCGAGGTCTACCTCTCGCCCGACCTGCCCGACTACGTCGGCTGGGCCGAGGCCATGGGCTGCGTGGGCATCAGGGTCGAATCGCCCGACGACGTGGCCACGGCCATCGACAAGGCCAACTCGGTCGACGACCGTCCCGTGGTCATCGACTTCCGCACCGACGCCTTCGAGAAGGTCTTCCCGATGGTGGCGGCCGGCGCGTCCAACGACGACATCATGGTCGACCCCTCACTCACGAGGGGCGACGGCTGATGAACATGTACGGCACCGACCAGCACCATCACACCCTGACGGTCGTGGTCGAGAACAAGTCCGGCGTGCTCGCCCGGGTGGCCAGCCTCTTTTCGCGGCGCGGCTACAACATCTTCAGCCTGGCCGTCGCTCCGTCGGACAACCCGAAGTTCAGCCGGATCACCATCGTGGTCGACGTGGAGTCGGCCCCCCTGGACCAGATCATCAAGCAGCTGGACAAGCTGATCCCGGTGGTCTCGATCACCGAGCTCGACCCGGCACGCTCGCGTGAGCGGGAGCTGCTGCTGGCCACGGTGGCCGCCGGCCCCGAGTCCCGGGGACAGGTCATCCAGCTGGTCGGCGTGTTCGAGGGGAAGATCGTGGACGTCGGACCGGAGCACCTCACCGTGATGCTCGCCGGCGCTCCCACCAAGCTCGACGACTTCGAGGACCTCGTCCGAGGGTACGGCATCGTCGAGATGCAGCGGACCGGTCGGGTGGCGTTGCCTATGCTTGACCGGGCTGATCACCGGGGCCATCCGGCCCCCGGAACGGCAGACACCACAGAAAAGGCAGGTTGATCCACGATGGCCACGCTGTATTACGAGAAGGATGCAGACGCCAGTCTCATCGGGAACCGGAAGGTGGCCGTCATCGGCTACGGGTCCCAGGGGCATGCCCACGCCCTCAACCTGTCCGAGTCCGGTGTCGACGTCCGGGTCGGCCTGCGGGAGGGCTCGGCCTCGCGGGCCAAGGCCTCCGAAGCCGGTCTCCGGGTGCTGTCGGTGGCCGATGCCGCCGCCGAAGCCGATCTGATCATGATCCTCCTGCCCGACACCGAGCAGGCCGCGGTCTACGAGGCCGAGATCGCCCCCCACCTGCAGGCCGGGGACGCACTGTTCTTCGCCCACGGGTTCAACATCCGCTTCGACCTGATCTCGCCCCCGACCGACGTCGACGTCGCCATGGTCGCCCCCAAGGGTCCCGGCCACCTGGTGCGGCGCACCTACACCGAGGGGGGCGGTGTGCCGTCGCTCATCGCCGTGTCCCAGGACGCCACCGGCAAGGCGCACGACCTCGCGCTGTCCTACGCCCACGGCATCGGTGGCACCCGGGCCGGCGTGCTCGACACCACCTTCGCCGAGGAGACCGAGACCGACCTGTTCGGTGAGCAGGTCGTCCTGTGCGGCGGTATGACCGCACTGGTGCAGGCCGGGTTCGAGACGCTCGTCGACGCCGGCTACCAGCCGGAGTCCGCCTACTTCGAGTGTCTCCACGAGCTCAAGCTCATCGTCGACCTCATGTACGAGCAGGGGATCGCCGGTATGCGGTACTCCATCTCGGACACGGCCGAGTACGGCGACCTCACCCGGGGTCCCCGGGTGATCAACCAGGCCGTCAAGGACGAGATGCGGGCCATCCTCGACGAGATCCAGGACGGCCGGTTCGCCGCCGAGTGGGTCGCCGAGAACAAGAACGGGCGCCCGACCTACCAGGCGCTCAAGCAGGCCGGCCAGGAGCACCAGATCGAGAAGGTCGGTGCCGAGCTGCGGGACATGATGCCGTTCGTCACCGCCGGCAAGCAGAAGGTCCAGGACATCTCCGGAGGCTGACCCGCCCGGAGCGGCCCGGGTGGGCCGTCCCGACCGTCCGCGATCCACGGCCCCGTCGACCGGTTCGTCGGGGCCGTGGCGCGCCCGGGGGCACGGCCCCCGCTCAGCCGGCGGCGGTGGTGGCGGAGCCCGTCGGTGCAGCCGGTCCCGCCGCGGCCTTGGCCTGTCCGGCGAAGGCGGCGAAGATCTCCTGGGACAGGTTCTCCAGCTGGTCGACGGTGGCATCCGCGGTGATGGTCACCTGGGTCTCGCCGACGAGTGTGACCAGGCTGGTCACACGGTTCGCACCGGATCCCGACGTGTAGGAGAACGCCTGACCACTGCTCACGTCGACCGGGGTCAGCGTGCCGTGCAGTTTGCCGAGGGCGGCCTGCTCCGCCCCGGCCTGGGCGGAGGACACCTTGCCGCGGTAGGAGATGATCACGGTGTCGGCCACCCCTCCGTGGGAGGCGTGGTAGGTGCACGTGGTGGCGGCGGTCGAGTTGAACGCGACGGGCGGATCGACGTGTTTGCCGAGTGTCGTTTCGATCTGGGCCGGCGCGACCAGTGCGCAGGCCGCGGACGATCCCTGGTGGCGCACGGTCGTGGTCGGTCCGGTCGAGGTGGACGAATCCGCGCAACCGGCGAGCGTCAGTGGCAGGGCGACGGCGAGCGCGACGAGTCCCGTCAGCTTGGGGGAGGTGGGGAAACGCACGTCGGCACGCTACACGTCGGAGACAGCAGCGTCCCGACGCGTCCGGTGGGTGTGGCCGTGTCCGGCGTCCGCTCCTACTGGGCGAGTGCGCCGACGACGTGGGTGATGCAGCCACACAGCGCGGCGATGTCCTCCGGGTCGATCCCGGGGAACATGGCGATCCGCAGCTGGTTGCGGCCGAGCTTGCGATAGGGCTCCGTGTCGACGATCCCGTTGGCGCGGAGCACCTTCGCCACCACGGTGGCGTCGATCGAGTCGTCGAAGTCGATGGTGCCGATGACGTGGCTCCGGTCCTGGGTCCGGGTGACGAACGGCGAGGCGAAGTCGGCGTTGTCGGCCCACGTGTAGAGGATCTCGGCCGAGCGGTCACTGCGGCCGGTCGAGAACTCGAGACCACCGTTGTCGTTGAACCACTGCACCTGGTTGTCGAACAGGAAGATGGTGGCCAGGGCCGGGGTGTTGTAGGTCTGGTCCAGCTTCGAGTTGTCGAGGGCGATGGTCAGGTCCATCGACGCCGGCACCCAGCGTCCGGTGGCGGCGATGGTGGCGATGCGCTCCTGGGCGGCGGGGGAGAGCAGGGCCACCCACAACCCACCGTCGGAACCGAAGCACTTCTGCGGGGCGAAGTAGTAGGCGTCGAACTCGGCCGGGTCCACCCACAGACCGCCGGCTCCCGATGTGGCGTCGACGGCCACGAGCCCCCCGCCGTCGGCCGGGGCGGCCGCACCCTCGGGCCGGACGATGGGCATCATCACCCCGGTCGAGGTCTCGTTGTGGGTCAGTGCGTAGAGGTCGACGTCGTCCCGGGCCACCGGGAGCGGATGGGTGCCGACCTCGGAGGAGATGATCTCGGGGTCGCCCAGATGGGGCGCGGCCTTGGCCGCGGCGGCGAACTTGGACGAGAACTCGCCGAAGCTGAGGTGCTGGCTCTTCGCCTCGATGAGGCCGAAGGTGGCGGCGTCCCAGAAGCAGGTGGCCCCACCGTTGCCGAGGACCACCTCGTAGCCGTCGGGGAGCGAGAACAGCGACGACAGTCCGGCCCGCAGGCTGCCCACCACGGATTTGACCGTCTTCTGGCGGTGACTGGTGCCGAGGAAGGTGCCCGAAGCGGCGGAAAGGGCTGCCACGGCCTCGGGGCGGACCTTGGACGGACCGGCGCCGAACCGTCCGTCCTTGGGCAGGAGGTTGGCAGGAATACGGATGTCAGGGGTGTCGGTCACGTATGGAATCATGGCACTCATGGCCCAGCAGACAGAAACCGGCACCGAGACGACCCGTGGGGCGGGCGTGACCGGCAACCGCATCTCGGCCCGGATCGCCGCCGTGGCCCCTTCGGCCACGCTGGCGGTCGACGCCAAGGCGAAGGCCCTCCAGGCGGCGGGCGAGAGCGTCATCGGCTTCGGGGCCGGTGAACCCGATTTCCCGACCCCCGAGGCCATCGTCACCGCCGCCGAGGCGGCCTGCCGCGAACCCAGGAACCACCGCTACACGCCCACGGCCGGCCTGCCCGAGCTGCGTGAGGCCATCGCGACCAAGACCGCCCGCGACTCCGGCCTGACCGTGACGGCCTCCCAGGTCCTCGTGACCAACGGAGGCAAGCAGGCCGTGGCCAACACGTTCGCCGCGCTGTGCGACCCGGGCGACGAGGTCCTGGTGCCCGCCCCGTACTGGACCACGTATCCCGAGTCGATCGTGCTCGCCGGGGGCGTGCCGGTCGTCGTGGACACCGACGCCACCAGCGGGTTCCGGGTGACCGTCGACCAGCTCGAGGCCGCCCGCACGCCGGCGACCAAGGTGCTGCTGTTCGTGTCTCCTTCCAACCCCACCGGCGCCGTCTACCCGAAGGGGGAGATCGAGGCGATCGGACGATGGGCGGGCGAGCACGGCATCTGGGTCGTCACCGACGAGATCTACGAGCACCTGGTCTACGGCGACGCCGAGTTCCACTCGATGCCGGCCCTCGTGCCCGAGTTGGGCGACCGCTGGGTGGTGGTGAACGGGGTGGCCAAGACCTATGCCATGACCGGCTGGCGGGTCGGCTGGATGCTCGGACCCCCCGACGTCATCGGCGCCGCCACCAACCTGCAGTCCCACGAGACCTCCAACGTCGCCAACGTGTCCCAACGGGCCGCCCTCGCCGCCGTGTCCGGTGACCTGTCGGCGGTGGCGATGATGCGTGCCGCCTTCGACCGGCGGCGCCTGACCATCCACCGCCTGCTCAACGAGATCGACGGGATCGAGTGCCTGCTCCCCGAAGGTGCCTTCTACGCCTTCCCGTCGGTGACGGGCCTCTACGGGCGCTCGTTCCGGGGTCGCACCTGCTCGTCGAGCACCGAGCTGGCCGCCCTGGCCATCGAGGAGGCCAAGGTGGCGGTGGTCCCGGGTGAGGCCTTCGGCACCCCGGGCTACTTCCGCATGTCCTACGCACTGGGCGACGACGACCTGGTGGAGGGCGTGTCGCGCCTCGCCACCCTGTTCGGCGGAGGCTGACCCACCGGCCGTACACCGGCCGGTTGGCCCCCGGGCCGCCCGGACGGTCATGCTGTACGGAGCGGGCCGCGGCACCCGTCCCTCCGGAGGTGGTCGAGTACCGCCTCGATGCTGCACGCAATTCTCCAATCGAAAGGAACACCATGGGTAGGGTCCTCGTCACCGAAAAGCTGGCCCAGCCGGGCCTGGACCTCATGGCCGAGGCCGGCCACGAGGTGGACGTCCAGCTCGGGCTCAGTCCCGAGGAGCTGATCGAGGCCGTCGTCGGGGCGAACGCCCTGGTCATCCGTTCCGCCACCACCGTCACCGCCGAGGTGTTGGCCGCCGGCACCGATCTGGTGGTGGTCGGTCGGGCGGGCATCGGACTGGACAACGTCGACGTGGCCGCGGCCACCGAGCGCGGCGTCATGGTCGTGAACGCGCCCCAGTCGAACATCCTGTCGGCCGCGGAGCAGGCCATGGCGTTGCTGCTGGCCCAGGCCCGGAACATCCCCCAGGCCCACGCCGCACTGGTAGCCGGCAAGTGGGAGCGTTCCAAGTGGGAGGGCGTCGAGCTCCACGGTAAGACCCTGGGCGTGATCGGACTCGGACGCGTGGGTGCGCTGGTCGCGCAGCGGGCGCTGGCCTTCGGCATGCGGCTGGTCGCCTACGACCCCTTCGTCTCGCCGGACCGGGCCAAGCACATGGGTGTGGAGCTCATGGGCCTCGAGGAGCTCATGGCCGAGTCCGATTTCGTGACCGTCCACCTGCCGAAGAACAAGGAGACCCTGGGTCTCATCGGCAAGGACATGTTGGCCAAGGCCAAGCCCGGTCTGCGGATCATCAACACCGCCCGCGGCGGGATCGTCGACGAGGAGGCACTGGCCGAGTCCATCCGCGACGGTCACGTCCAGGGCGCCGGCCTCGACGTCTTCGCCAAGGAGCCGACGACCGAGTCGCCCCTGTTCTCGCTCCCCTCGGTCATCGTGGCCCCGCACCTGGGTGCGTCGACCGCCGAGGCCCAGGACAAGGCCGGCGTCACCATCGCCGAGCAGGTCATCCTGGCGCTCGCCGGTGACTTCGTGCCGTTCGCCGTCAACGTCAACGCCACCGACGTCTCCGAGACGGTGCGTCCCTTCATGGCTCTGTCCGAGCAGCTCGGGCGCATCCTGGCCTGCCTCGAGGACGGGTTGCCCGACGGCCTGGAGATCGAGTACCAGGGCGAGCTCGCCGGCTACGGGACGGGCATCCTGACGCTGTCGGTACTGAAGGGCCTCTTCGCCGAGGGCACCGGCGACCCGGTCTCCTACGTCAACGCTCCCCAGCTGGCGGCCGAGCGGGGCCTCGAGGTCCGCGAGACCTCGACGGTCACCGCCCACGACTTCGTCAACCTCGTCACCCTGCGCAGTGGCGGGCACTCGGTCGCCGGCACGCTGGCCGGCCCCCGATCGGAGTCGCGTCTGGTGATGGTGGACGACCACGCCGTCGAGGTCCCGCCCGCCCCGCACATGGTGGTGGTGCGCAACGACGACCGGCCGGGCATGATCGGTGTGGTCGGGACCATCCTCGGTGACGCCGGGGTCTCGATCTCCTCGATGGCCGTCGGGCCCTCGGCGACGGGGAACACCGCGCTGATGGTGCTGTCGACGGACGGCGAGGTGCCGGACGAGGCGCTCGGCCGCCTCCGTGACACCGCAGGCATCAGCGATGTCCACACCGTCCGGACCTGACGGAACCGATCCGTCGGAGTCGACGGACGACCGGCCGCCGGACGTGCCACCACCCTTCTCCGAGGGGCAGGTGGTCACGGTGTTCCGGTCGCAGCGTCGAGCGGACACCGACGACGAGTACGGCGAGCTGGCCGAGGCCATGCTGGCGGCGGCACGGGTCCAGCCCGGATTCGTCGACTTCGCCCGGTTCGAGTCACCGGAGGGTGAGCGGGTGTCCCTGGTGACCTTCTCGTCGGCCGAGTCCCAGGCGGCCTGGCGAGACGATCTGGCGCACCGTGCGGCGCAGGCCCGGGGTCGTGCGGTCCTCTACGACTGGTACTCGGTCCAGGTGTCCAGGTGCACCTCGACGAGCCAGTGGTGGCGCCCGGGGCGCTGAGCCCTGTGGTTCAAGAGGCCCTGTGCTTCAGGAGGCCCTGTGGTTCAGGAGACCCGGGTGTCCTTGACTGGCACCGGGGGCCAGGTGTCCCCTCCGATGGTCGGCACCAGGCCCCCTTCAGGACCGTCGGGGCCCAGCGACCGGGCCACGGCGAGGCCGATCGCGGCGAGGAGGGCGATCAGGAGTCCTCGGCGGATCCAGGCCGGTGTGCGTCGCATGGGCACAACCCTACGGTCCCGACGGAGTCATCGGGGCACGGGGCGTGGACCGGTCGGGCTCCGTACCGGGCGCGCCCGGAGTCGGGCGGTGGGTGAACGCCCGTCGACCGGAGGGTTACCGGACGGTGATTCCTTCGTCACATGGTGGCGATTCCGATCCGCCCGCGTTGACACGGACGATGCCGTATGCGACAACTGAGCAGCCTCGCAGCCCCGGGGTGGACGACCCGGTCCGGACGTTCCCGCCCGGCTGATCTCCGGCCCCCACCGATCCCCGGCCGTCACGCCGTGTCGGTGGACCCGGCCGCCCGACGACTGGACACCATGGAACCTTCCCCGCACGCCAAGACTGTGAGTCGCCGACGGACCCGGCCGATCGGGCTGCTCGCTGTCGTGCTCGTCCTGGCCGTCGGGTCGGTCGCGGCGGGGTGTGGATCGAGCAGCTCGTCCCCGGCGACGGCGACGGTCGATGCCGTCGTCAAACCCCCGGACATCACACTGCAGGGCTGCACCTACGAGGTCGATGGGAAGGTCCCCGTCGGCGAACCCCAGGGGATCCAGCCCCCGTTCGCCGCGTTCACCCCGGACCAGGCGGCGATCGACGCACTGCAGCACATCGACCGGCACGGTGGGACCGGGCTGGTCGACGGGTTCAACATCCCGAGTGGTACCGAGTTGTACGCCGGGCCGGACGGCACGGCAGCCCCGGTGGGCACCATCGCCCTCGGGCGCTCGATGCAGATCGCCGATCCGGTCCTGTGGACCACGAACTCGGGTCAGCACTGGCTGGCCACCTTCCTGGCCTGCGGGGGACCGCACCTCTACTGGATCGACGTCTCCCAGGTGGCGACCGCCGACCCGAGCTCAGGGGCGCAGATCTCCTCCACCATCACCGAGCTCCTGGCGAGCGCCCCGTTCACCCGGACAGGGATGGCGTCGTCGCTGCCGATCACCATCGACGCCCGGCGACACCTCGCGTGGGTGTCGGACAAGGTGTCCTTCGCCATCGGCCGAGGGGTGTACCTCGGCTTCTGACGTCCACCTGAGCAGTGGAGGGGGACCGGGGACCTGCCACCAGTTACTCACCGAACAATCACTCCGACGTCGCTCAAAGTTTCCCGACCGTTCACCTTCGCTCGCTACCTTGAGCGCAGGTCCACTGGAGCATGCCGAGTTCGGTCTCCGCCGGACACCCGTACGACCCGACAGATAGCCGGAAAGGGCTGAGGAACGCCGAGCTGATGGCCATCGAACTCGATCTCCCGTCCAGCCAGTCCGGGACGCCCACTCCCACGCCCATCGTCGTCACCCGGGAATACTCGACGCCTGACCGCATCTTCCGCTGGGGGGTGATGGCGTCGGGCCTCGGTGTCTTCCTCCTCCTGGTGGCCATCGGCTCGTTCCTGGCCTGGTCGGGCTGGCCCGCCTTCCGGGTGGCCGGATGGGGATTCTTCACCCACTCAGGACCCGTGCAGATCGGCTCGAAGGCCGATTTCGGTGTACTCGCGTCACTCACCGGCACGATCGAGGTGGCCTTCGTGGCCATGATCGTGGGCGCACCGGTGGCGGTCGGTACCGCACTGTTCCTCAGTGAGTACGCGCCGCTCCGGACCCGTCGGTCCCTCATCGCCATGGTCGACCTGGCCGCGGCGATCCCGAGCATCATCTTCGGTCTGTGGGCGTTCTTCGAACTGCAGCCGAACGTCGTGGGTCTGAGCACCTGGCTCTCCCGCCACCTGGCCTTCATCCCGTTCTTCAAGGCCACCAGCCCCCCGCTCAACGCATCCATCTTCATCGCCGGACTGGTGGTCGGCATCATGATCGTCCCGATCGTGGCGTCCATCTGTCGCGAGGTCTTCTCCCTGGCCCCCGCGGGCGAGCGTGAGGCTGCCCTCGCCCTCGGCGCCAGCCGGTGGCAGATGATCCGGACCGTCGTGATCCCGTTCGGTCGGGGGGGGATGATCGGGGCGATCATGCTCGGACTCGGTCGTGCCCTCGAGGAGACCATCGCCGTGTCCATCATCCTCGGCGGTACCTACAAGGTGACCACCCAGATCCTCCAGCACGGTGGCTCCACCATCTCGCAGCTGATCGCCGTCAACTTCAACCAGTCGGGAGGCCAACTCGGCGTCCACGACCTGTTGCTCTGCGGCTTCGTGCTCTTCCTGCTGACCCTGGTGATCAACCTGGCCGCCTCGGCCATCGTCAACCGCTCGCGGAGCGGGGCGGGAGTGGACCTGTGACCCCGGACACCACGCACACCGCTCCGGAGGGTGTCCTGGTCCGGACCACGTCGGCGTCCACCCAGACGGCCACGCTGCCGGGTGAGCCGCGGCCCGCGGCACCGGCGCCCGCCACCGGATCGACACCTCCGCCGCGGCCCCCGACACCTCGACGGCTACCGAGCCCGATCCGCCCCGGCGCATGGGGTGTCGAGGACACGATGATTCTCGTGGGGGCGGCCCTGTCGTCGCTCTGTCTCGTGTGGATCGTCTTCTACCAGCTCACGTCCCTCTCCGGCGGTCTCGGGTTCCTGGTCTGCTGGTACCTCGGGTTCCTGGCGCTGACGTGGCTGGGCACGTCCCAGGTCATCGAGCGCCAGGTGGCCACGGACCGGGTCGTGGCGGTCCTCGTGGTGAGTGCGGCGATGCTGGTGGTCGGTCTCATCGTCTTCATCGTGGCGTGGGTCACCGCCAAGGCGTTGCCGTCCATCCACTGGGGGGCACTGCTGACCAAGGACCAGAAGACCTTCGAGGTCGCCGGGCCGGATCCCCTCGCCCACGTGGGCATCCTCCACGCCATCATCGGGACCTTCGAACAGGTCATGATCGCCGTCCTCGTGGGCGTGCCCTTCGCCATCGCCACGGCCATCTACCTGAACGAGGTGCGGGGCTTCGGATCGAAGACCGTGCGCACCGTGGTGACGGCGATGAGCGGAACCCCGTCGGTCGTGGCCGGGGTCTTCATCTACTCGATGCTGATCCTCACCCACGTCATCCACTACTCGGGCTTCGCCGCCTCACTGGCCCTCGTGGTGATCCTGCTCCCCTCGGTGACCCGGGTGGTCGAAGAGGTGTTGCGCGTCGTCCCGAGCGGCCTACGCGAAGCGTCCCAGGCCCTCGGTGCGCCGGAATGGCGCACGGTGTGGTCCGTGGTCCTGCCGACGGCGCGCTCCGGGGTGGTCACCGCGGTCCTGCTCGGGATCGCCCGGATCGTGGGGGAGACCGCACCCCTCCTGTTCACCGCCTTCGGCTCGCAGGTCAAGAACTGGAACCCGTTCACCGGCGACCAGGCCGCCCTTCCGCTGATCATCTGGTCCGACGTCAAACAGCCCCAGGCGGTCCTGATCGACCTGGCCTTCCAGGCGGCATTCGTGCTGATGGCCCTCGTGCTCATCCTGTTCGTCCTGGCCCGCATCTTCAGCCGGCCGAAGGGCAAGGGCGGCAAGGGCCGGGCCCGTCCGGACGAGGACGACTTCATGGCCCGCATCTTCGTGCCCATCCCGATCGAGGAGAGCGAGTCCCGATGACGACGACCCTGCCGCCCGCGGCACCCATGGACCCCCGGCATCCGCAACCATTCAGCGGTGCGCACGTGCTGGGTGAACCAGGTCAGATCGACGCCGAAGGTGTGTGCGCATGGTTCGGGGGCCGACTGGTGCTCGAAACCGTCAATCTCACCATGGAGAAGTCGAAGGTCACCGCCCTGATCGGTCCCTCGGGCTGTGGCAAGTCGACGTTCCTGCGCATCCTCAACCGGATGCACGAGGTGGTGCCCGGTGCGCAGTTGGCCGGCTCAGTCAAGCTCGACGGCGTGGACATCTACGGGCCCGGGCAGCGGGCGATGGAGACCCGTCGACACATCGGCATGGTGTTCCAGAAGCCGAACCCGTTCCCGGCCATGACCATCGCGGAAAACGTCCTGGCCGGTCTCAAGTTCTCGCGGATATCCCCGGCCAACAAGGACGATCTGATCGAGGAGTCGCTGACCAAGGGTGGCCTGTGGAACGAGGTCAAGGACCGCCTCGGCGAACTCGGCGGGGCACTCTCGGGCGGTCAGCAGCAGCGTCTGTGCATCGCCCGTTCGCTGGCCGTCAAGCCGCGGGTCCTGCTCATGGACGAGCCGTGCTCGGCGCTCGACCCCACGTCGACGCTGCGCATCGAGCAGACGATCAAGGACATCGCCGACGAGGTGACGGTCGTGATCGTGACCCACAACATGCAGCAGGCCCAGCGCGTGTCCAACTACTGCGCGTTCTTCCTCGCCGAGGAGAACCAGCCCGGACGCGTGATCGAGGCCGGCCGCACCGAGATGATCTTCGGTGAGCCCACCGACCAGAGGACGTTCGACTATGTCAATGGCCAGTTCGGATAAACGGCGCACGCCACGCGTGCGCAGACTCTCCCTCTGGACGGGTGCCGTCCTCGGCCTCGTCGCCGCGGTGTCGGTGGCCGCGGCCACCCCGGCATGGGCGAGTCCGACCATGCAGTTCACCGGGTCGAGCTTCGCCAGTGACGCCATCCAACAGTGGGTGGGCCAGTCGTCCACGCTGTTCGGTCTCAACATCAACTGGCAGGTGTCCTCGTCCGTCGTCGGCCTGAACAACTTCGGGCAGAACCAGATCGACTTCGCCGCGTCCGACATCCCCTACAGCTCGGAGCAGTCGACCTACTACCCGACCCAGCCGTACCAGTACATGCCGGACGTGGCCGGTGGCCTCGCGTTCATGTTCAACCTCAACGGTGTCGACGGCCAGCGGATCACCGACCTCAACCTCAACGCCTCGCTCGTCGACCAGATCTTCCTCGGGCAGATCACGAAGTGGAACGACCCGAGGATCGCCGCCATCAACCAGCAGCTCGCCGGCGACCTGCCGAGCACGACCATCGTGCCCGTCTACCGCTCCGATGCCTCGGGAGAGAACTACCTGCTGAGCGACTACCTCCTCCACCAGGACGGTGCCGATTTCACGGCGGCCCAGAACGCCTTCCAGTCGGGGCTCCCCGGGCAGCCCACGGCCAGCTGGCCGGTGCCCGCGTCGAGTGCCCACCCGAACCCGTCGGTGTACCCGGGGTGGAACGCCGGCACCCCGGTGCCCCAGAGCGGGTCGAGCAACGCGGCCAACTACGTGTCCGCACTCTCCAGCCAGGGTTCGATCACCTACGTGGAGACGGCGTTCGCCAAGGACCACAACGCCCCGGTCGCCAACCTCGCCAATGCCAGTGGTGCCTACGTCCAGCCCACGTCGCTCAACGTCGCCACCGCGCTCGAGGCGGCCCTGCTCCACGCCGACCTCACCCAGGACCTCACGAACGTCTACACGAACAAACTGCCCAACGCCTACCCGCTGTCCGCCTACAGCTACATCGTGGCTCCGTGCTCGCCGAGCCTGGCCGCGGCGCAGCAGTCGGCCTGTGCCGCCAACCCGGCCGGGGTGCCGGGGTCCGGTCCGACGGGCGCGACGTCACCGTTCGCCCCCCAGAAGGGTCAGGCGCTCGGCCAGTTCGTCTCGTTCCTGGCCTGTGCCGGTCAGGAGTCGATGGTCCAGCTCGGCTACTCGCCCCTCCCACCGGTGCTGGTCCGTGAGGACTTCAACGCCATCGGCCGACTGAACGGCGGCCAGCAGCCCCCGGCACCGACCGCGGCGAACTGCAAGAACCCCTATGTCGATGGCAGTATCCCCCTCCCCGGTTCGCCGGTCGTGGTCGGTGTCGGCGGTGGCGGCGTCGGAAACACCGGGTCGACGACCGGCACCGGTACGACCGCGACCACCGGGGTCGCCGCTACGTCGGGTGGATCCGGGGCGGGCGGCTCCTCCGGCAACTCCGGAGGTTCGGGTTCCTCGGGCTCCTCGGGGTCGTCGGGTTCGTCGGCGGAGCGGGCGGCCGCAGCCGCCGGCCTGACCCCCCAACTGGCGGCCGAGGGATACACGGTGGTCAACGGCCAGATCGTCCGGAAGCTGGGCGAAGGCGGTCCGAACGAATACCAGCGCGCCGCGACACTGGTGGCGGCCACCGATGCCGTGGCCAACCCGCAGGTCGGCATGTACATCGGCTGGGCCGCACTGGTGCTCGGCGTCATCGTGCTGCCCCCGCTCATCGCCATGCGGCGGAGCAGGCGACGCCAGGCAGCCGCCGACGGACTGCCGTCCGAGCCGATCGCCGGGGCGTGAGCTGATCCATGAAGGGGCACGACGAGATGAGCGATCCACCGACCGGTGCAGGCTCGACGAGGGAGAACGAGGGCGCAATGTCCATCCAGCTGACACCGGGGCGGTCATCGTTCCAGGCTCGGACGCTGTTCGCACGGCGGAGTGTCCGTCTGTGGCTCGTCGTGGTCCTGGCCATGGCCTCGATGGCCGTCATCGGGGCGTCGGTCCCACTCGCCTCGCATTCCGCGTCGGCCGGGGCGGCCAGCGTGTGCGCGCCGGACGGGAACAATGGGTGCCTCGTGACGCTGCCGTGCCCGGTCGGACAGTCGACCAACTGCCCGACGATCGACGTGGCCCCCAACACGGGCGTCAGTGACGGACAGTACGTGTTCGTCACGGCCAAGAACTTCGATCCGACCACGAGCATCCGGGTGGCGTTCTGCTCCGTCAACTCCTCGGCGACGGACCCGACGTGTCTCAACGGGAACTGGGAGACCCAGCTGCTCATTCCCACGGCGGTTCCGGTGACCGCCAATCCGGCCACCTCCAACCTGACGACACTGTCGTACCCCGTGTTCCTCGATCCGTCCGGTCAGGGGAACAACCTGATCCCCGCGCACGACCTCATCAACAAGAACGGCACGCTCCCCGGGTTCAACTGCGACAACACGACGGATCCGTGCGAACTGGTGGTGACCGACGAACCGGGGCAGGGCAACAACACCGGGAACGGCCCCACCATCACCGCGGACAACTCCGCGGTCGTGCCGATCACGTTCGCCGCCCAGTCGGCAGGCTGCCCATCAGCGGACCCACAAGTCAACGTCGCGAGTTCCTACAGCCTCCAGCACTTCCTGCCGGCGGCGGTGAAGGCCACCTGCGCCCAGTCCGACGGCGTCACCGCCATCAACGTGTCGCAGGCCGACGATGCGGTCACCAGCGACTTCACCGGCGGCAACGCCACGGTCTCCTTCGTCGACAACGCGGCCGACCCCAGCCAGGACGGCGCACTTCTGGGCAAGGGCTACGCCTACATCCCGATCGCCCTGTCCGGCACGACGGAGAGCTTCCTCGCCGGTGAGTCCGTCAAGGGTCAGAGCTTCCCCATCGACAGCTACAACCTCACCCCCAACATGGTCGCCGGGCTCGTGACGTCGCTGTACCAGGAACCCCAGGGATCGGTCTCCCCTCCACCGAAGCCACACTTCGAGTTGGCCGACAACCTCGTGGCCGCACTCAGCGCCGACGGGATCACCTGTGCGGATCTGGTCGGGTGCCCTTCCACAAAGTCGAAGACGAAGCAGCTGGCCTACGAGGTGAAGTACGACGCCTTCGACCTGTCCAATGCACCGCCCGCCGGAGTGACGGCGCCGGCCTCCTTCGGCTCCTTCAATGCGAACACCTCGAGCGGCGCGAGCTACCAGGCGACGTCGTGGGTGTGCTCCGCTCCGAACACGCCCTTCGACGTGTCGGTCGCCGAGGTGGGTAAGACGGGCCCGACCACGGTCAAGGTCACCGACACCAATCTGGCACCGACGACGTTGACCAGCGCTCCAATCGGGTCGTCGATCTGGCCTCCCTACGCGGGAGCGAGCTGGGTGTACCCCAACTGTTCGGGCTACTCGACGCTCCCGGCCCTCTCGGCCACCGCGACGAACTTCGGCGCGGCCGAGTCGCCCGACCTCCAGGCAAAGGCCATGCGGGCCTGGTGCTACGGGGGCGGCGTGACGCCGGTCCCGGTGAACGCGGCGACCCCGTGCGCCGCGTTCGGCCTGATGGACACCTCCCAGGCGGAGTTCTACGGCCTGTCCACCGCCTCGCTCGAAAACGCGTCCGGTAACTTCGTCGCCCCTTCGCAGTCGAGCCTGGAGGCGGCCGCGTCCGCCTTCACCCCGTGCCCAGGCAACGACCTGGCCTGCCCCGCCGGCACGTATTCGATCAATTACGCGAACTCGGCTCCGACCGCCTACGCCATGCCCAACATCACCTACGCGCTCGTCCCGACGGGGACGCTGTCCCATGACGAGGGCACGGCGGTCAAGAACCTGCTGACCAACCTGGTCACCTACTCCCACTCGGCGTCGCTCCCCACCGGGTACGCGCCGTTGCCGGACAGCATCTACAACGCCGCACTGGCCGACATCAGCAACGACATCTCCATCGCCCCCGCACCGGCGGTCACCACCACGACGACGTCTCCGGGGAGTTCGACGACGACGACGACCACGTCGGGAACCTCGGGTTCGTCCGGAGGTAGCTCGTCGGATTCCGGAACCAACTCGTACGACGGCACGTCGAACACCGGCTCGGGTAGCAACGTGAGCGAGCTACCGCTGACCGCGGCCGGCGGCGGGGGAGGAAGCGGGCCGTCCAACTCGAGCAAGACCCCGGTGGCCGCGCCTCCGGCGTCCATCCCGATCAGCTCACTCCTCGTGGCGCTCAGCGCGACCACCCGGTTCCTCCTGCCGGCGATCGTCGTGCTCCTGCTCGGATCACTGCTCGGCGGCTTGCTCCTGCTGTTCGGACCGAGCGCCGCAGCCCGACGACGACGTGACGGCCCGGGAGGGACCTCGTGACCGAACCCAGTGCATCGACCGCCACGCTCGCCCCGGATGCAGCCGACGTCGACGTGACGTCACACGGATCACGTGTATCCGCGGGGGGAGCTGACCAGGAACCGGGCACGACCTACGACCGGAGCTGGGGATCCGAGTCGGATCAGCCGGAGGGTGGTGGCCGCACCATCCACATCCCCGACATCCCCTATCGACGGTTGGTCGGGTTCGCGTTGGTCGGGATCGCCGCGCTCCTGGCGCTGTTCCTCGTCTACCTGTTCGCCTTCACCCCACTGACGGCGAACCGCAATCAGCAGCGCCTCTCCGAGACGCTGCAGGGACATCCCCTCACCGTCTACCAACTGGTGAACGGTCGCATCCCGCCGGAAGGGAGCGCGGTCGCCGTGCTGCGGATCCCGGCCATCGGACTCGACCAGGTGGTGGTGTCCGGAACGAGCGCCGCCGACCTCATGAACGGGCCGGGCCTCATGCCGGGGTCGTCGCTGCCCGGCTCGGTGGGCAACTCGGTCATCGCCGCCCGGAGGGTCACGTTCGGGGCACCGTTCGGTTCGATCGGCTCCCTCCGCACCGGGGACCGGATCCATGTCGTCGATGGCGCGGGTTCCTTCGTGTACAAGGTCAGCCGGGTCCGGGTGGTGACGATCGGCCAGAAGGACGTCGTGGTGCCGACAGTCGCCAATCGGCTCACTCTGGTGACCTCCGACTCGAGTCTGGTGACCAGTGGACGCCTCGTCGTCCAGGCATCGCTCGTCGGCCACGCCGTCGCGGTGCCGGACAACACGGTGGCGGTGCCCAGCTACGACCTCGGACTGAGCGGTGACCCGGCTGCGGGTGGCCTGGCCCTGCTGTGGTCGTTCCTCACCATCGCCGTACTCGTCATCGCCGGATTCGCGGCGTGGCGGCTGCGTCGACCCTGGTTGGTCTACCTGTTTACCGCCCCGGTCATCGTGCTGTGCGGCCTCTTCGCGTGCGAGAGCGTAGCCCGGGCCCTCCCGGCGACGTTCTGAGCGTCGTAACCCGGGGGCCACGCCCGCCGGATCCCACCGACGAGCGGCTTCACGGGTCCGCTCGCAACCGGACTCGGCGCGCCCGACTGCCGGTCGGGTGCACCATGTGCCGGCCCACCCCGTCACCAAGAGTTCACCCAGGCTGTACCTGACTGTGACGTTGGGATTACCTCGGTTCCGTACAGTCCGCAGTGAAGGTACCCGAGGGGCGAATTCCAGAGTCTCCGGATCTTCACCAACCATCCACAACAATGAGGAGACACTTCATGTTCCGTTCACTGTTCAGTCGCCGGGGGGGCGTGGCCGTGGCCGCCGCCACCATCGGCGTGGCCAGCCTGTCGCTGGCATTCGCAGGCACCGCCGGTGCCAATGCGTATCCCGACAACGCCGGTACGGCGACTGCGCTCATCGGTAGCGGTTCGCAGACCTCGTACTCCACCATGGTGGCCCTGTCCGACCTGTTCAACGGGTCGCCCGGTTGTGACCTGACCGCCTCCACCTCGGTTGCCTCCACGCTCAGCTGTGGCACGACGCCGACCACCCCCGGATCCTCCGGTGGAGAGCAGGGCTTCACCGTCGCCGCCGAGAACCCGTACAACGACTTCTCGGTCCAGGCTCCGGCCATCGGCTCCGGTAACGGTGCCACCGCCCTCGAAGCCGCGGGTACCGGATCGCCCACGCAGGCGATCTCCTACGCCCGTGCGTCGTCCCACAAGGGTAACTCCACGGACAACGACGTGGCCTACGCCGTGGACGGTGTCTCCTGGACGACGTTCAACACGGTGGGCAAGAAGGCCACGGACCAGGCCAAGGTCCTGACCCTCACCAGCGCCCAGCTGATCGCCATCTGGAACGGCACCCTTTCCTGCCCCGGCAAGGGTGGAGTGACCTACACGATGGACTGGATCTGCCTCGGTGCCAAGACGTCCGCACCGATCGACGTGTACAACGCCCAGACCGGCTCGGGCACCTACTCGACGTGGTCGGCCGCCGCGGAGTACTCGGGTGCGGCTCCCGGTGGTATCACCTGTGCCGCCTGTGAGCAGGGCTGGGTGGCCAACGGTGGTTCGCCGAGCTCGATCGTGACCGCTCACGAGAACCTGTTCGAGAACCAGATGTCCTACATCTCGGCTCAGCCGGACGCCAAGGACGCCATCTACTTCATGTCCTACGGCAAGTTCACGACGACCTGCACCGGCAAGACCACCAAGGTCGAGGTGTGTGCGGGTACGCCGAAGACGGACTACACCACGTTCGGTGAGATCAACGGGATCGCGGCCAGCAAGGCCACCATCCAGGCTGCCATCTCCGGCAGTGGCACGACCTTCCCGGTCACCCGCGAGCTGTACAACCTGTACAACAACTCGAGTGCCACGGATCCTGCGAACCAGGCCACGCTGAACTTCATCGGCGAGGACGGCTTCCTCTGCAAGTCCTCGACGGCGTCGGACATCGACCCCCAGACGGGTGTCGACTACCGCACCGAGATCGAGAACACGATCGAGGCGCAGGGCTTCTTCCCGCTGGACACCGCCGGGACGACCATCGCTGAGGGATCCCCGACCTACCCGGGTACCCTGACGGACGCCCAGTACGTGGCCAACGACAGTGGTTCCACCAACACCGGCACCACCGGTGAGGGCTTCTGCCTGGTCACCAACGGCTGACCTGTCACACCAGTACGGAGCACCCTTGCGGTGCTGACGAGAGGGGCCCGGCTTCGGCCGGGCCCCTCTTCCGTCTGTCGGTGGGCGGACGGAGTGAGTTGTCGGCGACCGCACGGGCGGCGCCGCTGGATGCCGGACAGTGCCGCCGAATCGGTACGGATCAGCGGTCGGTACGGACCAGTGTGAGGGCGAGCCGGGGGCAGCTCACCGTGGCCCGTCGGGCCAGTTCCATCAGTTCGGGCGGGATCTCCCCGCCGTCGACGACGGGATAGCCCCACGGATCGGCGGCGATCATCTCGGGGAACAGCTCGGCGCACACGCCGGCCGCGTCACACGCGATGGGGTCGACGACCAACCGGTAGCTGGAGCGCCTCATCGGACCGCCGCCGACATGGCGGGCACCGGCAGGAACGGCCGGTCCGCCCGACAGGGTCCGCGGCTCAGGTGCAGCGAGGCGTGGTCGGCGAAGACGTCGACCGCCGTGCGCACGAAGCGGGCCACCCCGTCGGGATGACGGCACGCGCCGCGTCCCTCGACCAGACCGCAGAGGGTCGCGAGGACGGCCACGCCGCCACGGAGTGACCGGGGCCGGTAGGCCAGGTGCTCGAACGAGGTGGCCAGGAGGTCGAGTCCGTTGACGCAGGGACCGCACTGGCCCGCACCTTCCCTCTCGAGATACCGCACCACCCGGGCCGACTCGGCGAGCGGGCACACCCCCGTCGGGAGCAGGACGAGGACACCGGCCCCGATGGAGGAACCCTGGGCCCGGACCGCCTCCTCGGTGTAGGGCATGGTCAGCGCGGTGGCGGTGGGGAGCCATCCGCCGCCGTACCCGCCCGACAGGACCGCCTGGAAGCCGCGCGCCCGTTCGGGGCCGATCCCGAGCGCGTGGCCCAACGGGGTGCCGAGGGGCACTTCGACGATGCGGGGCGCGTCCCACAGACCGGTGACGGTGGTGAGCACCGTGCCCGGGGACTCCGGGGTCCCGACGCTCCGGAACCAGTGGGGTCCGAACCGGGCGATGAGCGCGACGTGGGCCAGCGTCTCGACGTTCTGGACGAGGGTGGGACGGCCGGCCACGCCCTGGTCGCGCACCGATCGGATCCCCACGAACGACGGCTTGGCGGGGTTGCGCCCGTTGATGGCGTTGACGGCGGCCGACTCCTGGCCGGCCAGGAACCGGTCCGGGGCGACCACGACGTCGAAGGTGCAGCGGTCCACACCCCGGGCGGCCCGCTCGCCCAGGGCCCGCTCGACATCGACGAGGCTGGAGCGGGTCACGTGCACGACCACGCGATCGGCACCGACCGCACCGGCCGCCACGGCCGCACCGTCGAGTACCAGGTGGGGGGACCGGTGCAGCAGCAGCCGGTCTTTGCCGCTCGCCGGCTCACCTTCGGCCCCGTTGGCGACGACCACGGGACGACGGCGGTGGGCAGCGACGTCCCGCCACTTGGCCCCGACCGGAAACCAGGCGCCACCGTGGCCACGTAGGCCGGACCCGTCCACGGCATCGAGGAACTCGGAGCTGCGGACCGCGGGCAGGGCCCCCCAGCGGGCCAGATGGGCGTCGAGGCCCACGGTGGTCCCCGACCCGGCCCCGTCGAGGAGCCGTGTCGGTCCGGTCGGCGCCGTGGCCGGGCTCATCGGCCACCCGTGGACGAGGGGGCCGCGACCGCAGCCGCGCCGTTCGCCGGCGACCCGGTGGGGGGCGCGGCTCCGGAGGTGGCGGCTGCGTGGTTCTCCTTGGCCAGCCGGGCCAGGAGCGAGGACGTGGTACCCGACCGGTGGGACCAGTCGGGACGGAGTGGCCCGAGCGCGGCGAATCCGGCGATGGCCAGCGTCACGACCACGGCGCCGATGCCGGCCAGCGTCCGGCGGCCGACCGGCAGGGTGCGTCCGGTGGTCATGCGCCAGGCGAACGCGCCGAGCACGGCCAGTGCACAGGCCGACTCGACGGCGAGGACCAGTGGCAGGGGGGTGTCGGTCCCACTCCCCAGACCGTGGATCAGGGCGATCGGCCAACACAGGTAGGCCAGCCAGTGGACGAACCGCCACGAGCCGTAGCCGATGCGGTGCCGGAGCGCGCTGGTGACGAGGACGGCGAGCAACAGGTCGAGGCCGAGGGCACCCAGTCCGATGTAGAGGGGCCGGTACGGCGAGCGGAAGGGTACGAACACGTCGACCAGTCCGATAGGGACGTACCCGTCGAGGACGGTGGTCGCCACGTGCACCCCTACGAACGCCAGGCACAGCAGCGAGACGTTGCGGTGCAGGTCCTGGGACAGGAACCTCGGCCACTGCCGTGTCGTCCACCCGACCGAGGCGACCACGCCGAGCACGATCGTGGTGGTCAACAGGACGAGGGCCACCAGGCCACTGGCCCGGGTCAGGTACCAGAACGCCCTGCCACCGAGGGCGGCGGTGGTCACCGCGGCGTGTCCGGTCACCGCGGGGGACCTGTGGCGGCGTGGGTCCGCGTTCCGATGCCGGTACCGGGGTCGTCGGGCCAACCGGCCACGGTCACGATCGATCCGTCGGCGGCGACCAGCCGTGAGGGGAGGTCGTGGGCCGCCAGCCAGTCCGGAGCCTCCGGGCCCAGCACGAGGGACGCCGTCGACGCGGTGTTGGCGTCGAGGCAGCTGGCCGCGGCCACCGTCACCGTCCGCCATACCGGCGGTGTCGGCAGGCCGGTCGACGGGTCGACGACGTGGTGGACCTCGTCGCCTCCGAGCGACCACCGCCGGTGGCCGACGCCCGAGGTGGCGAGTCCCCCCGACGCGACGCACACCGCGACGGGGGCATCGGGATCGCCGCAGATGTCGGCCACACCGATGGCGAAGCCGGACGGAGGTGCGTTGCGGACGGCGATGTCACCGCCGAGCGAGACGAGGACGCCGCAGCCCAGTTGCTCGGCGATGGTGGACGCGGCCCGGTCGGCGGCCCGGGCCTTGGCCGTGGCACCGAGGTCGAGGACCACGCCCGCGGGCATGGTGACGGTGCCGGCGACAGTGTCGAGGACCACCGACCACCACCCGGGGACCGGCGCCGGATCCGGCATCGTCCCGGTGACCCCGGGTGCCACCTCGGCGAAGTCGCGGTCGTAGCCGAGACGGCACAGTGCCGCACCCACGGTGGGGTCCACCGCCCCGTCGGTGGCGCCGGCGGCCCACAGGGCGGCGCCGAGCGCATCGGCCAACCCCGGCGACACCGGAACGGGCACCCCGTCAGCCGCCGCGCGGTGGAGGCGGTTGATCTCGGAATCCGCACGGAAGCGGCTGGCCACTGCCTCGGTCCGATCGAGCTCGGCGTCGAGGAGGCGCGAGGCCGCGACGATGGCGGCCGGGTCGGTCACCACGACTTCGATGCGGGTGGACCAGCGGGTCGTCCGGTGGACGGCGAGGTGGGTCGTCCCTGCGTCGGCAGAGGTCGGGCGGCTCAACTCGAGCCGCTGACGACGGGCGCCTGCTGGCCCACCGGCGCCTGCACGGGCGCCGACGCCGGAGCCGACACGCCACTGCTGTTCGGGTTCACGGAGCCCGAGGGGTCGTCGCCGCTCGACGAGGCCGAGCTCCCACTCACCACACCGGCACCCGCGGGTGTGGTGGACGACGACGTCGACGTGGCCGAGTGACCCGGCAGCGACTGGCTGAGGTAGACGCCCGCCGCGGCGACGGCGGCCACCGAGGCGAAGGCGATGCCCTTGGTGACGCTGCGGCTGCGCTCGAGCGCGGCGTCACGCTGGTAGCGGGCGGTCCCGCGCGGATCCGACCGGAACGGTGAACTGCCGGCGCGCCGGGGGGTGGTCATGGACGGAACGTTACGGAGTGAACCTGACACGCTGATGAACGTCACATAAGAATTGCCTGAGAATCCGGTCTGCACGATTCCGGTGCGGGCCGTCGGAGCCCGGCCGTCGGGCCTGTTCAGACAGGTACCGGATGAGGCAGCGACAACGCCGGCGCCTGGCGCCAGGTCACCTCGAAATGGGCGCCGCCCAGGGGGGACTCCGCCACCGTCCAGGTGCCCGAGGTGGCGCGCACCACCGCATCGGCGATGGCCAGGCCGATACCCGTGCCACCCGGCGCCTGATCCTCCCGATGGAACCGGTCGAAGATCTGCTCCCGGGCCTGGAGCGGGATTCCGGGTCCCGAGTCGTCCACCGTCAGGGTCACGCGACCACCGGACGCCGTCACGGCGACCTCGACCGTCCCGCCCGGCCCGGCGTACTTGCAGGCATTGTCCACCAGCACTGTGACGAGCCGTTCGACACCTTCCTCGTCACCCCGGACCCGGGCGGCGCCGTCGGGGGCGGTGCGGGTGCTGAGCGCGATCGCGCCGGCGTCGGCCACGGCCTGGAAGCGGACGGCGGCGGTCGTCACCGTGGAGGACAGGTCGATGGTGGCGACCCGGTCGGTGTCCGGTGTGCGTCCGTCGGCGCGGGCCAACCACAACAGGTCGTCGACGATGGCGCGGAGGCGGTGGCTCTCGGAGTCGATCCGCTGGAGGGCGGCGCGGTACTCGACCGGCGCACGGTCACGGCTGAGGGACAGGTCGACCTCGGCCTGGATGACGCTCAGCGGGGTACGGAGCTCGTGACTGGCGTCCGCGGTGAACTCGGCCTGGCGGCGTCGGATCTGCTCGATGGGCGCCGAGGCCCGCAGGCCGACGATGAACGATCCGGTGAAGGTGACGAGCACCAGGAGGGCCCCGAGAGCCAGCTCCACGGCGAGCAATTGGTTGCGGACGTCGTGGGCGCGCACCATGCTCTCGCCCGCGATCAGCCATCCGCCGGCGGAGGGTTGCGCGGCGAAGCGGAAACTGGTGCCGCCGGCGTCCAGGGTGACGGCACCGCTCTGCCAGGTGTGGTCGGGCAGCGTCGGGGAATCCGGGCTGAGTGCGGCGACCTGTCCGCCGACGTCGACGTGCCAGACGAAGTCGGGGACGTCGTCCGGGTCGTCGTCGCGGCCGACCGACGTCGGCACCTCGGCGTTCTCGGGTCGTGCCGCCGTGGCGGCCAGGGTCGCGTCGAGCCGGCCGTCGATGCCCCGGGTGAGGTTGCGCACGATCAGGACGTTGACGCCGATCGTCAACGTCGCGGCCACGAGGGTGACGACGACCGTGGCCGACAGTGCGACCCGCGCGGCGTGGATCCACCGGGCGTCGGGGCGTCTCATGCCGGGACGATCCGGTAGCCGAACCCACGCACGGTCTCGATCACCGCGGTGCCACCGCTCAACTTGCCCCGGAGCCGGCCCATGTGGACGTCGATGGTGTTGGAGCCGACCGGATCGGCCTCGTCGGGCCACACCTGGAGGGCGATCGTCTGCCGGTTCACCGGGGCGGGGGAGCGCCGCAGCAGGAGTTCCAGCAGGCCGGTCTCGATGGCCGTGAGGTTGAGTGTCCCGTCCCCCCGGGTCGCCGCCCGGGTGGCCGGGTCGTAGGAGACGTCGCCGCAGCGGAGGACCGGGGACAGGGACAGGGGCGGGCGTCGTTGGAGTGCCGACAGCCGGGCGATCAGTTCGGCGAAGGAGAACGGCTTCACCAGGTAGTCGTCGGCCCCCTCGTTCAGTCCCTCGACCCGGTCCTCGGTCGTGTCCCGGGCGGTCAGCATCAGCACCGGTGTGTGGTCACCGCGGGTCCGCATGGCCCGCACGACCTCGATGCCGCTGGTGGTGGGCATCCGCCAGTCGAGGACGACCACCTCATAGGTATAGGAGCGCAGGAAGGCCAGTGCGTCGGTGCCGTCCTGCACCACGTCGACCATGTAGCCGTGCTCCCGCAGGCCCCGCTCGAGCACCGAACGCAGTCCGGCGTCGTCTTCGGCCACCAGTACTCTCATCGCAGTCATTGTGACCCACCCGTGCGGATCAGCCGCCGGGAACCGGGGTGGCCGTCCGTCCGGCCGGTGTCGTGGGCGGCATCCAGGGAGTGTGGACGGTCAACCTGACGAGGTGATGACGGATCCTGAACGACCAGAAAGTGTCCCTGTGCGCCGATTCATGTTCGTGTAGGGTCATCGTCCAAGGCGGAAGGACTGTTCTTCTGTCGCATCAGTCGCCCGGCGGGCGACACCAGTTCGAAGGTGCGGGCGCAGGGGAGTGACCCGTATCTCATCATCCTCCGGGTTCCCCGACGTTGGCTGCCCCCCTGCCCCTCGTGGTGGTCGGCGCCGGGGACCCGGCGGGCTCTCCCGGCCCGCGCCTACCGGAGCGGCCCCACCCGTTCAGCGGGTGACGGGCAACCAGGGTTGACGATCGGCCTCGTAGGCCTCGATCTCGGCCTCGTGCCGCAGGGACAGTCCGATGTCGTCCCACCCGTTGAGCAGACGTGCCCGGGTGAACTCGTCCAGGGGGAAGGTCGCGTCGATACCGGCCGCCGGCACGTCCACCGAGCCGCGCGCCACGTCGATGGTGATCTCGAGGGTCGGATCGGCCTCCAACGCATCGAGCAGGGCGCGCCCGACGGTGGCGTCGACCTGCACGGGCACGAGGCCGGCTTTGGTGCAGTTGTTGCGGAAGATGTCACCGAAGCCGGGCGACACGACGGCGGCGAACCCGTAGTCCTGCAACGCCCAGACCGCGTGCTCGCGGGAGGAACCGGTACCGAAATTCGGTCCGGCGACGAGGATGGTCGCCCCGGCGTACTCCTCGCGGTTGAGGACGAAGTCGCGGTCGTCCCGCCACTCGCTGAAGAGGCCCGCACCGAACCCGGTGCGCTCGACCCGCTTCAGCCAGTCCGACGGGATGATCTGGTCGGTGTCCACGTCCGAGCGGTCCAGGGGGACGCCACGGCCGGTCACGATCTGCACGGCGTCCATCAGTCGAGCTCCCCGGGAGTGGCGAACCGACCGGTCACCGCGGTGGCGGCGGCCACGGCGGGCGACACCAGGTGGGTCCGTCCACCCCGACCCTGCCGGCCCTCGAAGTTGCGGTTGGAGGTCGAGGCGGCCCGTTCGCCGGGCGCCAACTTGTCCGGGTTCATGGCGAGGCACATCGAGCAGCCGGGCTCCCGCCAGTCGAATCCGGCGTCGACGAACACCCGGTCCAGTCCCTCGGATTCGGCCTGCGCCTTGACCCGGTGCGAGCCCGGCACGACCAGGGCCCGCAGGCCCGGGTGCACGGTGCGGCCCCGGAGCACGTCGGCGGCGGCCCGTAGGTCCTCGATGCGCCCGTTCGTGCACGAGCCGATGAACACGGTGTCGACCGCCACCTCGCCCAGGGGCGTCCCGCCCACCAGCCCCATGTACTCGAGGGCGCGGGCGGCGGCCTCCCGCTCGGCCGGCGTCGAGAACGAGTCCGGGTCCGGCACGGTGCCGTCGATGCGGGTCACCTGGGCGGGGTTGGTGCCCCACGTGACGAACGGTGCCAGATCGGCGGCCTCCAGGACCACCTCCTCGGCGAACGTCGCCCCGGCATCGGTGGGGAGCGTCCGCCAGTAGTCGAGCGCCTGCTCCCAGGCCGCACCCTTGGGGGCGTGGTCGCGACCTTCGAGGAAGGAGAACGTCGTGTCGTCCGGGGCGATCATCCCCGCCCGGGCACCGCCCTCGATCGACATGTTGCAGACCGTCATGCGGCCCTCCATCGAGAGGCTGCGGACGGCCGAGCCGCGGTATTCGATGATGTGGCCGCTGCCGCCTCCGGTGCCGATACGCCCGATGACCGCGAGGACCAGGTCCTTGGCCGTGACCCCGGCCGGCAGGTCGCCGTCGATGGTGACGGCCATGGTGGACGGCCGGCGCTGGGGGAGGGTCTGGGTGGCCAGGACGTGCTCGACCTCGCTCGTGCCGATGCCGAAGGCCAGTGCGCCGAAGGCGCCGTGGGTGGAGGTGTGGCTGTCACCGCACACGATGGTCATGCCCGGCTGGGTCAGGCCCTGCTCGGGACCGATGATGTGCACGATGCCCTGGTTGGCGTCGCCCATCGGGTAGCAGGTGATCCCGAACTCGGCGCAGTTGGCGTCGAGGACGGCGAGTTGCTTGGCCGAGATCGGGTCGGCCACCGGCTTGTCGATGTCGGTGGTCGGCACGTTGTGGTCGGCGGTGGCGATGGTGAGGTCGGGACGGTGGACGGTGCGCCCGGCCAGGCGGAGGCCGTCGAACGCCTGGGGCGAGGTCACCTCGTGGATGAGGTGCAGGTCGATGAAGAGGAGGTCCGGCTCCTCGGTCCCTCCGTCGTGGACGACGTGGCTGTCCCAGACCTTCTCGGACAGGGTGCGGGGCTCGGTCACGTGCTCAGGCTCCGATCTTGACGATCTCGACGCGGAGGTTGCCCCCCGGTGCGGCGTATTCGACGGTCTCCCCCACGGCGTGGCCGATGAGGGCCTGGCCCAGGGGCGATCCGGGCGAGACCACGGTCAGGTCGCCCTGCCGCTCCTCGATCGAGCCGACGAAATAGTCGGCGGTGTCGTCCTCGTCGTCACCCTCGTAGCGCAGGGTGACGGTCGAACCATGGGTGACGGTGCCGTCGCTGGGCGCGGCGTCGACCACGGTGGCGTTCTTCAGCATGTGCTCGAGCTGGCGGATCCGCGACTCCATCTTCCCCTGGCTGTCCTTGGCGGCGTGGTAGTCGCCGTTCTCCTTCAGGTCGCCGAGGGCGCGTGCCGTCTCGATCAGGGCGGCGATCTCGACGCGGCCACGGGTGGTCAGGTCCTCGAGCTCGGCCTGGAGCCGCTCGTAGGTGTCACGGGTCAGCTGGGTGTCAGAGGTGTCACTCACGGGGTACCAGGGTAACGGGTCGCCGCACCCTGCCGGCACGGACCCCGGGGGCGGAACACGGATCCTCCGGGAGGGGTTCCCTCTGGGGAAGGGTGACGGCGACGAATGGCGTGGCGGGCTGCCGCGCACCGTCGGGGCCGGTGGGCGGGAGACCTGGGCCGATGCGGTCCGGGGTGCACCGCCCGTGAGACAATCGGTGTCGCACCGGTGGACGAGGGAGGGACACGACCATGGCTGACATAGAGGGCACCTTCGAGCCGAGGTTCGAAGGTGTGGCGACGACACTGGCGGCCAGCCTCGACGCCGGCACCGACGTCGGCGCGTCGGTGGCCGTGCTCCTGGGCGGCGAGCCGGTGGTGGACATCTGGGGCGGCACGGTCGACGAGGCCGGCACGGCACCCTGGCAGAAGGACACCATCACCAACGTCTGGTCCACCACCAAGACCATGACGTTCCTGTGCACGCTGATGCTGGCCGACCGGGGCGAACTCGACTACCACGCCCCGGTGGCGAAGTACTGGCCGGAGTTCGCGGCGGGGGGCAAGGAGGCCGTCGAGGTCCGTCACCTCATGGCCCACACCGCCGGGCTGCCCGGATGGAGCGAGCCGATGGCCCCGGAGGACCTGGCCGACTGGGAGAAGTGCACGTCGTTGCTGGCGGCCCAGGAGCCGTGGTGGGAGCCGGGTACGGCCTCGGGGTACCACGCCGTGACCCAGGGCTACCTGATCGGCGAGGTGGTCCGTCGCATCACCGGAGCGACCATCGGGACCTGGTTCGCCTCGGAGGTGGCGGGTCCGCTCGGCGCCGATTTCCACATCGGGCTACCGGAGTCCGAGGACCACCGCGTCTCGGTCGTGATCCCACCGCCTCCCGTCGACCTCGACGAGCTGAAGCCGTCGGAGCTGGTCGTCCGGGCCATGGGCAATCCGCCCCTCGACGCGTCCTACCCGTCCCACGCCTGGTGGCGGCGGGCCGAGATCCCGGCGGCCAACGGGCACGGCAACGCGCTCTCGGTGGCCCTGGTGCAGTCGATCATCGCCGGCCGGGGCGAGGCCCGCGGCGTGCGGCTGCTGTCCGAGGCCGGGGTCGACCGGATCTTCGACGAGCAGATCCACGGGACCGACCTGATCCTCGGGGCCGAGTACCGGTTCGGCATGGGTTACGGACTCAGCTCGGGGGTGATGCCCATCGGACCGCGCGCCTGCTTCTGGGGTGGCTACGGGGGCTCGCTCATCGTCATGGACCAGGATGCCGACCTGACCGTCAGCTACGCCATGAACCGCATGGAGGGCGGGCTGCAGGGCGACCTGCGCGGCGCCAACATCGTGATGGCGGCCGTCCTGGGCCTGGCCGGAGGCTGAGGGTCGGGTCGAGGGTGACCGACGGGTGGAGGGGACGGTGAGCAGATGAGCGCGGCTGCGCCCGCGGGTCCGCCCGACGACGCCAAACCGCGGTCGTTCGAGGCCCAGTTCCAGGAACAGCAGCACCTGCCCCTCCGGTGGAAGACGGTGGTCAAGCGGTCGATCGCCATCGTCATCTCCGGCGTGATCCTCTACCTGGTCGCCCCGAGCATCCTCGCCGTGCTGGACTCGTGGCCGAAGCTGGCCACACTCAACCTGCTGTGGTTCATCCCCGCCGTCGTGGCCGAGGTGGCCCACTTCGCCTGCACCTTCTCCCTCCAGCGCATCGCCCTGCGGACCAAGGCCTGGTTCGCGGTGATCACCGCACAGCTGGCCGGCAACGCCATCTCGCTCATCGTGCCCGGGGGCGCGGCCGCCGGTGCGGCCGTCCAGTTCCGGATGCTGGGCACCGCCGGCATGGACGCCACCGAGTCGGTCAGCGGGCTGACGGCCTTCTCGTTCCTCGGGATCGGTGGGCTCCTGGCCCTCCCCGTCTTCGTGCTGCCCGTGGTGATCTTCGGTGCGCCGGTGGCCTCCGGGCTGAGCCGCGCCGCCTGGGTCGGGGCGATCGGATTCGTGCTCTTCACCGCCTTCGGGGCCGTCGTGATGGTGTTCGACCCACCCCTGCTGTGGGCCGGCCGGGCGGCCCAGACCGTGCGCAACCGGGTCCTGAAGAAGCGTGAACCCGTCGAGGGCCTTCCCGAACGGCTGCTCGAGCAGCGCAACGTGATCCGCGTCGTGCTCGGCCAGCAGTGGTGGCAGGCGACCCTGCTCTCGGTCGGCCGACTCGTCTTCGACTACCTGTGCCTGCTGTTCTGCGTCCGGGCCGTGGGGTCCCATCCGAGGCCGTCACTGGTCCTGCTGGCCTACGCCGTCGCCGGGGTCATCGGCCTGCTCCCCATCACCCCCGGGGGCATCGGCATCGTCGAGGCGAGCCTCGCCGGCTTCCTGGCCCTGGCCGGATTGGACGGGGCCCAGGCGGTGCTGGCCACGCTGGCCTACCGGCTGGCCTCCTACTGGCTGCCCATGGCGGCCGGTCCCGTCGCCTACGCCGCCTTCCGCCACCGCTACCGCCACCACGGGCGACCCGCACCCGAGCTCGGGGCGCCCTCCACCTGACGGTCCACCGGACACGGGGCGGACCGGGGCCCGGCTAGCGCAGGTCGACCTCGCCGTCGGGCCGCAGCGTCGCCAGACGTCCGCACCCCTCCTCGGTGACCAGGACCGCCAGGTGGTCGGCGTCCGACACGCGGGCCCAGGCCCGGCGGCCCTCAGGGGTCCGACAGGCCACGACGGCGCGTTCGGGAGCACCGTCCCGCCCGAAGGACACCGAATACGTCTCGACGGTCACCTCACCCCGGGCGTCGGCATCGGGCGAGCACTGGGGGAGCGCCCCGACCGCGGCCTGCGGGTCGGCCCAGGCGAACCCGGCGGCCGACTCGACCACGGTGCGGTCGGGCAGTCGGTCCTCGTCGTGGGACCGGTCCGTGGGCGGGTCGGTGCCGTAGAGGCCGATGCTGTGCTTCGACACGTACCAGCCCAGCCCGGTGGTCAGACCGGTCGATCCGGGCTCGGCCCGCAGCACGTCGACCATGGTGGCCAACGAGTGCGTCCCGTAGTTGTTGCCCGGCCCTCCGGCGAAGGTGAGCCCACCGGTGACCGTCAGCGGTCGGCCCGGGTCGTCGTCGGGCACCCCGAGTTCGGCGGCGGCGATCTCCACGGCCGAGGGGAAGCACGAGTAGAGGTCGAGGTGGTCCACCTCGTCGACGGTGGTGCCGGCGAGGGCGAGGGCCGACGCCCCGGCCAGGCGGATCGCCGGGGACGAGTGGAAGTCGGCCCGGTGCGAGAGGAACCAGTGGTCCTCGGCGTCGGCCCCGGCGAGGGGGAACACCCACCGGTCGCGGGGGACGCCGGCGGCATCGGCCGCCGCCGCCGAGCACACGATGGCCGCCGCCCCTTGGTCCACCTGGAGGTTCGCCGTCAGGAACTTCGTGTACGGGTAGGCGATCATCCGGTTCGCCTCGGTGACCGTGGTCAACTCCTCGGCCGTCATCGGTTCGCGGAACCAGGCATAGGGGTTCCCGGCCGCCACCGAGGAGAACCTCGACCAGAGGCCGCCGATGTGGGCCAGGTGCTCGGGCAGGGAGTGCCCGGCATCGGCCCGCAACGCGTTCTCGAAGAGGGGGAAGACGTGGATCGGGAGGTCGAGGCCGCGTTCCTCCTCCGAGGTGGTGGTGCCCCGCCGGTCACTCCCGAACAGGCTCGGGGGCCCGGTGTCGCCCGGCTGGACGGTCCAGGGGAGGAGGGGCCGGTCCGGATGCCGGCGGGCGGCCGCCTGCGTGTAGTAGCAGTCGGCTCCGGCGATGACGGCCACGTCGAGCTCGCCGCGCCCGATGGCGAGGGCGGTGGCGTTCACCAGCATCTGGGGGTTGTTGCCGCCCGTCGTGGTGACCAGGACCTGCTCGGGTTCGATACCCAATTCCTCGGCCAGCAGGGCGCCCGGATCGACGTAGTGCCAGCTGAGGGGGTTGGCGACCCGCAGCGACCCGGTGCGGGCCAACAGCGTGCGACCGGCCGGGGCCACCCCGCCGGAGGACGCTCCGTCGCAGTCCTCGACCGCGGCGTGGACGGCGTCGAGCATCAGGCCCAGGGGTTCGGGACGGTCGGCCAGGCTGCCTTCGCCCTCCGTCCGGGGCCGGTTCGTGACCTGGCCGACGCCCACGACGACCGGTGTGGCGGGGTCGATGGTCATCGCGCGACGAGCCTATCGGTGCCCCAGGGGGCCTCCGCCCGGACCAGGTGGCGTCGGCGTCGGTACGGGTACCGTCACCCCTCGGAAGGCCCGTCCGCCACTCGGTACACTCGGGCCATGCGGATCGCCGTGGGCTCGGACCACGCGGGCTACGCCCTCAAGTCGGAGATCATCGGGCACCTGGCGGAGGCCGGGCACGAGGTCCTCGACCTGGGCACCGACTCGGCGGAGGTCTCGGTGGACTACCCCGTGTTCGGTCGGGCCGTGGGCGAGGCGGTCGCCGGTGGACGGGCCGAACGCGGCGTCTGCGTGTGCGGCACGGGCATCGGCATCGGTATCGCCGCCAACAAGGTGGACGGCATCCGCGCCGCCGTGGTGCACGACACGACCACGGCCCTGTTGGCCCGGCACCACAACGACGCCAACGTGGTGAGCCTGGGCGAGCGCACGACCGGCCGCGCCGAGGCCATCGACGCCGTCGACGCCTTCGTCACCACCGACTTCGACGGGGGCCGCCATCAGCGGCGCATCGACCAGATCACCGACATCGAAAGGCAGCAGCCGACCCCATGAGCAGCCCCACGCCCGCTTCCCCCTTCGACCCGTGGCTCACCGGGGACCCCGAGGTCCTCGCCCTGCTGGGTGCCGAAGCCGAGCGCCAGGCCACGACCCTCCAGCTCATCGCCTCGGAGAACTTCACCTCGACCGCGGTGCTCGCCGCCACCGGGTCCGTCCTCACCAACAAGTACGCCGAGGGCTACCCCGGACGCCGCTACTACGGGGGCAACCAGGTCATCGACGAGGTGGAGGACCTGGCCCGAGACCGCCTGAAGGCCCTGCTCGGCGCCGAGCACGCGAACGTCCAGCCCCACGCCGGGTCCAACGCCAACCTCGCCGCCTACCAGGCCCTCATCGAGCCCGGCGACACCGTCCTCGCCATGCGCCTGGACCACGGCGGCCACCTGACCCACGGATCGCCGGCCTCCATCACCTCGAAGGTGTGGAACTTCGTGTCCTACGGGGTGTCGCCGGCCACCGACGACCCCGACAAGCCGGGCGAGATCATCGACTTCGACCAGGTCGCCGACCTGGCCAGGACGCACCGGCCCCAACTGATCGTGGCCGGCTCCACCGCCTACGCCCGCATCATCGACCCCCTCCCGTTCCGCGAGATCGCCGACTCGGTCGGGGCCAGGTTCCTGTTCGACGCCGCCCACCCGGCCGGGCTGATCGCCGGAGGGGTGCATCCCTCGCCGGTCGGCGTGGCCGACGTCGTGACCTTCACCACCCACAAGACCCTGCGTGGCCCGCGCGGCGGGGCCATCGTGTGCTCCGCCGAGTACGCCAAGGCCGTCGACAGTGCCATCTTCCCGGGGCTGCAGGGGGGGCCGCTCGAGAACGTGATCGCCGGTAAGGCCGTGGCCTTCGCCGAGGCGTCGCGACCCGAGTTCCGGACCTACGCCGCCGCCATCGTGGCCAACGCCAAGGCCCTGGCCACATCGGTCGCCGCCGAGGGCATCCGCCTCGTGTCCGGTGGCACGGAGAACCACCAGGTCCTGTGCGACCTGCGCTCCTTCGACGCCGAACTGACCGGCAAGGAGGCCCAGGAGGTCCTCGACCGGGCCGGCATCACCTGCAACCGCAACACGATCCCCGATGACCCCCGGTCCCCGTTCGTCACGTCCGGTCTCCGGCTGGGCACGGCCGCCCTGACGACCACCGGCATGGGCGAGTCCGAGATGTCCCAGGTCGGCGCCCTGATCGGCCGCACGCTCCGCCAGCGGGGCGACGAGGCCGCGGTGGCCGCCATCCGGGCCGAGGTCGCCGAGCTGTGCGCCGGCTTCCCCCCGTACCCGGGGCTGGCCGGGGCGTGATGTCGCAGGCCGCGTGCCGGCGGCCGGGGTGACACCGTGAGCGCGGGCGTCCCCCTCAATTGGTACGCCGTCATCCTCGTGGTGGCCGCCGCCTCCACGTGGGTCCTGACCTTCCCGGCACGACGCATCGCCGTGCAGATCGGCTACGTCGCCCAGCCCGACGCCCGCAAGGTCCACCAGCGGGTGACCCCCCAGTCGGGAGGGGTGGCGATGTTCCTCGGCCTGCTGGTGGCCTGGGCCGTCGCGGCCTCGGTGCCGGCCCTCGACGGGTTGTTCCGTGGGACCTCGGAGCCGCTCGGCCTGATCCTCGGTGCCGCCGCCATCTTCGTGGTCGGGCTCATCGACGACTTCCGTGACATGTCGGCCCCGGCCAAGGTGGCCGGCGAGGTGCTGGCCGCTCTGATCCTCTATTTCATGGGGGTCACCTGGTTCCAGTTCAAGGTGCCGCTGGCGGGCTTCCTGCTCCTCTCGCCCGAATGGACCCCGCTGCTCACCGCCCTGTGGGTGATCGCCATCACCAACGCCGTCAACCTGATCGACGGACTCGACGGACTGGCCGCCGGGGTGGTGGCCATCGCCTCGGGCGCACTGGCCGTGTACGGCCTCCACCTCCAGCACCTGGGGAATCTGCCGACCGATAACATCGGCCCACTCATCGCCGTGGTGACCTGCGGCGTCTGCCTGGGCTTCCTGCCCCACAACTTCCATCCGGCGAGGATCTTCATGGGCGACGGCGGCGCCCTGCTGCTCGGACTGCTGATGGCGGCGTCCACGATGCTGATCGGGGGACGCTCGGCCGGCACCGTGGGAGGTGTGGCGGCCCGCAGCGGGCAGACCTACTTCTTCTTCGCCCCCCTGTTCATCCCCTTCTTCATCCTCGGTGTGCCGATGGTGGACATGGCATTCGCCTTCATCCGGCGCACGGCCAACCGGACCGGGTTCTCGACGCCGGACAAGAACCACCTCCACCACCGGCTGCTGCGCCTCGGCCACGGGCACCGCCGCAGCGTGCTCATCCTCTGGGCCTGGACGGTGCTGCTGTCCGGGTTCGTGCTCTTCCCCCTCTACGTCTCGAGCGTCAACGCCTTCATCCCCTTCGGCGCCTTCGCCCTCGGGGTGATCCTCTACACGCTGTTCCATCCCTCGCTCCGCCGGGCGCCCGCCGACGGGAGCGCATCCGAGGACGGTGGCGCCGCGGACGGTGGGGGCGCAACCGGAGGTGTGGACGGGCCGCCGGGCGGTGGGCGGGGCGAGGCATCCCCGCGCCGGCCGCCTGAGCAGGTGGCCGACCGCCTGGGGCAACCGGAGGCCGACCCGGCCGGGACGGTGGACGCTCCCGCTTGACTCCGCCCCGTCACGCCGGGCTGCGGTTACCGACCCGTGAACAGCATGTTTCGGGCGTTTTGCTGCGGCTACGGTAAAAGTGCGATGATGCGCCACGTGAATTGCAGGCCTTCCACCTCTTTCGAGGGGTCCGCCCCGTTGGGTCGCGCCACAGGTCTGCACCCGCTCGACACCTTCATCCGGACGACCCGCTCGTCCGCTGCGTGAGCCCGGAAACCACTCGTGACGCCTCCTCCCCCCACATCGACTGACGCGGTCCGGCCACCGCATGGACGAGTCCACCCCTGCACCCGATGCGCACGACCCGCACCCCGACGGACAGCCGTCGGACCGGCGGCTGTCGCCGGGTGCCGTCGCCTTCCTCGGCCTCGGGTTGGCCGTCGGCCTGTGCCTGGCCGTGACGGTGGGTGCCGGGCTGGCGGTGGACGCCGTGCTGCACTCGTCCCCGGTGGGCCTGCTGGTCGGGCTGGTCGTGGGCCTGGTCGTCGCCGTGGCCATGGCCGTCACCACGGTGAAGAGGTACCTGTAGCCACGTCGACCGGCGTAGCCGGTGGAACGGTGCGCTGACCGTGTTCGCCCACTTCTCGCTGCCGGACATCTCCGACGTGTCCCGCCGGACCGTGGCCGCCGCCCTGGTCGTCGGTGTCGCCGCGCTGGTGGCCTGCTTCTCCTTCGGCCACTTCCTGGTCGGCGTAGGGGCCTGCATCGGTCTCGGCATGGGCACCCTCAACTACCGCCTCGTCGGCGTGTCGGTCGACAAGGTGACGGCCATGGACGTCGACGACCCGAAGCGCCCACTGGCCGTCAACACGTTCGGACGGCTGGGGGTCATCACGGTGATCGCCCTGGGTCTGACGTTCCTGTCCAAGCCCCTCGGTTTCGGCGTCCTCGGCGGCCTGGCCGTCTTCCAGGTCCTCCTGATCGCCAACGTGGCCCGCTCGATGTCCCACGCGGGCCCCATGACCTCGGTGGAGGACGTCATCAACGCCAACGTCATCGACTCCAACGATCCGGTGATCTCGCCCGCCGTCACCGACGCCGACGACACCCGTGGAGGTGCCTGACCGCATGTCCAGCTTCCTCACGCCGACGCTCGGCATCGACATCTCGGTGGGCGACCACGTCCAGCGCAAGATCTTCGGGCTGACCGTCAACATGGACATCGTCTGGGCGACCGTCATCGCCGGGGCCATCGTGATCACCCTCGGGCTGATCCTGCGGGCCAAGGCCACCAGTGGGGTGCCGGGCAAGTTCCAGCTCGCCTGGGAGATGATCGTCGGTGCCGTCCAGACCCAGGTCGACGACTCCATCGGCCCCCGGGGCGCAGCCGTCGTACCACTGGCGGTGACGCTGTTCGTCTTCATCTTCACCTGCAACCTCTTCGAGGCACTGGGCATCGGTTCCAAGCTGGACTTCCTGCCCGCCCCGACCAGCGACATCAACCTGCCGCTGGCCATGGCCCTCTACGTGATCGTGATGGTCCACCGGGCGGCCATCAAGAACCGTGGGGTCAAGGGGTACTTCAAGCACTACGTGGCCCAGCCCTTCCCGGCCAAGCTCGCCCCGGTGAACCTCTTCATGAACGGCATCGAGGAACTGGTGAAGCCGGTCACCCTCACGCTGCGTCTGTTCGGCAACCTGTTCGCCGGTGGCCTGATGCTCTCGCTGCTGGCCGCGCTGGTCGCCTGGAAGTTCGGCTCCTACGGCGTCATCGGTGGCGTCCTGTCCGCCGTCTTCACCGTGGTCTGGAAGGTCTTCGACATGGCGATCGGCGCCATCCAGGCCTTCATCTTCGCCCTCCTCACCATCCTGTACTTCGACACGGCCATGGCCCCCGACGAGGCCCACTGACGCCGGCCGCGTCCACCCGACCTTTCCACCCATCTACCCCAACAAAGGAGCAGTTCCCATGGCAGCAAGTCCCGTCGACTACACCAGCGCTATCAAGACGGCCGGTGGTCTCATCGGCGCCGGCCTGGCGCTCGGCGGCGGCGCCGTCGGTGCCTCCATCGGTGACGGCCTGGCCGGTAGCCAGACGATCGCCGGCGTCGCCCGCAATCCCGAGGCCCAGGGCCGTCTCACGACGATCATGTTCCTGACCGTCGGCCTCTGCGAGGCGGCGTACTTCATCAACCTGGTGTTCGCCGCACTCTTCGTCTTCTCGCTGGGCAAGTAACCACGGCCCCACCGGGCCGGCGCCGACGGCCCTAGGGCCACCGGCACCGGACCGCCCGCGGCCACCTCCGACCGACCGACCAAGGATCACGACCATGCCAATCGCCACCAGCAACTTCCTCGTCCCGAACGGGACGTTCATCGTGGTGCTGATCGCCTTCATCATCGTGCTGGGTGTCATCACCAAGTACGTGCTGCCCGTGCTCAACGCCGCGCTCACCGAGCGCCAGGAGCAGATCCGCGGTGAGCTCGAGGCGGCCGACAAGGCGAAGGCCGACGCCGAGGAGGCCGACGCCGAACGCCGGTCGGTGCTGGAGCAGGCCCGGACCCAGGCCCGCGAGATCGTCGGCCAGGCCCAGACCACGGCCGACCAGATCGTGACCGCCGCCACCGCCGAGGGCCAGGCCGTCCACGACCGCATCGTGGCGTCCGCCGAGGCCGAGGTCGTCGTCGCCCGCCAGGCGGCCGTCGAAGAGGTCACCGCCCGGGTGGGGGAGATCGTCCTGGCCGCCGCTGAGCGGGTCATCGGTCGGGAGATCAAGTCCGCCGACCACCAGGACCTCATCGACGAGGCCATCGCCGCCGTGCGGGCCGAGACGTCCGGCGCCGGTGCCGGCGCAGGAGGCGCCCGGTGAACCCAGCCCTCCAGGGCTACCTGGCCGCGATGGAGGAGACGCTGACCGCCGACGGCGGCCTGGCCGACGCCGGCGCGCAGATCGACGCGTTCGCCGACATCGTCGAAGGCAACAACGCGCTCCTCCTGGCCGTCAACGACGGCTCGGTCCCCGTACCGGCCCGCCGGGCCGTGCTCGACCGGCTGCTCGAGGGAAAGGTGCGGCCCGAGGTGGCCCGCCTGGTCCATCAGGCCGTCTCCGTGGTGCCGGCCGGCGAGGTCGTCACCACCTTCCGGTGGATCGGCAGCCACCTCGAACGCCTGGCCACCCGCGCCGCAGCCACCGCCGTCGAGCCGTTCGACGAAGAGGTGCTCGGCCGGCTCGGTTCACGCAACCGCGTCTCGGGCTACGCCGCCGCCGTCTTCGAGGGCTGCACCGTGGCCGACCTCGAGGAGATCGAGGACCAGCTCTTCCGCTTCGCCCGCACGGTCGAGGCCGACCGACGCCTGCGCGGCGCCCTCGGTGACCGCGACCTGCCCGTGGCGGTCCGCCAGGAGGTCATCGCCAAGCTGCTCGACGGCAAGGTGCTGCCGGCCACCGTGCGGCTGGCCTCCTACGCCGCCCGTGGCGGTCGGGCCCGTGACATCGTGTCCACGCTCGACGCGCTGGTCGAGGACGCGGCCAGGGCCCGTGGCTGGCGGGTGGCCCGGGTGTCGGCGGCGGACGCCGTCGACGACGGACAGCAGCGTGACCTCAGCGACGCACTGGCCCTCCTCACCGGCAACCCGGTCGATCTGCAGGTCACCGTGGACCCCGACCTGCTCGGCGGCGTGGTCGTCCAGGTGGGCGACCTGCTGGTGGACTCCAGCACCCGCCACCGGCTCGACGAGCTGAAGGAACACGTGCTCGCCTCCGAGGAGGCCTACAGGATTCCAGGAACACCGACACGAAGGGATGCAACCGATGGCTGAGTTGACCATCAACGCCGACGAGATCACCGCTGCCCTCAAGCAGTACGTGGACGACTACACGCCCGAGGTCGGCACCGAGCAGGTCGGCCGCATCGTCGAGGTCGGCGACGGCATCGCCCGCATCACCGGACTGCCCGGCTGCGCGGTCAACGAGATCCTCGAGTTCCAGGACGGCACGGAGGGGCTCGCCCTCAACCTGGACGAGGAGACCATCGGCGCCGTCATCCTGGGTGAGGACACCGGGCTCGAGGAGGAGCAGCTGGTCAAGGCGACCGGGCGGATCCTGTCCGTCCGCGTGGGCGACGCCCTGCTCGGCCGCGTGGTCAACGCCCTGGGGGAGCCCCTCGACGGCCGGGGGCCCATCGCCACCACCGAGACCCGGCGGCTCGAGGTCCAGGCCCCCGGCATCGTGAAGCGCCAGCCGGTGAGCGAGCCGCTGCAGACCGGCATCAAGGCCATCGACGCCATGACGCCGATCGGACGGGGCCAGCGTGAGCTGATCATCGGCGACCGCAAGACGGGCAAGACCACCGTCGCGATCGACACCATCCTCAACCAGAAGGGCCTGGGGGTGAAGTGCATCTACGTCGCCATCGGCCAGAAGGAGTCCTCGGTCGCCCAGACCGTGGCCACCCTCGAGCGCTACGGCGCACTCGAGTACACCGTGGTCGTGCTGGCCGGCGCCGCCGACCCCGCCCCGTTCAAGTACCTCGCCCCCTACGCCGGCTGCGCCATGGGCCAGCACTGGATGGACAACGGCGAGCACGCCCTCATCGTCTACGACGACCTGTCCAAGCAGGCCGAGGCGTACCGCCAGATGTCGCTGCTGCTGCGCCGGCCCCCGGGCCGCGAGGCCTACCCGGGTGACGTCTTCTACCTGCACAGCCGGCTGCTCGAGCGGGCCGCCAAGCTGTCCGACGATGCCGGCGGCGGGTCGCTGACGGCACTGCCGATCATCGAGACCAAGGCCGGCGACGTGTCGGCCTACATCCCGACCAACGTGATCTCGATCACCGACGGCCAGGTGTTCCTCGAGTCAGAGCTCTTCTACGCCGGTGTCCGCCCCGCCATCAACGTGGGTATCTCGGTCAGCCGGGTGGGGTCCGCCGCCCAGATCAAGGCCATGAAGGCCGTGTCCGGCACGCTGAAGCTCGACCTCGCCCAGTTCCGCGAGCTCGAGGCCTTCGCCACCTTCGGCTCGGAGCTCGACAAGGTCTCCCAGGCCCAGCTCGACCGCGGCTACCGGCTCACCGAGCTCCTGAAGCAGGGCCTCAACCAGCCGGTCCCCGTCGAGGAGCAGGTCCTCGTGATCTTCGCCGGCTCGGAGGGCTTCGTCGACGAGATCCCGGTGGCCGACGTGCAGCGCTACGAGACCGAGGTGCGCGCCTACTTCCGCGCCAGCCACCCCGACATCCTCGAGGGCATCCGCACCTCCGGCAAGCTGCCCGAGGGCGACGTGCTGTCCGACGCGCTCACCAAGTTCACGGACACCTTCGACACCGGAAAGGTCGACTGACCCATGGCAGGTGGCCAGGAGCGCATCCTGCGTCGACGGATCCGGAGTATCCGCTCGACGCAGAAGATCACCAAGGCGATGGAGCTGATCGCTGCGTCGCAGATCGTGCGCGCCCAGGGTCGCATCGCCGCCTCCAAGCCGTACCAGGAGGGCATGGCCCGCATCGTGCTGGAGACGGCCATCGGCGACCCGCTGGCCGCCGGCCGGCTGCTCGGCACGCCCGAGGAGCTGACCAGGGTCCTGGTGCTCAGCGTCGTGGCCGACCGCGGTCTCTGCGGCGGCTACAACACCACCGTCTTCCGGACCACCGAGCGCCTGCTGGCCTCGCTGGCCGCCGACGGCGTCGAGACCCGTCTGGTGACCGTGGGCAAGAAGGCCGTGGGGTACTTCCGATTCCGCGGCCAGGAGGTCGAGCGCTCCTTCCTCGGCATGAGTGAGCGCCCGACGTTCGCCGACGCCCGTGAGGTGGCCGCCGCCGCCGTCACCCCGTTCGTCAACGGGGAGGTCGACCAGGTCCTCGTGGTGTCCACCCGGTTCATCAGCGCCGGCAGCCAGAAGATCGAGGTGCGCCAGCTCCTGCCCCTCGTGGACCCGCGTGACGAGGCCGAGAAGGAAGACCACCAGAACGGGAACGGCAGCCGGGACGTCGCGCCGCACGAGGTCGACGTCAAGCAGGGCTACACGGAGTTCGAGCCCGACGCGGCCATCCTCCTCGTCGACCTGGCTCCCCGCGCCGCCGAAACCGAGATCTTCGCCTCACTGCTCGAGGCCTCGGCCTCGGAGCTGACCGCCCGCCAGCGGGCCATGGCCGCCGCCACCGAGAACGCCGGCGAACTCATCAAGAAGTACTCGCGGATCATGAACCGGGCCCGCCAGGACACCATCACCACTGAGATCATGGAGATCGTCGGCGGTGCCGAGGCGCTGCGGGCCGGGGCCGAAGGTGACGAGGGCGGCGTCGTCATCGAGACGAGGGTCTGACCCGTGTCCACCGCCGACCTGACCGTCCCCACCGCCACCATGACCTCCGTATCCATCATCGCCGCAGTCGCCGAACTCAAGGGAGCCACACGCTCATGACCACCACCGCCCCCCAACCCACCGAGTCGCAGACGCTGGCCTCCGGCCGCGTCGTCGCCATCGCCGGGCCCGTCATCGACGTCGAGTTCCCGCCCCACGCACTTCCCGAGATCAACGGTGCCGTCGAGGTCGACGTGGAGCTCGAGGGTGCCACGCAGACCATCACCGCCGAGGTGGCCCAGCAGATCGGCGACGGCCGGGTGCGCTGCATCTGCCTCAAGGCGACCGACGGACTGACCCGGGGTGCCGAGGTCCGCAACCTGGGCCACGGCCTGCAGGTACCGGTCGGCGACGCCGTGCTCGGCCACGTGTTCAACGTGCTGGGTGAGCCGCTCGACACCGCCGACATCGGCGCCGTCGAGGACCACTGGGACATCCACCGCCAGGCCCCCGACTTCGACACCCTGGAGCCCCGGGCCCTCATGTTCGAGACGGGCATCAAGGTCATCGACCTCCTCGAGCCCTACGTGCAGGGCGGCAAGATCGGCCTGTTCGGCGGTGCCGGTGTGGGCAAGACCGTGCTCATCCAGGAGATGATCAACCGCGTGGCCACCAACCACGGTGGTGTGTCGGTCTTCGCCGGTGTGGGCGAGCGCACCCGTGAGGGCACCGACCTGTGGCTGGAGATGCAGGAGTCGGGCGTCATCGAGAAGGCCGCCCTGGTCTACGGCCAGATGGACGAGCCCCCGGGCGTGCGCCTGCGGGTGGCCCTGGCCGCGCTCACGATGGCCGAGTACTTCCGGGACGTGAAGAACCAGGACGTGCTGCTGTTCGTCGACAACATCTTCCGGTTCGTCCAGGCCGGTTCCGAGGTCTCGACCCTGCTCGGTCGCATGCCCTCGGCCGTGGGCTACCAGCCCACCCTGGCCGACGAGATGGGCCAGCTGCAGGAGCGGATCACCTCGACCCGGGGCCGGTCCATCACCTCGCTGCAGGCCGTCTACGTTCCCGCCGACGACTACACCGACCCGGCGCCGTTCACCACCTTCACCCACCTCGACGCCACCACCGAGCTGTCACGCGACATCGCCTCGCTCGGCATCTATCCGGCGGTGGACCCGCTGTCGTCGACGTCGAACATCCTGGCGCCCGAGATCGTGGGGGAGCGCCATTACACCGTCGCCCGCCGGGTGCAGGGTGTCCTCCAGCGGTACAAGGAGCTCCAGGACATCATCGCCATCCTCGGCCTCGACGAGCTGTCCGAGGAGGACCGCGTGACCGTGGCCCGGGCCCGCAAGGTGCAGCGCTTCCTGTCCCAGCCCTTCAACGTGGGCGAGGTGTTCACCGGTCTGAAGGGCGTCACCGTGCCCGTCGAGGAGACCGTCGAGTCCTTCGAGGCGCTGGTCAACGGCGATCTCGACGAGGTCCCGGAGCAGGCATTCTTCAACGTGGGCGGCGCCGAGTCGGTGCTGGCCAAGGCCCACGACCTCGCCAACAGCTGATCGGGCGGTACGCACCATGGCCGACGAGTCACTCTTCCAGGTCAACCTGGTCACCCCGGAGCGCATCCTGCTCGACGGGCTGGCCTCCGAGGTGATCCTCCGCACGGGGGAGGGCGACGCCACCTTCCTGGCCGGCCACACCCCGTTGGTGGGCTCGATCCAGCCGGGCGTGGTCCGGGTGGTCCGTCCCGAGGGCGAGACCGTGCGGATCGCCGTCCACGGCGGCTTCACCCAGGTGGAGCAGAACGTCCCCCTCGACGCCGAGGAGGGGACCACCGCCTCGCGGGTCACCCTGCTGGTCGGTGTGGCCGAGCTGGCCGACGAGATCGACGCCGACCGCGCCCGTGTCGCCCTCGAGGCGGCCGAGGCCCGGGTGGCCGAACTCGGCGGTGCCACGACCCGCACCGCGGGCGAGGACGAGGTCGTCGATCCCGAGCTGGTCGAGGCCGAGGCGGCGGTGCGGCGCGCCCAGGTGCGCCTGGAGGCGGTCGACGCCTCCGCCGCCACCACCGCCTGAGGCTGACCGGCACGGACCGGCACGGACCGGCACGGGCCGGGCCGGGCCGGTGGTCGGTCCCGGTCGTCATCTGTCCGTCAGGTAGCTGCCGTACGATGCGACGGGAACGCCCGACGCGACCTGATCCCCTGCCGTCCGGGGGCCGACGGCCGGTGGGCACCCGCACCGCGAAGGAGCACACGTGGGCCGCACCCTGAACGAAGACATCCGCAACCTCGTCCGACTCGACTTCGCCCCGTCGCACCGGCAGCCGTCGGCCGTCCGGGTCGTGGTGGCCGCCGTGGTCGCCCTGGTCGGGTCGCTGCTCGCCGACGCCCTGCTGGTCGCCATCGGGACCCGGGTGTTCCCCTCGACGAAGGGCTACGTCCACTTCCAGTTCGCCGACTACGGGAAGCTGACCGTCATCGGCGTCCTCGGGGCGTGCATCGCCTGGCCCGTCGTGACCCGGGTGAGCTCGGCGCCACGGTGGCTCTACTTCCGCCTCGCCGTCCTGGTGACCGTGGTCCTGCTCGCGCCCGACGTCTGGATCCTCATCCACGGGGCACCGACGAAGGCGGTCCTCGTCCTCGTGTGCATGCACCTGGCCATCGCCGTGGTGACCTACAACGCCATGGTGCGGATCGCCCCGGTGGGCGAACTCCGTCACCGCGGCGTCGATGCGGTGGTCCCGACCGAAGGCTGAGCGGCCCGGACCCGCGGGCCCGGTCCCGGGAGGGTCAGCCGAACTCGATGGCGCTGTACTCGGACAGTTTGTGGAGCGGGTGCCGGGCGTCGATGAGGCGTACCGTTCCGGACTTGGAGCGCATGACGAGCGACTGGGTGTTGGCCCCGAACTCGTCGTAGCGGACCCCCTGGAGCAGCTCGCCGTCGGTGATCCCGGTGGCGGCGAAGAAGCAGTTGTCGCCCTTGACCAGGTCATCGGTGGTGAGCACGGCGTCGAGGTCGTAGCCGAGCTCGAGGGCGGCACTGCGCTCACCCTCGTCCCGGGGGTACAGGCGGCCCTGGATCTCGCCGCCCATCGACTTGAGGGCGGCCGCCGCGATCACGCCTTCGGGAGTGCCACCGATGCCGACCAGCAGGTCGACGCCCGTGTCGGGCCAGGAGGTGGCGATGGCGCCGGCCACGTCCCCGTCGGTGATGAGCCGGATACGGGCTCCCGTACCCCGTACCTCGGCGATCAGCTCCTCGTGGCGGGGACGGTCGAGGATCACCACGGTCAGGTCGCGCACCGAGGTGCCCTTGGCCTTGGCCACGGCGTCGAGGTTGTCGCCGATCGGCCGGGTGATGTCGATGGCCCCGACGGCCCGGGGGCCCACGGCCAGCTTCTCCATGTAGACGCACGGGCCGGGGTCGAACATCGTGCCCTCCTCGGACACGGCGATCACGGCGAGTGCCCCGCCCCGGCCGAGGGCCGTCGAGGTCGTGCCGTCGATCGGGTCGACGGCGATGTCGGCCTTGGGTGGGGTGCCGTCGCCGATCCGCTCGCCGTTGAAGAGCATCGGCGCGTCGTCCTTCTCGCCCTCACCGATCACCACCACTCCGTCCATGGCGATGGAGGACAGCACGATGCGCATGGCGTTGACGGCGGCCCCGTCGGCCCCGTTCTTGTCGCCCCGTCCCATCCACCGGGACGCGGCCAGGGCCGAGGCCTCGGTGACCCGGACGAGTTCCATGGCCAGATTGCGGTCAGGTGCCTGCGTGGTGGCGTTCACAAGCCCCGACGATAGTGGCTCGCATGACCGGGGGATGAAGCGGGAGGCACCGGTGCACCGGAGCACGCCCGGGGCACCGGTTCCTCCGTATGCTGGGCCGATGGGCGACGTGCCGGCATCTGCGGGGTTCGAGGCGTGGCGCACCGCCTTCGACGACGCCACGTTGCGGGACGCGGACTTCGAGACCATGTCGGGCGTGCCGCTGGAGCCCGTCTACGGGCCGTCCGGCGAACCGGACCCGTCGGTGGGCTGGCCGGGCCAGTTCCCCTACACCCGGGGCCCCTACGCCTCGATGTACCGCTCGAAGCTCTGGACCATGCGGATGTTCGCGGGGTTCGGCACGGCGGAGGACACCAACCTGCGCTTCCGTGACCTGTTGGCCGCCGGGGGTGACGGGCTGTCGGTGGCCTACGACCTGCCGACCCTGATGGGACGCGACTCCGACGACCCGATGTGCGAGGGCGAGGTGGGCAAGTGCGGCGTGGCCGTCGACACCCTGGCCGACACCGAGGACCTGTTCGCCGGTATCGACCTGGGGCGTACCACGACGTCGATGACCATCAACTCGCCCGCTCCCATGTGCTTCGCCATGTACGTGGCCGCCGCCGAGGCCGCCGGCACCGAGCGCCGGCTGTTGGGCGGGACGCTGCAGAACGACATGTTGAAGGAGTACCAGGCCCAGAAGGAGTACATCTTCCCGCCCCGGCCCTCGATGCGGCTGGTGACCGACGTCATCCGGTTCTGCTCGGCCGAGATGCCCCGGTTCCACCCGGTGTCGGTGTCCGGCTACCACATCCGCGAGGCCGGCTCGACGGCCGCCCACGAGCTGGCCTTCACCCTGGCCAACGGCTTCGCCTACGTGGAGGCGGCCCGGGCCGCCGGCCTCGGTGTGGACGAGTTCGCCCCGCGGCTGTCGTTCTTCTTCAACGCCCACATCGACTTCTTCGAGGAGATCGCCAAGTACCGGGCGGCCCGCCGCATCTGGGCCCGGTGGCTGCGGGACCGGTACGGAGCGTCGGATCCCCGCTCGATGACCCTGCGCTTCCACACCCAGACGGCGGGCGCGTCGCTCACCGCGCAGCAGCCCGAGCTCAACATCGTCCGGACGGCCATCGAGGCCCTCGCCGGCGTCCTCGGTGGCACCCAGAGCCTCCACACCAATTCGATGGACGAGGTCCTGGCCCTCCCGACCGACAAGGCGGCCCGGATCGCCCTGCGCACCCAGCAGGTGATCGCCTCGGAGACCGGTGTCGCCCACGTCGCCGACCCGCTGGGTGGCTCGTGGTTCGTCGAATCCCTGACCGACGAGCTCGAGGCCCAGGCCGAGGTCGTGTTCGCCCACCTCGACGAGCTGGGCTCCGGGTCGATCCTCGACGGAGTGGTGGCCGGCATCGAGACCAACTGGTTCCAGGGCGAGATCGCCGACGCCGCCTACCGCTATCAGCGTCAGGTCTCCTCGGACCGCATGGTCATCGTCGGGGTCAACGGGTTCACCGGGGGTAACGAGGACAGCCAGCTGCCCACCCTCGCCATCGGCCCCGAGGTCGAAGAGGCCCAGCGCAAGCGGCTGGCCGAGGTCAAGCTGGACCGGTCGGACGCGGCGGTCACCGACGCACTCGCCCGCCTGGCCGTGGACGCCGCCCACGCCGAACGCAACCTGATGCCGGCCATCTTCGAGGCCGTGCGGGCCTACGCCACGGTGGGCGAGATGATCACCACGCTGGCCGGGGTGTTCGGTCGGTGGGAGGAGACCGCGGTCATCTGACCGGCGGCCCCGGAACCGCCGCGGTCCCGGGCCCGGGGACCCGGGCATCGTCGTTCCCCGCGGTGGTCCGGGTCCATACTGGGGCCCGTGGATCGCATCGTCGTCACCCCCAGCGGGCCGCTGTCGGGCACCGTACGGGCCGGCGGGGCCAAGAACTCCGTCCTCAAGCTGATGGCCGCGTGCCTGCTGGCCGAAGGCCGCCACGTCCTCACCAACGTGCCCCGGATCAGCGACGTCGACATCATGGCCGAGGTGCTGAGGGCCATGGGTGCGACGGTGACCCGGGGTGACCGTCCGGACGAGCTGGTGGTGACGACGCCGGCCGATCTCGTGCCCGAAGCCCCCTACGAGCTGGTGGAGAAGATGCGGGCCTCGGTGGTCGTGCTCGGTCCGCTGCTGACCCGCTGCGGATGGGCCCGGGTGTCGATGCCCGGCGGTGACGACTTCGGCCCGAGGCCGATCGACATGCACCTGCGCGCCCTCGAGTCGCTCGGGGCCGAGTTCACCTCGTCCCACGGCAACGTCGAGGGCCGGGTGTCCTCCAGCGTGTCGGGCTCGCCCCGCCTGGTGGGAAACCGCGTGGTGCTCGAGTACCCGAGCCACACCGGGACCGACAACGTGCTGATGGCCGCGGTGCTGGCCAAGGGCACCACCGTCATCGAGAACGCGGCGCGCGAGCCCGAGGTCAGCGACCTGGCCGACTTCCTCAACGCCATGGGGGCGAGGATCACCGGGGCCGGGACGTCGCGCATCGAGGTGGAGGGCGTCGACCGGCTCGAGCCGGCCACCCACGCGGTCATCCCCGACCGACTGGTGGTGGCCACGTTCCTGGTGGCGGCCGGCCTGACCGGTGGTGACGTGACCGTGGAGGACGGCCGACCCGAGCACATGGACATGCTGCTGCGGAAGCTGACGGCCACCGGGATGGCGATCACCTACGAGCCCGACGGGCTGCGGGCCACCGCGGCCGGCACCGGACGCCTGCGCAGCACCGACGTGGCCACGCTGCCGTATCCGGGGTTCGCCACCGACTACAAGCCGCTCTTCGTCACGCTGCTCACGGTGACCGAGGGCGTCGGTATCGTGACCGAAAACCTCTTCTTCGGCCGCTTCCGCTACGTCGAGGAACTGCGCCGGATGGGGGCCGAGATCCGCACCGAGGGACACCACGCCGTCGTGCGGGGGGTCGGCCGGCTGTCCGGGGCGCCCGTGCGGGCCTTCGACGTCCGGGCCGGGGCCGCCCTGGTCCTGGCCGGCCTGGTGGCGGACGGCGAGACGGTCATCAGCGATGCCCACCACGTCGACCGTGGCTACGAGGACCTCGACGGCAAGCTGGCGTCGCTCGGCGCCGACGTCGTCCGGGTCTGACGACCCCGCGGCCGCCCGGATACGCTCCTTCCCCCATGGCCGTCCTCCGCTCCGCCGACCCCGCGACCCTGTTCGCCCACGCCCGTGAGGGCGACCGGGTGGCCCTGCCCCGGCTCCTGTCCCTCGTCGAGCGGGGTGGCGACGGGGCCCGGGCCGTGGCCGCCGTGGCCTACCGCTCGCCCGGCCAGGCCTACACCGTCGGCATCACCGGAGCGCCCGGGGCGGGGAAGTCGACCTTGACCGACCAGCTGATCGTCCGGGCCCGGAACGTGGGCCTCGACGGGAGCGACCGGGTGGCGGTGCTGGCCATCGACCCGTCCTCGCCGTTCTCGGGCGGGGCCATCCTGGGCGACCGCGTGCGCATGCAGAACCACGCCCTCGACGACAAGGTGTTCATCCGCTCGATGGCCACCCGGGGACACCTCGGCGGTCTGGCCGTCGCCGTGCCCGACGCCGTCCGGGTGCTGTCGGCCGTCGGGGTGCCGGTGGTGCTGGTCGAGACGGTCGGTGTGGGCCAGCAAGAGGTCGCCGTGGCCGCGGCCACCGACACGACGATCGTGGTGGTCAACCCCGGCTGGGGAGACGCCATCCAGGCCAACAAGGCCGGGCTGCTCGAGATCGCCGACCTGTTCGTGATCAACAAGGCCGACCGGCCCGGGGCCCGGGAGACCCGGCGGGACCTCGACCAGATGCTGGACCTGACCCAACTCGGGGACTGGCGGCCGCCGATCGTGGAGACGGTCGCCTCGCGGGGGGAGGGTGTCGACGAGTTGTGGTCGGCCATCACCGACCACCGGGACCACCTCGTGGTCACCGGGGAGCTCGAGGGGTCGCGGCGGCGCCGGCTCACCCGCGAGTTCCACCAGATCCTGCTGGCCCGGGTGGAGCAGCAACTGGACGACCTGCTGGCCGCCGAGCGGTTCGCCCCCCTGGTGGCGGACCTGGCCTCGGGTGCGCTCGACCCCTACGAGGCATCCGACCGGTTGCTCGAGGGCATGTTCACCGAGGAGTGATCCGACCACTTCCACGGGCCTTCGCGGGACCCCTCGGGACGTCCAGTAGCGTGCGCACGTGACCGCCGTGCCGACACTGCCGAACGGGCCCCTGCCGCGCCCCGAGGACGACCCGCTCTGGTTCCAGCGGGCCGTGTTCTACGAGGTGTTCATCCGGGGGTTCTTCGACGGCAACAACGACGGCGTGGGGGACATCCCGGGACTGATCGCCAAGCTCGACTACCTCCAGTGGCTCGGTGTCGACTGCCTGTGGCTGCTGCCCTTCTACCCGTCGCCGCTGCGCGACGGGGGCTACGACATCAGCGACTACTTCTCGGTCCACCCCGAGTCGGGCACGGTGGACGACATCAAGACCCTGCTCGTGGAGGCCCACGCCCGGGGCATCCGGGTCATCGCCGACCTGGTCATCAACCACACCTCGGACCAGCACCCGTGGTTCCTCGAGTCCCGCGAGAGCCGCGACAACCCGAAGGCCGACTGGTACGTGTGGAACGACGACGACCTGCGCTGGCCCGAGGCCCGCGTGGTGTTCATCGACGTCGAGCGGTCCAACTGGTCCTACGACGGCGCCCGGGACCAGTACTACTGGCACCGGTTCTACGCCCACCAGCCCGACCTCAACTACGACAACCCCGACGTGGCCGACGCCATGCTCGAGGTGGTCCGGTTCTGGCTCGACCTCGGGCTCGACGGCTTCCGCCTCGATGCCGTGCCCTACCTCTACCAGCGGGACGGCACCGCGGGGGAGAACCTGCCCGAGACCCACGCCTTCATCAAGCGGGTGCGCGCCGAGCTCGACGCCGTCTACCCCGGCCGGATCCTGCTGGCCGAGGCCAACGGCTGGCCCGCGGACGTCGCCGACTACTTCGGCGACGACGACGAGTGCCACCTGTGCTTCAACTTCCCGCTCATGCCCCGCCTGTTCCTCGCCGTCCGGCGCGAGCAGGCGTATCCGATCACCGAGATCCTGTCGCAGACCCCCGACGCCCCCCCCGGTGCCCAGTGGGCCATCTTCCTGCGCAACCACGACGAGCTCACGCTCGAGATGGTGACCGAGGAGGAGCGCGACTTCCTCTTCGCCGAGTACGCCAAGGACCCGCGCATGAAGCGCCACATGGGCATCGGCCGCCGCCTGGCCCCGTTGCTCGACCGCGACCGGAGACTGTCCGAGCTGCTGTTCTCGGTGCTGTTCACCCTGCGGGGCAGCCCGGTCCTCTACTACGGCGACGAGATCCAGATGGGGGACAACCTCTACCTCGGTGACCGCGACTCGGTGCGCACCCCCATGCAGTGGTCCCCGGACCGCAACGGGGGATTCAGCCGGGCCGACTTCGCCCAGCTCTACCTGCCGCCGCTGATGGACCCGATCTACGGGTTCGGCGCCGTCAACGTCGAGGCCCAGCAGCGCAACCCGAGCTCGTTCCTGCACTGGATGCGCCGGATGCTGGCCGTCCGCCGCCAGTTCCCGGTCTTCGGCACGGGCTCGGTGCAGATGGTGACCTCGGCCAATCCCTCGGTCCTGGCCTTCGTCCGCACCGACCGCCGGTCGCCCGGCTCGGAACGGCCCATCTCGAATCCCGTGCTCTGTGTCCACAACCTCAGTCGGACGGCCCAGCCGGCCACCGTCGACGCGGCCGAGTGGTCGGGACGCCAGCCCATCGAGCTGCTGGGCCGGGTGGCCTTCCCGCTGATCGGCACGGAGCCCTACCCCGTGACCCTCGGGCCCTACGGCTCGCTCAGCTTCGAGATGGTCTGACCCGCCTGTTCGTCTGACCGGGAGGGCCGGCCTAGTCTCTGGCCATGGGTGCGGTGGCGACCGACGGGAGCGCGGGGGACGCGGACTACGGACGGATCGGTGGCGCCTACGACCGCTACCGACGGGCCGAGCCCGCCATCGCCCGGGGCCTCCTCGACACCCTCGGGTCGGCCCGCACCGTGTGCAACGTGGGCGCCGGGGCCGGCTCCTACGAGCCGGTCGACCGTGCCGTGGTGGCCGTCGAGCCGTCGTCGACCATGCGGGACCAACGCCGGCCCGACGCCGCCCCGGTGGTGGCCGGCACGGCCGAGGCGCTCCCGTTCGCCGACGGCGCCTTCGCTGCCGCCATGACCACGTTCAGCGTGCACCAGTGGGCCGACCTGGCCGGTGGCCTGGCCGAGATGCGCCGGGTGGCCCGGGGACCGGTCACCGTGCTCACCTGCGACCCCGATCTGCTGACCGGTTTCTGGCTGGACGCCTACGCCCCTGAGGTCGTCGCCGTCGAGGCGCGCCGCTACCCGTCACTCGGTGTGTTGGCGGCCGGACTGGGTGGCCGGGTCCACCATCGGCCGGTGCCGATCCCGTTGCGCTGTACCGACGGGTTCAACGAGGCGTACTACGGGCGTCCCGAGGCACTGCTCGACCCGGTGGCCCGGCAGTCGTGCTCGGCGTGGAGCTTCGTGGGTGCCGACGTCGTCGACCGGTTCGAGCGGCAGCTCCGCACCGATCTGGACGACGGCACGTGGGACGACCGGTGGGGCCACCTGCGTCGCCGGCCGACGATCGCCGGCTCGCTCGTCCTGGTGGTGTCCGAACCCGACTGAGCCGGACTCGAGGAAGCGGCTCCGGCCCGTCGGCGCCGGTCCGTCGGGACTCAGCCCGTCTTCGCCACCGGAACCGGTTCGGCGAGCTCCTCGGCCGCCTGCTCCGGATTGACGATGTTGATCAGTACGCCGGTGCCGAGTTCGAAGCCGGCGACCGTCGTCAGCTTCGGCACCACGTGGACGTGCCAGTGGTAGGGCTCGGGAGCCCGGTACGGAGCGGAGTGGAAGACCAGGTTGTAGGCGATGTCCCCGAGCACCGACCGGAGCCGGCCGAGGGCGATCTTGAGCGCCCGTCCGACGGCGAGCAGGTCGGTGGTCGGACTGTGGTGGAGATGGGGGCCGTGGGCCCGGGGGATCACCAGCATCTCGTAGGGCGAGCCGCTCCAGAACGGACAGACCACCAGGACCTGCTCGTCGGAGTAGACGACCCGGTAGCCCACGTTCTCCTCGGCGTCGACCGTGGTGCACAGCAGGCACCGTCCGGCGAACCGGGCGAAGCCGGCCTGCTCCTCCACCAGCTCGCGGGGGACGAAGGACATCCCGAGCAGCTGGCCGTGCGGGTGTTCCAGCGAGGCGCCCGCCTCGCGACCGGCGTTGACGATGGCCTGGCTGTAGCGGAGGCCCGGGATGGTGGCGTGCTCGGAGATCCGGTCGCGGATGGCCAGCATGACGGCACCGGTCTGGTCGTCGGAGAGCATCGACCACGAGTTCTGGTGGTCGGGGGAGAGGATCAGGACCTCGTGGATGCCGCCGGCCGTCGCCTGGGTGAAGACCGGGCCCCGGTTGGTGACCACGAAGGGGGCGTCACCCTCGAAGGCGGGGTACTTGTTCGGGACCACCCGGACGAGCCAGGACCCGTCCGGCCCCAGGGTCTCGAGCGTGGGGGTGGTGTCCTCCTCGGTGCCGGGACAGAAGGGACACGGGCCCGAGGTGTCGGCCTGGATCGAGGCGATGCGGGGGGCGAAGGCCCGGGGTCGGTTGGCACGGTCGGTGCTGACCACCACCCAGCGTCCCGTGAGGGGATCGAGTCGGAGTTGGTTCATCAGCCGGGAAGGTCGCTCCTCGGCGAATGTCGGTTCTCTTGCCTCACGTGCCTGCCACCTCGGTATTCGTCGTCGAAGCCCGCAATGGGCCTGCGCGCCCGCTACGGGCAGGGACCCGGGTCCAACCTAGCAATCTCCGGACCCGGAGAGGCGCAGGGTGGCCCGGCGGGCCGCCGGACGGTCGCGGCCGGGCCGGCGGCGGACCGGCCGTCACGGGATGCGAGAATCGGGGGGTGCTCCCCGTCGACCCGAACGTCGTGACCGGACTCGCCGGCGCGGTCAACGACAACTCCGCCGCCTACGACCTCGTGCTGCTCGCCCACGTGCTGACCGCGGTGGTGGCCATGGTGGCCATCGTGGTGGCCGGTGGCTTCGCCCTGGCCCTCCACCAGGCACTCCGACGCGGCGGTGACCTGTCCGAGTCGCTGGTCCGGTACTACCGGCCGGGCATCAACTGGGTGGGTCGGGTGCTGTTCGCCGTCCCCGTCTTCGGGATCGTCCTCATCGCCCTCAGTGGCGGCCAGTGGGGGTGGTCCGATACCTGGATCTCGATGGGCATGGGGATGTGGCTGGTGGTCGCCGGCGTCGCCGAAGCCGTGCTGTGGCCCGCGGAGCGACGCCTCCAGGAGCTGGTGGGTGCGGTCGCCGTCGCTCCTGGAGCCGAGGGGACACCCGGCTCCGGCGCCGGGGACCGCACACCCGGGATCGGGGCGGTGGAGCAGTGCCGGACGGTGATGGCGGCGTCGTCCGGGTGCCTGGTGGCCCTCGTGGCCGTCGCGCTGTTGATGGTGGCGAAGCCCTAGTCGACGCCGGGGGTGCCCAGGTCGACGTCGGGGGGAAATGGGTCCAGCGGCCGGTGGGGCGTCAGGACGTGGCGGGGCGCACGGGCGTGAAGCGGCACGGCAGGTGCTTGATGCCGTTGACGAAGCGCGACTGGACCCAGTCCGGCTCGCCGCTGACCTCGAGGTCCGGAAGCCGCGTGAGCAGTTCGCGCAACATCACCCCGATCTCCCGGCGGGCCAGGTGGGCGCCGAGGCAGAAGTGCGGACCGCCCGCCCCGAACCCGACGTGGGGATTCGGGTTGCGGAGGACGTCGAAGCGGAACGGGTCCTCGAAGACGGCCTCGTCGCGGTTGGCCGAGGGGTAGAGCAGGAGCACCTTGTCCCCCTCGTGCAACTCCTCGCCCGACAGGACCGTGTCGGCGGTGACGGTGCGGCGGAGCCAGATGACCGGGCTCGCCCACCGCACGACCTCCTCGACCCCGGTGGGAGCCACCCCGTCGGGGTCGGCCTGCCACAGCGCCCGCTGATCGGGGTGCTCGCTCAGCGCCAGGATCCCGTGGGAGATGGCGTTGCGGGTGGTCTCGTTGCCCGCCGTCAGCAACAGGACGAAGAACGCGGCGAGTTCGGCCTCCGTCAGGGCCTCCCCGTCGATGTTGGTCGAGATCAGTGCGGTCGTGAGGTCGTCCGTCGGGTGGCTGCGCCGGTGGGTGGCGAGGTCGGTCATCATGGCGGTGAGCTCCTGACCGGCCTCGAGGATGGCCCCGAGCGTGTCGCCCCCCTCGGGGTAGAACTCGACGTCGCTCGACGAGAGGATGACGTTGGAGCAGCGGAAGACCGTGGCGTGCTCGGAGGGGGGCACACCCATCATGTCGCAGATGATCTCGAGCGAGAGTGGGGCCGCGAAGGTCGTCACCAGGTCGCACTCGCCCAGGTCGCACGACTGTTCGATCAGGCGCACGGCGACGCTCTCGATGGTGTCCTCGATGGCCCGGATGTGGCGGGGGCTGAACGAGGCCGACACGATCCTCCGGAGCCGGGTGTGACGGGGGTTGTCGGTCGAGATCATCCCGCCGAAGAAGTCGATCATCTCCTGGGGCAGGTCGATGATGGTGAGCGCCCCCTTGCCGGAGCAGTACAGGTCGGGGTGCCGGGTCACCTCGGTGACGTCCGCGTGCCGGGTCAGGACCCGGTAACCGGGCCCGGTCGGCAGGGCGAGCGGCGAGGTCTCGGCGAGGTCGGGCTCGGCGAAGAAGGCGATCGGACGTTCGGCCCGCAGCAGGCGGAACGCGGCGTCACGGGAGGCCGGTGGCCGGCCCCAGAACTCCATGTCGGACAGGTCGATGTCCTCGACCGCCAGAGCCGGAACGTTGGTCACGGAGCAAACCCTACCGACAGTTGCGGTCCCAACTCCGCATCGCCCCCGGCCGGCCGCCGGCCCGACACCCCCCGGTGCACCCGGCACCGGCGTCCGTGGTGCGTCGGAGCGGATAACCCACCAGATTGGTGGGGAATAGGTCCAGGTAACCCACCCAATTGGTGGGGAATGTAATAAAAGCCGATCGGGTTAGTCATGTATAGTTCCTGAGGTGCCGGGAGGTACCGGGGGCGGGTCGAGGGGGCCGGTGCGGCTCCCGACACCGGGCAGGTGTGCGTAGTTGATGTGGGACCGCAGGACCGAAGGGTTGCGCTACCGGCGCCCGGCGGTCCGGGCGGGAGAGGAAGAGTCGACGTGAAGCTCAGCGTGGTGGACAACCGGACGAGGCTGGCCGATCTGGCCGTGGACCCTGCCGTGGCGAGACTCCGCCGCGAGATGGCGGAGCAGTCGGACGCGTTCGAGACGGCCCCGGCCGGACTGATCGTGGCGTGGGCGGTGGAGCGGTTCGGACCCAAGCTCGCCATGTCCTGCTCCTTCCAGGAGGCCGTGCTGATCGACATCGCCGTGGCGGTCGACCCGGACATCGAGGTCGTGTTCCTCGATACGGGTTCCCACTTCGAGGAGACCTCCGAGTACGTGGAGGAGATCCGGGCCCGCTACGACCTGAACCTGACCGTCGTCGAGCCGGTGGCCGGAGCCGAGCTCCACCCGTGCGGGACCGCACAGTGCTGCGAGTTCCGCAAGGTACGTCCCCTCCGCCAGGCACTGGCCGGCAAGGACGCCTGGCTCACGGGACTGAAGCGGGACGACGCCCCCACCCGTCGGCGGGCACCGATCGTGTCCTACGACGACAACTGGGGCATGGTCAAGATCAATCCGTTGGCCACGTGGACCCACCAGGACCTGGTCGGCTACGCCGTCGACCACGACATCCCCCAGCACCCGCTGCGCGACCGGGGTTACCTGTCCATCGGGTGCGCCCCGACGACCCGGCCGGTGGCCGAGGGCGAGGACGTGCGGGCCGGACGGTGGGCCGACTCCGACAAGGTCGAGTGCGGTCTCCACGTCTGACATGATCGTCCACTGAGATGACCAAGGATCGTGACGAACTCTACGGGTTGAATCTGCGCGGGACGGATCGTCCCATGCCCTTCATCAACCCGTACCGCAAGACCGGCGAGCTGAGCGAGATCGAGCTGCTGAAGCTGGAGCGCCACCCCCTCGAGATCGCCGACGCCATCATCGACACCTACTCGAAGGAGGGCCCGGCCGGCATCGCCAAGATCCCGGGCGAGGTCGAGCGCCTGAAGTGGGCGGGCATCTACCCGCAGAAGCAGGGGGGCGACGCCTTCATGATGCGGGTCAAGGTGCCCGGCGGTTTCCTGACCAGCGCCCAGGCCCGCGAGATCGGTGTCACGGCCGACGCCTTCGGCGAGGGCCCTGACGGCACCGAGTCCCGGATGTTCGGATCGCGCTATGCGGACCTCACCACCCGCCAGACGGTGCAGATCCACTGGCTGCGGATCGAGGACATCCCGAGGATCTGGCGGCGCTTCGCCGCCGTCGGCCTCACCACGGTCCAGGCCTGCGGCGACTCCGCCCGCAACGTGCTGTGCTGTCCGGTCTCGGGCGTCGATGCCGACGAGGCGTTCGACGCACTGCCGATCGCCCGGGCCGTGTCCGACTTCTTCACGGGCAACCGCGAGTACGCCAACCTCCCCCGCAAGTTCAAGATGTCCGTGTCGGGCTGCGTGGAGGACTGCGCCCAGGCCGAGATCAACGACATCGGCCTCTGGCCGGCCCGGGCCGCGGACGGATCGCTCGGTTTCAACCTGCTGGTCGGCGGCGGTCTGTCCGACGGCGAGCGGATGGCCTCGGACATCGACGTCTTCGTGGCCCAGGACCAGGCCGTCGAGGTGACCCGGGCCATCGCCCAGCTCTTCGGCGAGCTCGGGAACCGCGAGAACCGCGGCCTGGCCCGCATGCGCTACCTCGTGCAGGAACTCGGCCCCGAGGGCTTCCGCGAGGAGCTGGACAAGCGGGCGAAGTTCGATCTCGTGCCGGCCGGCGAGGAGCTGACCCGGCGCTACCGCGGCGACCACGTGGGCGTCCACCCCCAGAAGGAGGACGGCTACTTCTACGTCGGCGTGTCGGTGCCGGTCGGCCGCATGCAGGGGATGGAGCTCGTCGAGGCCGCCCGCCTGGCCGACACCTACGGCGACGGGACCGTGCGGGTCGGCACCGACCAGAACATCACCTTCACCGGCGTCCACGGCGACCGGGTCGACGCCCTCCTGGCCGAGGACCTGCTGACCAAGTACTCGCCGTTCCCCGGTCCCTTCAGCCGCGGCGTGGTGGCCTGCACCGGTTCCGAATTCTGCCGCTACGCCATCGTCGAGACGAAGGAACGCGCCGTCAAGTGGGCCCGCTTCCTCGACGAGCAGCTGGCCGGTGAGCCGGTCGGCGCCCCTCCGGTTCCCGGAGCGCACTCGACCAAGGGTGAGGACGCCGGCATCGTGCGGATGCACTTCTCGGGCTGTTCGGCCAGTTGCGCCCAGCCCCAGATCGCCGACATCGGCTTCCGGGGCGACGTGGCCAAGGTCGGCAACCACCTGGCCGAGGCCGTCGACATCGGCATGGGCGGATCGCTCGGAACCGATGCCGGGTTCATCGACTGGATCGAGCACGCCCGACCCGTCAACGACGTGCCCGACGCCCTGCTGCGGGTCGTGCGCCGCTACCAGATCGAACGCCGCCCCGACGAGCCGTTCCACAACTGGGCCCGACGGGTGCCGAACGACGACCTGCGGGCGACCCTGGCGGCCGAGGGGACGGGCACACCCGTGACCCTCACCGCCAAGCCCGGGGGTGGGTCGTGAAGGCCTACCGCATCCGCGAGGAGATCAACGGGATCGAGGAGCCGCCGGGCAAGGTCTGGTTCTTCGAGCTCCAGGCCGGCGTCATCGACGCGGGCCGGTGCATCCAGTGCGGGACGTGCATCGCCGCCTGCCCGTCCAACTCGCTGGGCATCGACGAGGACACGGACCTGCCCGAACTGGTCAAGATGTGCACCGGCTGCTCACTCTGTTGGGATTTCTGTCCCCGTGGTGGGCTCCGCTACGAGGCCCTGTGGCCGCCGTCCACCGTCCTGCCCGGGGCGACCGACGACGAGGTGGCGGCCGCGTCGGTCGAGCGCGTCGACGCGTCCGACACCTACTGGAAGATCACCGGTGGACCCCCCGGCGACGGCCTCGGTGCGGTCACCGACGCCTACGCGGTGCGGGCCGGGACCCGGCCCGACGACGCCCAGGACGGTGGAGTGGTCACGGCCATCCTGATCGCGGCCCTGGCCGCCGGCGACATCGACGGTGCGGTGGTCACCCGTCCGAGCGACGACCCCGAACAGCCCTGGAAGGGCGTGTCGCACCTGGCCACCACGGCCAAGGAGCTCATCGACGCGGCCGGCAGCTACTACAACCAGACCATGGCGCTGGCCGAACTCGACCTGTCCCGCTACAGCCTGCCGGCCAAGCCCCGGATCGCCGTGGTCGGCACGCCGTGCGAGATCCAGGGCATCCGGGCCATGCAGGCCCGACGCTGGCCGTCCGGGGCGCACCGCATCGATGCGGTCGTCCTCACCATCGCCCTGCTCTGCACCAAGAGCTTCGACTACCGGGGCCTGATGCTCGACCTGCTCCAGAAGGAGCGCGGCATCGACATCGACCGCGTGTCCAAGGTCGACGTCATCCGGGGCCGCATGATCGTCGAGTACCGCGACGGCGAACTGGCCGTCGACGAGCCGGTCAAGAACTTCCACGGCGCGGCCCTGAAGGGGTGCGACGAGTGTGCCGACTTCCTCGGGCGCAGTGCCGACCTGTCGATCGGGAGCGTGGGCTCCTCCGACGGCTGGAGCAGCGTCCTGGTCCGCTCCGAGCGGGGGCGCCTGGCCCTCGACAACGCCCGCGGCCGCCTCGACTTCCGCGAGCTCGACAATCCCGGTGCCCTGGTGAAACTCGACGCCTTCGACAAGCGCGTGGCCTTCGACAGCCTGCGGCGGCCCTTCGACCCCGATGCGCCGTTGTTCATCGACTACGCCGAACACGTCGCCAACTACGGGGGCACCGATCGGGCCCCCGTGGTAGCCGACCGCTGAGTGGGACGGGCGGGGGACCGGCGTCGTGGGGACGGGTAGCGTGGGCGGGGTGAGCGACCTCGACGAACTGGACGCACCCGGACCGCTGCTCGAGTTCCCCGAGGAGCCCGAGGCGCTGCGCGACGGACTGCGCGACGCCCTGCTGGCCGGAGGTGACTGGCGGGACGGGTTCTCCGACGACATCTGCATCGGCCTGTGGCTCTGGAGCCGGTGGCAGCCGGTGCTCGAGCCGGTGGGCTGCACGCGCGAGGACTTCGTGGAGATCGTCATCACCACCCGACGGGAGCTGTGGCTGTGGCTCCTGGGCGACCGCAGGTGGGAGCAGTACGTGACGGGCCTCGCCGGTCGGGTCGCACGCAGGCTCCCGGCGGTGGCCGGCTCGTGAACCACGCCCGCCGCGTGCCGGCGGACGAATGACGAGGGCGCCGCGTGCCGGCGGCTCGACGATGAGGAGGACCCCATGCCGAACGTGACCGTACCGCCGACGGAGGATCCGCTGATCCACGTGTGGACGCAGCTGGCCACGCCCCTCACCTCGGCCGCCGCCGGGTACTCGAGTGCCGTCTACGAGCACTCGAGCCTGTCGTTGCGGGAGTTCGAGGCGGCGCGCATCACCATGGCCCGGATCA
>Ga0302279_10000279_pt1 | contig 74729 bp, 70 predicted proteins | sample III_Bog_N3_3_FD_194541 | JGI IMG/M metagenome (GOLD analysis project Ga0302279, IMG submission 194541) | Peat permafrost microbial communities from Stordalen Mire near Abisko, Sweden - III_Bog_N3_3 | ecosystem: Environmental > Terrestrial > Soil > Wetlands > Peat | place: Sweden: Abisko... | reverse complement strand
CGGCGTGAGCTGATTGGTTCACGCGGTGAGCTGGTGGTTCACGGCGTGAGCTGATTGGTTCGCGCGGTGAGCTGGTGGTTCACGGCGTGAGCTGATTGGTTCGCGCGGTGAGCTGGTGGTTCACGGCGTGAGCTGATTGGTCCACGCGGTGAGCTGGCGGCTCACGGCGGGAGCTGGCGGCTCTACTTGGTGGCCAGCAGGCGCTCGATCGTGCGCGTGGTCATCTCGCCGCGAATGACCTCGTCGTCGAGGAGGAGGCGCTTGTGGAGGGCGATGTTCGTGCGGATGCCGCCGACGATGAACTCGTCGAGGGCGCGGCGCATGCGAACGATCGCTTCGGCGCGGGTGGGGGCGTGAACGATGACTTTGGCCAGGAGGGAGTCGTAGTCGGAGGGGACTCGCCAGCCGCCGTAGACGCCGCTGTCGACGCGGACGCCGGCGCCGCCAGGGGGGGAGTACTCGGTGATGAGGCCGGGCCACGGCGCGAACGTCACCGGGTCCTCCGCGTTGATGCGGCACTCGATGGCGTGACCGCGGAAGCTCCACGGGCGCGTGTCGGGGAGCTCGATCTTCTCGCCGGCGGCGGCGCCGATCTGGAGCTTCACGACGTCGAGGCCGGTGACCATCTCCGTGACGGGGTGCTCGACCTGCACGCGGGTGTTCATTTCGAGGAAGAACAGGTTCTTCTGTTCGTCCATCAGGAACTCGAGCGTGCCGAGCGAGGTGTAGCCCGTCTCGCGGATGGCTTTGCGGATGACCTCGCCCATCTCCTGTCGCTTCTCGGGCGACATCGCCGGGCTCGGCGCTTCCTCGATGACCTTCTGGTGGCGGCGCTGGAGCGAGCATTCGCGCTCGCCGAAGGTCCAGATGCCGTTGTGCTGATCGGCGAAGACCTGGAACTCGATGTGGCGCGGGCGCTCGACGAACTTCTCGGCGTAGACGTCGGGGTTCTTGAAGCCCGCTTCTGCTTCGCGCGTCGCGCTGCCGAAGGCGTCGGCTACCTCGCCCGGCGTCCGCACGATGCGCATGCCGCGCCCGCCGCCTCCGCCCGATGCCTTGAGAATGACCGGGAAGCCGATGCGCTTGGCCTCTTCGAGCGCGTGCGCGGCGTCCTTGAGGACGGGCGAGCCGACGAGGAGCGGCAGCCCGAACCTCTTGGCGTTCTCGCGCGCCGTGACCTTGTCGCCCCAGGCGCGCATCGCCTCCGGTGTCGGGCCGATGAACGTGAGCTTGCACTTGCCGCACAGGCGCGCGAACTCGGCGTTCTCGGAGAGGAAGCCGTAGCCGGGGTGGATGGCGTCGGCGGCGGTGATCTCGGCCGCGCTGATGATGGCCGGGATGTTGAGGTAGCTCTTCGCCGCCGCGGCCGGACCGATGCACACCGCTTCGTCGGCGAAGCGCACGTGGAGCGCGCGGGCGTCGGCCTCGGAGAACACCGCGACGGTCTTGATCCCCAGCTCGCGGCACGCGCGGATGATGCGCAGCGCGATCTCACCGCGGTTCGCTATGAGGATCTTCTTAAACATCGGGGGTCCCTCGCTGGGCCGGGGATGCGCGAACGCAGACGCGCCTTCTCACGCCTTCTTGATGCGAAACAGCTTCTGCCCGAACTCCACGGCCTTGCCGTTCTGCGCGAAGATTTCGGTGATCGTGCCCGAGCTCTCGGCCTCGATCTCGTTCATGAGCTTCATCGCTTCGATGATGCAGAGCGTTTGCCCGGCGCGCACGACCGAGCCGACCTCGACGAACGACGGGGTGTCCGGGCTGGCCGCGCGGTAGAAGGTGCCGACGAACGGGCTGGTGATGTCGGCCGAGTCGGCCGATGGTTCCGTGGACCCGGGCGCGGGGGCTGCCGTATCGGCGCGCGCGGCGACGACGGCAGCAGCGTGGGAGGGAGCGACGTGAGTGACGACCGCGGGCGCGCCGCGAACGACGCGAATGCGCGTCACGTCGTCCTCGTGCTCGAACTCCGCGATGTCCTTCTCCGTCAGCACGTCGAGCAGCGCTCGCAGCTTCTCGATGTCGACTGTCATGGGCCGCGGAGACTACTTCGGCGCCTGCCCCTTCGGAAGCGCGTTCCGCCGCGAAACGACCTTCGCAGGCTCTAACGCGCTGCGCCCGCGAGCCTGCCCGCGATCCCGTCGAGCGCCAGCACGTAGCTATCCCCGCCGAAGCCGCTCACCTTCGCCACGCACGCCCCCGCGATCCGCGACTGGTGCCGGAACTCCTCGCGCGCCTCGGGATTCGAGAGGTGCACCTCGACGCACGGCAGGGCTACCGATTTGAGCGCGTCGAAGATCGCGAGCGAGGTGTGCGTGAGCGCAGCGGCGTTGATCAGGATCGCGTCGAAGGTCCCACGCGCCTCTGCGATCCAGTCGCACAGCGTCCCTTCGTGGTTCGTCTGACGGCACTCCACCGTGACGCCCAGCTCAGCGGCGCGCGTCGTGAGCCGCGCGTGAATCTCGGCGAGCGTCTCTTTGCCGTAGATGTGCGGCTCGCGCGTGCCGAGCAGCTGAAGGTTCGGACCCGACAGCACGAGCACGGCCTTCGCACGCGGCGCGCGCGCGCGCTTCGATGCGGCCATCTCAGAGCTCGGCGAGGAGCTTCGGCAGCGCGATGCGCATCATGTAGCGCCCCTTGCCGAAGTTCCCCTCGGGCGTGATCGCCAGCGCGAGGAAGTAGTCGTTCCCCAGCGTGCGGATGATCGTGATCATCTTGTCGGTCGCGATGGCGACCTCGTTGGCCGTGCCGGCCTCGAGCATCTCCGACGCTTTCCGGATCGAGCCGAGGAGCACCCCGTACTCGACCCCGATGACGGTGATGTCGAACGGAGCGTTCTCGCGCGCGTAGCTCTCGATGGCGATGCCGCTCGAGTCCATCAGAAGCCCCGCGATACCCCCGTCGGTCTTATCCACGATGTCGCGAAGCGCTTCCTTGAACATGACGAAAAGGTAGAGGGTGTGCGCTCGCCGGGTCAACGTGCCTGTTGGTCCGGCGGCTTGCCGCGCATGTGCGCAACCAGGCGCGTCACGGGGGCTAGCCTTGACCGTGTGACAGGCGGACGTCTACGTTCCCCTCCCGCATGCGCTCGAGAGCAGGCGATCCGCCTCGCACGATGGCCCAGAAGATTCTCGCCGGCCGCTGCGCCGATCCGAGTCTGTCGGGCGATCTCGTGCTCGTGAAGGTCGACCAGGTGGTACTGGCGCGGGCGCCGGCGCGGGCGGTGGCCGAAGGGGTGGCCGCCGGGCTCAAGAAGACGAACATCGAGACGGCGGTGGCCTACGAGACGCGCTGCGTGACGTCCGGGGGGGACGCGCCGCCGACGTCGCTCGACGCCGCACAGACGCTGTCGCACGGCATCCTGGTCGCGCGCCCTGGCGTCGGCTTCGCGGGGGCCGTGCACCTGGAACGCTTCGCCAGCCCGGCGCGCCTGTGCGTGACGGACGAGCCGCGGCTCGCGGGCGTCGGGGGAGCGGGGATGCTCTCGCTCGTGGTCGCCCCTGGTCAGCTGGGGCAGGCGCTCGCGCAGGGGACGGTGTGGTTGCGGCCGCCGCGGAGCGTCCAAGTGCTCCTCTCGGGGCGCGTGCGGCCCTTCGTCTGTGCGCGTGACGTCGCCCTCGAGCTGATGAGGAGAGGGCTCGCCGACGTCGTTCGCCGCGTGGAGGCGCAGAGCCACGGGCCCGTGGTGCTCGAGTTTGCCGGGCCGAGCGTGAGGCTCCTGTCGGTGGGAGAGCGCTCGGTGCTCGCAGGGCTGGCGCCGCAGGTGGGCGCTGCGGCCGCGCTGTTCATCAGCGACGAGCGCACCGAGGTGTTCCTGCGCGACCAGCGTCGCTCCAAAGCCCAGCGCGCGCTCGTCCCCGACGCCGGCGCCCCGTGCGAGGAGGTCGTGAACCTCGACCTCGGCGCGGTCGACCCGCTGCTTCAGGACGAGAGCGGACAGGTGCGCGCCGTCCGCGATCTGGCCGGGAAAGCGGTCACCCAGGTCCTGCTCGGTGGCGACAATGGCGTGACGCTCCGCGATCTCTTCGCGGCCGCCGCGCTCCTCAAGGCCAAGCGCGTCCCCCCGAGGCTCGATCTGCTCCTGGCGATTCCGTCGCGTCAGATGCTCGAAACGCTGTCGGCCGCCGGAGCGCTCACCGATCTGCTCGCGGCCGGTGCCCGCCTGGTGGAGCCCGACGCGCGCATCATGGAAGGGGTGCTCTACCCGCCGCCGCGCGCGTTGGGGAGTGAAGGGCTGAGTGCGCGGACGTGCGATCCGGAGCCGCGCGTGCCGGGCGTGCAGCCGACGCCGTTCGTGGTCGCTTCGGCCGAGACGCTCTCGTATGCGGTGGCGACGGGAGAGATCGGCGACCCGCGCTCCTTCAAGCGCCCCGTGCGCGTGACCGTGCCGCGTGCCCTGCCGACGGACGATGTGCTCGTGGTTCGCGAGCGGCGGGCCGCGGACGCGGGGGTGAAGAAGGTCGGGGCGTCTTCCGAGCCATCGGCGCCGTCGGCTCCCACGTCGTGGAAGGGGGCGCAGACGCTGGACGTCGTGGATGCGACCTCGTTCCTCACGGCGCTCGCGAGCGCGACGAGCGCGACGAACGGAAAGGGGCGCCCGCGCGTCGCGGTCGTGTGCGACACGCTCGACGAAGTGCGCACCGTGGGGTCGCGCGTGGCGTTCGACGCGTCGCACGTGGGAGCGGTTCTCGCCCCGTTCATCCCGAGTGGGCTGGTCGCGCTCCTCAGCGGGCTGGGCGTCGCGGCGCTCGAGATCGACGCGGCGGCCGCGAAGGCGCTCGGCGAAGGGAAGCTCGCGAAGTCGATTGGGCTCCCTGCGCCGTCCGAGTGGAGCGAGCGGCAGACGACGTCCATCACTGCGGGGAGCGCGAAGCTCCCGCTCACGTGGCTGGCGCTCGGCGTGGAGCGCGCGTGGGCCATCGCCGGAACCGCGGCCCCGCCGCCGAGAGATACGACCAAGCCCGCGCGACGGTAGGCGCGCCTCGCGCGCTCAAGCGTAGGGGTTCTTCTCGTCCGCGCGGATGGCGCTTCGCGCGTTCCCGATTCGAATCTCGTACACCGCGTTGCTCTGGTCCGTGCAGACCCCCACGCGCGCCGGCGTCGTCCGAGCGACCTTCTCGTGCGCCCCGAGCATCACGACCGTACGGGCGGGCGCGTCGGGCTCGACATCGACGCCAACCAGGAACCCGGCTCCGTCGAGCAGTAGCAGCGCGGCCACCGTCCGCGTGCGCACGGTCCCTGGTGCGTCGAGCACGGTGACGCGCGCGACGTCCATGACGCGGTCGTAGTGAAGCCCCGTTCCTCGCCTTTCGTTCAGCACGCGTTTCGATGATACGCCCACACACAACGACCCGCGTTCTTTCGTGTTCTTTCGCGCTCGCCCCGATTCCGATGACGCGCCTCGGCCGACTCTGGCATCATCACGACGTGTCGAAGGGAAGGCTCACGCGCCAGGAGCTGGGTTGGCTTCTCACGCAAGAAGCTCAGGGGGCCGCCGAGCGCCTGCGCCGAGGCGTGCAGGTGCTGAAGTCGAAGCCTCCGCCCCCCCCGCCCACGATCACGCCCGTCACGACGAACGATGACAGCTCGTCCCCGCCGAGCGGCTCCGGCATCGGCGTCGAGGCGTCGCTGGCTGCGCTCGACGACGTGATGCTCATGCTCTCTTCGCTCCACGCGAAGCCCGCCGCAGGGCGCGGCCGGCGCGGGCGCATCGACGTCGCCTCGCTGCTCTGGGAGGTCGCGCCCGAGGCGCGCGTGTCCATCGAGCCCGGGAGCGGCACCGAGGTCTTCTGCGACGAGGGAGAGATCCGCCGCATGCTCCACGTGCTCGTGGGGCACGGCAGCGGGCTCGGTTCGTCGGTCATGATCAAGCGCGAAGGGGACGACGTCCGCGTCTCGGTCGTGCTGGGCCCCGACTCGTCGGCAACGGCCGAGACGGAGCGCGCGTGGCTCTCGCGTATGGCGATCCGCTACGGCGGGCGCTACGAGCTCGAAGGGGGCGCCGAGACGCTCGTTCTCCCCGCCGAGGACGCCAGCGCGCGCGACGAGCGCAACGCGCTCCGCAAGGAGCTCGACGAGGCGCGCAAGCAGGGCGAGGCCTACGCTCGTGAGCTCGCCGCAGTGTTCGCGCAAGGCGAGGAGATGGCCGCGGTGACCTCGCAGTCGAGTTTCCCGCCCGCGAGCATCGCGCCAGGGAACGAGCGGTTCGCGGTCGTGAATCGGTTCGCGGGAGGCATCGCGGCCGAGCTACGCGCGCTTCTGTCGCCGCTCGGTCGCGAGATCCAGTCGCTGAAGTCCATGGCCCCGCCGAGCCCGGGCATGAGCTCGCGCCCGCCGCCGCCGCCCGGGAGCACCGGCTCCTTGGAAGGCGACGACCGCGTCGAGGCGATGCGCCGGCGGCTCGTCTCGGTGCAGGACTTCCTCTCCGGGCTCGCGGCCGTGGGCGAGCTCGATCCGGCAGAGCCTGTGGTCGACATCGACGTCGCCGATCTCACGCGGACGGCGGTGCGCGGTCTCGGCGCGCGCGTCGAGCGCTACGGCGTGGACGTGGACGTCGACGCTCCCGAGACGCGGGTGGTCACGCGCGCCGCGCCCCGCGGGATTGCCGTGCTCCTGCGCGAAGTCATCGCGCAGGCCATCGCCGCGACTTCGCGCGATGGCCGCGTGAAGATCACGATTTCGGACAGGACGGCCGTGCTCGGCGTGCGGATCACGATCGACGACTCCGGACCGGCGCTCCCAGCGTCCGCGCGCCGCGCGTTGCTCGGTCTGGAGCTCGATCCGGGCACGTACGGTCGCCCTACGGCGGTGCCGTTGTACATCGCGGCCGAGATCGCCTCCTGGCAGGGGGGGCTGCTCGAGCTCGCGGACGCGCCGATCGCGAACGGCGTCGGCGGGGGCCTGCGGGTCACAGTCACCTTCCCGCGCTGAGGCGTCTGTGCGATCCTTTGGGTGTCCGCAACCCGGACGGCGCCCTCCAGCCCCCATGCGCATCCTCATCATCGAAGATTCCGACTCCATTCGTCGCATGATCGAGGCCCTCGTCTCGGCGCGCGGCTACGAAGTGGATGCCGTATCGAATGGAGCGAAGGGGCTCGAGATCGCCTTCGAGAAGGTGCCCGACGTCATCCTGCTCGACCTCAACCTGGTCGGCAGTTACGACGGCTTCGAGGTCTGCACGCGCATCCGCGCCAACCCGCTGACGAGATCGCTCCCGGTCATCGTCATCAGCGCACTTGCCGACGACGAGTCGAAGAAGCGGGCCAGCGACGTAGGCTGCAGCGCGTACTACACGAAGCCCTTCAGCCCCATCGCGCTGCTGAAGGAGATCGAGTCGCTGCGCGTGCGGCAACGCTCCACGCCCGGCATTCTCTAGGCGCGACGCGCCCGCGCGCGCTGGCTCGCTTCACACTGACTCGCTTCACAGGAGGTGAAGGAACTTCTTCGCGCGCGCCGCCGCCGCGTCCATCGTCGCTCTCGCTTCGTCCTCCGGGATCCGGAGCTTTGCGGCGAGCATTCCCAGGAACTCGAGCTCGGTCGGCTTCTGCGTACCGTCCGCGAACGAGAGGAGCACGGCGTGCTGGAGGAGCACGCGGCGGTCGTCGGCGGAGAGCTCCTGGAGCTCGATGTCGTCGAGCGTCCGCTTCGTCTTCGCGTAGTCCTTGATCGCCTGCTTCTCCGCGTCCGTTGCGTTGTAGGCGTCGAGCAGCGCGTCGATCGTCTCCATCTCCTGCTCGGCGAACTCACCGTCGGCCCAGGCCATCGGGACGAGCGCCTTCACGATCGCGATGTCTTGCTCGTGCATCCAGTGAGGATGCGCGCCCACGGAGGAGGTCGTCAACGGGGACGCGAACAGGCACGCGAACGGGACGCGGAGGGCATCGCCGGCCGTCACTTCGCGCTGATGGTCGCTTCGCGGTCGGTCCCGCCGTCCACCGACGCGAAGCTGGTCTCCGGGATGTGGAGCCGCTTGCGGAACGTCGTCGGACCCGCGAGCAAGACCTCGGCGTCGCCACCGCACTTGATCTGCTCGATCCGCGCCTCCGGACCCAGCCCGGCGAGCAGCCACATCTCGGCGCCGCGCGGCGTGGATACGAGGTGGACCGTCCCCGGGGACCCTTTGCCACCGACCTCGCTTCCCGGCTCGGCGGAGGGCCAGTTGTCCACGCCGCCAGGGTGGGCGCGTGAGTGATCGAGCTGTACGGCTGCTTCGTAGCGAGGGGCCCCGCCGTCGGTGACGGTGTCCCAGACCGCCTCGGCGGGGATGACGGCGCGCTTCGGTGCGAAGCCTTCCGCCGTCGCGACGAACTCGAGTCGCGCACCGACCGGCATGTGCTCGACGTCTACCGGCGCCTGTCCGACGCGGAGGAGCACCTCGGCGTTCTCGGGGACGTTCTTCACCACGATCGATTCGTGGCAACGCGGCGCTGGTGGCGCTGCAGCCGCGGACGTGGTGGCTGGGGGAGGGGGCTCGCTGCGGCCGCTGAAGAACGCCGGCTTCAGCAGATAGATGGCTCCGGCACCGGCCGCGAGCACGATGAGCGCGATGACACTCAGCGTTCGGTCGGTACCGGGCGCGCGCGGCGGACGGAACGACGACACGTCAGCCACGGCCATCTTTCGCGCGGAGGGTGACGTCGGCACCGCACGCGCACCTTCGCCCCGTGATGGGCGCGGTTCGCGCGGTTCGCGCGGCTCGCGCAGGCTCGGCGGTGGGCGCTGCGCGGAGGCCACCGTGGCGACCTCGCCGGGGTACGGCTCGTTCGCGAGCTGCGGCGAGATGGCCGTGGGGGGGGACGCGAGCGCGTGCGCGGCGGGGGGGACGCGCGCGACCGGAGGGGCCTGGCTCATGTTGAGGAGCGACTCGACGTCCGAGTCGTCCGGTTCGTCGTCGTACGCCTGCGCGGAGCCTGGAGGGGGAGGGGTCGGCTCGAGGCCGACGAGCGCCTTGAGCTCGTTGCGCGTCGCCTGCTCCCCGCGGCTCGAGACGCCGAACGACGCCAGGAGGTGATCGACCTCGTCGATCTGCGGGGCCTTGGGTTCTTCGCGTGGCGGACTGGGGGCGACGGCGGGAGGCTGGTTGGATCGCGACGCGACCGCCGCGGTGAGTTGCTCCTTGCGCAGCTCGACGGTCGGGAGCTCCGAGAGGTCGGGGCCCGAGGGGGCTGGCGGGGCAGCCGGAGCGGGGGCGTCCTCGGACGGGACGCTCGACGCGAGCACGTCGCTCGGCGGCTGGCGTCGCGCCGTGGGCGGCTCTTCCACCCGGCCGTGCGGCTGCGAGAGCTCGTCGTGCGCCATCGGGTCGCGCTCCGGCGCGCGTGGCGCAGGGGCGAGGTCCTGCATACGCGGCGCTGGCGGCGGCTCCGGCTCGAGGACGCGCGGCGGTGGCTCCGGCTCGAGGACGCGCGGCGGTGGCTCCGGCTCGAGGACGCGCGGCGGTGGCTCCGGCTGGAAGACGCGTGGCGGTGGCTCTGGCTCGAAGACGCGCGGCGGCGGCTCGGGTACGCGCGGCTCGGGTGCGCGCTCCACGACGCGCGGCGCCGGAGCTGATTCGCGCACGCCGGGAGCGGGTGCCGATTCGACGATCACGCGCGGCAAGGGCGCCGGCTCTGGAGCGCGCGCTGGCGGCTCGCGTGGGACCGCGTGCGAAGGGGACGAGCCGCGGCGCGGTGCGGGCTCGCTCGACGCATGCGTCGCGTTCCTCCCGACCCCGAGCGTGACGCGCTTCACCTCGCGCGCCAGACGCGCGAGCGCTCGTCGGCCTGCTGCGCGGTTCACCGGGATCAGCGCCGCTTCCAGCTCCTCGATGAGCCCCGGGAGCCCGCCTGCGCCCCCTCGCCGTCGCGCGACCCCGCCGAGCGCCGGCGTCTGCGACCCGCTCGCCTCGAGCAGCTTCGCCAGGATCGCGCGGACGCTCGACTCGGCGTCCGCGCCCTGCGCGTCGTTCGGTTCACGCCGGGGCCGTACGAGCGCCACGCTCCCCTCTTCACCGATGTACACGCGCGTCGGATCCACGTCGCCGGTCGTCTGCGCCGCCCCTTCCGCGATCTCCAGCGCCAGGTAGCCCGCCAGCTCCGGGGCCAGGGGAACGCGCTTGGCGCCCACGACGACGAACACGTCGTCGAGCGTTACGGACGACTCGAGCGTGCTCACGCTGCGCTCTCCGCCGGGGGGCGCACGAGCACTCCCGCGCGCGCAAGAAATCGCTTGGCCTCTTCGATCGTATGGACGCCGTCGTGGAAGATCGACGCGGCCAGTACCGCGCTCGCGTTCCCTTCGACCAGGGCCGCGCGCAGGTGCTCCAGCGTCCCGGCGCCGCCGCTCGCGATCACGGGAATGGGGACGGCGTCCGACACGGCGCGCGTCAGGGCGAGGTCGTAGCCGTCCTGCCTGCCGTCGCGGTCCATGCTCGTGAGGAGAATCTCACCCGCGCCGAGCTCCGCGACACGCACCGCCCACGCGACCGCGTCGAGCCCGGTCGTCGTCCGCCCGCCGTTCACGACGACTTCCCACGAGTCGCCCTTCCGACGCGCGTCGATCGCGACGACGATCGCCTGCGCCCCCCACGCCTCCGCGCAACGCCGTACGAGCTCCGGTTCCTTCACCGCGCTCGTGTTCATGCTCACTTTGTCGGCACCCGCGGCGAGCAGCGCCCGCACGTCGTCTTCGCTCCGCACGCCACCGCCGACCGTCAGCGGCGTGAACGTCTCGTCCGCCGTGCGCGCGATGACGTCGAGCATCGCTCCGCGCTTTTCGTGCGAGGCGGTGATGTCGAGCAGCGTGATTTCGTCGGCGCCCGCCTCGTCGTACCGGCGCGCGCTCTCGACCGGATCGCCCGCGTCGCGCAAGCCGACGAAGCTCACCCCCTTCACGACGCGCCCGTCCTTCACGTCGAGGCACGGGATCACGCGCTTCGCGAGCATCTTCAGTCGATGTAACCCGCTGCGCGCGCCCGCGTAAACTTAACCGTGCGCGGCCGCGGTCACTCTTCGGGGGGCGCTTGCGCCTTCAGGAGCTGCGTCTCGTAGTTCTCGAGCAGCTTGTCGACCGACGCCAGGTTGTTGTCGATCGCTTCCTGGACGATCTGGTTCATCGCCGTGCTCGAGCCCTTGAGGGCGTCGTAGTACCGCTGCCGCTCGGTCGAGTGCACGATGGCGGGCGGGTAGCCGGCTCGCAGGAGCAGCAGGTTCATCAGCAGGCGAGCGACCTTGCCGCTGTCCTCGGCGAACGGGAAGACGCGGAGGAGGTCGTAGTGGGCGCGCGCCGCGAGGCGGATGGGGCTGCGCGTGCGGCGCGTCTCGGGGTCATTGATCCATTCGACGATCGCGCGGACCTTGTAGGTGATCTTGTCCGGCGGCGCGTACTCGTGGAAGTAGAGGCGGTGCTGGGGGATATCCTTGCGGTATCGCACCGTCTTCAGGTCCCCCTCTTCCGGATGAAGGATGAGGTAGATCTTCTTGATGAGGTCGACCGTGATCGGCTGACGCTTCTTCGGCGCGTAATCGCGGATGAAGTTGAGCGCTTCGCGGTGCCGCCGGATCTCTTCGCATGCGGGCTGGAGCCCGGAGTCGGCCATGACCTGCGCCGTGGGGTCGACGGCGGTGCGCAGCTCCTGGAAGGTGTAGACGGAGCCCTCGATCGCGCTGTCGTGGTAGATCCACGACATATCGAGATTCTCGCGATATTGTTCCTGAAACTGCGGGTCAGCCTTCAGCAGACGCGCTTCGAGCAGGGCCGTGCGCTCCTCGATGGTGAGCGGTTTCGGGGGCGGCTCGACGGGCTGCGGACGAGGCTTGGGCGGCGGCGGTGCGCTTAGCTTCTTCGGCAGCTTCGTCTGCTTTTTCGCTGTCTTCGCGGACGTTTTGGAGGGCATCGAGCAGGGGCTCTCGCGCTTGTCGGTCGATTCGGAACCAGCGAGAGGTCCCCCTCTCAAGGCGTCAAGGCGGCCTAAACCTAGTTGGCGCGAGCAATAAACGTCAAGCGTGGTGAAGCGAGCGTAGGTGTGCGGCTGCAGCCTCGTCATGGCTCGCCGCGCCTGCCGCCCGCGTCACGCATGTGTTCCCACGCCGCGCCAGGCGCGCTAAGCGCTTCGAGACGCCATGCTCATCCAGCTCACGGCCCGGAACGTCGTCCTCTTCGAACGGCTGACGCTCGACCTCCAGCCCGGCTTCAACGTCCTCACCGGCGAGACCGGCGCGGGTAAGTCAATGATTCTCGACGCATTTGACCTCGTTCTGGGGGGGCGCGCCCGCCCGGACATCGTGCGCGGAGGGGAACGCGAGGCGGAGGTCGAGGCGCTCTTCGAGGTCGAGCCCGGGTCGCGCGTGGCGGCCAAGCTCGAGGCGTCCGGGCTGCCGTTCGAGCGGGAGCTGGTCGTCAGGCGGGTCGTGCAGGCGGCGGCCGACAAGGGCGACAAGGCGGACAAGAGCGTCGAGAAGGACAAGGACGGCAAAGACAGCAAGGACAGCAGCAAGGACGCCAAGAAGGGCGAGGCGCGGAGCCGGGCGTTCGTGAACGGACGGCTGTGTACGGCGGCCCAGCTGGCGGAGCTCGCCGCGGATCTGTGCGACGTGTCGTCGCAGCACGAGAGCGTGAGCCTCACGGACCCGGCGACGCACATCGAGTACCTCGACGCCTTCGGCAAGCTGGGCTCGGCGCGTGACGCGCTGGCCGAGGACGTGGACGCGCTGTCGGCGATCGCGAAGGAGCTCGAAGCGGTCCGGGCGGCGGAGCGGGGGCGGGCGGAACGGGAGGATTTCCTCGCGTACCAGCTGCGCGAGATCACCGAAGTCGATCCGCAGCTCGGCGAGGAGACCGAGCTCGAGAACGAGCGCGGGCGGCTACGTCACGCCGAGAAGATCGCCGAGGCCACACGGCGCGCGGCGGAGCGCCTGTACGAAGGGGAGGGGGCCATCTGCGACGAGCTGGCGCGGCTCGGGGCGGACATCGACGCGGTGGCGGAGATCGACGCCTCGCTGGCGCCGCTGGCGAGGACGCTGGAGTCGTCGCGGGCGGAGCTGGCGGACGCCGCGCGCGCGCTATCGCGGTACGCCGAGGGGGTCGAGTCGAACCCGGCGAGGCTGGCCGAGGTGGAAGAGCGGATGTTCCGCTTGCAGAAGCTGTTGCGGAAGCACGGGCCGACGACCGCCGAGCTGCTCCTGCACCGCGATGCGCTCGCGCGCGACGTGGCCGCGCTGACCTCGGCGTCGGACCGCGCGTCGGAGCTGGAGGCGAAGCGCGACGCGAAGCTCGGGCGCGTGGCGACCGAGGCGCGCGTGCTCTCGAAGAAGCGGCGCGAGGCGGCTGACAAGCTGGCCGACGCGATCGGCCGCGAGCTGGCGTCGCTGGGAATGGGGCGCGCGCGGGTCGTCGTGGACGTGGCCCCCTCGCAGCTCTCGGGCGACTCGCTGAGCGTGGACGGCGCGCGACTCGGCCGGAGCGGCATCGACCGGGTCGAGTTCCTCATCGCGCCGAACAAGGGGGAGGACCCGCGCCCCCTCCGTCGGATCGCCAGTGGCGGCGAGCTCTCACGCGCCCTCCTCGCGCTGAAGCGCGTGCTCGCGGACCGCGGGCCGGCCGGGCTCTACGTGTTCGACGAGGTCGACGCGGGGGTGGGGGGCGCGATCGCCGAGGTGATCGGCCGGGCGATGGCCGACATCGCGCGGCACCGCCAGGTCCTGTGCATCACGCACCTGCCGCAGATCGCGGCGCTGGCGGACGTGCACTTCGTGGTCGACAAGACGGAGACCAAAGGGCGGACGAGCAGCACCGTGCGCAAGCTCCGGGACGAAGAGCGCATCGAGGAGATCGCGCGGATGATCGGCGGCGTGAAAGTGGGGGACGCGGCGAAGCGGGCGGCGGCGGAGATGCTCCGGGCGCGAAGCGGGGGGTGACGGGAGAGCACTTTGCTCACGCGGCGAGCCCCCAGCTCAGAATTTGAGTCCCCAGCTCACGCGGCGAGCCCCCAGCTCAGAATTTGAGTCCCCAGCTCACGCGGCGAGCCCCCAGCTCACGCCGTGAGCAAGGTCGCGCTCGCGGGAGTCTGCGCTCGCGGGCTTAGCGGCCGCTCACGCGAACACGCTCGCCACGTTCTCACTCATCCGCAGCGGCTTCTCGCGCTTCGTGAGCACCTCGCACCCGTTCCGCGTCACGACGATCGTGTGCTCGAACTGCGCCGACAGCGAGCCGTCCGCGGTCGTCACGGTCCACTTGTCCTTCGGGTCCACTTCGACCTCGAACTTCCCCACGTTCACCATCGGCTCGATCGTGAACACCATCCCCGCCTTCAGCCGCTCGCCCGTCCCGCGCTTGCCGTAGTGCTTCACCTGCGGCGGCTCGTGGAACTTGCGGCCGATGCCGTGCCCCACGAAGTCCCGTACGACGCTGCACCCCTGCGCCTCGACGTACTCCTGGATGGCGGCGCCGATGTCCCCGAGCCGCGCGCCGTCCTTCACTTCGGCGATGCCGAGATCGAGCGCCTTGCGGGCCGTCTCGACGACCATGCGCGCCTCCGGACTGGGCGTGCCGATGTAGAAGGTGGCCGACGTGTCGCCGTAGAAGCCCTTGTACATCGTGGTCACGTCGACGTTGATGATGTCGCCGTCCTTGAGCACGCGCGCGGAGGGGATGCCGTGGCACACGACCTCGTTCACCGAGGTGCAAACGCTCTTCGGGAACCCGTGGTAGTTCAGCGGCGCGGGGTAGGCGTCGCGGCGCACGGTGTCCTCGTGCACGATCGTGTTGATCTCTTCCGTCGTCATTCCCGCGCGGATGCGCTCACCGACCAGCACCAGCGTCTCGGCGGCCATCTGGCAGGCGACGCGGAGCCCCTCGATCTCGCGAGGACTTTTGATCTCGACCGACATGATTCGCCAACCCTAGCAGCAAGCCGCCGGCGCGCAGGGGCTCCCGAGGCTATTTCACTTCGTCGAGGACGACCGACTCGCGGATGGCGGCGGCGGCCTCGGGCGAGTCGATGGTGGCGTGGAAATGGAGCTCGCGCTCCGCGTCGGGGACGGCGAACGACCTCACGAAGACGTCGAGGGTCTTACCGACGAGCTGCCCTTCCATGCTCTTCACGATGCCGAGCGACGGGCTGTTCTTGTCGATATGCACGGTGAAGTCGTCCCCCACCGGGCGCTTGCCGGCGAGCCGCTCGACCACGTGAAAGCTCATCTGGTAGCGCCGGTTGCCCGACTCGGTCTCGCCCGTCACCGTCGTCACCCGCGCGCGCACCACGACGTCGGCCGACTGGGCCCGCGCCCGCAGCTGCTTGTCGCTCTTGGGATCGATGTAGTTGTCGAGCTGGAGCCCGAGAGCGTGCGCTTCGATGGCGTCGTCGAACTGGTCGGCGAGGTCCCCCTTGTAGGCGGCCCCGGTCTTGACGGCGGGCCCTTCGGTCGCGATGGGGGTGCAGGCCGCGAGACCGAGCGCGAGCAGCAGCGTGAGGAACGTGGGGAGTCGCATTCGCCCGAAGCTGTACCTGAGGGGGGGACGGCGCGCCAAAGAAAGCGCCCGGCTCTTGCGGACTCCTGCGGACGAGCCGGCGCCGATCCGAAATTTGCATCGAGGACGCGCCTCTTCCGTCTTACCGACGATGTGGCAGTCGTGTGTTAGAACCAGGTCCATGCGTACGCGAGGTTTGCTGGCGTTGACCCTGGCCGCGACCACCGGAGTCGCCATCGCTGTACCCCCTTACTCGAGCGCCCGCGCGACGCCCCCGGCAGCTGCGGCGGTCTCCGACCCGCCGACGGTCCCGACGCTCGCCCCCATGCGCGACGGCTTCAAGTGGGGCATCACGCACACGGCGGTCGTCGAGGCCTTCAACAAGCTGGGTGGCATCTTCGACCAGGACTACGACCCGCTGCTCCGCAAGGCACAGCCGGGAATCCAGCAGCAGTCGCTCGAGGCTGACCGCGACAACAAGAAGGCCTCTCTCGACGGCAGCTGGACGCGCTTCGTGACGCCGAGCGGCTACGACGCGACCGGGATCCACGGCGAGTACACCTACAAGAACAACGAGTCGATCCTGGCCGTCGAGCGGCAGGGGAAGAAGCGCTACTTCTTCTTCATGGGCTCCGACCCGGGCGAGCGCCTCTGGAAGATCTACGACGAGATCCCGCTCACCGCGCACGGCCCGATGGGGAAGTCGTTCGCCGACGCGGTGAACGGCATCCAGGGGGTCATCGGCGTCGCGGGCCGAGTGCGCCCGGCCGATCCCGCCAGTGGGCTCGAGTTCACGACGGTCGATTGGCAGGACGGGCAGACGCACCTCCGCGTCCTGGATCGCTCGGCGTCGAAGGTCGTCGGCGTCGTGCTGGAGGAGCGGTCGACGCTCAATGCGCTCCCGCAGCTCCGCTCGAACAAGGCCGAGGACCCGATGGCCATCGACCCGTCGATCTCCGCCGCCACGCGCTCCGACATCAGCGATCCGAACCACCCCGGGGCCGCGCCCGCGTCGAGCGCGAAGCCGGGCTCCAAGAAGAAGTAGCTCGCGGGTCGCGAACGAGCGGCGCTCAGACCCGCTGGGCGCCGTCCGGTACGATCCAGCCGGTCGTCACCTTCAGCGAGACCTTTGGCACGATTCCCGCGAAAGCGGGCTCGAGCAGGCGGTCCCGCGTGAGCGACGCCCCGGGACAGCCGGCGCACGTTCCTGCGAGGTGGACGTGCACTTCGTCCGGTCCGATGGTCACGAGGTACATCTCGCCGCCGTCCGCCTGGACGAGCGGCGCGAGGATCTCGCGGCACATCTTGAGGATTTGCTCTTTGGCCGCGGTGTCCATGGCTGGTGTCGAGAACCGAAGAAGTCCACGCTAGCATACCGACGCCAAGGGTCGTGAGGTGGCGAGCTGCGCGCGTCCGGCGCACACGCACATTGGCTCCCGTTCATGCGCCGTTGTGCGGAAGCGAAGCATCGGTCGCCCGGCTCGCCTCGTGGCGGCAAATACGTGAAAATCGCGGCCGACCTTTCGGCGCGGAGAGATGTTCCACCGTATACTATGAAGTTACGCGGGCATGTTGCCCGCGCTCCCCCGCAGACGTGTTGGATGCACCATCACGCGAGGAGGTTCGAGAGTGGCGAGATACCGTCTCCGTTTCTTGCTGCAGGAGTTCGATTTGTCGCGGGGGGCGACGCTGATCGGACGCAGCTCAGAGTGTCAGGTGACCATCGAAGATCCGCTCGTGTCGCGTCAGCACGCGCGCATCGTGATCGACGGCGAAGAAGCGCTCCTCGAGGACCTCGGGAGCCGCAACGGCGTCAAGCTGAACGGGGCTTCCATCAAGAAGCCCGCTCCGCTGAAGGACGGCGACAGGCTCCGGATCGGAACCCAGGAGCTGGTGTTCTGCCGCGTCGAGCCGGCGGCGTCCGCGAACGCGAAGACGACCGGCTTCCTGCGTCACTGCACGACGTGCCGCCTCCCTTACCCGCGCGAGATGGTCGCGTGCCCGAACTGCGGGGCGAGCGAGCAAGCGGCGCCGCCCGAGGAGGAGACGTTGAGCGGCCACTTTGGCGCAGCGTCCCAAGGTTCGTGGAGCGTGCAGCTGCTCGTGGAAGTGCTCGAGAAGGCGCTCACCATGGGACGCACCGAGGACGCCGAACGAATCCTCAGGCGCGCGACGGCGCAGGTGGAAGAGCGCCTGATGATGGGGGAACGGGTCGAGGGGAAACAGCTGCAGGCGCTTTCGATGGCCGCGGCGAAGATGAGCCTCGATCTCGGCGACGCCACGTGGGGCTCGTGGATCGCCCAGATCCATCGGCGCATGTCCACCGTTCCGGCGGCACCGGTCGTCGATTCGCTGGCCGGCCTCATCGAGCGATTCCCGGAAGAGATGGGTGCGGCCCTGGGCGATCTCGCGACGCACTGCCGCATGGCCGTCATACCGCTGAGCGAGGAAGACTCCCGCAGCCTCACGCGGCTCGAAGCGCTCCGAGCCGGCGCCAGCTCTTACCGAAGCAGTCAGCTTTCCTGACGGACGTTTTCCAGCGATCTCTTGCCGCTCGAGCATGCAGAAAGGTAAGAGTCGATAGAGGCATGAACGCTCTCGCGCGGGGAGGCTGGCGTCTTTGGGGAGGGCCGCTGCGACCCGGCTCCCAGAAATCCACCCCAAGCTCGCCGGGCCTTTCGCGCCCCGCGTCGCCCTGCGACGGCCGGGGCTGAGCGAATGCGCTGGCGCCTTCGCTATCTCCAGCACGATCTCGAGCTGACCGAGGGGCAGTTCGCCGTTGGACGCAACGCGACCTGCCAGCTCTCGCTCGATGACCCGCTGGTGTCACGAAGGCACGCACTGCTCGTGGTGAACGACGAAGGGGTCACGATCGAGGACCTTCAGAGCCGCAACGGCGTGCTCGTGAACGGGAGGAAGATCACCGAGCGGGTGCCGCTCCAGGTGGGCGATCGGATCCTCATCGGCGCGCAGGAGCTCACGCTTCTCCAGGGGCGCGCGGTGACGAGCCGCGACCACCAGACGACCGGACACCAGGCGAAGATGACGCTCCCGAAGATGGAAGCGTCGCTCCGCATCCCGAGCGACTTCTCCAACATCGGTCCGTCCTCGTCCGTGCCACCCGACGGCAGCGGGGCCGACCTCGACGTGAGCATGGTGAGGCGTGCCGATGCATTCAAGCTGCTCGGCGGCGTGGCGGAGAAGGCGCTCGCCCTCGGGCGCGCCGTCGAGGCGGAGCGCTTGCTGGCTTCGCCGCTGGCGGACGTGATCGAGGCCAGCCGCGCTGGGCGGAAGCTGCCCAGCCAGCTGGTCGACCAGGCGGCGAAGTTCTCCTCGAAGCTGGCGACGTCGACCGGCAAGGGGGCGTGGGCCGACTACGTGATCGAGCTGTACCATGCGCAGGGGAGACCCTGCCCCGCGGTGGTCATCGACGAGCTGTACATCGCGATGCGGAAGGTCGCGACGGTCGACGTCACGCGTCTCCGCGAGTACCTCGCGATGCTCCGCGCGAAGCTGAGCTCTCTTGGGCCGGCCGACCGCTTTCTCTTTCAGCGCCTCGAGGGGCTCGAGCGGCTCGCGGCTCTCCGCTAGCGACGGCAGGCTCGGTCATCGTCTGCCACGCCAGGTTCGTCTTCGCCGCCTCGGCGATGACCTCGCGCAGCTCGGCGTCGGGCACGCGCGCAATCGCACGCGCGAGATCGGCCTCGAGCGGCCGCGGGCGAGGGACCTTCGCGCTCCGCACCCAGGTGACCCGTTCGGGGGGGTCGATGGGGCCCACGCGGAAGCGCATCGAGCGGATGGGGACGCCGGCCGCGCGGAGGCGGGTCACGAGCGTCTCGGAGAGGAGTGACAGCTCGTTGGCCCACACGCTCGTCGCCGTGCGCACCAGCAAGACACCCCCCTCGATCGAGATGGGCCGCGTCCGGTCCGCGATGCGCACCCCCACCGCGGCGGCCCACACGTGCGGCGCCACCGGCAGCTCATTGCGAGCGAACCGGTCCTCACCCGCGCGGGCCAGCACGTTGCCGAGCCCTTCGGGAGCACGGAGCTTGGGCCGGCGTCGCCGCTTCGCCATGAGAGGGAACGTAGCAGTCCCTCGCGCTGCTACGCCATGCGTGCCGCCCGGGCGCGTGCTAAGCGTCACGCGCTCGGCCACGGTCTTCAACACGAGAGGCAGCGCGCGCGTATGTGGGAAATTAGCCAAGAAACGGTCGTCGCGGCGGCTCATCAGCTTCGATTCGCTCCCGGTGAAGGGGAGCGACTCCACGGTCACAACTGGCGCATCAAGGCGGTCGTGCGGGCCCACGAGCTCGCTCCCTCCGGGTGGGTCATCGACTTCAACGTGCTCGGCAAGGAGCTCCGCACGCTGGTCGAACCGTGGGAGCACGTGTTCCTGAACGAGCTCGCGCCGTTCGACGACCTGAACCCCACCGCCGAGAACCTGGCGCGGGTCGTCGCAGACGGGCTCGCGGAGAAGATCGACGATGCGCGCGTGAAGGTCGCGCGCGTGGAGATCTGGGAAAACGACACGTGCTGCGCCGTGTACTTCCGCATCGTCTGAATTAGCCCGTGCGGCGAGAGATCCAGCCGGCGCATGGACCGGTGTGGACCGCGCATCGATGGTCGCCGTCGGCGCGTCGATCACGGCACTCGGTGCCTCGCTGATCCGCGACCGGACAAAGGGCCGCGCGTCCGACCATGCGCGCGCGCGCCTCGTCCGGGCGACTTCTAGCGTGCGCTGCGTTCCTCCCGATCGCCGCATTCGCGGGCGCGCGCTGCCTTCTCCGGCCTGGCTGAGCCTGGATGGTAATGTGTCCAGGCTCAGGATCGGGAGCAGCGAGGGATGAGCGCGGGCGATACAGAGCGTAGCCTCCGGTTCCTCATCGAGCTCGGTCGAGGGGGGATGGGGATCGTCTACCTCGCGCTCGAGCAGGGGCCCGGGGGATTCGCGAAGCTCAAGGTCATCAAGCGCCTGCGCGCGGATCTGGACGAGGAGCCCGAGGCCGTCCGGATGTTCCTCGAAGAGGGGCGCCTGTCGGCGCGACTGCACCACCCGAACGTCGTCCAGACCAACGCGGTCGGCTTCGACGGCAAGCATCACTACCTCGAGATGGAGTACCTCGAAGGGCAGTCGTTCGACGCGCTGACCCGGCGCGCGGCGCGCACGGATGGGCGCCCGCTTCCGGTTCCCCTCGCTGTGCACGTGCTCGCGCAGACGCTCGCGGGGCTACACTACGCGCACGAGCTTCGGGACCTCGACGGCTCCGCGCTCGCGCTCGTGCACCGCGACGTGTCGCCGCACAACGTGTTCGTCACCTACGTGGGAGAGGTGAAGCTGCTCGACTTCGGAATCGCGCGGGCGGCCGGATCGAGCAGCGAGACGAAGACGGGCTTCCTGAAGGGGAAGGTCACGTACATGGCGCCGGAGCAGGTGGCGCGCGAGGCGCTCGATCGGCGCGTCGACATCTTCGCTACCGGCGTGATGCTCTGGGAGGCGCTGGCCGGAAAGCGCCTCTGGGGCGACCTCGACGACTTTCAGATCTTCCTCAAGCTCCGCAGCGAATCGATCCCGTCGCCTCGAACCGTGCGCGCCGACGTGCCCGACGAGCTCGAAGCGGTCTGCATGCGCGCGCTGGCGCGGGAGCCGGCGGACCGCTACGCGACCGCGGCCGAGATGGGAGCGGCGCTCGAGTCGTGGCTCGCGTCGAGCGGCGAAGGACTCGGCGCGAAGGAGCTGGCGCGCACGATGGACGCGCTGTTCGCGACGCAGCGGGCCGCGACGAAGGGGGAGATCGAGCAACAGCTGCGGGCGACGACGACGACAGGAGGGGTCGGCGTGCCGATGCTGCAGGCGGCGACGACCCTGACGGGGAAGAGCGCGCCGGGGGTCGGAGCGGAACCGAGACGAGACGGGACGTTCGAAAGGGAGCAGCGGAGGTTGCGCGGGCTGACGATGCTCGCGCAGGTGGCGGTCGGGATCGCGCTCGCGGCGAGCGTGGCGGCCGGGTTCTCGACGTGGCGCGCGCGGGCGCGGGCGAAGCTGGCGCAGACGCCTGCGGCGAGCGTGGAGTCGAACGAGAGGCTATCCCCGAACACGGATGCGGTCGCGGCGTACAGGGCGGGGATGCAGGGGTTCCGGGACGCCGATCGCGAAGAGGCGATGAAGCAGCTCGATCGTGCGATCGAGCTCGACGGCACCTTCGCTGCGGCGCACCTCCGGAGAGCGCTGGTCGACCTCTCTCATCTGAACGAACCGCAGAGGGCGCATCTGCGCGAAGCGATCCGCCTGCACGGTCAGCTCGGCGCGCACGACCGCGTGCTGGCCGACGCCTACGCGCCGCGCGCGAGCGTCCCCGAGGACACCGCGGAATCGGAGCGCAGGCTCGCGCGCGCGGTGCAGTCGTCCCCGGCCGACGCCGACTTCGTCCTGGAGCTGTGCCGGGCGCAGCTTCAGATCGGCGCCTACCAGGACGCCAAGGCGACGTGCGCGCGCGCGAGGGAGCTCGACCCCGACAGCGCGACGGCGATAGCCCAGGCCGGAATGGCCTTCGCGCGCCTGGGAGACGAGGAGGGGGCCCGCGCGGCGTTCGAAGCGTGCTTTCACAAGTCGCCGCTCGCGAGCCAATGCCTTCGACGGCTGACGCAGCTGGAGTCCAACGAAGGGCAGTGCGCCGAGGCGCTGGCGAACGTCCGGCGAACCATCTCGATGAACCGCGCGAGCTCCGGGGACTACGGCTCGCTGGCGTCGCTGCTCGTCGCGAACGGGGAGTCGATGGAGAGCGCGCGCCTGGCTCTCGACCTTCTGGTCCAGCACACGGACCCGGCGCAGGCCGTCGCCGAGAAGACGCGCGCCGCGGCGTCGCTCGCCATCTTCGGGGGGGACTTCGCGGAAGCCGACCGCCAGCTCCGCGTGTGGAGCGACGCGGTCGCCGGGAGCCAGGACGAGACGCTTCACTTGCCGGGGAGCGTGACGCGAATCCAGCTCGCCGAGGAGGAGGGGAAGAAGGACCAAGCGATCGCCCTGGCCAACGAGTATCTGAGCCACCGCGCGACGTGGACGATGACCACGAGCGACGACCTCTCGATCTTCTTCGTCGGCGTGCTCTATCGCCTGGGCGCGCTCAGCCGTCCGGAGTTCGTCGAGCGCCGTCGCAAGTGGCTCGACCTCAAGCGGGCGCAACCCGCAGGGAACGTCTTCGGATCGAGCGGCGGGTTCGCCTGGATCGAAGCCTACGCACGGCCAGCCCTCACCGCGGACGACGGGCGCGAGGCGCTCGACGTGCTGCCCAGCTACTTGCCGCTACCCGATCCGTTCATGCATCTCGCCGAGTTCGAGCTCCCCATCGGTCACGCGTACCGGCTCGCGGGGCGAGCGAGCGAAGCCGTCCCCTATCTCGAGATCGCCGTGGGGTCGTGCCTGGCCATCGACTACGCGTTCGAGATCGCGCTCGCAAACCTGGAGCTCGGGCTCGCGAGGGAGCAGCTGGGACAGCGGGACGGCGCGTGCAGCGCGTACGCGGCCGTCACGAAGCAATGGGGCGCGGCCCCTCTCTCGTCCACCGCATTGCGAGCGAAGGAGAGGTTACGCGCCCTCGAGTGCAAGTGATCCGTCGCCGCAGCGACGGCTGTGCTCAGCCGGCCACGCGGGGGCAGCTTCCGCCGGCGCCGTCGGACACCGAGTAGGCGGCCCGCGCGCCCGCCCTCACGCCCGTGCGGATCGAGAGCCCCTTGAGCGTCTCTTTCGCGAGGCGGAGCTTCGAGCTGTTCACGGACGCGTTCTTCTCGGTGATCGGATTCTTCACGGTGGATTCCTTCTCGCGGGGTGATTTGGGGTCCCTGCGTGCGCCGGCTATGAGCAAACGCTGCGCCAAGCAGGGTGCCCCGTGCACAACGCTCGAAATCCAGCGTTCGCACAACGAGCGGCGCGGCGATGAGCACTCCATGCACGACCGGGGTGCAGCGGGTGCACACCGGAAGTGCATCCGCTGCACAACGTCGCGGCGAGGTCGTTCGTCCGTCAGACGCAGTCGTCGTTACGTCTACGCCTGTCGTTCGTGCTTCACCCGCATGGGGCGTTACGCCTACGGCAGTCGTGTGTCTCTCTGCCGCATGGGGCGCGACCACTCGCGTAGTCGTACGTCCTTCACGGGCAGTCGTCGTCACCACTACGGCAGTCGTGCATCCGTCAGCCGCATTGGTCGTCACGTCTGCGCGCTTCGTACGTCCTTCACGGGCATTGGTCGTCACGTCTGCGCGCTTCGTAGGTCCTTCACGGGCATTGGTCGTCACGTCTGCGGGATTCGTACGTCCTTCACGGGCATGAGTCGTTACGTCTGCGGGATTCGTACGTCCTTCACGGGCATGAGTCGTTACGTCTGCGCGCTTCGTACGTCCTTCATGGGCATGAGTCGTCACGTCTGCGCGCTTCGTATGTCCTTCACGGGCATTCGTCGTCACCCCTACGGCACTCGTTCCGACGAATCGCCGAGACGCCGCGACCACACCGCGTGACGCACCGACGCCTCGGCGTGAACGCGGGCCCCTTCGACCCTTCGTTTCGTCGAGCGCGCGATGCTTTAGGGGCGCCGGCTCACCTTTCGCTGGCGCGCAGAAGAGTCAGATCACCCTCGGGGGCGACGGGGTCGAACACGGCGCCGCGGCGATCGCTCGTCCCCGCGTGGAGCGCACCCCCATCGAGGACGAGGACGTAGGGGGCGTTGGCGATCGGCCCTGCGGCGAGATCGGGGACGACGTAGACCTCGACCGCGCGCGTGCGTGACGGTGACCGGGCGGGGGCTCGGCATCGCGACGCCACGGCGCCATCGCGGTCCTCTGCCGCGCAGCGGGCGAGCGCCCGGGTGTCGACGTCTCCGCGCGTGGAAGCGGCAATGGCAATCGCTGCGGCGGCGCGCACCGCGGCGCTCGCGTCTTCTTCGAGCGCACGGCGCTCGGCGTTTCCATCCTCGCAACGCGCGTGCGCGGCTCCGATCGCCGCGAACGCGCTGGCGCGAACGTACGAGTGCGACGAGTGGATCGCTTCGCAGAGCGCGCTCGCGGTGGCGGGGTCTTTCGTCCGCACCGCGATGCGACCGAGCGCCGTCGCGGCATCGATGGCCTCCGTGCTGCTCGCGCGAAGCAGGGGGACCAGCGCTCCGACGGCGCCGCCGTCGTCGAGAGCACCGAGCGCGAATGCAGCTTGCGCGCGGACCGTCGCGTCGGGGTGACCCAGCAGCGAGCGCGCGACTGCACGGGCACGGGAAGCGCTGGCCGGTTCCTCGGCATGCGCTGCCAGCAACGTTGCAGCGGTTCGTGCGTCGTCGACATCGCCGGCCCCGGCGAGCTTCGCCAGCAGGTCCATCGCGGCCGGCGAGCGCGCGCGCCCGATGGCCTGGATGAGGGCGTCGCGATCGGCCCCCGCCGCGAGCTCGAGCTCGCGCGTGAGTCGGGCGACGATCTTCTCGTCCGGGGCGCGCGAGAGCACGCCTCCGAGCGCGCCGAGAACCACCGCGCGGTCGATCTCGTCGGCATCCAGCTTGGCGACCAGCGCGTCGCGCGTCCGCGCGTCCCCCGTCTCCCCGAGCGCGACGGACGCATGCAGGCGCACCTCGGGATCCGCATCGCTCAGCGCGTCGAGCAAGGGCTCGAGATCCACGGGGTGCGCGGCGGCGACCGGGCCGAGCGTTCCGAGGGCGTCGATCGCAGCCAGTCGCACGGCGACCCCTCTCGAGCGCGCGAGCCCTGCGAGGTCCGACGCTGCTCGAGCGGCTCCCGTGAGGCCGAGCAGCCGAGCGATCTTCGCGCGTTCGCCCTGGCCGAGCTCCGGGTCACGAAGCGCGGCGGCGAGCGGCTCGGCGGCGCGTCCGTCAGGCGCGCTCGGGTCGAGCAGTGCTGCCGCCGCCGTCAGCGCCTGCTCGCGCACGGCCGGTCTGCGGTCGCCGGCGAACTCGAGGACGACACGCACCGATTCGCTCATCCCCGCGCCGGCCAGCGCGTGCAGCGCCGCCGCGTCGGCGAGCGCGCCGCGACGCATCGCCGCCACGATGGCGGGCGCACGATCCCGCGCGTGGAGCTCTCCAAGAACCCACGCAGCGCTCGCCGCCGCGGCGGGGCTCGCCGGATGGTCGAGCACCGCTGCGACCTCGGCGGCGGCCGAGGGGCCCGCTGCGACGAGCGCTTCGCGCACGGGCGTTCGTTCGAACCCGGCCGTCGCGTCGTCCCCCGTGCCGAGCGCGAGGATCAGCGCGCGCACGGCGGTGGCGGTCCCGATGCGTCCCAGCGCGGCGATTGCGGCTTGCCGCAGGGTCGCGGTCCTGTCGGCCACGAGTGGAGCGATCGCGAAGGCCGCGTCGGCCGCACGCAGCTTCCCGAGCGCCCCCAGCGCTTCGATGCGCACGTCGATCACGTTGTCGCGCAGCTGGAGCACGAGCGCTTGCGTCGCACGCGCATCGCCGAGGTCACCGAGCGCGCGCGCCACGGCCTGGCGCACCTCCGGCACGGAGTCTTGCGCTTTGCCGACGAGCGGTACGACCGCGCGCTCGTCGCCCAGCCGTGCGAGCGAGCGCACGATCACCGCGCGCACGACCGGGCTCGCATCGTCGAGCTTCCCGAGCAACGGAGACGCTGCGTCCGGGTTCCCGGCGTAGGCTCCAAGCGAGTCCGCCGCAGCCGCGCGCACTTGCGCTTCCGCGTCGCCGAGTGCTCTTCCCAGTGCCGTGACCGCGCGCGGGTTGGGGAGCGCGCGCGCCACGGCGCACGCCTCGACCCGCAGCTTCGGGTCCGGACCGGCGAGCCACCCCAGGACGGCCTCGGTCGCCGCCGGCACGCGCAGGCGAATCGCCGAGTCGGCAGCGGCGACCTTCACGTCGGTGTCGGCGTCCTCGAGCGCGTGGAGCAAGAGCGGCGTCGCTCGTTGCGCCCCCAGCGTCGCCAGCTCCAGCGCCGCCGCGCGCCTGGTCGCCGGGTCGATCGAGCCGAGCCCGCGCTCGACCCGCTCGGGCACGTCGGGCCACACGAGCGCGCGCGCCACGCTCGGGCCGAGCGTGGCCGAGGCGATCGCCCCCGCGAGCATCCAGATTCGAGCACGCATTCCGCGATTCACCGTACCACTATGCGAGCCCGCTTCTCCTCCGCGTGAACCAGTGCGCGCCGAGCAACGTTGCCGCAATGAGCGACCACACCCACGGCGGAGCGAGCGGAACCACGTGTCGCTCGGCGCTGACGACGGTCGGCTTCGGAAACGGAATCGAGGCCGCGTCGTGCGCGAACGCGAAGGAGCCGTGCGATGCCTTCGCCAGGGCCCGTAGCCGCTCGGGATCGGGGCGCGAATCCGCCCACTCGTCGCCCCCCCCCTCGCACGCAAAGTCGCGCCGCGTTGCCGAGCCGTCGCCCACGCGAAGCCTGGCCGTGTAGCCACCGGCAGGTAGGGCACGGATCGGCAGGTCGATCGTCGTTTCGTCCGGCGAGGCTCGCTTCGCTTCGAGATGCACCGGGGGCGAGCTGCCCGTTTTGTCGATCTCGGAGACGTCGACCACGATTGGATCGCTCGCTCCCGGCAGCACTTGCACGCGCAACGTCGAGGCGAGCCCCGCCGTGCACCCGCCGACGACGTCGATCTGCGCCGGCTCGAACCGTGGGTCGCGCATCAGCCATCCCAGCAGTCCGTCCCACAGCGCGCCGTGACCTCGGCCGGCGGTGCGCGCGCCGAGCTGCGAGAACTTCAGGAGCCACAGCCCGTCGATCCCGAGGGCGATGGTACGCCCATCCCCCTCGTCGCCGATCGCGAGCACGGGCATCGGCGCGCCGCTCTTCGTCGTCCGTGTCGGGTGCGTCCAGAGCGCGACGCCGCCGGGGCGCACGTCGCCGAGGACGTTCGTGCCGGGCATGAGCGGCAGCTCGTCGCCCAGGATCGCGCGTACGGGACGCAGCAACGGCGCGGCCTTGCCTTGTGCCGTCCACTTCGGCGCAAATGGGGTCGCGTCGTCGGAAGTCGCGCCCGGCGTCCGGTCGAGCTCCACCGGGAGCACGGCGCCCAACGACGTGCCCGCGTAGCCGCCGCGGATGAACGCGTTCTCGCCGCCGACCATGATGAGCCCGCCGCCCCCTTTGACGTAGCTGGCCAGCTCTCCGAGGTGGCGATCCAGCTCGTATTCGACGGCGTCGATGTTCTGAAGGACGACGGCATCGAACGACGGCAGGTGCTCGCTGAACAACTCGTTGACGGGGAAGGGGATGAGCGCGAGCTCGCTGTCGGCCGCCTGTCCGTTCGGCGAGTTGGGGTCGGTCTTGTCTGTCTTCGTGCGGAGGATGAAGAACGAGACGACGTCGAGGGACGCGTCGCTCTTCAGCCACGTCCGTAGCTCGCGGACGTCGTTCGTCGGCATGCCGGCCACGTGCAGCACGCGCACTCGCTCGCGCGCCACGTTGAACGTGAGGAAGCGGTGATCGTTCTCCGGGATGGCGTCGCCGCTTGGCGGCGTGATGGCCACCTCGAGAATGCGTGCGCCGGCGCGCTCGAGTGTGACCGTGAGATCGACGACCGCCTTGCCGTCCTTCACGTGCGCGAGGCCGCTCGCGAGGAGCGCGGGGGGGGCATCGTCCCGGAGCTCGCGCGCGGTGACCGTGAGCTCGTCGCACGCGAGCCCGCCGCCGCAGCCGATCTCCACGCGAAGCGACATCGGCACGTGCGCGACCGCAGCACCGGATGCCGAGACGTGGCGTACGCTGGCGTCGGCTGGCGCGGTTTGCGTCGTCGCAATGGTGTTGATGGGGACGTGGAGCTCGTCGCCGAGCGCGGTGAATGCATTCGGCGCTTCCCCCGTGGCCTCCGGGGGATCGTCGAGCCGCCCGTCGCTCACGACGACGATCGAAGCCGGTCGCTCGTCCGGCGAGGCCGCGAGCGCGCGAATCGCCGTCGTCAGGTCGCTCCGCGGAGCACGTGAGTCTCCGCCTGAAACCAGTGGCTGTGGCGGCCCGTCGCCGAAACCGAGCACGAGGAGTCGCGCATCGGGAGCGCTCTTTTGCAGTGCGATGATTGCGGCGTCACGAGCCTCTTGCCGGGCGGTCCCATCGTCACCGGGCAACGCCATCGATCGCGAGGAGTCAGCGAGCACCACGACGCGGGCCCCCACGACGCTCTCTCGGGCGGAGATTCTCGCCGGGCGCAGCACGGCAAGAAGAAGCGACGCGACGGCGGCGATGCCCGTGACCACGATCAGGGCGCCGCCTCGTTCACGCCGTCGCATCTCGACGAAGAGCAAAAGGAGGCTCGCCGTCGCAAGCACGCACGCGGCCACGACGGCCCACGTGGGCAGATCGGACGTCGAAGCGAAGCGCGTTGTCGGCATCGTGACTTGGTCTACGGCTCGGTGGGCGATATGGCGTGCGCTCGTCGTCGCATCAGGAACGGAGCGTGGACCTGGTCGTCCTTGTAGTTCGTGCACAGGACGTACATGGCGATGTTCACGGCGAGGCGTATCGCGTGCTCTCGCTGCAGCTCGCCCCCGGGGACCACGGGCGCCTCCCAGATCCCGCTCCCCCCTCGCGCGAGCGCCCCTCCGAGATCGTTCTCCGTGAAGACGACCTGGGCCGCTCCGCCACGAACGATTGCGTCGACCTGCGAAGGTCCGAGCACACGCCCCTCCGCTCGGTTGAGCAGATAGAACGAGTGGTAGATCACGTGCTTGATCCCGAGCGAGATCGGCGTCGCATCGGGGAGCACCCGCGCCAGCTGGCGCCGAGCCGATCGACCGAAGGGGCTCACGGTGCCGTCGCCCCCCGCCGCCGCGTCGTCGACGACCATGACCCCGCCGAGCGCGAAGAAACGACGAAGTCCGCTCACTTCTCCGGAGGTCAGCTCCGAGACCGCCGTGTCGCCGCTCCAGTACACGAACGGCGCCTCCACGATCGCCGGGTCGTCAGCGCGAATGCTGGACGGGGTCAGGCGCGCGGGTGCGCTCGTTCTTTGCTGGAGCTCCCACGACCAGCGCGCGGGCGCGCTCAGGTGCGCTGGGCCGGTCGTTCCGCCGGCGAGCAGCACGCGCGGGTCGAACGCGCTCCGTTCGCCGAAGGCGCGGGCAGGTCGCGGAACGACGATCGCGAGCAGCACCGCGACGATGGCCACGCCGATCCAGAGTCGCGAGCGGCGCAGGTCAATCAAAGTCGTCGACCCTCCACACGCCGTTCTCGCGCTTCAGCCGTACGTGATGTCCGCCCGGCACGGCGATGGTCGCCGCGTCTCCCGCGAGGGTCAAAGGGAGCGTCTCCGGGTGATCGAGCCCCGTGACGAGCGCGCGCAAATCCTGCTCGATCGACGCGCGCGTCGCCGGCGACAGCACGCGCATGAGCCCCGCGTAGCTGCGTCGCGCCAGCACCCGGCGAAGCTGATCGAGCGCTTCCTCCGGCGTCCGAGCTCCGCCCGGGAGCGCGCCGGCGCTCGTCACGGCGAACGCCCCGTTCGCGAGATCCAGCGCGGCTTCCTCGCCGTCCGCGAACCGCAGGCGCGCGGTCGCTTCCACGCGGGCGTCCTTCGCTCCGAGGCCCTTCGCCTCGTCACTCAGCTCGGCGCGCTCGTCCTTCACGATGGCTCGCACGTCGTCGCGTGAGCGCGAGGCCTGGGCCCTCGACGTCATCATCGAATAGATCGCATCGGCGTCACCCTTCGCGGCGGCGCGGGCGTAGGCGTCAGCGGCGGCTTTCGGATCGGGCACGCCGCTCCCCACGCACGCCGAAGCGAGCGCCGCGAACACCGCCAGCGAGGCGGGTGCGAGGGGGGCACGCGTCATGCGCGCCACTTTAGCTGACTCGAACGCGGAGTGACGACGCGTCTGCGGCGAGTCCGCGTAGAGGCCCCCTCAGCTCGACGCCGGTCTCTGCGTCTTGCCGGTCTTCCCGCCGTCCTCGTTCGCAAAGACCACGTCGAGCCCGTACACCTCTCGGAGGAGGTCCGCTTTGGCCAGCACGGTCCACTCCTCGAGCTCCCGGTCCTCGCGCCCGATGACGTGCAAGACCACGCGTCGCTTGCCGGGCTCCACGACCGCCTGTACCCCGTCGACCTTCCCCAGGTGCTCGCGATCGAGCGCGTCGGCCACGCGGAGGATCGCTGCGAGCCGGCTGACGCGCGCTCGAGCGTCCTTGTCGAGGTCCCGAAAGTTCGGGTGGCTCGCGTCGGGCGTGCTCTTTCGGTGATAGCGCGCAACGTTGGCGACGATGGCTCGCTCGTCCGGCGTGAGACCCATGAGGTCGGAATGGAGGATCAGGTAGTAGCTGTGCTTGTGGTGCCCGTCGTAACGGACGAAGTCTCCGATGTCGTGGAGCATCGCCGCTGCTCGCAGCAGCAGGCGATCCCGGTCACCCATCGTGTGGACCTCCCGCAAGTCGTCGAACAGCTGCGCCGCGAAGCCCGACACGCGGGTCCCGTGAGCTTCGTCGAACTGGTAGCGGCGCCCGAGCTGAGCGCAGCCCGCGAGCACCGACTGCGCTTCGCCCGCCGCGTCCCAAACGTGGAAGTACTTGTCGACGAGCTCCTCGAGAATCCCCTCTTTCAGCCCGACGCCCGGCGCGGCGATGACAGCGGCTTTCACCTGCTCGGCCACGCGAAGGAAGATCGCCGTCGCGGGCACGATCGTGTCCGCACGGTCAGGCCGGAGGCCGAGCTGGTCACGCCGCTCCTGGGCGCTCATCGTGCACAGTTTCGCGAAGAGCGTCCGCGCGGCCGCGACGTCGATCGCTCGGGCCGCGCCGCCCCAGCCCCCCTTGAACGGGCAGAGATCGGCGAGCGTTTCCACGTTGCCGCCCGTGCCCACGAGCACCTGCACGTTGGCGCGCGCCAGCTCCGCGCGCGCCTCGTGGATCGAGCGGTCGATCTGCTCGGTCATCAGCTTCGCTCGCCGTCGGTCCACGGAGCCGCTCCCCTTGAGGAACGTCTCGATGACCCTGACCGTTCCAAGCGACAGCGAGATCGAGAACGTGCTCTCCCCGCGATCGACGAGCGTGAGCTCCGTGGACCCACCCCCGACGTCGACGAGCAGCGCGCGCGCGTCCGACAACTTCATCCGTCGCATGACGGCCAGCTGAATCAGCCGTGCCTCCTCGACGCCTTCGATGACTTCGAGCTCGATGCCGGCCTCCCGTCGAGCGCGTTCCACGAGCGTCCCGCCGTTCTGCGCTTCGCGCACGGCGCTCGTCGCGGTGGCGCGATAGACCGCGACCTTCGCTTCGTCCATTGCCTGACGGAACTCGCGTAGGGCGCCGCACGCCTGACCGATCGTCGCCGGAGCCAGCTTCCCCGAGACGAAGACCTCGCTGCCCAGTCGTACGGGCGCTCGGAGGGCCGTCACGTCTTGCCAGGGCGACGCGTCCTGGGGCAAGAGGGCGAGCTGGGACAAGCGGTCCGGAGACTCCGCCTCGATGATTCGCAGGCGCAGGGCATTGGAGCCCACGTCGATCGCGGCGAAGCGCGGCATGTGTTGCCGTTCAACCTAGCGGCGTGATCGCGGGTACGCTAGCGGCCATGCGGGTTCTCCACAGCATCGTCACCTTCGCGGTCGTGGCCGCCGCTCCCGCCTGCGCCGCCGACCCACCGCGGACGCCCCACGCGATGCACCCGATCCCGGAGGGGCGCGCGCGTGCCCTCATCGCGCGAACGTTCCAGGATGCAGGAGCGCCGCCGGAGGCCGATCGTTGGGTCACGGTTCGCGGGCGACGTGTGCGGCTGGAGGTAGCCGCGGCCGGCCGGAGCTACGGCGTCGCCTACCTGACGGCCGAGGACTGGGTGCAGGCGGGCGACGCCCTCCCGCCGCGCCCAAGAGGGGACGCGCTGGTCCTCGCCGTCGCCGATGGCGGAGTACGGTTCCTCTGTCTCTACGCGGATGACTATGCAGAGGACGACGCTACGGGCGAGGACCACCGTGCGACGACGATTGCGGCCGATCGCCGCCTTGAGCGCGACGTTCGCGACTTCCTTCACCGAGCGGAGGCCCAGAAGTGGCCCTGACACCGGATCAACGACCTCGCGTCGCGATCGCAATGGCTGCCGCGGGGAGCGCCGTGGGAGTCGCCATCGCCGGGAGCGCGTCTCCAACGATCGGTGGCGTGCTCGTCGTCGCCAGCTGGCTCTCGTTCCTCTATGCGCTCCATGCGTTCGGCCGGAGCGGAGCCTGAGGCGCAAGCGGCTCGCGCCCCTACGGCGCTAGAGCTCGCTCCGCAATACGGCGATCCCGATCGACCCGCCGAGCTTCGGAACCCTCGCCGCGACCCAGCCGAACTCGCGCTCGGTAATGGTGAGCGTTCCTTCTGCGACGCCAGCGACCGTGGCCTTCACCGGCCCGACACCCTGAATGGCTTCCTCGTTCACCTTGGGAGTCTGCGGTGCGCCGTAGACGCCGGTCTCGTCGAAGAGCATCACGTAGAGGACGGGGAGCTTGCCGTTCTGCTGCTGCTGCTCGAGGTCGTGGCGGAGCTGCTCTTGCAGGTGGTAGGCGAACCTCCGGAACGTCCACCCCGTGAGGACGATGCCTCCCACGGTCCCGTCGTCCTTCTTGATGGGCGCCGCTGCGATCCAATCCCGGTCTGGGCCGGAAGGGGGGGGTCTACCGGGAAACGCTCCCGTGGTCGCGACGTAGCTCCCCCCTTCGGCCTTCGCCAGATCGGGGAACAGCTTGAGCAAGTCTTGCCCCGCCATCACGTCCTCTTCGAGATCGTTGCGGATCGCGATCCCCTTGTCGTCGGCGATGGCGAAGAAGGTCGACTTCGCGGCGTTGAGGTCGGGGACCTCGCGCCGCATGCGCGCGAGCGCCTGTCGCACGGCGTGGAGGTCCTGTCGGGGGTCGTTGCCCTTCGCCCACAACGCAGAGAGCTTCGCGGCACCGAGCGGGAGCCCATTCTCGACCTGCGCGACGTCTGCGTTCGCGATCGTCGTCAGTGCGTCGAGGTTGGCGTGAGCCGCTCGTTCGCTGACCTTCGCCTTGTCGGTGCAGCCGAGCGCTGCGAGCACGATCACCAGAGTCATCCTTCGCATGTCGCTACCCTAATCGTTCGACACGCGCCCGAGCAGCTCCTTTGCAACCACACTCAATCCCGACCGCAGGCGTTCGACGGTGCCGGTCGGCTCCTGATCGCGAAGCGCTGCGAGCTATGCTAAGCCTCGGCGCGCGTGGTGAACGGCGCCGCCGTTGCCGCGTCGCAGGCCGAAGTGGCGGAATGGCAGACGCAGCGGACTCAAAATCCGCCGTCCGAAAGGGCGTGAGGGTTCGAGTCCCTCCTTCGGTACACAAGGCCCGTGAAGGCCCGTGATTGCGGAGTCGTCTCCGAAGCCGGCAGAGGGCGCTTGTTGCTGTTCCAGGACGCGAAGAAGGAGCTCCGCTCATGTCCAGTCTCCGGAATGCCATCTCTCAGCTAGCGAGCAAGTTCGCGGCGGGAGTCCTCGACGCGATTCGCAACGCTTCGATCGAAGACCTCCTGCGCGAGGTCCAGCCCAATGGGGCCGCGCCACAGCCCGTCGCTCGCGCTGCGGTGGAAACGCTTGCCGCGCCGACGCCCGGACGCCGACGCGGGCGACTGGTGCGCCGTTCGGCCGACAACATCGCGCAGGTCGTCGAGCGGATGGTGGCGCTCCTCGGTGCGCACCCGAAGGGTCTCCGTTCGGAGCAGCTTCGCGACAAACTCGGCCTTCGTGCCAACGAGATTCCGAGACCGATCGCGCAGGGCCTGGCCGAGCGCAAGATCTCCAAGGTCGGAGAGAAGCGCGCGACCACGTACTTTGCCGGTGCCGCGAAAGCCGTGGCGGCCAAGACACCTCCGGAGCCGACGGCGAAGGTTTCGAAGCCTGCGGGAAAGATCTCGAAGCCCTCGGCGAGGAAGCCGGCGGCGCCTTCTGCGAACCTGAAGGGCACGCCCAAGGCGGCGGCGAAGAAGGCGGGCGCGCCGAAGCCCAAGCCGCAGCCCGCGGCCAAGGTCGCGGCGCCCACGAAGCCGGCGGCGAAGCCCAAGAAGAAGGCGCCGTCGAAGCCAGCGAAACCCACTCTCAAGGCCGTCGCCAAGCCGGTCGAGCCCAAGGTGACGCCGGCGGTGCAGATCGAGGCGGCCCCGCCGAAAGCCGCGCCCGTCGAGGTTCCGAGCTGAAAGGCGTTGGCGAAGCTGGGGGCACCGTGCTACGGATCCGCCCCCTTTGGCCGAGAGCTCTCGGCATCCATGCGTGACAGAGGACAGCGGAGAAGCGAATGCCGAGTGACGCGATTCAGTGCAAGCCGCTCGAAGTGGTCGTCAGCGACCGCGGGATCGAGCGCGCGATCAAGATGCTCAAGAGGAAGCTCGCCTCGGAAGGGGTGCTTCGCGAGCTCAAGATGCGCCGCCACTACATGAAGCCGAGCGTGAAGCGCCGTAAGAAGCAGGCGGAAGCCGCGCGTCGTCGTCGCAAGCGCGCCAAGATGGACGCTGCGCCGCCGAAGCCGTAGTCGCGCCGCACGGGCGCATCGCTACCTGCCCGCGCGAGTCCGAGTTTCTCGGTCTCGCGCGGAAGCTTTTAAGCACCCTAGACCCGCTCTGCCCCGCTCTATCGGCGATCGGTGGTAAGGATTTCCCTCGTGACTGCTCCGCATACCCTGGCCCGCCCTCGCGCGCCGCACCATTCGCTGTTCCACTCGCCCCCGCCGTCGGTCGACCAGGTCGCGGTGGAGGAGCGGGCCGCGTCCCTGGGGAAGCGCTCTCTCAAGAAGCAGTCGAAGGTCGCCGGGCTGAAGCTCGCCATCGCGATGATGGACCTCACGACGCTCGAGGGGAAAGACACCCCCGGGAAGGTCCGGGCGCTCTGTCACAAGGCGATGCTCCCGCTCGACCGCGATCCGACGATCGGGCCGTGCGCGGCCATCTGCGTGTACCCGAACCTGGTGACCGTCGCGAAGGCGGCGCTCGCCGGCTCGCCGGTCAAGGTCGCGAGCGTGGCCACGGCGTTCCCGAGCGGACAGTCGCCGCTCTCCATCAAGCTCGATGACGTGCGGCGCGCGGTGGAGTTCGGGGCCGATGAGATCGACATGGTGATCGATCGCGGCGCGATGCTCTCGGGCGACTACGCGAAGGTCTTCGACGAGATCGCGGCCACGAAAGAAGCGTGCGGACCGGCACACCTGAAAGTCATCCTCGAGACCGGGGAGCTCGGCACCTACGACCTCGTGCGGAAGGCGAGCGAGATCGGCATCGCCGCCGGCGGCGACTTCATCAAGACTTCGACGGGGAAGGTCACGCCTGCGGCAACCCCCCCCGTCACGCTCGTGATGCTGGAGGCCATTCGCGATCATTTCTATGCGACGGGGCGGCGCATCGGGATGAAGCCCGCAGGGGGCGTCCGGACGGCGAAGCAGGCGCTTCACTACCTCGTACTCGTCAAAGAGACGCTCGGCGACGCCTGGCTCACGCCGGACCTGTTCCGCTTTGGCGCGAGCGCGCTCCTCAACGACGTTCTCATGCAGATCGAAAAAGAGCGGACCGGCAACTACCAGGCTGCCGAGGACTTCTCGAAGGACTGAGCGAGCCATGAGTCAGGAGATCACGAAGGTCACGGCGCCGCTCCCGTTCACGCGCAAGGACGTCGCCGAGCACGCGCTCGATTTCGGCAAGTCGTGGGAGTACGCGCCGTCGCCCGAGGCCACCGATCATTTCAAGATCGAGCCGCGCTACGAGCTGTTCATCGGCGGGAAGTGGCGCACGCCGAAGAGCGGGAAGTATTTCGCGACGACGTCTCCGAGCACCGAGGAGAAGCTCGCTGACATCGCCGAAGGAAACGCCGAGGACGTCGACCTCGCGGTGAAGGCCGCCCGCCACGCGTACGAGCGCGTTTGGTCGAAGATGCGTCCCGCCGAGCGGGCGAAGTACATCTTCCGGATCGCGCGAGCGATCCAGGAGAAGTCGCGCGAGCTCGCGATCGTCGAATCGATGGACGGCGGCAAGCCCATCAAGGAATCGCGCGACGTCGATCTGCCGCTCGCCGCGGCGCACTTCTTCTATCACGCAGGATGGGCGGACAAGCTCGACTACGCCTTTCACGGACGACGCGCGCGGCCGCTCGGCGTGGCTGGGCAGATCATCCCGTGGAACTTCCCGCTGCTCATGGCGGCGTGGAAGATCGCGCCGGCGCTGGCGTGCGGGAACACCGTCGTGCTCAAGCCCGCCGAGACGACGCCGCTGACGGCGCTGCTCCTCGCGAAGATCTTCGAGGAGGCCGAGCTCCCGCCTGGCGTCGTCAACATCGTCACCGGAGCCGGGGAGACGGGCGCGGCGCTCGTGAACCATCCGGACGTCGACAAGATCGCTTTCACCGGGAGCACCGAGGTCGGCAAGCGTATCCAGCGGGCGCTCGCGGGGACGAAGAAGCGTCTCACTCTGGAGCTCGGGGGGAAGGCCGCGAACGTCATCTTCGCGGACGCACCGCTCGACCAGGCGATCGAAGGGATCGTTCAGGGGATCTTCTTCAACCAGGGGCATGTCTGCTGCGCCGGGTCGCGTCTGCTCGTGGAAGAGAGCATTCACGAGCCTCTCGTGCGCAAGCTGCGCGACCGGATGGCCACGCTTCGCCTCGGCGATCCGCTCGACAAGAACACGGACATCGGCGCCATCAACTCGAAGATGCAGCTCGAGAAGATCGCCGCGCTCGTCGACAGCGGAGAGAAGGACGGCGCCGAGCGGTTCAGCGCGCCGTGCGCGATCCCCAGCAAGGGGTACTGGTTCGCTCCCACGTTCTTCACCGGCGTCGCGCAGTCGAGCCGCATCGCGCGCGAAGAGATCTTTGGCCCCGTGCTCTCCGTCCTCACGTTCCGCACGCCGGACGAAGCGGTCGAGAAGGCCAACAACACGATGTACGGCCTGTCGGCCGGCATCTGGAGCGACAAGGGCGCGAAGATCTTCTGGATGGCGCAGCGGCTGAAGGCCGGCGTCGTCTGGGGGAACACGTACAACAAGTTCGACCCCGGCTCTCCCTTCGGTGGGTACAAGGAGAGCGGGTTCGGGCGCGAAGGGGGGCGGCAAGGTCTGTCCGCCTACGTGGAGCTCGACGGATGAAGAAGAAGACCGATACGCAGGGCTCGGACGTCGACGTCGAAACGACGGTCAATCTGAGCGATCTCGATTCGTTCGAGACACGCACGATGGCGCGTCGCGAAGAGGCGACCGGCGAACGCCTCCGCGTGGCCAAGGCGTACAAGATGTACGTAGGGGGCGCCTTCGTGCGCTCGGAGAGCGGTCGGTACCTTCAGGTGAAGGCCGGCGACGAGAAGGGGGCCGACCCGGGGGTCGTCAACGTGCCGCGCGGCTCGCGCAAGGATGCGCGTGACGCCGTGCTCGTCGCGAAGAGCGCGCTCGACGGCTGGTCGGCGCGGACGGCGTACAACCGCGGTCAGATCCTCTACCGGCTCGCCGAGGTGATGGAGTCGCGTCACCAGGAGCTGGTGACGTCGCTCGTGCGGGGCGGGCAGAGCGAGGCCGAGGCTTCCGGCGAGGTCGACGCAGCGATCGATCGTGCCATCTTCTACGCGGGATTCTGCGACAAGTACCAGTCGCTCCTGGCGTCCTCCAATCCGGTCTCGGGTCCGCACTTCGGGTTCAGCGTTCCGGAGCCGATGGGGGTCGTCGCGGTCATCGCGCCGGAGTCGCCGGCGCTGCTCGGCCTCGTCTCGACGGTGCTCCCGGTGATCGCGACGGGGAACACCGTCATCGCGCTCGCCAGCGAGAAGGATCCACGGACGGCGATCGTGTTCTGCGAGTGCCTCGCGACGAGCGATCTACCCGGCGGGGTCGCCAACGTGCTGACGGGGCGCGCGACCGAGATGGCGCCGCACCTGGCCAAGCACCGCGAGGTCATCGGTATCGATGCGTGGACCGGCGACACGGCGCTGCGTGAGGCCCTCGAGCGCGAGGGGGCCGACAACGTGAAGCGGGTGAAGACGCATGCCGTTCCGGCCGCACCGTTCTGGCTGGATGACCGGCGAGGGCAGGGGATCGGCTGGCTCGAGCGGTTCCTCGAGACCAAGTCGGTATGGCATCCCGTCGGAGTTTGATCGCAAAGTTCGAGCGCGATAGAGCGCACAGCCCAGAGGGGGACGAGCATGGCAGCCAAGAGCGTTCACGAGTTCACGGTGAAGACCATCCGCGGCACCGACAAGAAGCTCGCGGACTACAAAGGGAAGGTGATGCTCATCGTGAACGTCGCCTCCGAATGCGGGCTCACGCCGCAGTACGCGGGCCTCGAGAAGCTGCACGAGGAGTATGCGGGCAAGGGGCTCGCGGTCCTCGGCTTCCCGGCCAACGAGTTCGGCGCGCAGGAGCCGGGGACGAACGAGCAGATCGAGCAGTTCTGCACGACGAAGTTCGGGGCGAAGTTCGACATGTTCGCCAAGGTCGCCGTGAAGGGGGAGCAGACCGCGCCCCTCTTCAACTGGCTCCAGAGCGCTGACACGAACCCGAAGTTCGCCGGCGCCATCAAGTGGAACTTCAACAAGTTCCTCGTTGGCAAGGACGGGAGCGTCATCGGCCGCTTCGAGCCGCCGGTCGAGCCCACGGCGCCCGAGGTGAAGAGCGCCATCGAGACCGCGCTCAAGGCGTAACGGACGGCGCGCGGCCTACGTCAGACACGCGATCGCGTCTTCGAGCGTGAAGGCGTTCTCGTAGATCGCGCGACCCACGATCGCCGACTCGATCCCCGCGTGCGTCGCGAGCGCGCGGAGATCGTCCAGGCTCCCCACGCCGCCCGAAGCGATGACGGCGAAGCCGCTCTCGCGCGCGAGGAGCGCGGTGGCTTCGACGTTCGGGCCGACGCGCGTGCCGTCGCGGGAGACGTCCGTGTACAGGAGCGCCGCGAGAGGAGAGCCGGCGAACGCTCGCGCGAGGTCGAGCGCGGTCACGTTGGAAGTGCGCTCCCAGCCGTCGGTAGCGACCATGCCGTCCTTCGCGTCGACCGCGAGCACGACGCGTCCCGGGTAGTCACGCGCGAGCGCGCGGACGAGCTCCGCGTCGCGGACCGCGGCTGTTCCCAGCACGACGCGGTCGGCGCCGAGGGCGACGTAGGCCTCGAACGCCTCGCGGGAACGAACTCCGCCCCCGGCCTGAAGCGGCCCTCCGAAGGCGCGCGCGATCGAGCGCACGAGATCGCGCTGCACGGCGTTGCCCGAGCGCGCCCCTTCGAGGTCGACCACGTGCAGGCGCGCCGCCTTCCCGCTCCAGCCGCGGGCGCGCGCGACCGGATCTTCGTCGAAGACCGTCGCGCGATCGTATTTTCCTTGGTGCAGGCGCACCGCCTTCCCGTCGAGGAGATCGATGGCGGGCACGACGATCATGGTGACAGGAACCTCGTCAGCAGGGCGAGCCCCGCCCCCTGGCTCTTCTCGGGGTGGAACTGCACGGCGAGCACGTTGTCCTTTGCCACGGCGCTCACGAACGTCGCGCCGTACGCGGTCGTCGCCGCAATGACGGAGGGGTCGCGCGGGCGGACGGCGAAGCTGTGGACGAAGTAGAACCACGAGGGGTCGCGCGGGAGAACGGAAGTCGCGGCCGCGCCCGGCTCGACGGTGTTCCAGCCGATGTGAGGGATCTTGACCTGCGCGCCGCTCGCGTCCCGATCCGGGAGACGCACGACGTCGCCGGCCAGGACCGCGAGCCCCGCGCAGCCGCTTGCCTCGTCGCTCGTCTCGAAGAGCACCTGCAGGCCCAGACAGATCCCGAGGTAGGGCTTTCCGCTGGCGATCGACGCGCGGATCGCGTCGCCCAGTCCGCGCCCGTCACCGAGCGCTCGCGCACAATCGCGGAAGGCCCCCTGTCCAGGGACGACGACCTTGTCGGCGCGTGCGATCGCGTCCGCGTCGGGGGTGACCCTCACGCGGACGTCGATCCCGGCGTCGCTCGCGGCCCGTACCAGCGCCCGCTCCACGCTGCGCAGGTTGCCGAGCCCGACGTCGACGACGACTACGTTGATCACGGCAGGAGCACGGTCCCGACGCTCCCCGGCTCCGCGACTTCGCGCGAGAGATCGCCGCGCTTCAGCCGGCCGACGATGTGCACGGCGCGCACCCCTTCCTTGAGGGCCGCGAACGACTCTTCGAGCTTCGGGATCATCCCTTTGGTCACGACGCCGTCCAGGATGGCCTTCTTCCCCTCGGCGATCGTCATGCGCGTGATGCGCGACGACGGGTCCTTCAGGTCGCGCATCACGCCGGGCACGTCGGTCACGAGCAAGAGCGCGCCCGCATCGACCTTGATGGCGAGCTGGTTGGCCACGATGTCGGCGTTGATGTTGTAGACGTTCCCCTGCTCGTCGGCGCCCAGGCAGGCGATGACCGGGACGTAGCCGTTCTGCGCGAGGAGGCCGATGAGCGCGTCGTTCACGCCGGTGACGTCGCCGACGTGGCCGAAGTCGATCGGATCGGGACCACCGCCTGCGACCACGCGCGGCGGGCGCTTCGCGGCGCGGATGGTGAGCGCGCTCGCGCCGTTGAGGCCGACGGGCTTCGTCCCCGCGCCGATGAGCGCCGCGCACAGGTCGACGTTCACCTTGCCGGCGACCGTCATCTTCATCACGTCGAGCGTCTCGGCGTCGGTGATGCGCCGCCCGGCGACGATCTGCGGCGTCTGCCCCAGCCGCTTCTGAAGCTCGGTCGCCTGCGGACCGCCGCCGTGGACGACGACGACCGCGCGACCTGCGGCGCGCATCTCCGCCACGTCGGCCGCGATCGCAGCCAGGTGCTCGCTCTGGACGACCTCGCCCCCGAGCTTGAGGACGACGTATCCGCGCTGGCCGCTCTCCGTCACGGATACCCGCCCACGTCTTCGAGCGACGTGCGCTCGTCGCACCCGAGCATCAGGTTCATCGACTGGATGGCCTGCCCGGCGCCCCCCTTGATCAGGTTGTCCGTGACGCTGAAGCACGCGACCGTCCGCTTGCCGTCTTTCGCGTCGCCCACCTGAACGCCCACCTCGCAGAAGTTCGTCCCGTGCACGGCGACGACCTCGGGGAGGCGCTTCTGGGGGACGCGCGTGAACGCTTCCTTCGCGTACATCTCGGCGTAGAGCGACTTGATCTGATCGGCGGTGACCTTCTCGTCGACGTGCACGAAGCTCGTCGCGAAGATCCCGCGCGAGAGCGGCGCGCTCACGGGAACGAAGCGGATGGCGACGTCTTTCGCGCCGGCGTCACCCAGCGTCTGGACGATCTCCGGGATGTGCTGGTGATCGAGCGGCTTGTACGTCCGCAGGTTGACCGCGCGAACGGGGTGGTGCGTCCCGGCGCTGGGGGCGATGCCGCTCCCCGAGGAGCCCGTGATGCCGACGGTCTCGACCTCGCCTCTGAGCAGGCCCGCCTTCGCGAGCGGCAGGAGGCCGAGCTCGATCGTCGTCGCGAAGCACCCCGGCGAGGCGACGTACTTCGCCTTCTTGATCGCTTCGCGGTTCAGCTCCGGCAGGCCGTACACGAACGTCCCGTCCGTCAGGCGCTCGGGGACGGGGTGGTCGGCGCCGTAGTAGCGCTTGTAGGTGGCCGCGTCGCGGAGGCGGAAGTCGCCCGAGAGGTCGACGACGCGCGCGCCGCTCGCCATCAGCTCGGTCATCTTCTGTGCGCTGACCTTGTGGGGGAGGCCGAGCAGCACGATGTCCATCCCCTTGGCCGCTTCGCCGGGGGTGATCCCTTCGAACTTCAGATCGGTGCGCCCTTCGAGGTTCGGGTGCACGGCCGCCAGCGGCTCGCCGATGAAATCGACGGAGGCGACGCGGACCAGCTCGACGTGGGGGTGGAGGAGGAGGCGGCGAATCAGCTCTGCACCGCCGTAGCCCGAGCCGCCGATGACTGCGGCCTTGAAGCGCTTGGTCGTCATGGTGCGCGGCAGAGTACTCGATCGTATCGGCTACGCCACTGCGTGAGACTCGCGCGCCTCCGCGTCATCGGCGGCGCCGTCCTTGGCGATCGTGCCGTGCAGCCAGTCGAACAGGGGGATCGTCACGTTGAAGTTCCAGCGGTGCATCAGGCGCGGATCGTGGTGACGGGCGTGGTGGCGACGCAGGACGCGCACGAGCGCGATGCGCCCGACGAAGCTCTCCTCGGGCAGGTGGTACGAGAGATGCGACAGCTCGTAGCCGACCATGTAGAGCCCTGCGGTGACGAGCACGAGCCACCCTGCGTTCGCCGTCGTGAGCCATCCCATGAGCGCTGCGAACGGCGCGAGAGTCACCACGATGCCGCCGACGCCCCACGCGGGAATCAGCACGAGCTTCAGCTCGCGTGACGAGCGGATCGCCATGTCGCTCTCGACGTAGACCGCGTGGTGCTGGGGCGTGTGGCGCCGGTAGAGGAAGCCCAGCGGCTCGCGGAGGCGGTGCATCAGGTCCTTGTGCGCGCGCCACTCGAAAGCGTTGGCGAAGAGCACGGTGACGGGAATCGCGAGCAGCTCGACCGCGTGCAGGGCGTGAACTCCGTAGATGCCGAGGGCGAGGAGGAGAACGCCGATGCCCGTGGTCGCGGCGAGGTGGAGGAAAGGAGAGTACGAGGAGGGGATTTCATCGAGCAGGCGCGCGCGGATCTCCCTGCGGGTCGCCTCGTGCCTCGCGAACGGAGGGGTCGATTGGGTCGCGCTCATGCCGGGGACTATGCGTTCTGTGATTGTAGAACGCAAGGCGGGGGCTCGTTTGAGACCTCTTGTCGCTCCAGCGACGAGCCTCCAAGATGTGCCGCATGACGATCTCCCGCGGCGAAGAGGCAGCAAGCTGGCTGGCTGACAAGCAGAAGCCCATGGAGGACCGCATCGCCTCGCTCGTCGAGGTGAACTCGTTCACCGAGAACGTCGAGGGGGGGCGCAAGGTCGGCTCGATGCTCCGCGAGCTGTTCGCCATCGAAGGGCTCGCGGCGGCGACGAAGCCGAGTACGCGGTTCGCCGATCATCTGGTGTTCGCGTCGCGTGCGAACGCGGGGGTGCCGCCGGTGGCGCTCGTAGGGCACCTCGATACCGTGTTCCCGCCCGACACGTTCGAGGGGTACCGGCGCGACGGGGACCTCGCGCGCGGGCCCGGCGTGCTCGACATGAAGGGGGGGCTCGTCGTCGTCGCCTATGCGCTGCAGGCGCTGGCCGCGACCGGTGGGCTCGCGACGGCGACGCCCGTGCGGCTCGTGATCGTCTCCGACGAGGAGGTGGGATCGCCGGAGGGGCAAGGGGTCATCTGGGCGGGGGTCGAGGGGTCGGACGCGGCGCTCGTCTTCGAGGCCGGGCGCATGTCGCCGCTGGACGCGATCATCACGCGACGAAAGGGGACGGGCGGGATCATGGCGCGTGCGTTCGGCAAGGCTGCGCACGCAGGGGCGAACCACAAGGACGGCGCCAACGCGCTGTGGGCCATCGCCCGGTTCGTCGATCGTCTTCAGCAGCTCACCGACTACGAGCGCGGGATCACCGTGAACGTCGGGAAGATCACGGGAGGGCAGGGGAAGAACACGGTGCCCGATGCGGGCGAGGCGGCGATCGACATTCGCTTCTGCTCGCGCGAGGACGGCGACGCACTTGTGGTGGAGATTCAGCGCGCGGCCGACGAGGCTGCCGTTCCGGGGACCCGCATCGAGCTCGAGGGGGGCGTCGCCCGGCAGCCGCTCGAACGGACCGAGGAGAGTGCGGCTCTGATGAACGCGTACGCAGCGTGTGCGCGCGCTTCGGGGCTCGGAGGGGACGAGGCGCCGCTCATCGGCGGCGGCAGCGATGCGAGCACGACATCGTCCATGGGGATCGCGTCGATCGACGGCCTGGGGCCGCGCGGTGCGGGGTTCCACACCAAGGACGAGCGGATCGAGGTCGCGACGCTCGTGCCGAAGGCGCAGGCGCTCGCGCGTTTCCTCGCGTCGCGACGGGCGTGAGCCAAGGGCGCGCACGCGCGGCGTGTCGGTCGTGCATGAGGACGAGTCGCGCAGGCGGCGCCAGTCGCGCAGGCCATGCCAGCGCGCGACTGGCGCTTGCTACGCTCGCGATCGTCGCGTGTGGGGCGAACGAGGACGTGACGCCCATGATCGCCGTGCAGCCGGGCGCCGCGGCGCGCGCGATGGCGCTGATGGGAAAGACGGGAGCGAACGATACGCGCCGCGGGCGCGCCGTCGAAGAGCCTGACGCGGGCGAGGAGCCGACCGGGCGCGTCGCGTTCTCGTGCGTGGAGGCGGTCGCGCCGCTGGGGGTGCTTGCGCGCGTTCCGTGCACGGCGACACTCGAGCCGATCTCGATGGGGGCGCAGAGCGACCGGGGGGACGCAGGCGCCACGAGCGACGGGGGCGACGCCGGCGATGAAGAGAAGGGCCGCACCGAGGTGGACGCGGCGGACGGGAAGGTCGCGATCGATGCGCCGCCTGGGAAGTATCGGGTGACCGCGTCGTCGGAGCCGGACTACGTGGGCGCGCACTTCGACGTCGAGGTCGCGGAAGGGGCGACGGCGTGGGGGCCGCGCGAAGGGGCCGTGGTGCTCACGCGCATCGTGGACACGCACGGGTATCTCGCGGCGGACGCGACGCCCCGCGCGTTCGGAGAGGCCGACGTGCGGGTGAAAGCGGCCAGGTGGCTCGCGGACGAAGCGGCGCGCGGCGGGGACGCGCTCGACGTGTGGAGCACGGACGACGCGACGGTGCGAGAGCACGCGCTCTCCGCGTTCCTGGCGCGTCTCGCGGCGAAAGCTCCCGTCACGCCGGTCGCCTCGGGCAACGCGCGGACCTACGTGCGCATGGACGACGCGGGGCAGGTGGCTCCGTGGGACGCGAAGCGCGAGCTCGATTTGGCGCGTGGCGTGCGCGAGCGGCGCGACGTGGTCCTCTCGAACGGGCCGTTCCTACGCGTCACCGCCAACCTCGCCCCCATCGGTGGCGTCGCGCGCGCCGCCGGGCGGACGCACGACGTCGAGGTCGTCGTGCACGTGGAGTGCGCGCCGGGCGTGAGTGTCGAGCGACTCGCCCTCCGACGCGCGTTGGACGCGGCCGTCGAGGTCCGCCCGATCACCCTGCATGCGACCGCGACCGCGCGCGTCGCCGACGCCACGTTCCACCTCCGCGCTCCTCGGGACGATGTGTTCGTCGTCACCGCTGAAAGCCCTACGCCCGCCTACGCGATGACCGGCCCCCTCTGGATCGACGCCGACGGCGACGGCGAGTCGCTCGGGCGGAAAGTCGACGACATCGCCCCCGCGGTGCGCGACAAGAAGAAGACCCCATGAAGAGCGACGTCGTCGTCCTGGCCTACGCTGGCTGCTCCACCTGCAAGAAGGCGCTGGCGTGGCTCGCCGAGCGCGACACGACGCCCACCGTTCGCCCGATCGTCGAACAGCCCCCGACGCTCCGCGAGCTCGCCGCGTGGATCCCTGCGAGCGGCCTCCCCATCCGCAAGTGGCTCAACACGAGCGGACAGAGCTACCGCGCCATCGGCAAGGACGCGATCGATCGCGCGAGCGACGACCAGCTCATGAAGTGGCTCGCGGCCGACGGGAAGCTCGTGAAGCGTCCGGTCCTGGTGAACGGCGCGCGCGTCGCGGTCGGGTTCAAGCCCGACACGTGGGAGCACGCGCTCGGCTGAGGCTCGCGTAGAATGTGCGTCGCCATGAAGACGCTCACCACTACTCTCGTACTCACCGCCCTCGCCGCCCTCTTCGCCGCGTGCGACAGGGCCGCGCCCGTCCCCCCTCCCGCCGCGAGCGCGACGCCGCAAGCCACGACCTCCGCCGTCGCTTCGGTCGCCGCTGCGCCCGTCGTCCTCAAGGGCGACACGATCGACACGTCGAAGGGCCCGCTCACGATCGTCCCGCTCAACCACGCCTCCCTCTTCTTCGGCTTCGGCGGGAAGGTGATCGCCGTCGATCCCACGATGGAAGCGCTGAAGCACGGGCCGCTCCCGAAGGCCGACTACGTCTTCATCACGGACATCCACCCCGACCATCTCGACAAGGACGCGCTCGCCGTCGTCGGCCGGTCGGACACGATCTTCGTCGGCACCGCTGCGGTCGGCCTCCAGCACGCGCTGAACCACGTCCTCAACAATCACATGCGACGCGACTTCGACCTCTTCGTCGCCGAAGGGGTCCCCATGTACAACCTCACGCGCGGCCCCAGCGAGGGGAAGCTCTTTCACGACAAGGGGCGCGGCGCGGGCTACGTCTTCACGTTCGGCGACAAGCGCATCTACGTGAGCGGCGACACCGAGTGCACGCCCGAGATGCGCGCGCTGAAGAACATCGACGTCGCGTTCCTCTGCATGAACCTCCCGTACACGATGCCCCCCGAGGAAGCGGCGACCTGCGCGAGCGCGTTCAAGCCGAAGATCGTGTACCCGTACCATTACCGCGGGCAGGACCCGAAAGCGTTCGCCGACGCGCTCAAGGGGACCGGGATCGACGTGCGGCTGCGCGATTGGTACGCGGCGCCGTAGCGCCTGGCTGCGAGAGAGGCGCGAGAGCTCCTGGACTGGAGCGTCGGATCGCGACGTGACGATGGGACAGGATCGCCGCGTGGCTACGGACGGTCCCGCGTACGCACGCGGTACCCGTGCTCCGCGCGACGGGGATCTTCTTGCCGGGACTCGCCGAACGAAGCACTGAGCGAAGAGGCGTCCGCGCTCGCGAAGGTTCTCGTCGAGCACGCCGTGCTCACGTCCGCGGAGAAACACGAGGTCGCTCCGCGCGTGCTGCGCGCTGCTGTGATCGCCGCGCTCGATGCGGCCGAGAGAGCGCAGGTCTCCGTGAAGACGGCGAAGTCGCTGTTCGCGGTGCGCGCCGCTGTGAAGTGAAGCGCGCAGCCATCGCCGCTGCTTCGCCATCTTCATTGAAGTTCTCTCGTGTCGTCGCATCGCGCGGCGCGGCGAAGGCGCTCAGGGCGCATGCAGGCTGCAAGTTTCCCTCGTTTCGCGAGTTGATGCGCCCTGAGACGTCGCTGTTCGTTGATCGACACGCCGACGAGGCGCATGAAATTCGCGCTGCTGTCGGCCGTTGGCGCATTGAACGAGGAGCGTCTCCATGAAGCGAATTCACATGCTGCGTCTCTCTGGCTCCGTGACTCTCCCTGCATTGCTCCTCGCGAGCAGCGTCGCCCTTGGCGAAACTACGGCGGAGACCGCGGTGCGCCTCAGGGACGCCGGCAAAGCAGTGCCGACGACGCGGCTCGGGTGTGCGGATCGCACGAAGGCTCGCTTCTGCAATGCGATCGCGGTCGCTGACGAGACCGGCAAGATCAAGCGCCTGCCGGCCGGAACCGTGACGCCGGAAGCGAGCACGTCGCCCGGCTCGAGCTTCACCGGCTACATCCCGAGCGATCTCGACTCGGCGTACAAGCTGAGCGCCGTGGCCGCGACGAGTGGCGCAGGAAAGACGATCGCCATCGTCGACGGGTACCGGTTCCCCACCGCGCTGAGCGACACGAACGCATACCGCGCGAACTTCAGCCTCCCCGCGCTGAACTCGGCCGGCGGTCCCACGTTCAAGGAGTACAACTACGACGGCTCCGCCCCCACGCTGGGCGAAGACCCGTCCGACGGCAGCTCGAGTGGTGGCTGGGGCGACGAGACGATGCTCGATCTCGACATGATCAGCGCCGCCTGCCCGGCCTGCAACATCATCGTCATGGAGGTCGACCCCAACGACAACTCGGTCGACGAGTTCAGCGCGGCGCAGGCCTCGGCAAAGTCGAAGGGGGCCATCGCCATTAGCAACAGCTGGGGCGGCACCGAGCAGTCGAGCGACGCGACCGACACGACGTTCGACCTCGGCATCCTCATCACGGTGGCCGCGGGCGACTCGGGCTACGGGATCCAGTCTCCGGCGAACTCGCCCTACGTCGTCACGCTGGGCGGAACGAACCTCGTCCCGGCCACGAGCGGCACGCGGGGCTGGAACGAGTACCTCTGGGCGTACAGCAGCCAGGGTGGCGCCACTGGGAGCGGCTGCAGCCAGTACGTCGCGACACCGTCATTTCAGACGGGCCATCTCCCCAGCGGCATCACGTCCAAGTGCACCAAGCGGATGGAGACGGACATCTCGTCGGTCGGCGATCCGTACACCGGCGTCCAGACGTGGCTGACGAGCAACGGGAGCGTCACGCAGAGCATCGTCGGCGGAACCAGCGCCGCCGCGCCGTTCGGGGCCGCGATGATGGTCCGGTTCGGTCTCGAGACGCAGGGCAACACGTGGATCTACGGCAAGGTGTCCGGCAGCGCGAACCCCGCGATGAACGACATCACCACCGTGACGCCGGACACGGGCGCCAGCGAGACCGCGAACACCAACGCATCGAGCGGGGCTTCTTCGTGCGGCCTCATGTGCAAGGCCGCGGTCGGCTACGACGGGCCGACGGGATGGGGCTCGCCGAACGGCACCGTCTGGGCCGAGTCGAGCAGCGGCTCCGGCTCTGGCAGCGGGTCCGGTTCGGGCAGCGGCGGAACCGCGGACGGCGGCGCGGATGACGGCGGATCGGGTTCCGGCAGCGGTGGCTCCGGCAGCGGAGGGTCCGGTAGCGGCGGGTCGGGCAGCGGCGGGTCCGGCAGCGGATCCGGCAGCGGCGGCTCCGGTAGCGGCTCGAGCAGCGGCGGCTTCGGCTCCGGCAGCGGCGGGCTCTCCGACGACGCCGGTACGGGCTCCGGCAGCGGGTCCGGCAGCAGCAGCGGCAGCGGGTTCAGCTCGAGTGGCAGCAGCAATGGTGGCGGCTGCAGCGTCGTCTCGACCAGCAGCGAAGTCCCGAGCTTCGTCCTCTTCGGTGCGGCCTTCGGGATCGTGGCGATCGGCGCGCGCCGTCGTCGCAAGAGCGCGTAGTTCTCTACGATGCCTGAGTGCGTGCGCGGCCCTCGGCCTATCGGGACACGTTCGTCGCGTGGCTACACGCGTTTGCGCGCACGCGCGCCATGCCGGTGCGCCGCGTCGTCGGCGACGGCGCGCGAGATGCGCTGGTTGGGACGAGGCCTGCGCCGTGACTGACGAACCGAAGGCCGCCCGGGGGAGCGACCTTCGGCTTCGCCGGCCGGATCAGATGATCCTCTTGCCGCCCTTCACGTCCGAGCTGCCCGAGTTGCAGGTGCAGCCCGACTGATCGTTGCTGCAACCCGCGTCACATCCGGCGCGGAGGCCCGAGCTGACCGTGAGGTTCTTCACCGTCTGCTTGTTGAGCTCGAGCGCGCCAGTCTTCTTGTTCGTCTTCATCGTGGTTCTCTTGGGGTGACGGACCTGGTTGGTTTCGCTTCCACGGCCGGTCGCCAATTGCCGCGGCGACGATGGTCTCGCACCGTTGCGCCGGGCTCGCCTGTCACCCAAAGGTGTGATCCGACGTCATCGGCAGCGCGCTCGCGCGACGCCTTGCTATCTCCAAGGGAAGCAAATGAGACCTCTCGGATGATCAACGCCGACGCACTTCGAAAGCAGGTGACCCTCATCGCGCGCATCTACGCGCGGGAAGCGGGTGCCATGTCGTACGCCCAGCTCGGCGAGCGACAGCAGCCGCCGTTGGCCAGCATCAACTACGGCGCGGCCGGCATCGCCCACGCGCTCCTGCGCCCGAACGCGCAGCGGCTCCGCCTTCAGAACCTCGACGGCGCGAGCCGACTGATCGGGGAGGCCGAGCATCACGCCAAGCAGCGCACCGCGTTCATCGGACGCGATCCGAGCTTCGAGCGGATGGATGTGACCCAGTCGATCCACTTCGGTGGCGGGGGAATCCTGTTCGAGCGATTGCTCTCCGACGCGCGCTGCGGAGCTTCGACGCATCGTGCGACTCTGCGCGCGTTCCTCCGCCAGTGTCGTCGCGCGCGCAGTGCGCCTAGCGAGTTCCTGAACGGAGTGGCGGGCTTCCTCACCGGTGTGCTCATCCTGCTGCGCGCGCTCCCCGAGCCTGCGCTCGCAGCGATGGCCGACGAGCTTGCCGGCGAGCTGATCGAGCGCACGAAAAGCGCGGAGCCGTCGTGGGTTCGACACCACGTTCTCGCGTTCGCCCACGGGCGCGCAGGCATCTTTCACGCTCTCCTCGGCTGGTCCATGGAGGCGAACAGAGAGCTCCCGGCGTCGCTCTTCGACGAGCTCACCCGGCTCGACGCCGACATCGAGCGCGAGGGACGCATGGGCGCACCCGAATGGAGCCACGACCTCGAGCGCACGTGGTGCAACGGCTCCGCCGGGCTCGTGCTCCTCTGGACCCGCGCCTACGAGCACACGGGCGAAGCGAAGTACCGCACACGCGCGCGGAAGACGGCTCGTTCGCTCATGGTGCGAACGAAGGGGTGGGGAGGGGACCTGTGCTGCGGCCTCGGCGGTCGCGCGTTCGCCCTGCTCGCGATGCACCGGGTCGATCCGGAGGGGGGATGGGAGGCGCGCGCTCTCTCGATGGGCGCCCTTGCCGCCGATGCGATGGTGAGCAGGCCAGGGCCGTGGCCGAACGGGCTGTACCACGGCTTTCCGGGGCTCCTCTGCCTCGCTGGAGACCTCGCGAGCCCACCAGGCAAGCGGCTCGGGTTTCCGATGGCCGAGGGGTGACGGGTGATCCGTCCTTGTTTGGGTGACGCGAGAACCCGCCGGAGCCCGGGTAAGGTCCAGCGGGTGAAAGCCCGCGCCCTCCTGCGTACGCTGCGTTCGTTCGCTCTCGCCGCCCTGCCCGTCTTCGCCGGGTGCGCCTCCGCGCCGCTCCCCGCCGCTCCGTCCGCGATGCTCGCACCCTCTCCGGCGCCACCGGCTCCCGTCGGGTCGGTCCTCGAGGAGGCTCCCCCCGCGCTTCGTCTCCCGACGGACGTACACCCCGCCGGCGAGACGCTCGTCCTCTCGATCGATCCCAGCCAGGAGCGTTTCTCGGGCGTCGCCGACATCGAGATCGCGCTCGACCAACCGCGTCGCGTCGTCTGGATGCACGGCAAGGATCTCCACGTCACGCGCGCGACGGCGACGCCGAGCGGCGGGACGTCGCTGGTCGCTGAGTGGAAGCAGCGCGACGACAGCGGCCTCTCGCAGCTTACGCTCGCCGCGACGCTTCCCAAGGGGCGCGCGATGCTCCACGTCGAGTACGACGCCCCGTTCGGCTCCTCGCTCGCCGGGCTCTACAAGGCCACGCGCGCCGGCGTGGCCTACGCCGTCACGCAGTTCGAGTCGACCTCGGCGCGCAAAGCGTTCCCGTGCTTCGACGAGCCAGGCTTCAAGATCCCGTTCGACACGACGCTGGTCGTCCCCTCGGACGCGCAGGCGGTCGCCAACGCGCGCGAGATTGATCGCCGCTCCGACGGCGCCCGCGTGCGCGTTCATTTCGCCCCCACGCCACCGCTTCCTACCTATCTCGTCGCGTTCGCTGTCGGTCCGTTCGACATCGTCGCGGCGCCCGATGTGCCTCCCAACGACGTGAGGAAGCGCCCTCTCCCTCTGCGGGCGTTCACGGCGAAGGGACACGGCGGCGACGCGACCTACGGCCTGGCGCACGCGGCGGAGATTCTCGCAATTCTCGAGCGCTATTTCGGCATCGAGTACCCGTTCGACAAGCTCGATCTCGTCGCGGTGCCGGGCAAACCCTCGTCAATGGAGAACGCGGGGATGATCACGTTCTCCGAGGTGCGCCTCCTGCTCGACGAGAAGACCGCCGCGCTCGCCGAGAAGCGCGGCTACGCGACGACGATGGCGCACGAGCTGGCGCACCAGTGGGTGGGCGATCTGGTGACGCCCTCGTGGTGGGACGACATCTGGCTCAACGAGGCCTTCGCGACCTGGGTGGGGGCCAAGGCGGCCGATGCCTGGGATCCGAAGACCGACGCTGCGACGAAGCTCCTCGAGAACGCGCAGTCCGCCATGAGCAGCGACGCGATGACCAGCGCTCGCGCCATCCGTCAGCCGGTCGCCTCCAACGACGACCTCCGGAACATCTTCGACTCGCTCACGTACCAGAAGGGGGCGAGCGTCCTGTCGATGTTCGAGCGCTGGGTCGGCCCCGAGACGTTCCAGCGTGGGGTTCACGAGTATCTGGCGCAGTACCGCTTCGGAAACGCGACCGCGGACAACTTCCTCGACGCGGTGTCCGCCGCCGCGGGCAAGGACGTGAAGACGCCGTTCCGCACGTTCCTCGATCAGCCCGGCGTCCCCTTCGTGGAGGCGCGCCTCGCGTGCGACGGCTCGCCGCGGCTACATCTGAAGCAGTCACGCTTCCTCCCCGTGGGCTCGTCCGGCGATGCCAACCGATCGTGGCAGATCCCGATCTGCGCGCGCTACGGGGGAGGGAAGCCTGGGAAGGAAACGAAGGAAGCGTGCGCCCTGCTCGCGGCCCCCGAAGGGGATCTCCCGCTTGGCGGCACGTGCCCCGACTGGGTGTTCCCGAACGCGGATGCGACCGGCTACTTCCGCTTCACGCTGGCCCCCACGGATCTCGTCGCGCTCCGCACCAAAGGCCTCTCCCGGCTCACGGTGCGGGAGCGCGTCGCCTTCGGCGCCAGCTTGCGCTCCGCCTACAGCCGCGGCGCGCTCTCGATGCAGGACGCCATCGAGGCAGCCGCGCCGCTGGTGAGCGACCCGCATCGCGAGGTCGTGCGGAACCCGATGCGCCTCCTCGGCGAAGCGCACGACTGGCTGTACGACGACCCGCTCCGCACGTCGGTCGAGACGTACGGACGCAAGCTGTTCCACGGCGCGTACGAGCGGCTCGGGTGGCAGAAGGCGAAGAGCGACGACGGCGACCGGATCCAGCTCCGAACGAGCGTGATTAGCTTCCTCGCGCTCGTCGTCGAAGATCCCGGCGTGCGCGCCGAAGCCAAGAAGCGAGCGGTCGCGTTCGTGGGCTACGGCAAGGATGGCGCGATTCACCCCGAGGCGATCGATCCGAACCTCACCGCGATCGCGCTCCAGGTCCTCGGCGAGGACGCCGACCGCGCGATCTGGGACGCACTCCGCGCGCAGTTCATGAAGGCCGAGGACTCGGAGCTGCGCGGGAATCTGCTCACCGCGCTCTCGTCCGCGCGAAGGCCCGAGCTCGTCCCGCTCGTCCGCGACCTCGTGTTCGACCCGGCGCTCCGCCCGATGGAGAAGGCAGCGCCGGTCTGGGCGCAGCTCGAGGAGTCGCCGCTGCATGAAGCGACCTGGCAGTGGGTGAAGGCGAACTTCGAGAAGCTGATGACGACCATCCCCGCCAAGATGCCGCTCGTCTCGATGGGGTGGGACTTCTGCGACGAGGCGCACGCCAAAGACATGGAGTCGTTCTTCACTCCGCAGCTCCTGTCGCGGATCGAGGGATCCCCGCGCGTGCTGGCGAACACCCTCGAGGGGGTGCGCCTGTGCGACGCGAAGCGAAAGGTCCAGGAGGAGAGCGCGCGCGCGTTCTTCCGGAAGCAAGGTAGCCCGTGAGCGCCGTGTCCTCGCCTCGCGGCGCTTCGCCAATCCGCGAGCTGTCCCTGGGCGTGCTCGACGTGGGCGCATTTCCGTTTAGTGTCGCGCTGGCACCGGGCGTCGAAGCGCTCGGTTATCAGCGCTTCTGGCTCGCCGAACACCACGGAGAGCGCGCGACGACCAACCCTACGCTCGCGGTCCCGCTAATCGCGGGTCTCACGCGGAGCATGCGGGTCGGCACCGCGGGCGTACTCCTGCGTTTTCAAAGCGCGCTCTCCGTCGCCGAGAGCCATCGGATGCTCCAGCACGTCTTTGCCGGCCGCATCGATCTGGGCCTGGCTCGCGGCCAACCGCCGCACGCGACGCTCGTGACCCGTCTCCTCGACGGTCGCCCAGATGCGTACTCCGCCGCCGATCACGCCGCGAAGGTCGCGGACGTCCAGGCTCTCCTCTGCGGCCGTCCGCCGCTCTCGCCTTTCGTGCCAGATGCGCTCGTCGAGCCTCCGCTCACCGACGCCGGGCCGCCGCAGATGTGGGTTCTCTCGACGTCCCCTTCGGGCGCAGAGCTCGCCGCGAAGCTCGGCAGCCACTACTCGTTTCACGACCACTACAACCCGCGGCAGGGGCCCGACGCCGTGAAGCAGTACGTCGCCGAGTTCCGGCCGAGCCCCGAGGTCGCGGAGCCCTCGTGGAACGTCTGCATCGCGGGCTACTGCGCGGAGAGCGCCGAGGAGGCGAAGAGGATCGAGCGGAGCTGGTTCGCGACGAGCGACGCGGGCCGGCGTCAGTTCGTCGGTACGCGAGACGAGTGGCGCCTCTGGCTTCGCGAGATCGCCGAGTCGTACGGCACGCCCGAGGTGATCGTGCAGACCCTCTTCGGCGTCTACGACGCCGAGCAACAGCTCGCCTCGTTCGCCCGGATCGCAGAGGTCGCGCGCACGCTCGCGTGAAACCGACACCGACGGACAGGCGAGCGACTCCCGCCGTCGATGCGGGCCCTTCAGCGCAAAAGCTCTCCCGAGGGCACCGCACGGTTTGCGAAGGCGCTGGCGCGCGCCAGGACCTGTCGAGCGTCGGCCGAAGAGTGACCCGTGACCGCCACATCGAACCCGTCCTTGGCCGACCGGACATCGATGTCGACCGTCGAATCAGGTAACCAGAACGGATCGTTCTCCGCGGCGCGAACGTGGCCGAGCGTCGCCTTCGCGCCGTGGCACTCGAGCGCTCGATCGAGCCACACGTCGGTCACGCCTTGCAGCGCCGCGACCTTCACGACCGCGCCGCGCAGCTCGACTCCAATCCCGCTCTTCCCGCTCTCGGTCGTGCTGTAGAGCGGCTGCACGCCCTGAAGCGCAGCGCCATCGAGAATGGGAGCAAGTGCCTTCTCGTCGGCGGCCGCATCCGCGATGCACCGAGTTCGCTCCATGAAGGCGACCTGATCGGCCGGCGATCTGGCATCCGTCTGCGGCGACTGCCCGCACCCCGCAGAGGCCGACAGCAGCAAGACGAGAATCGGTCTTGTCCGCCACGACATCGGCGCCCGCCGAGCTCTTTCTTCATTCATCGGAACCCCTCCATCCCGCGCGCCGGACGAGACTCGGAGCGCTGTGCTGTGACGCCGCGAGTGAACGTGAGAGCTCACGAGTGCCCATTTCACGCAGGCCGCCAGCGCGGCGCAGCGTCTCGACGGAGCCTCGTTCCCGATGCGGCGCTTGCCGAGGTACTTCGCTTGCTTGCGAAAGACGAAGCAAACCCAAAGCAGAACGGAGGGCGCCATGAGCCGAATGGGATTCGTCATTGTGCTGGCATCGACCTCCGCGGCCTGCAGCGCCGGATTGAGCGACCGCGATACCACGGCGCTCCGCGCGGCCGACTCCGTGCGCGCGAACTGCGACGCGCAGATCCTCGACGAAGATCGCGTGGTTGTGGATCCTTCGCTCGTAGCGTCGGTCGATCCGCTCTACGCGCGCGTGCACTCGGGCAGAGATAGCTCCGCTAGGTTGCTGGGCGCGGAGATCCGGCTGCGCTCGCCCGACGGGTTCAATCCGACGCAAGTCGACCGGGTGCTCGAATGCCACGCTGCGAGGCGCGCGCTGGGGCTTGCGGTCTCGCCCCTCGCGAGCGACCCGTTCAGTACGACGGTCGACATCGAGGTGCGGGCCGACCATTCCTTGTACGTCGTGAGGCTGATGGCGCCCGATTGCGACGCGGCGCGGCGCACACTTGCGCTCGCGCGCGCCTACGCGGGCGACGGGCGCGACGTCTACGCGAGCGCGGCTCACTGATGCCTCTGGCGCTTCGTTCACTGTGCAGCCCTGAACGCCTGCGCGCGCGCGAGGACGTCCTTCGCTTCAGGTAGGTCCTCGCCTTCGAGCGCGACGACGAAGCTCCCGTCGTCCGAGCGCACGTCGATCTTCACCCACCCATCCGGGAGCCAGTACGGCTCGTTCGGCGACCCCTCGACGCGTCCGAGCACCAGCCGCGCCGACCGACACGACAGCGTGCGCATCATCAGCTCGGCGGTCATCCCGGGGAGCGGGTGCAGTCGCAGCTCGGCGCCGTGGAGCCGAGCCTCACGGTTACTTCCCGTCTGCACGTAGCGGTAGAGAGGCGTCACGCTCTCCACGACTCCGGAGCCGAAGACGCGCGGATCGATCGGCTCCGCGTCGCAACGCCGGTACTCCTGCTCCGCGGCCGTGCGAATGCGGTCCACGTGTACGGGCTCCGGGAGGAGACCGAGGAGCCCCGAGCAGCCGCTCGCACCAAGCGCGAGCAGCACCGCCAGCAAGGATGCCGTGTTTCGACGAGTGATGAGATCCAACAGGGACATGACGTCTCCGCTCCGCTTTTGATTTCAGAATCGGACGAGCAACGCGACGATGATTCGCGTGTCTCCCTTCACCAGATCGGGCGCCCATCCCTTGGGAGTGGTCGTCGTCGTGTAGCCGTCCGGGGAGGTCACGCCGCCGTGGCCGGCGAAATACGGCACGCTCGCCTGACGGTGATTGACCTCGAGGTCCCACGTCGTGTGCTCGTCGGGCATGTATTGAAAGCCCGTCTCGTAGTCGAACGCGTCGAACTGCGTCCCCGGGCTCATGTCGAACGGTTGGCTCGCGGGCGCGACGTTCAGCGGCTGCGGTACCGGCGAAGCGTTCCCCGTCGGCGCCAGGACCAGATAGCGACCGGGGTTGTGCATCATCCCGCCACCGGTGGTCCACGCGAAGTGGTCCCCGAAGAACCAGAAGCGGTTGTAGGCCATCCAGCTCGCGAACTGCTGGGTGCACGGCGTCGTCGTCGAGCAGTGGTACTCCGTGCCCGTCCCACCCCACGGGACGACGCCGTCTCCGCTCTCGCCGCCGAAGTCACCGGTCAATGAGAACGCGGCTTTGCTGAAGATGGCGCCGGGCTTCTCAGCGCGGAAGTAGCGCGCCTCGACGCTGTTGTCGGTGTGGAAGCGCATCCGCCCCGGAGCGTCCTGGGTGTCCCAGCCGACATAGTCGTTCGAGTTGAACGAGAACCACTCCACGGGCCGCCACAGGATCTGCGCGCCGAAGCCGGGCATCTCGTTGAACTTGCCGTACGACTGCCAGCCGTTGATGAGCCACGGCTCGATCTTGAGCTTGTCGCTGGTGAAGATCTGGAGCCGGAGGCCGTTGAAGAACCACGGTGTGTTGTCCGAGGTGAACGACGGCAGGTACATCCAGTTCTCGAAGTTGTCGTACGAGAAGAGGCCGATATAGGACATGAAGATGCCGGCATCGAGGTTGACGCCGTGGAGGACGTCCCAGTGGTAACCGCCGTTGACCTCGCTGATGTAACGGAGGGCCGTCGAGAGATCGAACTGGCCGCGGTTCGCGCTGTTGTCGTTGCGCGGGACGATCGTCGACCGGAGGCCGAATTGCGTCATCAGTCGACCGCGCGCGTGGTCGACGTGAAAGTCGCCTCCGAAGCCGACGAACGCGAGAGTGACTTCGTTGTTCCTGGAGAGCGCCGTCGAGCCGACGACCGTGTTGTCGATCGGGTTCGCGGCAGACGCGGTGTAGTTCACGTCGAGTAGGAAGCTGCCGGTGAAGGCCGGCGTGTCGAGGATCGCCTTGCTCTGGCGATTCGCGCCGTTCAGCCAGGAGAAGTCGCCGAACGCGAACGGTTCGCTCGGCTTCTCCGGAGCCTCCGCGTTCGCGGCCGGTGGGACGGGGGTTGGCGGGAGCGACGCCGAGGCGGGAGGAGCGATCACCGATGCTTGCGCGGGTGCGGGCGGCGACACGGGCGCGGTCGGCGGCGCGGGTGCGCTTGGAGGCGTCGCCGGCTCCTGCGCGCCTGCGAGGGGAGTCATGAGGAGGACGCAAGCGAGGGCGCCGCAGAACGGCGTGCGAGTCGATGTTTTCGGCATGGGGGCAGCTCCTCCGGTCACTCGGCAGCCGAGTCTCTTGACGCATCGATCGGCGCATCAGCGGAAGCGTCGACCGCGGTGCTCGCTTCGAGGCTGCCGTCTCCGACGTCACCCCCCGCGTCGCCGGTCGCGCCGTCTTCTCCCGCGTCGTCCAGTCCGGGAACCGTGCACGCGCACGGCGCGCCTGGATCGGCGAGACACGCGCAGTTGGGGTCCGAGTAGGGTGGCTGCTTGGGACAGCAGATGGCGATCACGCACGTCGGCGGCACCGTGCACGCCAGCCCCGAGTTGCACTCGTCCTCGTTGTACTGAGGCACTCCGCTCGGGCCGCCCGGTTGAACGAGAGCGGGGTTGCAACGATCCCCTTGCGCTCCTTGTTCGCACGCGGATGGTCCGAGCACGGTGGCCACCGCCAGAGCGGCCATCACGCCAAGCTGCGCGAGCGCGCGGGTGATCGATCGCCGGCGTTCCTTTGCGGCGATGGCGACGACGCGGGTGTGAATGAGTCTCATATGGGTTGCTCCGGAATTCGGGTAACGCGAAGGGCACACGTCGCCCTTCCGCGCGCCCCGGGGTGGGACGCTCGACGAGGAACCTCGCGGCGGTAGCGCGCCGCGGGCAATGGCGTGAGAGCGACTCTCGACTACCTAATGCTTCGCGTTACAACGCTTGGACGGACGCGGAGTGAGATGTCGGCGAATGCTGTGCGAGCGAGGCCCGCGGGCAACACTCCACCAACGACCACCAACGACGTCTCGAGCATGACGGACTCCTCCCTGGCGCAGGCACCCTGCCACCACGTTCGTTTCGTCTGTGTGTCCACTCGATGGCCTTTGCCGCATTGCGGCATCTCATTGACGGCTCAAATGCGCGGAATGGCTCGCTGCGCCATCAAGCGTTCGCAGGCAAGCTGCCGCAATGCGACACGAACCGGACGCCCGACTCTTTCGTCGTCGAACACGTCCGTCCCCTGCTTGGAGGAGTCGCTCGTTCCTATGCTCGCCATCGACGATCCAGAGACGTGACTGAGATGCAGTATACTTCTTGACGCATCGTGTTGCTGTTCGTAAGATGCATCGCGTGATGAGTCGGGAACCCTCAGCGTCTGTCGTCTTCCCGCTCTCCGTAGGCGTCGGCTCGTCGAGCATTGCGCTCCGTGTCGTCGTCGGACTCGTCGTCGTCCTCCTTATTACCGGCGCGGGGCCACCCGTCTGACGCCATCGGGCGTGAGACACGGGCCCCGCGACCGAGAAGGTCGCGGGGTTTTTTTTTGGTTTCGAGGAACCCATGAAGCCCATCAAGAAGAGCGACCTACTCACGAAGGGAATCTCGCGTGCGCCTGCGCGCGCGATGCTCCGCGGCACCGGCCTCTCCGACGCCGATCTCGCGAAGCCCCTGGTCGCGATCGTGAGCACGTGGACGGACGTGATGCCGTGCACGCAGAACCTGAGGCGACTGGCCGAGCAGGTGCGGGAAGGGGTGCGCGCGGCGGGCGGGACGCCGATTGAATTCGGGACGATCGCAATTAGCGACGGCATCACGATGGGCACCGACGGCATGCGGGCGTCGCTCGTGTCGCGCGAAGTGATCGCCGACTCGATCGAACTCGCGGTGGACGCTCATGCCTTCGACGCGGCGGTGGCGATCGTCGGCTGCGACAAGACGATCCCCGCAGCGGCGATGGCGCTCGCGCGGGTCGATGTGCCGTCGATCGTTCTCTACGGCGGCGCGATTCAGCCGGGCCGATGGCGCGATCGGGACGTGACGATCCAGGACGTCTTCGAGGCGGTAGGCGCGTGCGCCGCCGGCAAGATGAGCGAGACGGACCTCGCCGATCTCGAGCAGCGCGCCTGTCCCGGCGCCGGCGCGTGCGGCGGTCAGTTCACCGCGAACACGATGGCCGCGGCGATGACGGCGCTCGGCCTATCGCCGATGGGGGCGAACGACGTGCCCGCGACCGACGCCGCCAAGGACGCCGTCGCCCGCGAGTGCGGCGCTCTCGTGATGCGCGCTCTCGAACGCGACATCCGGCCTAGCCGCCTGATCACACGAGCGTCGCTCCTCAATGCGATCGCGGTGTGCGCTGCGACGGGAGGATCCACGAACGCGGTGCTGCACTTGCTCGCGATCGCGCGCGAAGCCAACGTGTTCCTGACCCTCGACGATTTCGACGTGGTCGCGGCGAAGACGCCGGTGATTGCGGACCTGAAACCGGGTGGCGGCGCGACCGCAGTCGATCTGCATCGCGTCGGTGGCGTCGCGATCGTCGTGCGGCGGCTCGCGGAGGTCGGGCTGCTCGAGGACGCGCCGACCGTGACGGGCAGGTCGCTCTTCGAGGAGGCCCGCGACGTGCGGGAGCAGGAGGGACAGCGCGTGGTTCGCGAGGTCGCGTCTCCGCTGAAGAAGAGCGGCGGGTTCGCGATTCTGCGAGGGACCGTCGCGCCGGAGGGGTGCGTCGTGAAGCTCTCGGGCCACGGGAAGCTCGTGCACGAAGGGCCCGCGCGCGTGTTCGACGGTGAGGCTCGCGCGTTCGCGGCCGTGCAGGCGGGAGAGATCCGGCCGGGCGACGTCGTCGTGATCAGGAACGAGGGACCCAAGGGGGGGCCCGGCATGCGGGAGATGCTGGCGGTGACCGCAGCTCTCGTCGGCCGCGGCCTCGGCGACGACGTCGCGCTCGTGACGGACGGGCGATTTAGCGGCGCGACGCACGGGTTCATGGTCGGCCACGTCGCACCCGAGGCGGCGTCAGGCGGCCCCATCGCGTTCCTACGCGACGGGGACCGCGTGACGATCGACGTGGCGACGCGGCGGATCGACGTGGCCGCCGATCTCGAGGCGCGACGAGCCTCGGAGCCCCGCCTGCCCGCCGTCCGTTCGGCAAAGCTTCGCGGCGCGCTCGCCAAGTACGCCGCGCTCGTCTCCTCCGCATCGGAGGGCGCTGTCACGTCGCATGTCGATTCACTCTCGAGGAGGTCGCAATGAACAGCAGATACCCACAGCCGTCGAAGCCGAAGAGCCAGTCACCCGCGCCGACGACGGTCCGTCCTCGCGTCGCGGTCATAGGCTACGGCGAGGGGGCGGGACGCGAGCACGCGAAGCGGCTGCGCGATCGCGGGCACGACGTGCGCGTGGCGATGCTCCCCGGGGGCATGTCGTGGGTGCGCGCGATCGAAGACGGATTTCGTCCCACCGGCGCGCGCACCGCCACCGTCGACGCTGACGTGATCGTGCTGCTCGTTCCTTCGGACGAGATCGAGATCCTCTACTGGGAGGAGATCGCTCCGATCACGCCGCCCGGCGCGATCGTCATCTTCGGGGAAGCGGTCGAGCTCGATGACGCTCGGTTGCCAAAGAACGCCGATGTCGCGGTGATCTCGATGAACACGGACGGCTGCACGATCTCCGTACGCGCCGATGCGACGGGGTACGCGCACGACAGGGTGCTCGCCTACCTCCAGGCGCTCGGCGGCAACGTCCCTCGCTCGCCGTCGTCGCGCCTCCGCGTCGCCGACGACACGGATCCCTTTCCGTATCCGTCGAGGAGAGTGCTGTGAGCGGAGACGGCGCACGCACGGGCGCCCAGATCGTCTGGGATGTCCTCGCGCGCGAGGGGGTCGAGGTCGTCTTCGGCTATCCGGGCGGCGCGATCATGCCCGTGTACGACGCGATGCTGTCGTCCACGGTGCGGCACGTCCTCGTGCGGCACGAGCAGGGCGCGGCCCACATGGCCGACGGGTACGCGCGTGCGAGCGGAAAGGTCGGCGTGGCGCTCGCGACGTCCGGCCCCGGCGCGACGAACCTCGTGACCGGGATCGCGACGGCGATGCTCGACTCGTCGCCGATCGTTTGCATCACCGGCCAGGTCTCGTCGCCGCTCCTCGGTAGCGATGCGTTCCAGGAGACGGACATCACGGGCGTCACGATCCCGATCACGAAGCACAACTACCTCGTCAGCCGCGCGTCCGACATCGGTCCGACGCTCCGGGAAGCGTTCGAGGTAGCGCGCAGCGGGCGGCCGGGGCCGGTGCTCGTCGACATCACCAAGGACGCTCAGCAGGCGAGCGCGTCGTTCGACTGGGACGCGTGGAAGCCGCGGATACGGAACGTACCGACCCGTCTCATGGACCCGGACGAGGCGCTCGCACGTGCGATCGCGATGATCGACGCCGCGGAGCGTCCTCTCATCTTCGCGGGGCAGGGCGTCGTGCACTCGAAGGCGACCGAAGCCCTCATCGCGCTGGCGGAGAAGACGGGGATCCCCGTGGCCTCCACGCTGCTCGGTCTCGGGGGCTTCCCCGCGAGCCACCCGCTCGCGCTCGGGATGATGGGCATGCACGGCGAGGCCTGGGTGAACGCAGCGATCCAGCGCGCCGATCTGCTCGTCGCGATCGGCATGCGCTTCGATGATCGGGTGACGGGCAACCTGCGCACGTACGCCGTCCACGCGAAGAAGATTCACGTCGAGATCGACCCGGCAGAGATCAACAAGAACGTCAAAGTCGACGTCCCGCTTCTGATGGACGCGCGGGAGGCGACCACGCAGATCCTCGCGCGCGTCACGCGACGCCATCGCCAGCCCTGGCTCGATTCGATCGAGCACGCGAAGCACGAGGCGAGCCCGCGCGACATCCAGAGGCAACCCGCGGACGGACGCCTCCTGGCCGCGCACGTGATGAAGGACCTCTGTGCCCTCTCGGCGCAGGACGCAATCGTCGTCACCGACGTCGGGCAACACCAGATGTGGGAAGCGCAGTACTGGAAGCACGAGTCCCCGCGCACGCTGGTCACCTCGGGCGGCCTCGGAACGATGGGCTTCGCGCTGCCCGCGGCGATCGGCGCGCGGTTCGCCCATCCCGAGCGCGAGATCTGGGTCATCGCCGGCGACGGCGGTTTCCAGATGACCGCGTGCGAGCTCTCCACGATCGCGCAGGAGGGGATCAAGCTCTACATCGCGATCATCAACAACGGGTACCTCGGCATGGTTCGCCAGTGGCAGGAGCTCTTCTACGAGCGGCGCTACGCCGCGACGCCGATCAGGAGCCCAGACTTCGTGAAGCTCGCCGAAGCGCACGACCTCCGGGGCATTCGCGTATCGACGCGAGAGGGGATTCCGCGCGCGCTCGAGGAAGCGAGGCGCTCTCCAGGCACGGTCGTCTTCGACTTCCGCGTCGAGGCGGAGGAGTGCGTCTACCCGATGGTACCGGCCGGCGCGGACCTCAAGGACATGATTCGTCGGCCGATGAGCGAGCAGCAGGAGCAGGAACCGCAATTCGAGATGGAGGAATGAAGATGAGCACTGCGACGGTTCGTACGTTTCTCGCGTACCTCGAGGACAAGCCAGGCGTCTTGAATCGCGTGACGTCCCTGTTCCGGCGGCGCTCGTTCAACATCGAGTCGCTCACGGTCGGTCGTACCGAGCGGCCCGACGTCTCGCGGATGACGCTCGTCGTCCGCGCAGACGACGATGCGGCCCGGAGGCTCGAAGCGCATCTGTGGAAGCTGGTGAACGTTCTCCAGGTCGATGAGGTGAGCAACGCGCCGGCGATCGTGCGCGAGCTCGCGCTGGTGAAGGTGCGCGCCCCTGAAGGAGTGCGAGCTGCGGTGATGCAGCTCTGCGAAGTCTTCCGTGCGCGCGTCGTCGACGTCTCGCCGGACGCGCTCTCCATCGAGATCACGGGTGCGCCGGACAAGGTCGACGGCTTGCTCGAGATGCTGCGCGTGTACGGCGTCGTCGAGATGGTGAGGACGGGAACCGTGGCGATGCGGCGCGGTCAGGGGGGAGTCGAAGGGGTGATCTCGGAGAGGCCGGGCGCGGCGCCCGTGGCCGCATGAAGGAGGATTCCATGGCGAAGATGCACTACGAAGACGACGCGGACCTCGGAGCTGTCACATCGAAGAAGGTGGCGATCGTCGGCTACGGCTCGCAGGGGCACGCGCACGCGCTCAATCTGAGGGACAGCGGGGTCTCGGTTCGTGTTGGCCTTCCGGCTTCGAGCAAGAGCCGAGCGAAGGCGGAGGCCGCGGGGCTGACGGTCGATAGCGTCAGTGCGGTCGCCGAATGGAGCGACCTGCTGGCGATGCTGGCGCCGGACACGTCGCAGCCGGCCATCTGGGCGGAGATCGCGCCGCGCTTCGGTCGCGGCAAGACGCTGCTCTTCGCGCACGGATTCAACGTTCGCTACAAGACCATCACGCCCCCCGACGACGTCGATGTCGTGCTCGTCGCGCCGAAAGGCCCGGGCCATCGAGTGCGCGAGACGTTCGTGCTCGCGCAGGGCGTGCCCGCGCTGCTCGCGGTTCATCGCGACGCGAGCGGCACCGCGAAGAAGACCGCGCTGGCGTACGCGAAGGGGATCGGAGCCACGCGCGCCGGCGTCCTCGAGACGACGTTCGCCGAGGAGACCGAGACCGACCTCTTTGGTGAGCAGGCCGTGCTCTGCGGTGGCGTGAGCGCGCTCGTGAAGGCCGGCTTCGAGACGCTCTGCGCGGCGGGCTACCAGCCCGAGGTCGCGTACTTCGAGTGCATGCACGAGCTGAAGCTGATCGTCGATCTCATGTACCGCGGCGGCCTCAGCTACATGCGCTACTCGATCAGCGACACCGCCGAGTGGGGCGACTACGTGAGCGGGCCGCGCGTCGTGGGAGACGAGGCGAAGAACGCCATGAAGAGCATCCTCGCCGAGATCCAGAGCGGTCAGTTCGCAAAGCGCTGGATCGAGGAGAACGAGCAGGGGCGAGGACAGCTCGAAAGGTTTCGTCGCGCGGAGCGGGACGAGCCCATCGAGCACGTCGGTGCCGCGCTGCGAGAGAACATTCCATTCTTGGACCCCGTCAAGATCGCGCCTGGCGATTGAGCGACCCATGGAGACCGCCATGAACGAGGGAGTGCCCGAGTACGTTCGCATCTTCGACACGACTCTTCGCGACGGTGAGCAATCGCCGGGCGCGTCGATGACCAGGAGCGAGAAGCTCGAAGTGGCGCGAGTGCTCGCGAGGCTCGGCGTCGACGCAATCGAGGCGGGATTCCCCGCCGCCTCGCGCGACGACTTCGACGCCGTGCGCGCGATCGCCGCAGACGTCGGCGCGCGTGGTGCGGGCACTCGGCCCCCCATCGTCTGCGCGCTCGCGCGTGCGACGGAGAGAGACATCGACCTGGCTTGGGAAGCCATCGCCGTGGCCGAGAGACCGCGCATCCACACGTTCCTGGCGACGTCGGACATCCACCTGGAGCACAAGCTCCGGATGGGGCGGGACGAGGCGCTGGCGTCGGTCGCACGGGCGGTCTCGCATGCTGCGGTGCTCTGCCGCGACGTCGAGTTCAGCGCAGAGGACGCCACCCGCTCGGAGCTCTCGTTCCTGTGCGAGGTCTTCGCGGCCGCGATCGAGGCCGGTGCGACGACGATCAACATTCCAGACACGGTCGGCTACACGACGCCCGAAGAGATGTTCGCGCTGGTCGCGGGCGTCCGCGCACGGGTGCCGGGCATCGATCGTGTCGTCCTCTCCGTGCACTGCCACGACGACCTCGGGCTGGCGACGGCCAACACGCTCGCGGGGCTGCGCGCCGGTGCGCGGCAGGCAGAGGTCACGATCAACGGCATCGGTGAGCGCGCCGGTAACGCCTCGCTCGAAGAGGTCGTCATGGCGCTCCGTACGCACGTGATGACGATGAGGCTCGTCACGGGGGTCGACCCCACGCACCTCGTGCGCGCGAGTCGCGCCGTGAGCGCGTGCACGGGCATGCAGGTGCAAGCGAACAAGGCGATCGTCGGCGCGAACGCCTTCGCGCACGAGAGCGGCATCCATCAAGACGGGATGCTCAAGAACGCGCGCACCTACGAGATCATGCGACCCGAGGACGTCGGTGCCGCGCAGACGCGCCTCGTCCTCGGAAAGCACTCCGGACGTCACGCGCTCCGCGCCCGGCTCGCGGAGCTCGGTCTTCCGCTCGAAGACGACGCGCTCGATCGCGCGTTCGCGCGGTTCAAGGCGCTCGCCGATCGCAAGAAAGGCGTGAGCGATGCGGACCTGGAGGCGCTCGTTCTGCACGAGACGCCGCCGGTCGCCGAGACGTATTCGCTCGAAGGGGTCCAGGTCGCGTGCGGCACCGCGTCGATGGCCACGGCCACGGTGCGGCTCCGCTCTGCGAACGGCGAGTCGCATCTGCAGGCCGCCGTCGGCACGGGGCCCGTGGACGCGGCGTACAAGGCGATCGACGCGATCGTGCACACGCCGCTCGTGCTCCTCGAGTTCGCCGTGCGCGCCGTGACCGAAGGGATCGACGCGCTCGGCGAGGTGACCGTGAGGATTCGCGCGAGCGAGTCGCACGTAGGGCTACCGACCGGGGACGAACGGACGCGTGTGTTCCATGGTCATGGTGCCGATACCGACATTCTCGTCGCCGCGGTGAAAGCTTATCTCGCCGCGATCAACCGGATGCTCTCGAACGCGAGCGAGCCGACGCGGCACGCCGTCCAAGGCCAGGGAGAGGCCGCCGCATGACCACCGAGAATCGCACGTTGTTCGATCGGGTATGGGACAGCCACGTCGTGGCTCACGACGACGGGTCGCCTGCCGTCCTGTACGTCGATCTCCACCTTGTGCACGAGGTCACGTCGCCTCAGGCGTTCTCGTCGCTCGACGCGCGCGGGCTCTCCGTGCTCCGCCCCGAGCGAACCGTGGCCACGATGGATCACAGCACGCCGACGCTGCCCGAGCGTCTCGCCGTGATCGACTCGCCCGCGCGCGAACAGCTCGGCGCACTGGAGAGGAGCTGCGAGAAGCACCGCGTCCGGCTGCACGCGATCGGGTCGCCCACGCGCGGGATCGTCCACGTCATCGGTCCTGAGCTCGGTCTCACGCAGCCGGGAATGACGATCGTGTGCGGCGACAGCCACACGTCCACGCACGGCGCCTTCGGGGCGCTCGCGTTCGGGATCGGGACGAGCGAAGTCGAGCACGTGCTCGCGACGCAGTGTCTGTTCCAGCACAAGCCGAAGACGATGCGCGTAAGCGTGACCGGCGCGCTCCGTCGGGGCGTCGGCGCGAAAGACGTGATCCTCGCGCTCATCGCGAAATTGGGCGTCGACGGCGCGACCGGTCACGTCATCGAGTACGCGGGAGACGCGATCTCGGCGCTCGACATGGAGGCGCGGATGACGATCTGCAACATGAGCATCGAGGCCGGCGCGCGCGCGGGCATGATCGCGCCCGACGACGTGACGTTTCAGTTTCTGTCAGCGACGGACGGCGCGCCGAAGGGACCGGCGTGGGATGCGGCCGTCGCGCGCTGGCGTGCCCTCCAGAGCGACGCCGACGCCACGTTCGATCGCGAGGTCGCGATCGATGCGACGAAGCTCGAGCCGATGATCACGTGGGGCACGAACCCCGCGATGGCGATTCCGATCACGGCGACGATCCCGTCACCTGCTGACGCCGCGACCCCCCACGAGCGCACCGCGCGTGAGAACGCGCTCCGCTACATGGACCTCGTCCCCGGTGAGCCGCTGCTCGGCAAGCCCATCGACGTCGTCTTCGTCGGCTCCTGCACCAATGGTCGCCTCAGCGATCTTCGGAGCGTCGCGCGTCTCCTCCATGGGCGAACGGTCGCGCCGGGCGTTCGTACCATCGTCGTACCCGGCTCCGAACGCGTGAAGAAGCGTGCCGAGGCCGAGGGGCTCGACACGATCTTTCGGGACGCAGGCGCCGAGTGGCGCGAGCCGGGATGCTCGATGTGCATCGCCATGAACGGCGACAAGCTCACCCCGGGCCAGTACGCGGTGAGCACGAGCAACCGCAACTTCGAGGGGCGCCAGGGGAAGGGGGGACGCACACTCCTCGCGTCACCGCTCACGGCCGCTGCGTCCGCGATCGCCGGGCGCGTCGCCGACCCACGGGCGCTTCTCAGGGAAGGAGCGCGGACGCGATGACCACCCAGCCTCTCACCGGTTTCAGCGCGCGGGTCGTTGCATTGCCGAAGGACGACATCGACACCGACCAGATCATCCCCGCGCGTTTTCTCACGACGACGACCAAGTCGAACCTGGCGAGCGCCCTCTTCGCGGATTGGCGCGCGGACGCAACGGGAAAGCCTCGCGACGACTTTCCGCTCCATGCGCCCGCAGCCATCGGCGCCGAGCTGCTCATTGCCGGGCGCAACTTCGGCTGCGGCTCTTCGCGCGAGCACGCCGTATGGGCGCTCGCGGCGTCCGGATTTCGCGGCGTCATCGCTCTCTCCTTTGCGGACATCTTTCGCGCGAACGCTCTGAAGAACGGCGTGCTCCCGATCGAGGTCGGGCTGGAGCTCCACGCGCACCTCCTGCGCGCGGTCGCCCTGGACCCGTCGCTCGTCGTCACCGTGGATCTCGAGCTGCAGTCGCTTCGGCTGCCCGACGGAACCTGCGCGACGTTCCCCATCGAGCCGTTCGCCAAGCGCTGTCTCCTCCAGGGTGTGGACGAGCTCGGCCTCCTCCTCTCCTACCTGCCGCTCATCGAGGCCCATGAAGCCGCTCGCAGGTGAAGCGCCGCCCGCGAATCCTCGCGTGGAGGTCTATGACACGACCCTGCGTGACGGCGCTCAGCGTGAAGGGCTCTCGCTGAGCGTCTCCGACAAGCTGAAGATCGCGGCGCGCCTCGATGCGCTGGGGGTCTCCTACATCGAAGCGGGGTGGCCCGGGTCCAATCCGAAGGACGCCGAGCTCTTTCTCCGCGCCCGCGACATGGAGTGGAAGCGCGCGGAGCTCGTCGCGTTCGGAGCGACACGGCGCGTGAACGTCGCTCCCGAGGACGATCCGAGCCTCCGCGCGCTGGCCGCCGCCGGCACGCGCGTGTGCACGATCTTCGGCAAGAGCTCGGCGCTCCAGGTGGTCGACGTGCTGCGCACGACGAGAGACGAGAACCTCGCGATGATCGAAGAGAGCGTCCGCTGGCTCGTGGCGAGCGGGCGCCGCGTCATCTACGACGCCGAGCACTTCTTCGACGGTTTCGAGCTCGACGCTGCGTACGCGCGCGAGACCCTCTTTGCGGCTGCGCGCGGCGGCGCCGAGCGGCTCGTGCTGTGCGACACGAACGGCGGCGCGCTCCCCTGGCGCGTCGAGGCCATCGTCGCCGAGATCGCCCGGTCGACTGCGCTCCCGCTCGGCATTCACGCGCACGACGACGTCGGCTGCGCGGTCGCGTCGTCGCTGGCCGCCGTCCGCGCGGGCGCGTCGCAGGTCCAGGGGACCATCAATGGCTACGGCGAGCGCTGCGGCAACGCGGATCTCTGCGCGATCGTCCCGACGCTCGAGCTCAAGATGGGGCGTCGCTGCCTCCGTGAGGGGGCGCTTCCGGAGCTGCGCGCGCTCTCCCACTTCGTCGCCGAGGTCGCCAACGTTGCTCCCGACGAGCACGCGGCCTACGTCGGACGGAGCGCGTTTGCCCACAAGGGAGGGGTGCATGTCGCGGCCGTGCTGCGGAACCCCGCGTCGTACAACCATGTGGATCCCGTGCTCGTCGGCAACGAGACACGCATCGTCGTGAGCGAGCTCTCGGGGAAGGCCGCGGTGGCTTCGAAGGCCGACGAGCTTGGCGTGGCGGCGACCGACGAGGCGCGCGGGGAGGTGCTGGCGCGCATCAAGGAGGCCGAAGCGAGCGGCTTCGCGTACGAGGGGGCCGAGGCATCGGTCGCGTTGCTCCTCGCGCGTCGTGCGCCGTCGTACGTCCCGCCGTTTCGTCTGCTCGAGCTTCGTGTGCTGGCGAGCGTTAGGGAAGGCGCATCGTTCGCGGATGCGACGATCAAGCTCGACGTCGGCGGTGAGGTGGTTCACACGGCGGCCGAGGGGGTCGGTCCGGTGAACGCCATCGATTCCGCGCTACGGAAGGCGCTCGTTCCCATCTTTCCCGAGATCGCGCGCGTTCGCCTCGAGGACTACAAGGTTCGCATCCTCGACGGCCGCGATGGGACGTCGGCGGTGACGCGCGTTCTCATCGAGCACGGCGACGGCGACAAGCGGTGGAGCACAGTCGGTGCGTCACCGAACATCCTCGCGGCCTCGTGGCAGGCGATCGCCGACGGTGTGGAATATGGGGTTCTCGACCGCAAGAGGACGACGGAGGCGGCATGAAAGCGACGATCGTATTGCTCCCTGGCGACGGCATCGGGCCGGAGGTGGTACGCGAAGCGCGCGCGACGCTCGAGACGGTCGCCGAACGCTTCGGCCACGAGCTGCTCTTCAGCGAGCACGTCATCGGCGGCGCCGCGATCGATCTCACCGGGACGCCACTCCCTCCTCGAACGATCGAGGCGTGCGAGGCGGCGGACGCCGTCCTCCTGGGCGCGGTCGGGGGTCCGAAGTGGGACGACCCCAGGGCGAAGGTGCGGCCCGAGCAAGGGCTCCTCGGCATCCGCCGGGCGCTCGGACTCTACGCGAACGTGAGGCCCGTGCGTCCTTACGCGGAGCTGGCCACGTGCTCGCCCTTGCGTGCACCGTTGCTCGCCGAGGTCGACCTCGTCGTCGTTCGCGAGCTCACGGGAGGTCTGTATTTCGGACAGCCTCGCCTTCGCGAGACGAAGGACGGCGTCACGCGCGCCGTCGACACGCTCGAGTACACCGACGCGGAGATCCGCCGTGTCGCGCGCGTGGCTTTCGAGCTCGCTTCGCGGCGGCGCCGAGTCGTGACGTCGGTCGACAAGGCGAACGTGCTCGAGTCGTCGCGCCTGTGGCGTGAGACCGTGACGGAGGTGGCGCGCGACTTTCCCGGCGTGCGCCTCGAGCATCAGCTCGTCGACTCCTGCGCGATGCGGCTGATTACGCACGCACGCTCCTTCGACGTCATCGTCACCGAGAACATGTTCGGCGACATTCTCACCGACGAAGCCGCCGTGCTCGCAGGTTCGCTCGGGCTCCTCCCGAGCGCGTCGCTCGGCGACGGGACACGCGGCCTCTACGAGCCGATTCACGGATCGGCACCGGACCTCGAAGGCAAAGGCGTGGCGAACCCGATCGGGACGATCTTGAGCGCCGCGATGCTTCTCCGCTCGTCGCTCGGCTTGCCGCGCGAGGCCGATGCGCTCGAGCTCGCCGTGTCGCGCGCCATCTCTGCCGGATGCCGCACCGCCGATCTCGATGCGGCGCATCCCCTCTCGACGCACGAGATGGGCCAGGCCATTCGCGAGAGGATCCAGCCGCAATGAGCGCCGGTCGCGACCTCCTGCGCTCGCCCCTCCTCAACAAGGGCACGGCCTTCTCGAACGAAGAGCGCACGACGCTCGGGCTGCACGGGCTCTTGCCGCCTGCCGTGGAGACGCTGGATGCGCAGCTCGCGCGCGCCCATGCGATGTACGGAACGCTGACGACGGCGATCGAGAGACATCGCTTTCTGCGCGCGCTTCAGGATCGCCAGGAGGTGCTCTTTTGCGCCCTCGTCGCGGAGCACGTCGAGGAGATGCTCCCCATCGTCTATACGCCGACTGTCGGCGAAGCGGTGCGGCACTACTCCGCGCTCTACGAGCAGCCGCGCGGGCTCTCCTTTTCGACGGAGACCATCGCCCGAGCGAACGAGATCGTGGCGAACCATCCGCTCGACGACGCGCGGCTCCTCGTGGCCACCGACTCGTCTGCCATCCTCGGCATTGGTGACCAGGGCTACGGCGGCATCGCGATCGCCATCGGAAAGCTGGCCCTCTACGCGGTCGGCGGCTTGAGCCCGCATCACACCGTGGCCGTGGGCCTCGACGTCGGTACCGACCGCGACGACCTCCTGGCCGATCCACGCTACCTCGGGGCCCGTCACCGCCGCCTTCGCGGGGCTTCGTATCAGGCGTTCATCGATGCGTTCGTCGGTGCGGTTCGGTCGCGATGGCCACGCGCGATCATTCAATGGGAAGATCTGTCGAAGGACACGGCGTTCGACGTGCTCGAACGCCATCGTTCGCAATGCCCATCGTTCAATGACGACGTCCAGGGCACCGGCGCCGTCGCGCTCGCGGGCCTGCTCAACGCGTCTCGTCTCCGTGGCGATCGCCTTCGCGACCAGCGCGTCGTCGTGCATGGTGCGGGTGCGGGTGGCATCGGAGTCGCCTCGGCGATTCTCCGCGGAATGGTGCGCGAGGGGCTCTCCACCGACGAAGCCCGCGAGCGGATCTTCGTGACGGATTCGAAGGGGCTCCTCACCGCGGATCGCGAGATGGAGAGCTACAAGCGACCGTTCGCCCGCCCAGCGGGCAGCGCGAGGCCCGAGACACTGACCGACGCGGTCCGGTGCGCGCGAGCGACTACGCTCATCGGCCTGTCCGGGCAGCCGCGAACCTTCGACGAGAGCGTCGTCACCGCGATGCTCGAGTGGACGCCGCGCCCCATCGTGTTCCCGCTGTCGAATCCGAACGCATCGTGCGAAGCCGATCCCGCCGACGTCCTCGCGTGGACCGGCGGACGCGCGCTCGTCGCGACGGGGAGCCCGTTCGGTCCGACGATCGGTCAGGGGAACAATGCGTTCGTCTTTCCTGGGCTCGGTCTCGGCGCAGTCATCGCGGAAGCCCGCGAGATCACCGATGGCATGGTGCTCGACGCGGCGTATGCGCTCGCACGTTTCACGGAGGAGGGGTGGCCCGACCGCGTGTACCCACCGATCGCCGCGCTTCGAGAGTCGTCGCTTTGCGTCGCATCGAGCGTCGTGGCGCGCGCCATCGAAGACGGCGTCGCGCGGATCGACCCGAGGTCGAGGGGGGACATCGACGCCCTCGTGCGGCGCAGCTTCTGGCACGCTCGCTACGCGTGAGGCGACGCGAGCGCGCGAGCAGAAAGAAGAGCCCGCCCCCGGACGCACCAAGGGCGGGCTCGACGGACGGCCAAGCGTCCTTTACTCGCCAAACGGAGCCATGTTTGATGCCACGGCTAGGAGTGCTCGCCTCCGTTCACCGCGGGAGCCGTTGCGACAGCGGAGGGCGGAGCCACCGCGGCCACGACGGGCGCCGCCGGCGGCAGTGACGCGCCGCCAGCCGCCACCGTCGCGGCGGGCGGCGTCGCCGCCGCCGCTGCTGCCGCCGTGGTCGCACCTGTCGATGCGGCTGCCGCCGCCGCGACCATCGCTGCCCGCTTCCTCTTCTTCCCCACGCCCCCGTGCGTCGGCGGCTTCCCCTCGGCAATCGCCTTCTTGTTCAGGCGCCTCGTGGCGGCACCCTTGCTTGCGATCGCCTTCTTCGCTCCGAGGAGCGACGCGAGACTCGGATACGTGACGGCGAGCGACGAATCGCCGACGACGGCCAGATCGAAGGCCGGACGCAGGCGCTCCATCATGATGCGGACGGTGGCCCAGGAGATCCCCTCCTGCGTCTGGCAGAACCCGTCCCACGCGAGCGTGGCCTTGCGCATCGACGTCCACTGGTTGCAGACGTCGAAGGCCTGAAAGACCTGAGCGTACGGCGGCGCCGTGCTGCCGAGCGCCGCGGCGTAGTTGGTGAACTTGCCCAGGTCCTCGACGGCGCCGGAGAGCGCCGCGAGCTCCGTGAGCTTTGGGACCACGGACCGATAGTCCGTGCCGCCGGTGGGGACGAACCCCTGCGTGACGGGGGGAATCTTCGCGTCGGCCGGTGGCGGCGCGAGGAAAATGAGGGCCCCCCCTTTGGCCGGACTGGCGGTGGGAGTGGACTGCGCGGGCGCGGCGGGTTCTTCCGGCGGAGCGGCGTGCGAGGCATGGGCGGAGCGAGCGGCGGAGGCGGTGGAAGCATGGGTACGGGTGGTCATGGTGGTCTGGTTCTCGATTGGGTGGATGGATGCGGGATGGGTCGTTTCGAAGGAAGCGAAGCGAGGCGAGCCCCTCGTCGGCAGCTCTCTCCGGTACCAATTAGAAAAGCGCACGCTCTCGTGGTCCTCTCGCGACGCTCTTTCGTGGTGTGGGCGAAAGGACGAGCCGTTTCGCAGACCTGCAAGCGTGCAAGATGCACCGAAGAGCGTTCAGAGAGCGCTCGGAGAGCGCTCGGAGAGCGTTCCGAGAGCGCGCGAAGCGCCGCTTTCCCATCGTTCCCACGAAGGACGGAAGTGGCCCGCGTTCGCGCCGAGGCGTCGGTGCGTTCCGCGGAGTGGTCGTTGCGTCTCCGCGATTCGTCGGGACGAGTGCCGTGGTGGTGACGACCGATGCCCGTGAAGGACGTACGAAGGACGGAGACGCAACGACGAATGCGACTGACGGACGCGCGACTGCCGTAGTGGTGACGACCCATGCCCTTGAAGGACGCACGACTACGTGAGTGGTCGCGACCCATGCGGCAGACGGACGCACGACCGCCGAAGACGTAGCGACGAACGCGGGTGAAGCACGAACGACAGGCGTAGACGTAACGACGAATGCGGCTGAAGGACGAACGACAGGCGTAGACGTAACGACGAATGCGGCTGAAGGACGAACGACAGGCGTAGACGTAGCGACGAATGTGGCTGAAGGACGAACGGCAGGCGTAGACGTAGCGACGAATGCGGGGGACCGAGGGCCGCTTCACCGGACGGTGCGACCCACTCGCCGGCAGGTCGCGCCGACTCGCGGGGATGCGGAGCAGCCGTCGGAACGTCTCAGCTGCCATCACCCGCGTCTGCGACGCGCCGGCGCATCGACGGAGAGGACGTCTTCG